>ERZ779702.538-NODE-538-length-11145-cov-2.3477_pt1 | contig 11145 bp, 8 predicted proteins | sample MGYA00511073_ERZ779702 | MGnify/ENA primary metagenome ERZ779702 (study PRJEB29588, sample SAMEA2163351) | human gut metagenome | biome: human gut; feature: human-associated habitat; material: faeces | place: Denmark | collected 2008/2010 ... | reverse complement strand
GGTAGCGGCGGAAGACTCTTCCTTTTTCCTTTTCCGGCACGGAGAGCCGCCGTCGCGCCGGATACTTATCTTGAATACAATACAGATTTTAAACATGACTTTTCATTTTAACGAGAATTAAACACAAACCGCCAAGCCCGTACAGCGCAAAATCCGTGCAGGCTTGCCAACGGCGAAAGTAATGGAAAAAGAATAAAAGTTCCCGGAGATTTTCATAACCCATATTTTTTTTGCAACTTTACACTCTCGAAAAGTAAAACGAATATCAACGATATGGAAAACAGAAGTTTAGTCACTATCGCCGAACACAGCAAAGAGAAAATCCTCTATATGCTCAATATGGCGAAAGAGTTCGAGGCAAAACCCAACAGGCATCTGCTCGACGGTAAAGTTGTCGCCACCCTATTTTTCGAGCCGTCCACCCGCACCCGCTTAAGTTTTGAAACCGCCGCCAACCGGCTCGGTGCACGTGTCATCGGTTTTAGCGACCCCAAAGCTACCAGCTCGTCCAAAGGCGAGACACTGAAAGATACCATCAAGATGGTAAGCAACTATGCCGACATCATCGTGATGCGCCACTATCTGGAAGGAGCTGCACGCTATGCCAGCGAGGTGACCACAGTGCCCATCGTCAATGCCGGAGACGGAGCCAACCAGCATCCCTCGCAAACGATGCTCGACCTCTACTCCATCTACAAGACGCAAGGTACGCTGGAGAACCTGAACATCTACCTGGTAGGCGATTTGAAATACGGCCGTACCGTACACTCCCTGCTGATGGCCATGCGGCACTTCAACCCCACCTTTCATTTCATCGCTCCCGAAGAACTGAAAATGCCGGAAGAGTACAAGATTTACTGCCGCGAACATGACATCAGATTCGTGGAGCACACCGACTTTACGGAAGAGATAATAGCCGATGCGGACATCCTTTACATGACCCGTGTGCAACGCGAACGCTTCACCGACCTCATGGAGTACGAACGCGTGAAGAATATCTATATCCTGCGCAACAAAATGCTGGAACATACCCGCCCCAACCTGCGCATCCTGCATCCGCTGCCCCGTGTCAACGAGATAGCCCTCGATGTGGACGACAACCCGAAGGCATACTATTTCCAGCAGGCGCAAAACGGACTTTATGCACGCGAAGCCATTCTGTGCGATGTGCTTGGCATTACGCTGGACGACGTTAAGTAAAGTATAAGGAAGTATATTACTGGTTTTATTTAGGAGACATGAAAAAACAAGAATTGCAGGTGGCCGCATTGGAAAACGGCACTGTCATCGACCATATACCCTCTGAGAAGCTGTTTACAGTAGTATCATTGCTGGGACTGGAGCAGATGAACAACAACATTACTATCGGTTTCAACCTCAAAAGCAAGAAGCTGGGAACAAAGGGTATCATCAAAATAGCGGATAAGTTCTTCTGCGACGATGAGATAAACCGCATTGCCGTAGTTGCCCCCAACGTAAAGCTGAACATCATCCGCGACTACGAAGTGGTGGAGAAACGTGAAGTGAAACTGCCCGACGAATTGCGCGGCATCGTAAAATGCGCCAATCCCAAGTGCATCACCAACAACGAACCGATGCCTACCCTGTTTCATGTGGTGGACAAGGAGAACTGCGTAATCAAATGCCACTATTGCGAGAAAGAACAGACAAGAGAGGACATAGAGATAATCTGATGAAAGAAGACTGGAAACCGGGAACCATGATTTATCCGCTGCCCGCCGTACTGGTGAGCTGCGGAAGCACCCCGGAAGAATATAACATACTGACCGTTGCATGGACGGGAACCATTTGTACAAACCCGCCCATGTGCTACATTTCCGTGCGGCCGGAACGTCACTCCTACGACATCATCAAGCGCAACATGGAGTTTGTCATTAACCTGACAACCAAGGATATGGCGCGCGCCACCGACTGGTGCGGCGTACGTTCGGGCAAGAACTACAACAAATTCGAGGAGATGAAGCTGACACCCGGCAAAAGTACCGTTGTCAGCGCCCCGCTCATCGAGGAATCTCCCTTGTGCATCGAGTGCAGGGTAAAGGAAATCGTTGCCCTCGGCTCGCACGACATGTTCATTGCCGATGTGGTGAATGTACGCGCCGACACCTCCCACCTGAATACGGAAACCGGAAAACTGGAGCTGGCAGAATCCAACCTGCTGGTCTACGTGCATGGCGGCTATTACGGGCTGGGAGAGAAAATCGGGAAATTCGGCTGGTCGGTAGAGAAGAAAAAGTAATAAATAAAAATTGATTATGGGAAGAAGATGGTTACTTTTCGGGGTTTGTTTGCTGGCCTTCTCCACAGCCATGTGGGGACAACTGCCGGTTGTGCCCGGAACGGATAAACCGGAACACCCCCAGCACACCCACCGTCACGACCGGCGGGTGAACTTCGGTATCAAGGGGGGATTTACCTCTTCGCTCTTCCTCGTATCGGATTTAGTGCTGAACGGTACGGTCATCGACGAGGTGCAGAATAACTATAAGATAGGTTATTTCGGCTCGTTCTTCATGCGGATAAACTTCAATCGCCACTTCCTGCAACCGGAACTGTCGTACACGATAAACCGCTGCAACATCACCTTCGAGAAGCCGCTGCCCGAAGACGCACCCGAAAGCAGCATACCCGAAATGGCCTCTATCACCTCGTCTATCCACAGCTTCGAGATTCCCGTAATCTACGGATACAACATCATTAAGGAAGGACCTTACAGCCTTGCCGTATTCGGCGGACCGAAAATACGCTACATCTGGGACAGGCAGAGCAAGGTTACTTTCGAGAATTTCGACCAGCGGGACATCGAGGAGGAACTCTATCCGCTGAACGTCAGCCTCACCGCCGGCGTTGCCGTAACGATTTCCCGTATCTTCTTCGATTTCCGCTACGACATCGGACTGCACAACATTTCAAAGCGCATCAGCTACAAGCCGGTCTATGACGAAAATGCCGGCGAGGAAGTGCCTCTTGCCAACCAGATACGTTTTCACAGGCGGGAGAATGTTCTGAGTTTTTCGCTTGGAGTATTCTTTTGACAGGAAATTTCTTACTTTTCTTACAGTTTATTCATTTTTTTCTTCTAAATTTGTACGTTGTACGCTTAATAAGAGAATATAGTATTATCAAACCTATCTAATAAGCAAGAATGAAAAGAGACGATTTAATTTTCGATATCATCGAAAAAGAGCATCAACGTCAGCTCAAAGGTATTGAACTGATTGCATCAGAGAACTTCGTAAGTGATCAGGTTATGCAGGCAATGGGTTCCTGCCTCACCAACAAGTATGCAGAAGGTTATCCCGGCAAACGCTACTACGGCGGTTGCGAAGTCGTAGACCAAAGCGAACAGATTGCCATCGACCGCCTGAAACAGATTTTCGGCGCAGAATGGGCAAACGTACAGCCGCACTCAGGTGCACAGGCCAACGCTGCCGTATTCCTCGCAGTGCTGAACCCGGGCGACAAATTCATGGGCCTCAACCTTGCACACGGCGGTCACCTTTCTCACGGTTCGTCAGTGAATACTTCCGGCATTATCTACACTCCCTGCGAGTACAACCTCAATAAGGAAACAGGACGCGTGGACTATGACCAGATGGAAGAAGTGGCCCTGCGCGAGAAACCGAAAATGATTATCGGCGGCGGTTCTGCCTATTCACGCGAATGGGACTACAAACGCATGCGCGAAATAGCCGACAAGATAGGTGCTATCCTGATGGTAGACATGGCACACCCTGCCGGACTGATTGCCGCCGGCGAACTGGACAACCCCGTGAAATATGCCCATATCGTGACCTCTACCACCCATAAGACACTCCGCGGTCCTCGTGGCGGTGTCATCATGATGGGCAAGGACTTCCCCAACCCCTGGGGCAAGAAAACACCGAAGGGCGAAATCAAGATGATGTCCCAATTGCTCGACTCTGCCGTATTCCCCGGCATTCAGGGCGGCCCGCTGGAACATGTCATCGCTGCGAAAGCCGTTGCCTTCGGCGAAATTCTGCAACCGGAATGGAAAGAATATGCCAAACAGGTGAAGAAGAATGCCGCTACGCTGGCACAAGCCCTGATAGACCGTGGCTTTACCATCGTTTCCGGCGGTACGGACAACCACTCCATGCTGGTAGACCTGCGCAGCAAATATCCCGACCTGACAGGTAAGGTAGCCGAAAAGGCACTGGTATCTGCCGACATCACCGTGAACAAGAACATGGTTCCGTTCGATACCCGTTCCGCATTCCAGACCTCCGGTATCCGTCTGGGTACTCCCGCCATCACCACCCGCGGCGCCAAAGAAGACCTGATGCTGGAAATCGCTGAAATGATTGAGACCGTTCTCTCCAACGTAGAAAACGAACAGGTCATTGCCGACGTCCGCGCACGCGTAAATGCCAAGATGAAGGAATATCCGCTGTTCGCTTACTGATTATGAAATCGGGAAATAATAGTTTCTACAATAAAAAGTAAAAAAGATAAGCTGCGCAGTTCAAACAAACCTTGCGCAGCTTATTTTTTAATTCTCAATTTTCAATTCTCAATTTAAGAAGGTTCAGGAAAGCCCCTCTATATTGCCGTCCACTATGTCGATGTGCTCCGCTTGCGGCACTTTGGGCAGCCCCGGCATGCGGAGTATCTCACCGGCAATGGCAACGAGCATTTCCGCACCGTTGTTGATAACGATGTCCTTGATGTGGAACTCGAAGTTATTGACAGCGCCGTATATTTTGGGGTCGGCGGAGAAGGAGTATTGCGTCTTGGCTATGCAGACGGGATAATGTGCAATACCCATTTCTTCGATAAGCTTCATCATCTTGCGTGAAGCGCTGCTGTAGGTCACTACACTTGCGCCATAAAGGTTGCATGCCACTTTCTCTATCTTCTGCTGTACGGTATCGTTTTCCCCGTAAGTATATTGCAACGGGGCGGATGGCTTCTTTTCGATTGTTTCCACAACGAGGTTAGCCAAATCCACCGCACCTTCCCCACCCTCGGCAAAGGCATTGTTAATGGCGAAGCCCACTTTCAAATCCTCTTCGCAATGACGGCGGATAGCTTCTACTTCTTCGTCCGTATCACTGGCAAAACGGTTGAAGGCAACCACAACGGTCTGCCCGAAATAGCGCAGGTTACGGATGTGTTTGTCAAGATTGCCGAAGCCTTCCTTCAGTCCTTCCATGTTCGGCTCCTTAATGCGGTCGAGGCTGACACCACCGTGCATCTTCAATCCCTGTGCAGTGGCGACGATAACGGTCAGCTTGGGTTGCAGACCGCTTTTGCGGCATTTGATATTATAGAACTTCTCTGCTCCCAAGTCCGCACCGAAGCCGGCTTCCGTCACTACGTAATCGCCGAAGGTCATAGCCATTTTGGTAGCGAGGATGGAGTTGCAGCCATGCGCTATATTTGCGAACGGACCGCCATGCACAAAAGCGGCTGTTCCTTCGGTGGTCTGTACCAGGTTGGGATGGATGGCGTCTTTCAGCAGTACGGTGACGGCGCCCGCCACGCCTAAATCTTTCACTGTAAACGGCTTGCCTTCATAGTCGAAACCGAGTATGATATTCTCGATACGTCTGCGGAGGTCTTCCGTATCCTTTGCCAGACAGAGAATTGCCATAATCTCCGATGCAGGCGTAATGTCGAAACCGGACTCCAGGGTAACCCCGTTGGTACGCGGACCAAGTCCGGTGACAATGCTGCGCAGGGAGCGGTCGTTCACATCGAGCCCACGTCGCCAGATGATTTCTTTCAGGCCGAATCCGTCCGCCTGATGCTGGTAGATATAGTTATCCAGCAAAGCGGAAATCATATTGTGAGCGGAGGTGATGGCATGGAAATCTCCTGTGAAATGTAAGTTTATCTTCTCCATAGGAAGTACCTGCGCGTAGCCGCCGCCTGCCGCTCCGCCCTTCATGCCGAAGCACGGGCCCAGCGAGGGTTCGCGCAAGGCTACGATGGCTTTCTTGCCTATCTTGTTCAGTCCCAATGCCAGGCCGATAGAGACGGTGGTTTTGCCAATGCCTGCCTTTGTGGCCGTAATGGCGGTTACCAGAATCAGGTTGCTCTGCTTTACCTTCTCCTCGTCAATCAGGTGTTCGGGAATCTTGGCAATGTAGCGGCCGTAGTTCTCTACTTCTTCACGGGGAATGCCGACACTTTCGGCAACCTGCTTTATTTTCTTCAGTTCAATACTGCGTGCTATTTCAATGTCCGATTTCATATACAGGGTCTTTTCTTTAAATAACAACTTTGTTTTTTTTGAAAGCTGCAAAAGTACAAAAAAGAAGGGAAAATGCAGGTATATGAAAAAGAATTTAGTATCAGCTTAACTACCCGAACAGGATTGGTTATCAAACAATCATTTGAACCGTGACGTATCCACTCCTTCCCGCTTCTTTTCCTTATAACCGCCGAATTTATATGTGAACGATACGCCCAACTCGCGGAAACAAGAGTAATGGTTGGTTACATTCTGCGTCTGGAAGCGGATGCGCGGAGAAATCTGCCCGGTCTCGAATATATCGTTGCAATACAGATTCAGGACAGCCTTTCCCTTGGCAAAGCCATAGCGCAAGGCGGCATTTACATTGCCGGAAACAGGCAGGTCGTAAATTCCCTGAATCGCTTTGCTGTGCACAAATCCGGTGACGGTCAGCTTCAGGTCGGGCTTGGTGGAAAGGGTAAAGGTATTGTTCATTTGGGCAATGCCGTAACACTGCTTGCGGTCGAAGGGGATATCCCAAAAGTCGCTGTCTTTCTCGCGATGCCATATACCGATAAAGGTCAGGCGGGAATTCAACCAGTTCTTTACCTTAAAGGGCACTGATGCCTGTACGCCAAACTGTTGACGGTAGTCAAAGTTCAGGTATTTATAGATTTCAACCAGCCGTTGCGAGGACTGGTAAAGCGTCTGTACCGAGTAGTCCTTGGTGTGGCTGAACCAGGTGCTGAAGATGTACTTGCTCTTTAAGATATAGTTCATTTGAAACTCATAGCTTTGCGCAGGTTTCAGCAGAGGGTTGCCGTGAATCTCTGAATATCCGCCGCCTATATAAGAAACGGCATCCTGCACGGCCCAATAGTCGGGATAGTGCTTATCGCTGCTCAGCGCAAGTTGCAGGATATGTCCGGGGGCAGGCATATAGTTCAGGTTGACGGTGGGATACCAATCCCACTGGTCCCAAACGGGCGTTTTATAACGCTCCACAGCCAGCGAGGCATCCAGCGAGAGCTTATCGCCGAAACTCTTGCTGAAACCTGCATAGATGTTCAGCGTTTCTTCCCGTTTGCGGGATTTCATATTAGTGAAGTTACCGGCGGAATTATCACCGGCTGCCAACGAAGTTGTATTTTCATCTCCCAACTGTTCGCCGGTCTCCGGGTCGTAGTAATATTGGTAACTGTTGTCGATGCCGGTGGTATAGACAATACCGTAATTCAGTCCCCAGCCCTTGCCCAGGCTGTGCTCCTGCGCCAGAAACATTTTCCAGCGGTTGATGCGCTGGCAGTCCTGTGTAAAGAAGTCAAGCTCGTCGTTTTCCAGCAGGCGGCTGTTCAGCAACTGGTCGGACGGAGAACGGTAGTACGTGAACTCCACACCGGCTTTCATGCCGAAAGGCGTGGAATAGTCCAGCCGGCCGTTGTGAAGCCAGTCGGTGCTGTTGCTCAACGTGGCGGACTGCTGCGAACCGTTGATATTCATCCGGTTGTGAGACGTTGTATAGTTACCGTTATAGACAAAGCTCAACTGATGGTCTTTAGCGATAGTATAATCGGTTCCCACCCGGAAACTATGCGTATGCGAACGGCCGCGGCGTACCTCATCGGTTGCCATCGGGTACACCGAGCCATCCGCCAAAGCGTGCATAGCATCTTTGTCCGTCGTAGTGTAAGTACGGCCGTGTTTGTGCGAGTAAAGAAAATCCGTTGAGAATTTATTTCCGTTATATAAAAGGCTGGCACGCTCCTCAAAACCTTCGTAATGCTTCTGATTGTATTTGCCGTAGAGTTCGCCCTGCCAGGAAGAGGGACCGTCCGCGGTTTGCTTCAGTTGCACGTTGATAAGTGCGCCGCGCACCTGGTAGCGGGCGGGTGCGTTGTACATCACTTCGGCTTTTTCTATCCGGCTTGCGGGGATACTCCGCAACAGTGTGTAAAGCTGTTCGACGCTGAGGGTGGTCACTTTTCCGTTCAGAATGACGGTGACACCCTGTCCTGCCAGTTGCAAGCCGCCGTTCATCTCGGTTACACCGGGAAGCTCCTTTACGGCATCGTAGGCATTGTCCACAGGCAGGTCGCGGATAAGCTGCGGCAAGTCATACACCAGTTTGCCTTGCGAGGCTTTGACTACGGGGCGTTCGCCGATAATCATCACTTCGGGCAGGCTTTGGTAGATACTGTCCAGGCGGGCATCCGAGGTAATGATGCTGTCGGCGCTGAGGGTACGTTCTCCGCCGGTGATTTCCTGGGCGGAGATGCCGGCACTAAAAAGGCTGATTACTGATAACAGATAAAATCGTTTCATACGTATTCGATGCTTTAATTTATTGTATTTGATGTTTTAGTTCGTTTTCACACCGCAAAGTACGGCATTACCCGCCCGACTTTGTGTTATCGCCTGCTTACCAAGTGTTATCTACTGTTACCGGAAGTGTTATTTAGTCTTATCGCACGATACACCGCACACCATAACTCCTTATCTTTGCCTGCACAAATATCAAGGAACCACCATGAAACTGCCTTTGAAATACATTGCCATACTCGTTATCCTGTCTTTGGCGGGTATCTTCTCCTACCAGGCCTACTGGCTCGGCGGGCTGTACCGCACCATGCGCAACGACCTGGAGCGCAACATCATAGAAGCCATGCGCATGAGCGACTATAACGAAATGATGCTGCGTGTGGAAAGGATGCGCAAGGACAGTGCCGACCATGGGACAGTGAGCGTATCCGCCGGATTCGAGAAAGACGGAACGCAAAACAAAACCTATGTACACAGCACCACCAGCATAGACCGCAACGGCCGGAAAGAAGAAACCTCCGACCAGCAGGTCATTCATCAAAAGAGCGACACCCTTTTGATGAGTATCTCGGACAATTCCTCCGTACAGGCTATTATCACCCGTGATGGCATCGCCGTCCCGGACTCCGACGATGTACTTTTCATAGAACGGAACAAAGACCGGAACAAGGCTCAATGGCTGAATGCCGATTCAGCCCAAAAGAAGCTGGAAGCCGCCATAAAAGACACCGATGTTCCGCCCCAGGCCGCACTGAGGGCAAACAGCGGGCTGGATGTTATTCTGCGCGACCAGAACAGCATGCTGGAACTCGCCACATATTTCCAGCGCGGCCTGCACTCCGGCCTGGATGTCATTTCCGACCCCGATGTCCTTGTATACGACAGCCTGCTCACCTTTCAGCTCAAAGACCGGGGCATCACGCTGCCCCACCGCCTGGAGCATATCTATACGAACGACAAAGCATCTCCCCATACGTTTACAGACACGCTTGCCGTGGCCGGTACTCCCGGATACGTTCCAAGCCCCGAAGCCAAGCTATACGAGTACGCTTTCGACATCAGTACCCATCAGAGCTACCGCCTTTGGATGGAACCCGTTACCCCGTTGGTGCTGAAGCAGATGTCGGGCATTCTGACTACCTCGTTCGTTATCCTCATCATCCTCTGCTTCGCGTTCTGGATACTTATCCGCACCATCTTGCAGCAAAAGACGCTGGAGGAGATGAAAAGCGACTTTACCAACAACATCACCCACGAACTGAAAACCCCTATCGCCGTAGCCTATGCCGCCAACGATGCCCTGCTGAACTTTAACCAGGCGGAAGAAAAGGCACAACGCGACAAGTATCTGCGCATCTGCCAGGAGCAGTTGCAACGGCTCAGCGGACTTGTCGAGCAGATACTCTCCATGAGCATGGAACGCCGCAAGACCTTCCGCCTGCATCCGGAACCGCTGTCCATGGAAAGCATTCTCGAACCGCTTATCGAGCAGCATAAACTGAAGGCGGAGAAGCCCGTGCATATCTCTACGGACATCGAGCCTGCCGGACTTACCCTCACGGCAGACCGTACGCACTTCAGCAACATCATCAGCAACCTGATTGACAATGCCATAAAATACTCGCCCGAAGCAGCGGACGTAAACATCCGTTGCCGGCAAACCGCCTCTGCCGGACAAGGAGAGTTTGTTGAAATCGCCATCAGTGACCGTGGAACAGGTATCGCTCCCGAAAAGCAGAGCCACATATTCGATAAGTTCTACCGCGTTCCCACCGGCAATCTGCACAACGTGAAGGGCTACGGCCTCGGTCTGTTCTATGTCAAGACCATGACCGAAAAGCACGGCGGAAGCGTAACGGTAAAGAGCGAACCGGGCAAAGGAAGCACGTTCACTCTGAGGTTTCCGAACGGATAAAAGGAGTCCCCGCCCGTTTCCCCCGGAAGAAACTCCGGTTTCCCTTAAGGGGAACGCGCGTTTCCTTTAAAGGGAACTGTCGTTTCCCCTAATGGGAACGGAAGTTTCTCCCGGCGGAAACGGAAGTTTACTTAGGAGAAACAGGAATATATCCCCAGAGTACATACAGATATTACATAAACAAGAATAACAAGAAAAACAAGGATGTCATGGATAAAATAAAAGTATTGCTGGTTGAGGATGAAGAGACCCTCGCCATGATTATAAAGGACACGCTGGAAGGGCAAAGTTTCATTATCCACACCGCTGCCGACGGCGAGGAGGGGTTGCGCCTGTTCTTCGACCTGCGCCCCGATGTGCTGGTGGCAGACGTCATGATGCCCCGTATGGACGGCTTCGAAATGGTACGCCGCATCCGCCAGACCGACAAGCACACGCCGGTGCTTTTCCTCACTGCACGCTCTGCCATCAATGATGTTGTAGAGGGCTTTGAACTCGGCGCCAACGATTATCTGAAGAAACCTTTCGGTATGCAGGAACTGATTATCCGCATCAAGGCGCTGGCGGGCAAGGCTTTCAACTTTACGGAACCTGCTCCCAAAGAAGTCACCGACTTTGAAATAGGCAATTACCGGTTCAACCCCGTCACGCAACGGCTGTCGTATACAGGAACCGGTGCCGCTCCGCA
>ERZ779702.535-NODE-535-length-11203-cov-3.65007_pt1 | contig 11203 bp, 9 predicted proteins | sample MGYA00511073_ERZ779702 | MGnify/ENA primary metagenome ERZ779702 (study PRJEB29588, sample SAMEA2163351) | human gut metagenome | biome: human gut; feature: human-associated habitat; material: faeces | place: Denmark | collected 2008/2010 ... | reverse complement strand
GTGAAATCCGTGTCTTCCGTGCCTAAAAGAAATCATCAAGTGTATTTCTCCATTTGCATCATACCGGACAGCAAGTTTGTACATCAGCCTATAACCGGTTTCCCTTCCTGCAATCTCTTCAACCGTAACAACGCTTCTATATAATAATAATCCGCATAAATAATGGAAGCATCTACTTCCGACTTCGCCGGCCAATGTCCTGTAGAGTGAAGCAGAAATGCCGGGCTTGCCTCACCGCATTGATAATTTTCCGTACTCAGACTCTTCAGCATTTTCATTGCTGCATCCTTATACCGCTCCCCTTTGTCACCGGGCAGATAAGTGGAAAGTTCCAGCAATGCGGAAGCCACTACGCAGGCAGCCGAAGCATCACGGGGAGCATCGGGTATTGCGGGATCGTTGAAATCCCAATAGGGAACATAGTCTTCCGGAAGTTTTTCCAAATATACATCCGTTACTTTCTGCACAAAATCCAAGTAACGGCAATCTTTGGTTTCACGATAAACTACCGTATATCCATAGATAGCCCATGCCTGACCGCGTGCCCACATGCTACTGTCGGCATATCCCTGATGTGTAACCCCTTTAACGAAATCACCGGTCAGCGTATCGTAAACAGCTACATGATAAGAGGTATAATCAGGCCGGAAATGATACTTCATCGTCTTATCGGCATGCGAAATGGCAATGTCCGCCAGATAAGGGTTTCCCCCGTTCTTTGCCGCCCAAAACAGCATTTCCAGATTTATCATATTATCCATGATTGTGTTGTGCCCGCCAAACAATTCTACATTGCGGGGCCAAGACAGCATTGTACCCACCTGCGGTTTGAACAATGTAGCCAATGTATCCGCCGTATCCAGAATCACCTGTTTGTAAGCCGGATTTTGTGTCAGACGATAACCGTTGCCGTAACTGCAAAAGATAAGGAAGCCTAAATCATGGTCGAATGCGGGTGTTTTGGAAAGAAACTCCAAAGAGGCGGTGAACTTCTCCGCTTCCTCTTTTATCCGCTTGTCACCGCTATATTCGTAATCATACCACAGCACACCGGGCCAAAAGCCGGCACACCATTCCTCTTTCGTTGCCTTACGGCAGTTCCAATCGCTTTGACCATTCAGTATATTGCGGGGCATCATGGTATAGTCCACCGCACCATTTGCATCATGCAATCGATTTAAGGTACGCTCTACCTGGCGATTACAATAGTCCAATGCCTCGTCAACGCGAAACTTATTTTCCGTAGTAGTACAGGCAGCTAACAGGCATATGCCCAAAGCTGCCAACAGAGCTTTTGTCTTCATATCCGATTTTATTCTATTATTTCTCAACATGGAACCAGTCGGCGTCTACCCAACCGCGTTCTTTACCGTAAGGAACCGTACTGAACAATCCTACCTTAGCTCCTATCCATTTTCCCTGACGGGCTGTAAAAGGAGTTCCGGCAGACATATACTTCTTGCCGTCCAAACTGTAAGAAAAACGGCAGATACCGCCTTTCTCCACTTTTACCCGCAGATAGATTTCCCTTTCACAATTGGGATACAGACCGGCTTCATAAATCCGGCTTGCCGGAATTTCCGCCAGACGGACAGCCGTCTCCGGCGTATTCTGCTCGGCATCTTTACAAACGGCTTGTTTCAGTACAAACCGTTCGCCGACCTTTTCCACACCTATATAACTGTAATCCCAACCCATTACAATCAGTCCCGATTGCTGTCCGTCCATTTTGGCAGATACTTTCAGTTTGGCGGTGGCCGTGAATTTTTCTGCCGGAAACTTCTGCAACAACAGATTAGGCACTTCCCAGAAATTCACGAAATTCTCCGAAAGCACATGTCCGTAGATACGAACAAAACCCAAATCCGAAGTAAAGCCGAACGTATCCTGATAATTGGCATGCCATTCCCATTGCACCCCCAACCGGCGAGCATTGAATTCATCACTTTCCACAGGAGTCTCTATGGGATAAGTCCCGCCCACATCCGGTTTGCGATAGATAGTGACCGGTTCACCGCAACCGTCACCGTCTTTATCCACACCGATTACCGGCCAGTCATTCACCCAGGTCATCGGATTCAGATGAATCACACGTCCGTACATCGCCTTATCCTGAAAATGTACAAACCACGATTCTCCCGTATTTGTATCGATCCATGCCCCCTGATGAGGCCCGTTAATATCCGTCTTACCCTGCGCCATTACAATTTTCGGGTCGTACGGGCCGTACACGCTGCGAGAGCGCAACACCAACTGCCAGCCCGTAGCCACACCACCCGCAGGGGCGAAAATATAATAATAGCCGTTGCGCTTATAGAACTTCGGTCCTTCTACCGTATGGTTCACTCCATCGTTTCCGTCATACACAAGTACCGGATTGCTGATAACCCGCGTGCCTTCCGCATTCATTTCGCATACCACCACAATACTGTTCATCTTTGAGCGGCTGCCGGCCCAGGCATGTACCAGATACACATGTCCGTCCTCATCCCACAGCGGTGCAGGGTCTATCATTCCTTTACCGGCTTTCACAAGTACGGGTTTCTCCCATTCACCGGCGGGGTCTTTTGTCTTTACCATGAAGATACCGAAATCCGGGTCGCCCCAATAGATGTAAAACTCCCCTTTATGGTAACGTATGGACGGAGCCCATACCCCTTTACCGTGGCGGGCGGAATTATAAAATTCCTTCGGCTCCAGTTCCTTCAAGGCATAATTGACGATACGCCAATTCACCAAATCTTTGGAATGGAGAACAGGCAGCCCCGGTGCACAGCCGAAACTGGAAGCGGTCATATAGAAATCGTCACCGACCGCACAAACGTCAGGGTCGGAATAATCGGCGTGCAACACCGGATTCCTGTAAGTTCCGTTGCCCTGATCCGCCACCCACACTTCGGACACATATTGCGCTTCCGTCTGCAAACAAACGGTACACAACATACCAATAACCAGTGCTAATCTTTTCATCTTATAACTAATAAATATCCCGAAAACAAAACTTCAATTACCTTGTATTATCGTACCTTGATTCATTAAAAACATTCATCTGCTAATACGAACCAACCGTGCCGATTACTCAACGGCAACCGTATTTTTATAATACTTCTCCCCTATACTTCCTGTACTTCTTCGCTTCATCCTTACTTACAGGCACAAAACGAACGGCAGCTCCACCACTTGGTTTTAAATCGAACTTCATTGTCCTGGAAGCATCCACCAGCAGATATGAGCACTTCACCTGCGTACGGGTCTTTACTTCCTTTCCACCATCGGTATAGATATATGCAAGATAGGTTTTGTCCTTATCAAGAAAAGAGAGCTGTACATTCTCTTTCGAGCCGTCGTTATTCGTCATAGCCGCCAAGAACCACTCCTGTCCTTTCCGCCGTGCCATTGTAATGTTCTTGCCCGGCGTTCCGTCCAATACTTCCGTATCATCAAAGACCGTTTGCAGATTCTCAAACCACTCCACTTCCGGTTCGCCATGATAGAAAGAGGGCTTATCATACCAGAAGATTGTTTGCAGCGGACTGTAAAATACCAATGATGCCGCTAACTGATGCGCATGCGTTGTTTTCAGGCGCTTGTCGAAATAACAAATCGTATAATCCGCCGCACCGTTTATCATACGTGTAAAAGGCAACGTCACATTGTGCGTAGCATCCGGAAACTCCTCATTCCCGCAAATACCTTCCTGAGTAAGCAGATTGGGATAAGTACGGCTGAAACCCGAAGGTCGGTACTCATCGTGGATATTCATCATCAAATGATTCTCGGCAGCCAAGCGAACCAAGTCGTGCAACCACGTAGCCCAACGATGGCTGGCATACTGCACAAAGCCGGACTTCACACCCACAATGCCCCATTCCCGAAGTATCGGGAAGAGTTCACGCGCCTGCTTCATCAAGGCATGCTGGTTGACGTACACCCAAATGCCAACTCCCTTTTCTTTTCCGTAAGCTACCACACGCGGCATGTCCAATTTGTCTACTACTTTGGTAGCGTCTCCGTCGTGCGAAGTACAAGGCAGATACCACAACCAGTCGAAAAGCATATACGGAATGTTATGTTCGGCACAGAAGTCGATTGTGGCAATAGCCCCTTCGGTGCTGATGGTTGTCTCACGCATGATAGTACCCGGTCTCACCCATTCGGCGGCATCGGCTATCTCGCAAGGCGGATTCAGATTTTGGATTATATCGTTATGTTCCAGCAACTCTCCCGGTTTCTCCGCAGTCATTATCACTTTCCACGGGGTGGCATAATAGGTCACCACATCTACCGGACTGTACATTACGGAAGTCAGCGTATTCTTTTTCTCCGCCGAAGCCTGATACTTGGTAAGACACCAGTCGTCCACATCAGCATCCAGCAATGCAGTCCACAGACCACCGGGCAGTTCCAGCGTCAGGGCGCGCTCTACGGGACGTTTCAGTTCGTTGACATCCAAATGCTCAAAGAAAGCCTGCGCCCACTGTTCCGACCAGGCTTTCGTACCGGCAGGCAAGGTATATTCCGTCAAATCCCCCACTACCTTATGGAAGGTGGCACGAGGGTGTTCGGGGAAGAAATAGCGGAAAGCAATACCTTCATCGTAAGCACGCACCTCTATGTCAAGACGATAGAAAGAGCCGTCTTTCTTGGAAAGATGAAGTGTTGCCGCATTATAACGGTCGCGTACTTCGCTGCGTTCACCGTAAAGAGGTTTCCATGTATTATCCACTGTCGGTGCATAAGTCACTGAATCGACTTCCAGATTATCCATCCAGCAGGCAGGCTGTATAAGCTTGCGCTGCCCCAATGCCATTTCCCAGATGCGGTTATCCAGTTCCAGACCGGCACGCGATTCCTCTATAACGGGCTGTCCCTTGAAAGAGACGCGATAGAACAAGCCGTTGACGGCAGGAGCTGTCTGCCTCTGATAGAATCCAACTTGCTGTACTCCGTCCGGAGAGCTCAGTTTCAACTCCCGGGAAACGTCCGCGAAAAGAGAGGTCGCACAAAACGATATACCTAACAAAATTCCAATCTTTTTCATATCCATATTCACTATATCTGTTTATAAATACGAGTCAAGATTGGAATTCACTTAATACAAGATAGTTTTTTTAATATACAAGTGTATTGATGTACCTTGCAAATTTACACACCTCATTTTTATGTAATTTAATATATCCCACTTTTACAACTTTGCTAGTTTATATTAATTAACTCTTTTTATATAGCAATGCCCTATGTCTGATTGCTAAAAATTGTTTTCCTATTCTCCAAACGATAACTCTTTCCTGAGAGATTGATTACTTCACAACAGTAGAGCAACCTGTCAAGTAAGGCAGCAGCCACCGCTTCATCTCCCAGTTCCTCCAACCACTCCGCCAGTCCCCTGTTCGCAATAATAATGAGTGACACTTTTTCCTGAAGGGTGTTAACCAGCTTGAACAATAGCAGCATATCTTCTCTCTTCAAAGGATATAATGTGACATTATCAATTGCCAGCAACCGGGCTTTCATTATCCTTTTATAGGTCTTCATAGCATGTCGGGAAACATCCTTTGTCTTCAGACAGACGAGCAGATCTTCCAGGCTTATCAAGGCAGCATTGTATCCTTCTTTCACCGCCTCATGAACGAGCCCGGATGCAATGAATGTCTTTCCGGTTCCGGGACCTCCTACCAGGAGGAGATTGTATGCCCTGCTCATCCACGTGAGCTCACGCAACTCCCGAAGTTGTCTGCCGTCCAGTCCTTCTGTCCGGTTGAAATCATACTCATCCAAAGTATGCCTGGCAGGGAGTCCGGCCACTTTTATTCGTGAAAGAAAGCTTTTCCGGTCCCTTTCACCTACTTCTTTTGCAAGGCAGGAAAACAGAAACTCCGAATAGGTAGGCTGCTTTTCTTGTGCCTCATGTATAATCTCTGTCATGTGTTCAGCCAAACTTGCCAGTTTCAGACGTCGTGCATATTCGACCAGTTCTTTTTTACGTTTTATCATGATTCGTGAAAATATCTTTGTAAGACTGCATCATTCCGGTTTGAAACGGTGGATGCATGCTCGGTGGTTGTGAAATATAAGTGCTGCCATTTTCCGGTATCTCTCCGGAGTTTCTACGCACACACTCGCATAGATTCCTAACCGACTCCCCATTATAGATGCCCCGGTCCAGACACATGCGTATGGCTTCGACCAGCGTATGTCCGTCATAGCTCGGAATACTACGCAGGATTACTTCCAGGTTACTCCTGTAGTAGCGTTCCTTTCGCCGGCGCAGATTTTCCAGCCATAAGGCGACTTCCTTGTTATAAGATACATATATAAGGATGCGTTCCGCCAATTTCTGTGTACCGGCATTTCTGGCCCTCCGATGTTTTTCATCATATATGATCTTCCCTCTTCCCATGTTAAGAGGATGCCTGCCCAGAAGTTTTCCCGTATCTTTACTGTACAGTTCCAGACAGCCTTCAGCTTCTTGTAGCCATACTGTTGTTTCTCCACTCCGGTAGGTTCCTGAAGGAACACTGTAGTAGTTTCCCCGATACTGTACCGTATTGTCTTTACGTACATGGTATTCGGTCATGTACTCCTGCGGCGGTTGCGGAGTTCCATAATAAGGCATCATGAAATTTTTCTCCACGATAAACTCCCGGTTGGGAATCAGACGGGTGGTTCCATGTTCCTTTCCATTCCCGGTCCTTTCCAACCAAAGGCGTGCTTCTTCATTAAGCCTGTCTATGTTATAAAAAAGTCTCCCTGAGAGAAAGTTGCCTTTTACATACTTGACTACATTCTCCACCTTTCCTTTCGATTCCGGGTCCGCTTTTCGACAGAATACAGGCAGGAAATGCTGCTCCTTTACGAATGATTGGAATTTTGTTGTCAGCACCAGATCTCCCAAATTCTCTCTTGATATAAGTACCCTGTCCTGGTCATAGATTATTTTGCGGGGCTTTCCGCCGAAATACTGGAAAGCAAGTTCATGTGCGTATACTGCAAGTTCCGTATCAAAAGGCCGGCGACTGAAATGGATGAACTTTTGCCGGGAACGTGAAAGGACTATTGCAAAGAAGTAAACTTTCACGTTACTTCCGTTTCCAACAGGTATCCATTTCTCACCAAAGTCAGCCTGCGCATATTCCCCGTAAGGTGTATCCGGCTGTTTCTCATAATCCCGACGAACCCTGCCGTCCGAGTTCTTCCCGATACCGTATTTTTCCCTTATGCGTCCGACAAAGTTAAATACGGTCTTGCCGCATACTTGAGGGAAGTCCGGATAACATTCCCTGAGCCAGTCATGTATCCTGGCAGCAGATATATACGGATATTCTTCCAGGGTTCCGCGCACATATTCCTCATATTTTCCAAGTTTCAACTTATGTCTGCGATGAGAGTTCTGTTTCCTGATGAATTCTTCCCTGCTTATCGCCAGGTATCGCCGTACGGTGCTTCTGTCTACGCCCAGGCATCTGCCGATCTGTGTCTTGTTGAGTCCTTTGGAACATAGTTCCCTTACCTTGTACCACATATACTGTTTATCTTTTAAAAAGCGGCTCGTAGTTTCCATTATGATGTCTTTCTCTTTTTGAGCCGGCAAAGATAAGACATTCCATTATCAGGATGAAGATGATTCAACCCCGTAAGTGTTACATCATCTTTTCCATTTTTTCAAGGGTGAAATTACTGCTTTCAGGGGAAAGCGGAACCGATTCCAAATAATAAGATTACGGCCGGTCTGTGTCTTGTCCATGCGAGAGACGATAATATGCACATGCAGTTGCAGTCCCGGTTTCCTTTCACCGGCTTTTGCCCTGCCGGCTTCCACCTCGGGATCATCGCCTTTATAATGGCGTTCCGTTTCCACACGTCCATACCATACCAGATCATCACCGGACTTGATTTTCTCCCGGTAAAAGTTCCGGGCATATTCGTCCATGCATCCGCGGGAGAATTTTTTCAGCTCGGCCAGTACCTCTTCCTGTTCACCGGCGGTCAGTTCCGAGAATTCCCCGACTTTCTTTCCGGTCACCTTTTCTATGAGATGGCTCTGCTCCTCACCACTCGGATTGATGGAAAGCATATAGAACTTATCATCATTTCTTTTCAGGGTTCTGTGGTTATTGTCTATATGATGCATGACAGTCCGGGGTGTGACAAAGTCTTTTTGTTGTGAAAAAAAATTATCATAGTAAGGACGCACATCCTGTGACTCCTTGCTGAGATATTCCACCAGCTGCGTACATTTCCCCTTGTTATCCGATACTCCTGGGGTATTGATAGGCTGGTGCACTTTACAGTACATATTCCTCGTCAATCTTCTTGATGAGCAGCTGCAGGGTGTTAATGGGTATCTTGACCTCATCGCTGAACTTTACTTTCACAAACCTGTCGGGGTTGAGCTGGTATTTGACAAGTTCGGCCAGGCGTTTGAGTTTGTCCGCGTACCCGGCATTATCATCGGACACCGCCTTTTCGTTTTCAGAAACCTGTTGTTGGAGCTGGTGGTTCTTCTCCTTGAGATCACGTATCTCATTCATCAAGCGGACATAATCGGGAGCATCCTGAAGACCACTATTCATATTGGACATTTTTTCAAGAATAGGCTTGAATATATCTCGTTCCTGAGACTTTACTATTTTGACGAGATCCTCAATCCGTTTCTCCACCAATGCTGTCGGATTCTTGGAAGCATAACGCGGATTATATCCGGTAATTTCAAAAAAAGTAATCATCCTGTCAATACATAGGTTGGGGGTATCACCGGCCTGAAAGATTTCCAAGCGTTTTTTTACGCTTGGAGAAATTCGGATCAATTTGGTAGAGTTTTCTTTGTTTGTATACATTTTGTCACTGATTAAGTTTCTGAGACAAAGGTAAATATAAGGTTGTTGGATGTCAAGCGCTACACCTACTCAATCAGGATAATATATTATAATATACTGAAAATTAGCAAAATGCCACGTCGTTTACAAGAAGTTTACTGAAAGTTGACAGTACAATTATTTTTAAATCAGCACTATAAATTCCTTTTGTTTACGTTTGTATATATTCAAGTAAATAGTAGCTACATGTAATTGTTTATTCATCAACGCTTTGCGTCGATTAAGGTTCTCGCGTGCGGGAACTCCTCTTGCTCTTCCTTATCAGGAATTCACTAAGGGACTTTCAGCCCCTTAGCCCCGGGAAGCCACAAAGCCCCGGAAGCACTTCGGAACAGTCGTACAATCCGAAGGCCCCACCCATGAAAGAAAGTGACAAATGGGAAATGGCAGTAAATGCATGGAAACGGATGAAAACAGCGTGTAAACTCCCTCCTTGAAAGGAAGACGGATACAATTATTAGCAGAAGCAAAAGTAAGCTAATTCACTGATAAAGAGCTGTGTGTAATTTGGACAAACAGAGAAAAATCATTACCTTTGATATGTGATAATAAAGGGAATAACACGTTATGAATGAAGAAATTAGAAACATTTTAGCAGAAGCTGGAACAAAGACGTCGAAGATACGTAAACTTCTTCTGCTCGGCCTTACTCACCGGGAAATAGCAGAGCTCGTTACTCGTGGAAATCGTGGATTCGTGTGGAATGTATATAAGAAAATGAGGGATGAAGGATTGCTACCTGCAGCTCGGACTTCCGTAGTTACTGTACCGGATTTGGATTATTCTTTCAGAAGAAAATTCGGTGTCGAGATAGAGGCATATAACTGCACACGTGAACGGCTCGTTCACGAATTGAGAGAGGCGGGCATCGAAGTGAACAGTGAAGCATACAACCACCATTTGCGTTCACGTTGGAAACTGGTTACGGATAGCAGTCTGAACGGGAATGACACATTTGAGCTCGTAAGCCCTATATTGGTAGGAGAAGACGGATTGGAAGAACTGGAAAAAGTCTGTTGGGTTTTGGATGCATGTAATGTAAAGATTAATGGAAGCTGTGGACTGCATGTGCACATGAGTGCTGAAGACTTCAGTATCACTACTTGGCAGAACCTGCTCCTTTCATATAAGCATGCCGAAATTGAGATTGATAAATTTATGCCAGTTTCACGCAGAGGAAACAACAATAATTTCTGTACTTCACTCTGTCGCTTCTCTGATGAACGGATACGCTCGGCACGAAATATTGAAGAACTTCAGAATCTGTTCCCAACCAGATATATGAAAGTAAACCTTAAAGCCTATTCGCGCCACAAAACGGTAGAGTTCAGACAGCATTCGGGAACTATCAGTTTCACAAAGATGGAAAATTGGGTGAGATTTTTGGATAGAATGATTACCTTTGCATCTGTAAGTGCACTCCCGACAGGAGTCAGGTTGGAAAATTTTCCTTTCTTGGGGGAAAAACAAAAACTGTATTATAAATTAAGAACAAAAAAATTAGCCGTATGAATAAGAAAACATATATGTTGCCTGGTGACGAGCGTATCGTTGCCGGCAACGCCAAAGAGTTTGTGCATGAACTTCGTGTGGGCAGTTGGATGGATTCCGATTGTACCGATGAACAGTATATGCACAATTTTGCCGAACGTTATGTGGTGCAGTCGGGTGTGCGGATTGCCATCGATACGCCCGAGAAATTCCTTGCCGATTTGATTCGGACAGGATATGCCAAAGAAATGTAACGGACGGTTTCCTTTATTATTACACCATCCCCGTTTTCCTTTCATGGGAAGATGGGGATTTTTATATGGATAAATACTGATGATAATATTATGCTTTATTATGCATTTAAGTAAATTACTATATTTACTTTCAGGAATTTATACTTATTACAGTCAAAATGGTAAAAGAACGGCTTGTCTGTGTATTATAAAAAAGGACTGATAATGACCGAAAAGGTTGTTATATTGGCATTGTATCTTGTTGGCACAAACTGTATGGCATACATGTTTTTAGATATTATTTAAAGGATTTTTGTGAATTATTTTTATGCATAGAATAATAATATATAATACTTTTGTATTTGATAAATGTTCTTTTGAACATTTATACTCTGACTATTTTGTGTCTGTGAAGATGCAAAGTTGTTTGTTTTGTTTGTTATCATCCTCTCTTTAAGCGTAAAGAGAGGATGTTTCCCATTATTTGGATTGGGAAATATATGGACTATATAATACGTTGAATAAAAAAACTTTCAATCAGGACTTCCAGCAACCTCTTTGCTTTTTTATTAGTAATGAAGAGGTTGTGTCAAAACGTTGGCA
>ERZ779702.518-NODE-518-length-11436-cov-2.65601_pt1 | contig 11436 bp, 9 predicted proteins | sample MGYA00511073_ERZ779702 | MGnify/ENA primary metagenome ERZ779702 (study PRJEB29588, sample SAMEA2163351) | human gut metagenome | biome: human gut; feature: human-associated habitat; material: faeces | place: Denmark | collected 2008/2010 ... | reverse complement strand
GATTCATGCGGCTGAGACGACAACGGACGGTGAAGCCCGTGAGCGGAGCGTCCGCACTCCAGAAAGCTACGGAGAAGTCGGTACGGTCATCGGTTCTGGACTCCAAGTCGTAGATGTTCACAGCATCCAGAAAGGCTTCCAGCCCTTCGGAAACTTCCACCTCCTCGCCTTGCTCATTTCTGAGCAGATGGAGTATGATTTCCGCCGCATCGCCAAAGTCCGCACGGGGAAACGAAAGCGGCTCTTTTCCTGCCGATGCGGTAAACGTACCGTCCTTCTCCACCGTACCGCTGACAATGCGCACATCCTCTTCCCCGATATAATAGCGGCGCGTGCCGTCATGTTCCTCTCTCTGTATCAGCGCCACAGGCCAATACTTCCTATCATCTCTCTGCGCGTCCGGCGTTCCCGGAAAGACCTTTCCGTCCGCCAGCAGACGGAAGAAGGTATACAGTTCGCCCAGCTCGCGCTTGGTTGCTTCAAATGCCATATCAACTCGATTTTGATTAAATAAGTGTGCAAAGATAACGAAATCCGTACAAAAGATGTGGAAAACCCGGAGACTTTACGCTTCCTCAAAACGTAAAGTCTCCACCTTCTCCAGACGCGCCCTCAACTTGGGCATTGCCGACTTGCGGATGCGGAGCGTCATGCGGCAGTCCATGTCGTACGACTGCTCCAGCATCTCCGGCTCCTCTTCCTTGACAATGCGCATCACATCGTTCATGAAAGGATACTCGAAAAGAACGGTCACCGTTTCGTCCACCGTCTTTTCAATGATGGTGGCGGCAGCGATAGCCTCGGCAGCGGCAGCCTTATAAGCCACTATCAGTCCGCTGGTTCCCAGCTTTATGCCGCCGAAATAACGGACCACGACAATCAGGATGTCCGTCAGTCCGTTCGAGTTTATCTGCCCCAGGATGGGCTTTCCCGCCGTACCGGACGGTTCGCCGTTGTCATTGGCACGGAAATCCTTGCGCTCGTGCCCCAGCATATAGGCATAACACACGTGGCGGGCATCGTAGTATTTCTTCTGATAAGTTTCCAGATGCGCCTTTACTTCTTCAACCGTACGCACCGGCAAGGCAATAGCGATAAACTTGCTGCGCTTCTCGGTATAAATTCCCTCGGACGGGACGGCTATGGTTTTATACGTATCTTCGCTCATGCCGCAAAGATACTACACTTTTTGCTATCCGCCTTTTGATAGCCGGCAAAAAAACTTTATCGCGGCAGAAGAAAGAGCCGCTTTTCAGCCGATGCGCCTCCTCACCAGTTGCAGCAACGGCTTTGCCGCAATTATCAGTGTTACGGCAGTAAGTATCATCAGTACGCCGAGCATGATGCGCGGAGTGAGCTGCTCGCCAAACACCACTACGCCGAAGAACAGCGCCGTCACCGGTTCCAGCGCCCCCAATAGGGCAGCCGGCGTGGAGCCGATGAGGTGGATGGAGAGCGTCATCAGCACCAACGAAATGATAGTGGGAAACAAAGCCAGCGAAAGGACATTTGCCCACAGCACCGGCGAAGGGACGGGCTGCAAAGCCGTGCAAAAATCCAGACGCACCACATAGATGCTGATGCCGAAGAGCAAAGCATAGAAAGTGAGTTTTGCCGTAGGCAGCTCCTTGAGTGAAGAGCGGTTCACACCGACGATGTATATGGCGTACGTCAGCGAGGAGAGAATAACGAACAGTACGCCCAGCATGCTCAACGTCTTCCCGTCCCCACCCTCGTACAGCAGGGAGATGCCCGTAAATGCCAGCGCTATGGAGAACATCGTGATGAAGGAGACCTTCTCGTGGAAAAACACCGCCATGATGATGGCAACCAGCACCGGATAGACAAACAGGATGGTGGACGCAATGCCCGCATCCATGTAGTTATAGCTCTCGAAAAGAAAGAACGAGGAAAAGGAGAACAGCAGCCCCATTACCGCCAGCGGAAGTATATCCGTCTTCTTCAGCGCAAAGGACTGTTTCTTCACTTTCATCAGGATGCCCAGCATCACAACGGCGAAAAAGTAACGGTAAAAGAGGACGGAGTCCACACTCATTCCCGCCCCGTACAAGGGCAATGCAAACAACGGGTTCATGCCGTAACTGGCAGCGGCAACGGCTCCGTAAGTAAATCCTTTAAGACGATTATTGGTCATGGCAGTATCTCTTTCTGAAAAATCGGGCGCAAAGATACCGCTTTTATTGATACTTGGCTCCATGAAAAACTAAAAAGAATCCTGCACAACGCAAGCATGCCGCAAGGGAATTGTTCATGCCCCGTTCTTCATTTTATAATACAGCATACCCACCGCATCCGCCAGCAGCCAACCGATGGGAATAGACCACCAGATGCCCGTTACTCCGACAGAAGGAATAGCCGCCAGTAGGTAGGATAGCGCCACGCGAGTGCCCAGCGAAATCACCGTGAGCACGACCGACATCCCCGGCTTCCGGACAGCCCGGTAATAGCCGTAAAGCAGGAACAGAATGCCGATGCCGCAGTAAAACGCACCCTCTATGCGCAGGTACTCCACTCCGGTAGCAAGGATTTCCGTTTCGCCCGGATGAACGAAAATCAGCATCAGCGGTTCTGCAAAGACGAACACGAGCACGGAGACGATAATCGAAAAGATAACCGTAGTAAGCAAGGCGCTGCGGACACCCCGGCGGATACGCCCGTAACGTTTCGCCCCGAAGTTCTGCGCGATGAAAGTGGAAAAGGCGTTCCCGAACTCCTGCACGGGCATGTATGCAAAGGAGTCTATCTTGACGGCAGCGGCAAAGGCGGCCATGACTGCCGTGCCGAAGCTGTTGACCAGCCCCTGTATCATCAGAATGCCGAAATTCATGACCGACTGCTGCACACAGGTCAGTGTGGAGAAAGAGACTATCTCTTTCAGGCTGCCACGGTCGAAGCGCATGTCTCCGATATGTAGCCGCAGTTCCGGACGCTTCCTCCAGGTATAGAGCACAATTCCCGCAGAAGCGACTCCCTGTGCCATGACCGTGGCTATCGCAGCCCCCTCGATGCCCCAGTCCAGTTGCAGGATGAAAAACAGGTCGAGAACGATATTCAGTGCCACAGAGAGTGCCAGAAACCAGAGAGGAGTTACCGAATCTCCCACCGCCCGCAGCATCGCCGCATAGAAATTATAGATAAACGTAAAGACAATGCCGCAAAAGATTATCCACAGGTAACCGCGCATCATGCCGTAAATATCCTGCGGCACTTGCAGCAAACGGAGAATGGGGTCCAGCCATACGAATACCGCCACATTCAGCACGCATGTAACCGCCCCTATCAGTACGAACGACACGAAAATGCTGCGGCGCAGGGCGGAATGGTTTCCCGCACCGTAATGCAGCGAGAATACCGTGCCGCTGCCGATAGACAAACCGAGAAGGACGGAGATAAGGAAGACCATCAGCGTATATGCCGAGCCTCCCGCCGCCAGTGCATCTGCACCGATGCACTGCCCTACAATCAGCGTATCGGCTATGTTATAGCACTGTTGCAGCAATGAACCCGCCATCATAGGCAGGGTGAAACGCAACAACGTACCCGTTATGCCACCCCGGGTAAGGTCTCCGTTCCGTAACATGATTGTTCACACCCTCTCTCAGGCAATGCCCAACAACTTCACTTCGAATATCAGTGTGGAGAAAGCCGGAATAGGCCCGCTGGTGCGTGTGCCGTATCCCACGGTGTACGGGATGTAGACCATCCAGTGGTCGCCCACGCGCATCTGCTGCAAGGCTATCTGCCAGCCGTCGATTACTTCGTTCAGCCGGAAAGCCTCCGGACAGTTGCGCTTCCAGGAATTGTCAAACTCCCTGCCGTTAATGAGCGTTCCCTTGTAATGCACCGACACAATACTGTTCGGGCGAGGAGTAGCGCTACTGCCCTGCCCGCTTTCCAGAATACGGTAAAGCACGCCGGCAGCCAACTCCTTTACGCCTTCTTCGGTACGCAGATTTTGCAGGAACTGTTCGTTCTTCAGTTTGTATTCTTCCTTTTTGCCCATATCGTTCTTTTGGTTTTAATAATTAATGCCGAATAACGGTATCTTATTTTGACGGCAAAGGTCGGCATTTTCCGTATACCGGAAAAGGGAATGGCAATATAAAATAGCGAAGGTGCATCAAAACCTGCCAAGTTTCCATGCACCTTCTTCTCATTCATTCTTTGAAATTATATCTGAATCAGTCCAGTTTATGAATTACCAGTCCCGAACGCAGCTTCGGTTCGAACCAAGTGGTCTTGGGCGGCATGATATTGCCGGTATCGGCTATGTCCATCAACTGCTTCATGGACACAGGATAAAGCGCCAAAGCCACTTTCATCTCACCACTGTCCACCCGCTTCTTCAATTCGCCCAGCCCGCGGATACCGCCGACAAAGTCGATACGCTTGTCGGAACGGAGGTCTTTGATACCGAGGATTTCATCCAATATCAGGTTGGACGAAATGGTAACATCCAGCACGCCGATAGGGTCGTTGTCGTTGTAAGTGCCCGGCTTTGCCGTAAGGCTGTACCACTTGCCGTTCAGGTAAAAGGAGAAGTTATGCAGGCCTGCCGGCTTGTAGATTTCCGTTCCTTTCTCTTCTACCGTGAAGTTCTTGCCTACGGCAGCCAGGAATTCTTCGGGAGTCAACCCGTTCAGGTCCTTCACCACGCGGTTGTAGTCGATGATAGTCAACTGGTTGGCGGGGAAACAGACTGCCATGAAGTAGTTGTACTCCTCGTCTCCGCGATGATTGGGATTCTGTCCGGCTTTCTCCGCACCCACCAGGGCTGCGGCTGCACTGCGGTGGTGTCCGTCGGCAATGTAAAGTGCAGGCATCTTGGCGAACTCTTCGGTTATGACCTCAATATCTTCCTGCCGGTCGATAATCCAGAATGTATGGCCGAAACCGTCGTCCGGAGCCACAAAGTCGTAAACAGGCTTCTGTGCCGTGTAACGGGCAATGACCGCATCCAGCACTGCATTGTCGGGATAAGCGAAGAATACGGGCTCGATGTTGGCATTGTTCACACGGACATGCTTCATGCGGTCTTCTTCCTTGTCGCGGCGGGTAAGCTCATGCTTCTTGATAACGCCGTTCATGTAATCGGGCACGTATGCGCCCACCACCAAACCATATTGCGTCTTACCGTTCATGGTCTGGGCATATATGTAATAGTTCTCCTTATCGTCCTGCACCAGCCAGCCTTTGTCCTGGAACATCCGGAAGTTCTCGGCCGCTTTCCGGTACACACGTTCATCGTGCTCGTCCGTACCGACCGGAAAATCTATTTCGGGCTTGATAATGTGATACAGGGATTTTTCGTTTCCTGCCGCTTCTTCACGCGCTTCGGCGGAATTCAGGACATCGTACGGACGGGATGCCACCTGCTCTACCAAATCCTGAGGGGGACGAATCCCTTTAAAAGGTTTTATTGTTGCCATGGTTGTCAGAGTATAAATCCATTACTTATTTACGCGGAACTTCTCGCAGCCGTCTTTCAGGAAGCCCACAATCTGTCTGGCAGCGGCAATGCCGGCATTGATATTGGCTTCGGCCGTCTGCGCACCCATCTTCTTCGGTGTGGAGAAGTAACGGCCGGCAAACTTGGCGGCAAATGTATCATTGGCTGCGGGCATTATGTCGGTCATGTACTTCAAGTCGGCACGTTCTTCCATCAGTTGTATCAGCTCGGCTTCGTTGATAACTTCCTTGCGGGCGGTGTTCACCAGCAGACCGCCTTTCGGCATCCTGCCCACCAAAGCATAGTTGATGGAGTTCTTGGTTTCCGCCGTTGCGGGGATGTGCAGCGAAACGATGTCGCAGGCAGAATAAAGCTCCTCGGCCGAAGCCACAGCCTTTACACCGTCTTTCTCGATAACCTCTTTCGGGCAGAAAGCGTCGAATGCGTAAATGTCCATACCGAAACCTTTGGCTATGCGGGCTACATTGCGGCCTACGTTACCGTAAGCATGAATGCCCAGCTTCTTGCCTTTCAGCTCCGTACCGGAAGTACCGTTGTACAGATTGCGGACAGCCATTACCATAAGCCCGAAAGCCAGTTCGGCCACAGCGTTGGAGTTCTGTCCCGGAGTGTTCATCACACATACATTGTGGGCGGTTGCGGCATCCAAGTCCACATTGTCATACCCCGCACCGGCACGCACTACGATTTTCAGCTCTTTGGCGGCATCCAAAACCTCGGCATCAATAATGTCGCTACGGATAATAATGGCATTGGCATCTTTCACGGCTTCCAGCAATTTTGCCTTATCGCCATATTTTTCCAGCAAAGCAAGTTCATAGCCTGCTGCTTCAATTTCTTTGCGAATACCGTCTACTGCAACTTTTGCAAACGGCTTGTCTGTTGCAACTAATACTTTCATGATTCAATGGTATTAAAAAAAGATTCACCACAGAACCGCACGAAGTTTCACAGAGTTTTCCTTTTCATTTCATCTCTGTGGGACTCTGTGCCCTCTGTGGTGAACAAATATTATTAATGAAGTTTCTCAAATTCCTGCATGCAGTCTATCAAAGCCTGTACGCTTTCCTTCGGCATGGCATTGTAGCAAGATGCGCGGAAACCGCCTACGGAACGGTGTCCCTTGATACCTACCATACCCTTTTCGGTAGCGAATTTCAGGAAGTCGGCTTCCAGTTCCTTGTATTCGGGAGCCATTACGAAGCAGATGTTCATGCGTGAACGGTCTTCTTTGGCGGCAGTACCCACGAACATCTTGTTGCGGTCTATCTCGGCATACAGCATATCCGCCTTTTCGATGGCGCGACGTTCCATTTCCTTCACACCGCCCTGAGCCTTTATCCAGCGCAATGTCTGCAATGCCGCATAGATAGGAACAACGGGAGGAGTATTGAACATTGAACCGCCGTCGATGTGAGTCTGATAGTTCAGCATGGTCGGGATGTAGCGGGACACCTTGCCTACCGCATCATTCTTCACGATGACGAATGTTACGCCCGCAGGAGCCAGATTCTTCTGTGCACCGCCATAGATACAGATGTATTTGGACACATCAATAGGACGGGAGAAAATATCGGACGACATGTCGGCAATCATAGGAACGTTTACGTTCAGGTCTTCCTTCAATTCCGTGCCATAGATAGTATTGTTGGTGGTGATATGGAAATAGTCCGCATCGGCCGGTACCGTATAATCTTTCGGAATGTAAGTATAAGTGGCTTCAGCAGAAGAGGCAACCTCTACAACCTCGCCAAATCCCTTGGCTTCCTTCATGGCTTTCTTTGCCCATACACCCGTATTGAGGTAAGCGGCCTTCTTTTCGAGGAAGTTGAAAGGTATCATGCAGAATTCCAGACTTGCACCACCCCCCAGGAACAGCACCGAATAGCCTTCGGGAATGTTAAGTAGTTCTTTGAACAGTGCTACGGCTTCGTCCACTATGGGCTGGAAGTCCTTGGCGCGGTGGCTAATCTCCATAAGAGACAGACCGGATCCATTGAAATCTAAAATAGCCTTCGCCGTATCCTCTATCACCTCACGCGGAAGAATGGAAGGTCCTGCGTTGAAATTATGCTTTTTCATTTGAAGTTTGTTTTGGTTATACAATTTCGTTCGTTTATGTCTTTCGACATGGCGAAATTACGGAATTATTTCTGCATTGCAAATCTTTCCTTATAAATTTTCTTCTTTATCGCGTATTTGCCTTACTTTTTATTGGTATATACAAGAAATATACGCCAAACTGTTATGTATACTTAACAAGGAAAGTATTAAAAAGTAAACTGAAAGATAGAAGCTGAAAAAACTTTCTACCGGGAATAAAAACTGAAAAAAAAGTGCATGATTATCAAAAACAAACTATTTTCCCATGCTTAATAACATCACCGGATATGCTTCATAACATACTGTCAACGAGCTTCTTCTATCAAAGTCTTCATCCCCTTGATTTTTTCCCCGCGCAGCAGTGTAAGCAATTGCTTCACTTTGCTGCGACGGACTGCCACGAAAGCATAGTGCTCCTTCACATCCACCTGTCCTACATCTTCGCGCACCAGTCCGCCTTTCTTATACAGGAAGCCCACAATGTCCACCTTGTTCAGTTTGTCTTTCTTGCCTTTGCCTATATATAAGGTAGTCCAGCGGGGTTTAGCAGGTTTCGGCGTCTGCTCCGGCAATTCGAATACGGAGAGCTCCTCCGGGAGATAATCGGGCAGACGCTCTTCGGCATGCAGAAGCAGGAAAGAAGAGCCGCGCGCTTCCCAGCGTGCCGTGCGTCCGTTACGGTGCGTAAAGGCTTCTTCGTTGACGGGCATGTGATAGTGCACCACGTTGTCGATGCCCGGAATATCCAATCCGCGTGCGGCAAGGTCGGTCGATACCAGGACGGGACAACTGCCGTTGCGGAACTTATAGAGCGCCCGCTCGCGGTCGTCCTGTTCCATACCGCCATGAAAAGCATCGCAAGGGAATTTCTTCGACTTCAGATAGGATACCGTACGCTCCACGCTCTCGCGATAGTTCACGAATACCAGCGTAGAACGGTCGCCCAGCGTACAAAGCAGCCGGTACAATGTCTCCAGCTTGTCTTTTTCGGGAGAGATTACCTTCTGCAAGTCCAATCGTCCGGATACGGTTTCGCCCGAAAGAAAATTCAGCTTGACAACCTGCGGTGACGACTCCCCCCCGCCCACTCCGGTGAACTGCGGGATTTCCTCTGCATCCGTTGCCGACAGCAATACCCGTTTCTTCAAGGCAGGCAACTGTCCGATAACTTCCGCCATCTCGTCGTGAAAGCCGAATTCAAGGCATTTGTCAAACTCATCTATCACCAATGTGGTTACAAAGCGGGTATCGAAGTTCTGCTTCCGCAAATGGTCGTTCATACGTCCGGGAGTGCCGATGATAACGGCAGGGTTAATGCCCCTCATCGTACGGTGCTCGTCCATTGCCGGACGTCCGCCGTAGCAGCTCATCGCCTTGAAAGGGACGTTCATCGACTTGAATACGTTTTCTATCTGCAAGGCAAGCTCGCGCGACGGTACGAGCACCACCGCCTGTACGCCCTGCACATCGGCTTTGAACGATTGCACCAGCGGCAGCAGGAATGCCAGTGTCTTGCCCGACCCCGTGGGCGACAACAGGACGAGGTCCTTATCCGATTGATAGGCATCCCGCGCTGCTTCCTGCATCGGGGTGAGTTGCTCTATCCGTAAGTTACGAAGTATGTCAGATTGTTCCATAAAGTACTTTGGTTTAATGGAGCAAAGATACGAAAAGATTGGCGGAAAACGAGGTGATGGTTTATATATCACTTCGTTCTGCATGAAGTATATTACAATTTATCCCGGTCAAACTCCCGATTTATCCCGGTTAAACTTCAAGTTTATTGAGGATAAATTTTGAGTTTAACAGGGATAAACAAAGGGTACCCACTGGAAAAACAATCAGTATGTACTGAAGAAAAAAACACATGTGTAGAAAAAGAGCCGGTACAGACGGAGAAAAAACAATGGCAGCAATATGGCTGACTTAAAGTTCCTCTACCACCCAACGCTCGATATTGCGCGTAGTATTACTGAAATTCACCCCTATCTTGAGTACCTTGCGGCTGTCCGCTGCAAAAGGCAGTGCGTACTGCTTGTCGTTAATCTGCTGCAAAGCCTCTTCCGCAGTGCCGTTCAGTTTGAATTCCATTACATAAACGTACTTGTCGGTTTGCAGTACAAGGTCTATCCTGCCCTGCGAAGTGTGATACTCCGCTTTTACATAGAAACCCACCAGTTTGAAAACGATGAAGAGCACATTCTGATAGTGCAGCTCCAGTTCTTTCACCAATTCGTAGGGAGTATCGGCAAAGAAACTTTGCAGGCGGCGGAAGAAAGCATCGGGCTCTCCTCTCTCTATTTCCTGTACAAACTTTTGTATTTCAAACGGTGCTTCAATCTTGTTGAAACGTGTATAGTAAGGTATGAGGAATCTAACAAAACCTTCTTCCACCTCACGATTGGGAAAGCCGAGACGATAAATACCAAAACGTTCATCATACCCCTTTATCGTGAGATAACCGCTCTGGAAAATTACGGGCAACGGTTCCTCATCTCCATAGATACTGTTCAGCACATCGGCATACGTTTCGGCATGCGCCATGTGTTCCAGGTCGTAATGGTAGCGTTTCAACAGTTCTATCAGGTAGGTGGGTGTTCCCGTCTCGAACCAGTAACTGCCGAATTTCTTATATTTAAAAGTATTCAGTAAGCTGAAAGGGTTGTAGATACCTTCGGTGTTCTCTACGAAATGATAGCCGTCATATCTCCGCTTCAACTCGGCACAGGCTTCCTCGTAGGTCATTTTCTGAGCGTCTGCCAACTCGTGAAGCTCTTCTTCAAGATTATCGTGAATCTCCTGTCCGGTTATTCCGCAAAGACCGACATACATTTCCTGCATGGAAATATCATCCAGGTTATTCAAGTCACTGAATACGCTGATCTTGCCGAATTTAGTGACCCCGGTAAGGAAAGCCAGTTTGATACAGCCGTCCATCGTTTTGAGCACACCGTAGAAAGGTTTCAGCGTGTTGCGGTATTCCTTTTGCAGTTCCCCGTTGCCGATAGCCTGGAGCATCGGTTTGTCGTATTCGTCCACAAGGATTACCACACGCTGCCCTGTCTGCTCGCAAGCACGCTTGATGATTCCGGCAAAGCGCAAAGAGTATGTACGTTCGGAAACATCGGCGCCATAAAGTTTTTCCCATTCGGAAAGGTTCTTCTCCAGTATATTACCCAGACTTTCGGGCGTATCATACCGTTCGATGTTCAAGTCCAGATGCAAAATGGGATGTTCCGTCCAGTCTTTCTCCAGTTTCTCGATGGCCAGCCCCTTGAACAAATCCTTTTTCCCTTGAAAGTAGGCCTCTAAGGTGGAGATCAGAAGACTTTTGCCGAAACGGCGCGGACGGCTGAGGAAGTAGTAACTGCCGGTCTTGGCCAACTGATAAACCCAAGCGGTTTTATCAATATAGAAATACCCGTCTTTGCGGATTTTCTCGAAGTTCTGTATTCCGATAGGATATATTTTATTGCTCATACCGTCCACTGTTTTTAGATTACGATAAAGCAAAGATACTCATTTCTTTCGAACCGCCTCTATCCTATACCCATAAAAAAACTCCGGCAAGAGCCGCAGCCCTGCCGGAGTTTCTTCACTATTTTACTATTATGTGTCTTTGACAACACCGTTTCCTTATCCGCCGAAGTTGTCGAACATCAGGTTCTGAGCCGGAACGCCGAGGTCGTCGAGCATCTTCTCAACGGCTTTGGACATCGGGCCGGGACCGCACATGTAGTATTCGATGTCTTCGGGAGCTTCGTGGTCTTTCAGGTAAGTCTCGTAGATTACGTTGTGTACGAAGCCCGGAGTATACTTCACGCCCGCTGCATCGGCTGCCG
>ERZ779702.511-NODE-511-length-11523-cov-2.84243_pt1 | contig 11523 bp, 7 predicted proteins | sample MGYA00511073_ERZ779702 | MGnify/ENA primary metagenome ERZ779702 (study PRJEB29588, sample SAMEA2163351) | human gut metagenome | biome: human gut; feature: human-associated habitat; material: faeces | place: Denmark | collected 2008/2010 ... | reverse complement strand
CTAGTGACCAAAAAATTTTTAGTGGACACTAGTGTCCAGATTCCTTAATTGATAAAGTCAAAGACGAAGTAAGAGGAAAGAATAAGTCACAGACTTGGGCTATATTAGCGAAGTATTTTGTATGGAAAGAAGTTGAAAATAGTTGGAATGAAGAAGAAGCCCAAACTAGAAGAGTAGAAAAAGAATACAGACTTGTGGGAATTAAAAGGGGAGTAAAGAGAGAGGAATTGAAACTTGAAAACTTCCAATGGCGAGTAAAAGCACTTTCCGAGAGGATGAATCCTGAAGAACTTGCAATCGTTTTGCAAGAGATAAATGAGCAGATTAGTAATTCGAGTGGGTATTTAGGTGCAATTAGTGATCGAAGCAAGGAACTATATTTCAATAGACAAACTGTTGGACAGTATCAAATGGCTGTTTTGGATAACAATCCTAATATAGGCTTGCGGAATATGGTGTTTTATAGGCAGGATTATTTGGATGAGTTTAATACGATATGGGAAAAACAGGCTGAATTTCATAAAGAGTTGACGGAAGATTTGAAAAAGGAAATTCGGGATATCGTTATCTTTTATCAACGTCGTTTGAAAAGTCAGAAAGGTTTGATAAATATTTGTGAGTTTGAAAGGCGGCAGATAGAGGTGGAAATAGATGGTAAGAAAAAGATTAAAACTATTGGTAGTCGGGTTATTCCTCGTTCTTCACCTCTATTCCAGGAATTTAAGATATGGCAGACTTTAAACGATATAGAGGTGTCGGTGCTTGGTGTGAAAAATAAACGTAAAAAGCAAGATGATAATTCTACTACACTGCTCGATTCTGCCGAAAATATTGATTCTTTGAAATTGAATGTTAGCCGTCCTCTGGATGCTGATGAAAAAAGCTTACTTGCTAAAGAACTTTTTATCCGTGATAAGCTGACTAAATCAGATGTGCTGAAATTGCTATTTAATAATCCTCAGAATCTGAATCTGAATTTTAAAAATATTGATGGAAATAGAACAGGAAGTGCCTTATATCAGGCATTTAGTAAGATTCTTGAAATATCTGGTCATGAGTCTATTAATTTCAAAAAATCAGCTGACGAAATTGTAGAACAAGTAAAAACGATATTTTCTGCTTTGGGTTGGAATACGGAAGTTTTGTGTTTTGATTCGGAAAAAGAATTGGACAAGCAACCTTACTTTAAACTTTGGCATTTATTGTACTCTTTTGAGGGTGATAGTACGCCGACCGGAGATGGAAATCTGATTCAAAAGATAGCAGATTTATGTGGTTTTGAAAAAGATTATGCTTCAATTTTGGCGAATATAACTTTTCAAGAAGATTATGGTAGTTTGAGTACAAAAACAATTCGTAAGATATTACCTCATCTAAAAGATGGAAATCAGTATGATGTTGCTTGTGAATATGCAGGGTATAAACATTCAAAATCCTCATTAAAGAAAGAAGAAATTAAGAACAAGGTATTGAAAGATAAATTAGAGCTTCTTCCTAAGAATAGTTTGCGTAATCCGGTTGTTGAGAAGATACTGAATCAGATGGTCAATGTGATTAATGCGATTATTACTACTTATGGCAAACCGGATGAAATCCGTATTGAACTGGCTCGCGAATTAAAGAAAAATGCAAAAGAGAGAGAAGAACTGACGAAATCTATTGTGGATACAACAAAAACGCACGAAGGGATAAGAGCTATTCTGCAAAATGATTTCGGAATGTCTCATGTAAGCCGTAATGCAATAATTCGTTATAAATTGTATGAAGAGTTGAAAGATAATGGTTATAAAACCTTGTATTCTAATACCTATATTCCCAAAGAAAAATTGTTCAGTAAGGATTTTGATATTGAGCATATTATTCCACAGGCTCGTTTGTTTGATGATTCTTTCTCTAACAAAACATTGGAAGTGAAAAGTATAAATATTGAGAAAGGAAGTAAAACTGCTTATGATTTTGTGGAGGAGAAATATGGCGAACAAGGTTTGCAGGAATATTTAAATCGTTGCGAGGTACTGTTCAGGGATAAGAAAACTAAACTTAGAAAATTGAAAATGCAGGAGAGTGAAATCCCTGAAGGATTTATTGATAGGGATTTACGGAATACACAGTACATTGCAAAGAAAGCTCTTTCTATGTTGAATGAAATTTGTCGTCGAGTGGTTGCTACTACTGGGGCGATTACTGATGAATTGCGTGAAGATTGGCAACTTGTTGATGTTATGAAAGAATTGAATTGGGAAAAATATAAAGTACTGGGATTAGTCGAATATTTTGAAGATAATGATGGAAGGTTGATAGGTAGGATTAAAGATTGGACTAAGCGTAACGATCACCGCCATCATGCAATGGATGCTTTGACAGTAGCATTTACTAAAGATGTATTTATCCAGTATTTTAATAATAAGAATGCTAGTCTTAAGCCTGATACGAATGAAGCTGCAATAAGAAATAAGTATTTTCAAAATGGAAAGGCTATTCCTCCCATGTCTTTAGATGAATTTCGTGCTGAGGCAAAGAAGCATTTAAATGATACGCTAATCTCTATTAAGACCAAGAATAAGGTAGTTACAATTAATCTCAATAGAACAAAAAAGAAAAATGGAATAAACAAAAAGCAGCAACAAACTCCACGAGGGCAATTGCATTTGGAAACTGTTTACGGTAGTCATAAACAGTATGTGGTTAAAGAGGAGAAAGTGAATGCCTCGTTTGATGCAGCTAAGATAGCCACTGTAAATAAACCTGCTTATAGAGATGCATTATTGAGGCGTTTGCAAGAAAATGGCAATGATTCGAAGAAAGCTTTTACTGGTAAGAATTCATTGGACAAGCAACCTGTTTGGTTAGATGCTAAGCAGAACGAGTGTGTTCCGGAAAAGGTTAAAACAGTAATGCTTGAAACGGTTTATACGGTACGAAAACCTATTGATGAAAAATTGAATGTAGATAAAGTTGTAGATGCGAGAATTCGTAAACTTTTGCAGGATCGCATAAAAGAATACGGTAATGCGAAGAGTGCATTTGCCAATCTGGATGAAAACCCGATATGGCTCAATAAAGAGAAAGGTATAACTATAAAGCGAGTGAGTGTTTTTGGTATCAGTAAAGCGCAATCACTTCATGAAAAGAAGGATAAGGATGGTAATTTTATTTTAGATAAAGACAGTCGGAGGATTCCGGTTGATTTTGTTAATACAGGTAATAATCATCATGTCGCAATTTATCGTAAACCAGTTTTAGACAAAAAGGGACAGGCTGTATTTGATGAAAATGGTGAATTGAAGTTTGAACTTGAAGAGGTTGTAGTTTCTTTCTTTGATGCAGTGACGCGGGTAAATCTTAGTCAACCTATTATTGATAAAGATTATAAGAGAAGTGAAGGTTGGAAGTTTCTTTTTAGTATGAAGCAAAACGAGTATTTTGTGTTCCCAAATGAGAAGACTGGCTTTGACCCTAAAGAAATTGATTTGCTGAATCCTGAGAATTATGCTTTAATAAGTCCAAACTTGTTTAGAGTGCAAAAAATAGCCTCTAAAGATTATGTGTTTAGGCATCATTTAGAAACAGTTGTTGCAGATAGGAAAGAATTGCAGGAGATTACCTGGAAACGAATTTCTTCTCTAAGTATATTGAACAGAATTATTAAAGTCCGAGTCAATCATATTGGTCAAATTGTTATGATAGGGGAATATTGAGATGGAGAATAAATTGAAATTGTTTCAAGGCAAGAGTATTCGTTCCGCCTGGAATGAAGAAGAACAACAATGGTATTTTTCTATTTTAGATGTTGTTCAGGTTTTGACAGATAATGCAATGCTAAGCAATATACAAAGCGAATGTGTTCAAGAGATGAAATGTTGAATTTGAACTGGGGTACAAATTGTACCCCAGTTCAAATGACTGCTGAAGATGGTAAAAGAAGGAAAATCCAAGCGGCAAATATAAAAGGACTTTTTCGTATCATTCAGTCTATTCCTTCTCCCAAAGCAGAGCTTTTTAAACTGTGATCAGCCCAGATTGGCTATGATCGTGTACAAGAAATTGAGACCCCAGAATTAGCTCAAGAGTGAATGAAAGAACTTTATGAACAGAAAGGGTGTCTCCTCAGTTACCGTTTGAAGAAGGTGATGAATAATATTCACTAAAATTGAAGTACTATGATTAAGAAAACACTCTATTTTGGAAATCCAATTTATTTATCTTTAAAGAATGCACAGTTAGTAATAAAACTACCGGAAGTAGTGAAAAATGAAACTTTAACGGGAGGATTTAAACAAAAGGCAGAAGTGACAAAACCAATAGAAGATATTGGTGTAGTTGTATTGGATAATAAGCAAATTACGATTACCTCAGGAGTACTGGAAGCTCTACTTGAAAATAATTGCGCTATCATAACCTGCGATAGTAAAAGTATGCCCGTTGGCCTGATGCTTCCTTTGTATGGCAATACAACTCAGAATGAACGTTTTCGTCAACAATTAGGTGCTTCTCTTCCATTGATGAAACAATTGTGGCAACAAACCATTAAGCAAAAGATAGAGAATCAGGCAGCTGTGTTGAAAAAATGTGCAGGGGAAGAAATAAGATGCATGAAAGCATGGGCTGCTGATGTGAAGAGTGGGGATTCTGATAATCTGGAAGCTCGGGCTGCAGCTTACTATTGGAAAAACCTATTTAAAATAGATGGTTTCACGAGAGATAGAGAGGGCATTCCACCTAATAATTTGTTGAATTATGGGTATGCGATATTGCGTGCTGTTGTGGCACGTGGGTTGGTATCGAGTGGACTTTTGCCTACGTTAGGCATTCATCATCATAATCGTTATAATGCGTATTGCTTGGCTGATGATATAATGGAACCTTATCGTCCGTATGTGGATGAACTGGTTTGTGATATTATGAAAAAAGGAGGAGATTATGGGATGTTGACAAAGGAACTGAAAGGACAGCTTTTGACGATTCCGTCGTTAGATGTTATTATTTCAGGTAAGCGTAGTCCGCTAATGATAGCAGTGGGACAAACAACAGCTTCTCTTTATAAATGTTTTAATGGAGAGTTGCGTAAAATAGCATATCCGGAAATGTAATGGACCGTTTTAGTGAATATCGCATTATGTGGGTACTGGTGTTATTTGATTTGCCTACTGATACCAAGAAGGATAAGAAGGCGTATGCAGACTTCCGGAAGAACCTGCAGAAGGATGGATTTACTATGTTTCAGTTTTCCATCTACGTACGACATTGTGCCAGCAGTGAAAATGCAGATGTGCACATAAAAAGAGTTAAATCTTTCTTACCGGAGTTTGGACAGGTGGGAATTATATGTATTACGGACAAACAATTTGGTAATATTGAGCTCTTTTATGGGAAAAAAGTTCAAGATGTGAATACACCGGGGCAACAGTTGGAGTTATTCTATTTACACAAAATTATGGATACTGCCTTCTAAAAGTAAAAATCCCACTTGTTGGTGGGATTTTTAGTGGAAAACTGTTTGCTTTTTGTGATTCAAATTGATTGTTTAACCATTTGATTATTAGATTATAATGAATAGTCAGCTGTTTCCAATGGTTCAAAGATACTAAAATGAAAGCAAATCACAACGAAGAACTTGCCACATCCTTAATTCCGGAAGCTGTTTCCAATGGTTCAAAGATACTAAAATGAAAGCAAATCACAACGTGTGTGTGCGTGTCTGTGTGTATTTGTTTTCCAAAGATAGTGAATCTTAATAAGAATCTCTCTGATTTCCCTACTATTTGGTATCTTTACACGCTTTTCTTTATACATGAGTACTGACTATAAATAAATCATATTGTGGAAATAACCCAACGCATTCGTCTCCTCCTTTCCGAAATGAACCGGGGAGTATACGAAAAAGAAACTGAAATAAACCTCTCCCTGCTGGCAGCTCTGGCAGGCGAGAGCATTCTGCTCCTGGGACCTCCGGGAGTAGCCAAGTCAATGGTAGCCAGGCGGCTAAAGTCGGCTTTTACAGATGCCCGTGCCTTTGAATACCTGATGTCCCGCTTCTCTACGCCCGACGAGATTTTCGGTCCTGTCAGCATTAGCCGACTGAAAGAATCCGACAAGTATGAACGTGCCATCGACGGCTATCTGCCCACAGCCGATGTCGTGTTTCTGGACGAAATATGGAAAGCAGGCCCTGCCATACAGAACACTCTGCTGACCGTCATCAACGAGAAACTTTTCCGCAATGGCGACAAGGAACTGCATCTCCCCCTCAAACTGCTCGTAGCTGCCAGTAACGAACTGCCCGCTCAAGGCGAGGGACTGGAAGCCCTATGGGACCGCTTCCTTATCCGCATTCTCTGCACCTGCGTCAAGCAGGAAGAGTCTTTCTACAAAATGCTGCTGGACGATTCTGCCGACCATCCGGAAACGACTGCCTGCGAATGGCAAATCTCCGACCGCGAGTATGCCGAATGGCAAGCTGAGATACGCCGCGTAACCTTGCCTCTCGATGTTCTTTCCTGCATCACAGCCATTCGCCACGGACTGACAAGCGTAGAGATGCAAGACTCCGACCTGCGCCGCAATGTCTACGTCAGCGACCGCCGCTGGAAGAACATCGTGAAGCTGCTCAAGACCTCCGCCTTCGTCCACGGCCGCACGGAAGTCTCCATGACCGACCTGCTTCCCGTCTACCACTGCCTATGGAGTGAGCCTGATGAGAGCGTTGCCATCCGTGACATCGTTATCCGTGCCTTATTCGTGTCCCACACAAAACAGATTGCCGGTATCGCCTCCTCGCTGAAATCCGATTTGAAAGTCAGCCGTGTGCGCGAAGCCCTCGACAAAGCCCGCCTTGCCGGCGACCGTAGGGACGATGACCTGCTGATAACGGAACACTTCTACTACCAGGTGGAGAAACATGGTACGGGCAACACCTACATCTTTATCGTGGACTACAAAAATCTGAAGGAGTACAGCGCCAAAGATGCCCCCACCTTGGGCGTAATGTATGCCGACCCCATCAATCCCAAGCGTACCATCATCCGCGCCTTTGCCGACACCGGCGCCGTGAAAGAGGAAGGCACCGAACGCGTCACCCTCTACCGCGACGACAAGCATCTCTACATCAACGGTGTGCGCTTCCCCATGCGGCGTCTGCAACGAGGTGAGGAGCAACAACTCTGGCTGGGAAACCTCTCCGTCACCGACTACGAGACGGAATTGGACGCCGCCGCCACCAGCATAGACCGCCTGGTAGGAGATTTGTCCGACAACCTTTTCGTCTCCGAAGAAGACAAAAAGAGCGTAGCTCAATACGTCTCCATCGTCCGCAAGGAGATAGCCTGGGCGCGTGTGGACATGCGCAAACTGAGATATGGAGACGAATAATCCTCCAGTAACCAAGAAGAAGATGAACACCACCGTCACCCGATATGACACCGCCTTCTATGTGCAGGCACTGGACCGTTTCGTTGCCACCGGAGAGTGCGCAGAGACGGATACCGAGCCCTTGTATGCCTATCTACTCTCTGTGATGAACGACTCCATGGTCAAGGTGCAGGTGCTGGGCGATGAGGTCTGTGCACGTATCTTTTACGACACCATGATTCAGTTCATCCAATTGAACTTGGAGAAGGAGAGGTACCACCTCCGGAAAAGCCAGTCGGAACGGACCGGGATGAAACTCGTGCTGGAATGGTCCATGGTAAAGCGGAAAGACGGCTGGCAAGCCTTGCTCCAGCAGATTTCCGACAAATACCGGGAGTACGGCTTCGACTCCCGTTTCTACCGCAGCTACTTCGGTACAGAAGGAGGATATGCGGACGATGAAGTCTGGGAGAAAATGGTGGACGACTGGGAAGACGCCTTCCAACTGAAGATGCACGAAGAAAAGGAGAAAGAGATTGCTTTCCGCAAAGATGCCCTCGAGCGCAGGCTCCGTTCCAATCTGAAAGACATCCCCGAGTACATCCGCCAGAACCGGGTGGATAAGGACGAATTCTTCCAGACCTGGGGCATGATGAGCGGCTTGTGGAATACTGTCGACTTTGAGCGTATACGGAAAATCGTGCGCATCCAGCGCTCTTGCCCCGAGATAGTGAAAGTGGCCCGCAAGATGGGGCGTATGGCAGACAACGAAGGACGTGAGCAAATCCGCGTTGCCGAGGGAAACGTCTACAAAATGGAGCACTCCTCCAAATGTGACATCCTGGGTATCAGTACCGGCAACGACCTCAATGCCCTGCTTCCCATTGAGCTTGCCCATTCCGCCGACAGCGAACTGGAAGATTTGTTCGTCTACAAATACCTCACCCGCAAGCTCCAGACCTTCCGCTATAAATCGGAAATCATGCAGCCTGCCCGGCGTATCGAAACCAAGCCCGCCCGTCCCAAAGGTCCGATGATTGTCTGTCTGGACACCTCGGGAAGCATGGCTGGCAAGCCGGAGAAGATTGCCCACTCCCTGCTGATAAAGCTCCTGGAGATAGCCGACCGTCAACGGCGGAACTGCTTTCTGATAGCCTTTTCCGTCTCCATTCATCCGATTGACGTAAGGAAAGAGCGGGCAAGGCTGCTCGAATTCTTCTCAAAGACAGCTTGCGGGGATACAGATTCCACCCGCATGCTGGAAGCCACGTTCCACCTGCTCAAAGAAGGCAAGGAGTATATGAATGCCGATGTGCTTTGGGTCAGCGACTTCAAGATTCCTCACTCTTCACCTGCCTTTATGGAGGAGATTCGTCGCTGTCGGGAAGCCGGTACACACTTCTACGGTCTGCAGATTGGCATCACGGACAATGAGTGGACGCCGTTCTTCGACCGCATCTATCGGGCGGAATACACCCCTTTGCGGAATTACTGAAATAAGGTTTGCCCTGAAAGCGTGCTTATTGAAGGCTATATTTCAGCAGTAAATATCCGCCTGCCACTTGCAATCCCATTCCCGGCACACCGATACGGAAATCTTGTACAGCCCGGAAGAAGCTGCCCACCATGGCCCATTCTCCCAAAGTACCTGCTACCTGATAGAAAAGAACTACTGCCAGCAGAATAGGCAGGGAAATGCGCTGGAAACGGTGTGCTGCCCAGCCCGCCGCCACAGCCAGTAATACAGACTTCAACAGAATGGCGGGAAGTGCTGCGGGAAGTGGCATTCCGAATAGCAGGGAGTTGAGGACGGGCGACAGGACGGCTGTCAGCAACCCCACTTTCCATCCGAATTTATAAGCGCCCACCAGCGTGAAGAAATAGATTGGCAGCCAGGTTATCCCTCCCTGGGGAATGAGATGAAAGAGCTGGGGAAGAGCCAGATTGCCAAGAATGAATAGCGAGGCTGCCAGATACGTCTTCACATTATTGTAATCCAGCGAGTAGAGTTTAACTGTTTTTGTTTCCATGTAGTTGTAATGTATTAAAAGTTGATATTTACGCCTCCCATCACCGTGGCTTTCGGCATGGGGAAGCCTGCATTGATTTCATAGCGTTGCGCCAGCAGGTTTTCACCCTTGACAAAGACGTCGGCAAAACTGCACAGACGGTAGTTGGCACGCAGGTTCCAGAGTACGAAGCTTTCCTGCTTCTCCTTGCCCGGGGTGACCGAGGTATGGAGTCCCTTCACGTATTGTATACCGGTAGACAAGCTCCAGCGTCTTTGTGTAAAGTCCGTACCGGCATAGAGTTTGTGTTCGGGAGCCGCCAGTACCGGATTCTCCATGTGCAGCCAGCTATAATTGGCATTCATCTGCCAGTGTCGGTTGATGCGGTAGCCAAGGTTGGTTTCCACGCCCCAGTTCTCTATCTCTCCGGAGTTGACGTTCTTGCGCAGGGCAGGGTCTGTCATGATGATGTTGTCCCCGTTGATGTAGTAGAGGTTCACCCCATAGGACATGGGCCCTCCCAAAAGCTGCCCCGTAAAGGAGAGTTCATAGTTCATCAGGCTCTCCGCTTTCAAATCGGGGTTCTGTGGAGGGAACATGTACATCTCCCGGATGGTGGGGTTACGGAATCCTTTGCTCACCATTGCTTTCAGTTCTGCCTGCCGCGGCAGATGGAAAGCCAGTCCCCCTTGGGGAATCCATTCCGTGCCTACGTGCGAATGGTGGTCTATGCGGACACCGGCGTCCAGTGAAAGCCAACTGTTGATGTCCTGCCTGAAATCCACATAGCCTGCAAATTCATCCATCTGCTTGTCCACGCCGGGGATGCGGTCACCAATCTGCTGTCCGGGTTTTGCCTCGTCGATGGCGACAACCTTGTTCCAGGACTCTCCGCCGAAGTGCTGGTAATCGAAACCTACGGTCAGGCGGTTACCGGTGAAGAGCGTGGCGCTTTGATACCACGATATGCCCAGCATCCGGTCCTTGGAGTTGAAGTGCGACTTCTGGGGCTCTTCTCCGGGGTGGTAGCCGTCGTTAATCCTGTGCCGGCCCCAGTTATAGAAGAAGCTCACGGCGCCGGAAGTACGGTCGTAACGATTTTCCAGTGCGAAGGAGGTCATGCCGCGTGTGATGCGCGAGTCGTTGTCTATATACGGATTGTCGGCTTCGCCGGGATTGGAGGCGTTGAAGCGGGTGATGTTCACGTCGCCCCACAGCTTCCAGGTGTCGCTGAAGTCGTATCCCAGTTTGGCATAGCCGCCATACTGCTCAAATTCCATGTCGTCACGGTGTCCGTCGGTACGGTTGTACGAGCCGGTCACCACGCTGCTGAAACGCCCTTTCCTCACGCGGTTGGAGACTTCCGTCTGCAGGGTATTGTAGGAACCGTATCCTATCTGCGCATTGGTTTTCACCCCGTCCTCCTGCATCTTGCGGGTGACGATGTTGATAACCCCGCCCATTGCATTGGACCCGTAGAGGACGGAGGCGGGACCGCGCAGTACTTCCACCCGTTCGGCCATCATGCTCTGGTAGGCGTCGGCGATGGGATGCCCCATCAAGCCCATGTATTGCGGATGTCCGTCTATCAGCACCAGCAGGCTGGTCGTAGGTCCTCCGGCTGCGTTTACTCCGGCGCCTATACCGCGCAGGCTCATGCCTCCTGCGGCTCCCGTGGATACGCCGTAGCCCATGATGCCGCGGCTTGTGGTGAAAAGTCCGGGCACCTGCTCGGTCAGTGCAGGCAGGATGGAGGGCTGGTAGGTCTGTTCCAGTTGCTGGCGGCCCACTACGGAGATGGTCATTGGCAGGTGGCGGATGTCTGTTTCATTTCTTGTCCCGGTCACTACGACTTCATCAAGCTTGTAGCTTTTCAGCCGGAGGCTGTCGGCAGGTGCGGACAGCATACTACCCGGAAGGGCGATACTTATTAAAATTGCGGTTAAAATCTTTTTATTCATCGTTTATCTATGGTTCTTTTTGCAAAGTTATACAAAAAGAAGAATCTGTATATGATTGGTAATCCTTAAAATGGACAACCAGGGTTGAAGGTAAGTCCGTTAAAGGGTTTCCTGCTTCAGCGCTTCCACAAATCGGTCTATCTCCTGCAGTTTCGCCGGGATGTCGATGCCTTGCGGACAGTGCGGGTTGCATTGGCCGCAACCGG
>ERZ779702.499-NODE-499-length-11769-cov-1.85837_pt1 | contig 11769 bp, 8 predicted proteins | sample MGYA00511073_ERZ779702 | MGnify/ENA primary metagenome ERZ779702 (study PRJEB29588, sample SAMEA2163351) | human gut metagenome | biome: human gut; feature: human-associated habitat; material: faeces | place: Denmark | collected 2008/2010 ... | reverse complement strand
TTATCGATAAACTCTCCCGCCTGCAAAATGTTCCGATCCTGCAACCGCTCCGACAAATCCAGGAGCTTCTGAACCGAATCGACGCACAACCGGTAGGTACGACACTGCCGTTATATGATGAGATTTTATCGACCGTAAAAAATATCGGCGTAGGCTACGAGCCGAAATATCTGTTTCAGACGGATATGTTCAAACCGGTGCATCGGGCACAGGTGGATGAAAAAACCGTATCTCGAATCGTTCGTTTGATCGACTTTCTGGCGAAGATTACACCACCGAACGAACATCCCACGCTGCAAAATTTTATTCAGGCATTCCAAAGCCGGTACGAAGAGGCCGAAGTTCCGTTGGCTGTGGCATTGGACGGGGAGTTGGGATTGGGTTATCCGGTTTCATCGGGTAGCGGCGACGTCAATCCTCTGATTAACGATCTCGTTTTCCCTGTTCAATATTCTAATATTACGACAAGTCATCAAAGTTCTGCTGATCGAGTTTTATTCCGGAAATATATCGAAAATGCCCGCAAAGGAGGCCACGTCGTATTGCTGGAGGACAAGGATTTCGAGAAACTGGACTACAAACATCAGTTTCCCGATACGATTGCCGTTATGTGCAGCCTGCTCGATAACGATCTAATCGACATAAAATCGATCGGCGGAGTATGTGCGGCCAACCTTTTGGGGCGCTTCTGCCATATTGACGAGAGTATTATGGCTCTGGTCAAAGAGATCGCCGATTTCGAGCAGCGGCAAACTCCGGACGTTATCTTCGCCGAAATATCGCATCTTCCCGAATCACGCATCGGAAATATCGCCTCGCGCCCGGTATTTAGGGAACATACGCTGCATTATCTGTCGAATTGCGAACACGACGGAACGGATATTCCCATATCGGACTTGATGCTTTCCATTCGGCAGGGACGTCTGTTTCTCCGTTCCAAAAAATACGACAAAGAGGTCGTTCCCCGCTTAACGTGTGCCCATAACTATTCGATGAGTCCCATTCCGATTTACCGTTTCCTCTGCGATCTTCAACACCAACGGATAACCGGCGGATTGAGTTGCGGTTGGTCGGGACTTTTAGCCGCTTATGATTATCTTCCTCGGATTCAATACAAGAACATTATTCTTTCGAGAGAACTGTGGAGAATCAAACAGGAAGAGGTCGAAGGGATGGACAAATTATCCGATTCGGAACTTTCCGTCCGCTTCAGGGATTTTTTACAGAAACGACAAATGCCGACGGAAGTCGTTATTCCCGACAGCGACAACGAACTCTATTTGAATTTGGAAGATACACAATGCCAACGACTTCTTCTGGAAGAGATCGCCAAACGCAAACAGATCGTATTGGAGGAATTTCTGTTTCGTAACGACTCCGGTATTGTCCGCCGGGGAAAAGACCGATTTACGAACGAGGTGATTTTCGCCTTTCATAAAAACGAGCAACATGATACAGAGAAAGTTCATACCCGGTAGCCAATGGCTATACTTCAAAATATACACAGGTGTCAAAACAGCCGATGAGGTTTTGGCGCATACCATACGGCCATTTCTTCGGGAACTGTACGCAGAGCGATGGATCGACGGCAGCTTCTTTATTCGTTATAACGACCCGGATTTCCATATCCGTCTGCGGCTCCACATCGACCGATTCGAGAACTACGCCCCTATCTTCCGGCGTTTCGAAGCGTCGTTTCAGCCTTTGGTGGAAAACGGGGCTGTTATAAGGGTTTTATGCGATACTTACGTCCGTGAAATCGAACGGTACGGGGCAGATACTATGGAGCCGGTCGAACGATTGTTCGGAATAGACAGCGGTGCGATTCTGAAATTACTCGAAAAGATTGAGGAATTACCTACGGACACGAGGGAAACGACCCGCTGGCAGTTGGCACTGACATTACTGGATGATACGATGACCGCCTTCGGAAAAACACCGGACGAGAAAAAAGCACTGTTTTCCCGGATGGCCGAGAATTTCAAGAAGGAGTTCGGATTCACCTCGCATTCGTTCACGAAACAGATCAATGATAAGTACCGCCGTTACCGAGCGGACATCGAAAAAGCGTTGTCCGACCGCGAGATGTTTACGGATTACGAAGCCATATTACAACCTCGCAAGTCGGAAATCGGGAAAGTCGCTGCGGAAATTTCCCGAATCCAATCCTCCGGCCTGGCGGTACCTACGATCGACGAGTTGCTGGGCAGCATTTCGCACATGACGATGAACCGTTGGTTCCGTACCAATAACCGGCAGTTCGAATTGGTTATTTATGACTTTTTAACCAAGTATTTCGAGTCGGCGATCGCACGGACAAAGCGGCTTGTGGAAAAACAATGAAAGTATTCATTCCTATTCGGTAAAATGAAAACGCGAATCGAACATAAAATCCATGCAATAGCCGATGTGCTGTTTCGGGATATGAAAGACGGTAAACTCGACAACGAAGGCGTCGGGTTGTTGGCCGGACAGACCGGCATTATTATCTTCTGCAAACACTATCTGCAAGTATTTCCCAATTCGGAGAAAGAAGAAATTTTAGAAGGCTTCCTCGAAACGTATTTCGATAAATTAACCTCTGAAATAGGATTATTGACATACTGCGGCGGATTTACCGGCGCTTTGGAGGGTTTGAAATACCTGAACCGTGAGCGGTTGTTGGAGATCGACTATTCCGATGTGGAGAAAAACTACCGGGAGCTGCTGCAAACATTCGCTATAAACAGTATTCTAAACGGGAATTACGACTACCTGCATGGCGGACTGGGTATCGTCAAATATTATTGCGACGACGCAGAGTTTGTAAACCGGGCATTGGAGGCATTGGAGCAAACCGCTGAAAAAGGAGATAGAATCTACAAATGGAAATCTTCGCTGGGACTGGACAGAGGCGTCGGATACTATCACACGGGATGTCGAGTATCGTATCCGTATTGAGCTTGTTGGGAAGCGAAGGGATCGATCAGAAGAAACGGGATCGGATCATCAGGAATACTTGTAATTATATTCTGTCCCAGGAGATCGATCCGCAACAACACGGCAATTATTTTCCCAGTCAATCATTAGAGAACGATCCGGAGCAAATAAATCATCAAAGTCGTTTGGGTTGGTGCTATGGCGATTTGGGCGTAGCGACATCGTTGTGGCAGGCAGGAAAAGCGTTGCATAACCGGGAATGGCAGGAAAAAGCATTGGAGGTGCTGCGGTTTTCGACTTCGCGTAGGGATTTCCAAAATGCCGGTGTTATCGATGCCGGTTTATGTCATGGAGCTGCAAGCGTGTGTATGATGTTTCACTATGTGTATATGCAAACCGGTGAAAAACTGTTTGAAGAAACCCGTGATTACTGGCTTGACGGTACCTTGGAATTAGGTAACATGGAGGATGGATTGGCCGGATATAGAGCATGGCATACGGCTGAATACGGAGGTTGGGTAAATGAATATGGACTTTTGGAAGGAGTTGCAGGAATCGGATTACTATTATTGTCTTTATATATACCTGCCCTTCAAAATACTGAATGGCTGAATTTCTTTATACTTAGTTGATTAATCTATTTATAGTATGTCCCGTTTTTATCGTCTATTAATAGTTTTATTATTCTGCGGTACCTTTGTTAGCTATTCGCAACAACGCATTTATCCTGATTACAATTCGTCTTCCGGGTTTGAACTCGATTCGCTCGATGCGTATGATCCATTAGTATTGGATAATCTCGAAACTCTGGCTCGGGTTTGGGGATTTGTGAAATATCATCACCCGGCTATGGCTGATACGACTATCCATATTGACTATGAGCTTTTCGGTTTGTTGCCGCGCGTAGTACACGCTGGAAAAGCGGAACGCAACCGAATCCTGTCGGAATGGATTAATGAATTAGGTGCATTTGAAGTCGATACAACCTTTCAACAAGAACTATCCGCAATCGATCATATTCTAATAAATGATTTTTCATGGGTCGAAGATACCGTTCGACTGGGAAGTAAATTGAGCCAAACCTTATCAGATTTACGGTATGCTATTTCCAAAAGCAACAAGTATGTATGGAATGAAGGGGTCACCATAAAACTGTATGATGATCCATTTCCCAATTATGATTATAACCATTTATACGATGCAGGATACCGCTTATTAATTTTGTTTCGCCTTTGGAATGCGATCGACAGTTATTGTCCTAACCGGAATATAACAGACACTTCTTGGGATAAAGTACTTGAAAAATATATTCCCCGGATGATTCTTGATAAGGACAGTTACATTTTAACCCAATTAGAACTCTTGTCTGAATTGAACGATACACACGCATCAGGCCCATATTCAGCAATATTCGGGGCAAAACGAGCGCCTGTTTTAGGACAATTGGTCGAAGGACGACTTTTTGTAACAGATACTTTTGATAATCAGTTATTATTACCGGGCGATGAAATTACCGTCATCGGTGGAAGATCAATTTCTGAGATAATATCTATGGCAAGAAAATACACCGCCCAATCCAACGAATCCGTCCTGATGCGTGATGCTGCCGATTATGCATTTTGGACACCTAAAGATTCCTTAAATTTAGTATTTCAGCGTAATGGACAGCAATATCAGATAAAAATACCTTCCATAAAACTTTCGGATTATTATGCCGAAAAACGAAAATGTGAGGATTCTAAAGTGTCTTTTCGTATGCTTAATGACAGTGTATCCTATATCTATGCTGGCACATTGCAAAGTGAGGATGCTCAACAGATTTATAATGCTATCAAAGATACCAAAACTTTAATTGTAGATTTAAGATGCTATCCTCGGGATTATTTTACTCTCTATAATTTCTTTGCAGAATACCTTATCCATATACCACAGTATCCGACTAAAATATATCGACCAGATTGGGGCTGTCCGGGATATTTTTTCCGAATTGATAACCCTGTATTTGGAAAGCAAATGAAAACTGACCCTTCGAATCCAGGTACTTGGCATAATGTAGAAAATCACAATGCATATACCGGGAAAATAATAATTCTGGTAGATCAAACAACACAAAGCGCCGCAGAATATTTTACAATGCATCTTCAATCCATACCGGACGCGATAACAGTCGGCTCACAAACAGCAGGAGCAGATGGGGATATTGTCCTTGTAACGATGCCAGGATATATGAACTTTTATTTTTCAAGTGTAAAAGTCTTATACCCAGATGGTACTGATACTCAACGACGAGGTGTGAGAGTGGACATCGAGGTAAGGCCAAGTGTCGATGGAATTAGAAACAATAGGGATGAAGTATTGGAATATGCACTCCAATTAGCCACAGAGAGCTAATCTCTAAGATGAATTTATTATGAAAAACTCAAAGAAGTTACGGCTCAAAAAAGAGATTGTCGAGGCTCTGACTCCTATTGCTGCGCGGTACGTGCAAGGAGGTTGTAGCAAAGGAGAAATTACAGTCATATCAAAAGACTGCGGAAATAAAACCCAAAAGTGTACTCTTGACTGTTCATTGGGTACTTGTGATCCACAAACAGGAACTAATTGTCCGTCAGCTTATACTTGTGCAGAGATTTGTGGAGGAAGTGTTGTGCGATGTATTGGTGATTTGGAATAAAATTAACTGTTGGCCGACAGTAATTATATGTACAATTAAAAAATCTTAGTTATGAAAAGTCAGAAAAAATTAGAGCTAAAAAAGGAAACCATTGAAATCCTTTCTCAAAATTCAGTACGACGCATCCAAGGAGGGTGTAGTAAGGGAGAAATCACGGTAAAAAAACCAAACGGACGGTACATGCAATAATTGCTTCCCGACTATAACATGTGAACCGTCGGTAGATGTCTGTCCTACAAAAGATGCAAAATGTAAATCAGATATGCATTGCTCTGAATTTGCATGTGCAAGCGCCACAGTATGTGGCGACACAACACAAGCAATTGATTGCAGGCATGTAGGTGCGTAAGTTGATTGCCATATAGTATTAGATTTAGAAACGGCATTATTTATTGAGATCAAGGAGAAGAATTTTCTTCTCCTTGATTATCAAGATAATTAAAACCTATAATAATGAGTTTCCCTCGGTATACACAGTTGGATACGATGGACTGCGGCCCGACATGCCTGCGAATTATCGCTGCATTTTACGGTCGGCACTACTCCCTGCAAAATCTGCGTGATCGCTGCCATATCACGCGGGAAGGCGTCTCGTTGTTAGGTATCAGCGATGCGGCTGAAAGTATCGGTTTGAGGTCGGTCGGTGTAAAACTCACGTGGCAGCAGCTCCGCGACGAAGCCAATTTTCCTTGCATCGTACATTGGAACCAGCGACATTTTGTGGTCGTCTATAAAATCGAGAAGAAACGCGGGCAGTGGTGGGTCTATGTTTCCGATCCGGCCGTAGGATTACTCAAATATAGCGAACGACAATTTCTCAAATCGTGGTTGCAGACTGGAGCCGAAGATTCCGTTTTGCAAGGTGACCTTTCCGGCGATTCCTCGGCCAAAGGCATTGCCCTCCTGTTGGAGCCGAAACCGGAGTTCTATGCAGAGAAGGGCGATGAGGATAAACGGCTGAATTTCGCCTCGATGCTGCGTTATCTGCGGCCTTACAAATCCTACCTGCTCCAACTCGGCCTTGCGATGCTGATTGCTGCCGTACTCGGCCTGATCCTTCCGTTCCTGACCCAATCGGTCGTCGATACGGGTATCGGGAATAGCAACCTTTCGTTCGTGGTGATGATTCTCATCGCCCAGGTGGTGCTGACACTCGGACAGATGGCCAACAACCTCATCCGTTCGTGGTTGATGCTCCACATGACCACACGCATCAGTATCTCGCTCATTTCGGACTTTCTGGCCAAACTCATGCGCCTGCCCATTGCGTTTTTCGATTCGAAGATGGTCGGCGACATCATGCAGCGCATCGGGGATTACAACCGGATCCAGACATTCCTGACCGGTTCGTTGCTGAGTATCGTGATGGCTGCCGTGTCGCTCGTCATATACAGTGTCGTGATGGCCGGGTACGATCTCGGCATCCTCGGCGTATTCCTGCTCGGCAGCGGTCTTTATATCCTGTGGGTATTGATATTCCTCAAACGCCGCCGCAAGCTGGACTACATGCGTTTTCAGGAGTCGGCCAACAACCAGAGCAATATCGTCCAGCTTATCAACGGTATGCAGGACATCAAGCTGAACAACTGCGAGAAGCAGAAACGCTGGGAATGGGAACGTATCCAGGCCAAACTGTTCAAGGTTTCGATCAAGAGCCTGACACTCGGACAGACACAGGAAGTAGGCGGTACGTTCATCGACCAGACCAAGAATGTTATCATCTCGTTCCTTGCCGCCAGTGCCGTCATCAATGGGGAAATGACGCTCGGTATGATGATGGCCATGCAGTACATCATCGGCCAGCTCAACGCCCCCATATCGCAGTTCATCAGTTTCGTGCAGGCCACGCAGGATGCGAAAATCTCGCTCGAACGCCTGAACGAAATTCAGGAAAAACCGGATGAGGAACCCGAAGACGCGGGTCTGATCCGCGACATCCCCGAAAACGCGGCCATCGAGTTCCGAAACGTAGTTTTTCAATACGAAGGGCCGCACTCGGACAAAGTGCTGGACGGAATCGACCTGACGATTCCGCATGACAAGGTTACGGCCATCGTAGGCGAAAGCGGCAGCGGCAAGACGACACTGCTTAAAATGATGCTCGGCTTTTACGCTCCGGTCGAGGGTGACGTGTTGCTGGGCGGTCGCAGGCTCTCCGCTTTCAGCCCGAATTGCTGGCGTCAGGAGTGCGGAACGGTCATGCAGGAGAGTTTCGTATTTTCCGATACGATCGCCAATAATATCGCCGTATCGGATGAAATACCCGATATGAAACGGATCCGCCGGGCGGTGGAAATCGCCAATATCGGAGAGTTCATCGAATCGCTGCCATTGGGGTATAACACCCGTATCGGAGCCGACGGACACGGGTTGAGTACGGGTCAGAAACAACGCCTATTGATTGCCCGTGCCGCTTATAAAGATTCCAAATACCTCTTCTTCGACGAAGCGACCAATTCACTCGACGCTAACAACGAGCGCACGATTATGGAGCGTCTGGAGAAATTATTCAAAGGCAAAACCGTCGTTATCGTGGCACACCGTCTTTCGACAGTCCGCAATGCCGATAACATCATCGTTTTGGCGCACGGACGCATCGTCGAGCAAGGCACGCACGAAGAGCTGACGGCAAAAAAAGGATATTATTACGGACTGGTGAAAAATCAGTTGGAATTGGGAAGTTAAAGAAAAATTACTAACTTTAATAAACTATTGGAGACTTGCCTTCTTCAATAAAATGGAAAATTTAGACTTTCGTTTTTCCGGTTCGGCAAAGGCAGTGAAAATCGCTGCCCTCACCTTGCCGAAGCCATTTTTACGAGAAAGCAAAACAGAGTGTGACGGCTCATAAGTTCAACTTAAACGCAAGAAAGGCAGTTGCAAAAATACAATTTTCCGACCAATTTGCATTATTGTGACGAAACGGCAGTTTATTCCGGTGCTGTCGCACGCAAAACCGATTGAACGAACTGAATGTATTCTTTCAAAAAATGAAAGCTATGAAAAAGTTTAAGGTCATCGAGGAAAGTAGATTTCTGAATAAACAAAATTTAAAGCAGATTGTAGGAGGTAAATGCATTGGAGATACAAATTTTACAATATGCGAACCCGGAGCACAATTAGCTGGGGGATTCTCGACCAACCCTATGTGCCCCGGACAACTTCGGTGGGGTACTTGTGATATTGGATGGGATTATCAAGGTGCAGGTGCATGTTTCAATAATTTTGTGACAGAACCTTGTAGCGCTAAGAAACAATATATTGGTCCAATAGCGCCGCCATTGGGTTAAATATTTTTTAGGGAGAGGAATGCTCCTCTCCCTAAAATTCAGAAAACTTACCAACTATATCTTATGAAAAGATTAATTTTTTTTGTATTTGTTTTTAGCTTTATAACTGGCATTACATGCGGTCAGATTCAAACGAAAGTTGACGAGCGTTTTGAACTTACGAGTATTGCATTTATGCTGGCAGGAGCTCCTGAATATAATCAATGTGGAGTCCGATCCTATAAACAAGATATTCAAAATCAATTTGAGAAATACAAGTCTGATAATTCTATAAAATACATGCGAGAGCTTAATCAGGCTCATGGAATCGGTTATAATGCCATAACGAACGTAGCTGATTTACTTCAAATTAAAAATGGCATTATTTCTTTGCAACCACAATATGATATGAGCGATGTTTTCGAACGTGATTCGCGCTGGAACGAATCACTATTGACAGAATTTATCACCATGCTCAATCGATTCTACGATAAAAGTAATTTTCAAAAGTTTTACAAGAATCATCAAAAATTATATAAGGTCGCAGAAGAACGAATGGATACCTTGCTTGCAAGAGCAAATACCGATTGGTTTGAAAATTTTTTCGGGAGATCGTTGGATGGTTTCTCTCCTGAAGTCTATATCAGCCTTGTCAATGGTGCGAGCAATTATGCAATGGGAAATAATAGCGTGCTGATTGGAGTGTTTGATGATGCAGAAGGCTTACCCAATCCGACTAATTATAATACACTACCTGTGCTTATTCATGAATGGGGACATCACTTTACTAATCAAATTGTCTTTGAGTATTGGACACAAATGAGAGATGCGGCAGAATTGATCTATCCCTATGTCGAATCGGCAATGAATCAAGCCGGATATGCAGGGGCAGAAACTATGACGATAGAGTGGTTGAATAATCTTTTTACGATTATGTACTATAGGGAAACAACCCCGGAGATGGTACCTATGACAACGGCGCTTATTATGCAAAAAGGGTTCATTTGGATTGATAGAAGTGTATGTTTTATGGATAATTTTTATACCTATCGAGACAGATATCCTAATATAAAAGATTTTATGCCTCAATTAATTGCATTCTTCAACTACACTGCCAGCCAATTTGATATTGTCTATAGGGAATATAAAAATAGCTGTCCATTTATTACAAATATCTATCCGGCATACGGAACGGATATTACCAACTTTGATGAAATTGTGATTACGTTTTCGGAACCGATGCTTGGCACTTGGGGATTTCAAAGTGCAGAAGAAGATGAAAATATTAAAAATTTAAGAGAAATCATTAAGGCAATTCAATGGTCTAACGATAATATGCAAGCACATATTTTACTTGACAAAACAAAAATGGAATCGGATTGTAGGTATGGTGTACGTTTATATCCATCTGGATTTTGTTCTGCTCGTTATTTTCCTCTTGATGAAAAATGCATTAATTTACAATTTAATACAATAAGAAAATGAAAATTTCTAAATATACTTTTTTCTTTGATATAGAGAATACGGATTTTTACGCTTATAATACGCTTTCCAATGCACTAATCGAAATAGATCAAGAGTCTTATAATATTTTACATAATAGGATTCAGGACGAAGACTTATCCGAAATGTTATTTGATAATGATTTATGGAACGCATTGGTAACAAATAATATCTTAACCGATAATAATGAAGATGATTTTCTCAAATATAAGGCTTCTATTATGAGAATGAGGAGCCAGCGAACAGGAATGCATTTAACGCTTGCCCCAACTATGGATTGTTGTTTCCGTTGCCATTACTGTTTTGAGAAATACAAAGAGAAGAAGTACATGACACCGGAAGTAATGGATCGAATTACCAAATACGTTACATCATGTTCTGATCTAAAAAACATCAAAATTACTTGGTTTGGAGGCGAACCACTTATGGCTGTTCCTCAGATTGAAGAATTTTACGACAAGTTCAGTGCTGTATGGAAAGAACCTGTCAACTCAAATATTATAACAACTGGATACCATATTGATAAGGAGGCTGTTAGAGTTATGAAAAAGGTTGGGATAACATTCGTACAGATTACTCTGGATGGAATGAAAAAGACACATAACGAAGTAAAGCATTTGGCTTCAGGAGAAGATGTATTTGAAAGAGTAATTTCTAATATTGAATTATTGAATGATCTTGCTCCTGAAATTAATGTTACGATTCGTGTTAATCTAACCTTAAAGAATAAGCATGAATACGCAGAACTATATAAATTTTGTCAAAATCGATTTGGAGAAAGACGCAACATAGGTTTGACACCAGCATTTGTTCTGGATCGTAGTATAAGTAATTGTGATGTATGCATCGAAAATGGCATATTGTTTACTCATGAGAATCGATCTGAATTTATTTTAGATTTGGCACATAAAGGATTTGATTCTCCATTTATTCGTTATCCAGAACCGTTTTTTAACGAATGTGCAGTTAGAAATGATATGGCTATCGCATTCGATCCGGAAGGATATACCTATAAATGTTGGGAGGTAATAGGAAATAAAGAATACGCTATTGGTAAATTGGATAAAGACGGTATTTTAGCAAATATTAATGAAAAAATCTTAAATCGCCAGCTATATGGTGCTGATACGTTTGAAGATCCCGTTTGTTCCAAATGTAAGTACCTTCCAATTTGCAACGGAGGCTGTCCTATTCAACGTATTCAAAATAAATTTGAAAAAGCTCATAACGATTGTTGTACTCCATACAAAGGCTTTACTCCCGATTTTTTGAAAATACATATCGCCAGAAAAAAAGCACTGGAAGTCGCTGCTACTGAAAAACAGCAATAAAAGGACAGGTTATGCCGCAGTTCAGAGATAACTTTCACAGCGAAGAGGCGCAGGAGATCATGGGACGTGCGCC
>ERZ779702.483-NODE-483-length-12278-cov-3.02045_pt1 | contig 12278 bp, 8 predicted proteins | sample MGYA00511073_ERZ779702 | MGnify/ENA primary metagenome ERZ779702 (study PRJEB29588, sample SAMEA2163351) | human gut metagenome | biome: human gut; feature: human-associated habitat; material: faeces | place: Denmark | collected 2008/2010 ... | reverse complement strand
CTGCCGTTTGTATCATCATTCCTTGGCTGAGGGCAGACCTTCGTAAAACTTCCTCAGTTCGTCCAGACTGCTTGTACGATTTTTGATGGGCAGGGAGTCCCATGTGATGTCATGATAGCGTTCAGGCGGCTCGTCCCGCAGTCTTCGGTCGATGATGCAGACAATGCCGGTGTCCGTGAAATTGCGGATCAATCGCCCGATGCCCTGCTTGAGCTTGATAATCATTTCGGGAACGCGGACATCCATCAGAGCATCCTTAGCAACGGAACACTTATACTCGATAATCGGATCGGGGACAGGGAACGGAAGCCGGAAAATGATCACATTGGAAAGGCTTTTTCCTTCAATGCTGATACCTTCCCAATATGCGCCCGTCCCCAGAAGCACGGAGTTCGTATCTTCCTTAAACTCATTCAGCACCTTGTCCTGCGACGATCCCGGCTGCTGCATCAAGATTTTGTACGGAAGATTTTTCTCACTGAGAATGGAGTAGACCTCTTCCATGTCGGTCTTTGCCGTAAACAGCACGAGTGCCTTTCCATTGGAAATGCTCAGGATCTCAAGCAGCCGCTCCACGCCCTTTTCAATGAAGGCATCATGCTCTCTGGTCGGGTGCGGGAGATCGTCGCAATAGTAGATCATGGCGTGTTCATCGTATGGATATGGGGAAGGCTTTGGCTCGGATAAGCAGCCGCGATCACCAGCGGGAAAGCCGGTATTGCTGATAAAGTAGGAATACTGTTCTTCCAGAGACCCGCTCGTGGCGTTCGTCAGCGTGGCAGAGGTCAAGATGGTTCTTTCATCACCATTGAAGTATAGGCGGCTCACAATTTCTTTTGTGTTTTTAGGGCAATAGACGAGTTCCGTGTTGCTGCCGTGCTGCTCGATCCAGATCAGCATATCATCTATCTGGTCAAGAAGCTCTGAAAGGGACTCGCTGACGGCATCCAGATCATCAGAGGCAGCAAAGGAACGGTTGTTTCTGAAATCCATGCTGGAATAAATCTGAATGCTGGACGAAAGGTTGTGTATGGCGGCGTTCATCTCGGTAAGCAGTTCAATCGCACTGCCATTGTTGTCGAAGAAAAAGCGGCCAGCGTAGCGCATATCCTGTTCTGCCTCGTTGATCTGCTTTTGGACTTGTGCTTTCAGGCAGTTATAGAAGGCGATGATTGCGCTCTCTGCCTCTCGCTTTTCACCTGACACACTGCTCTGGTCAAAGGATCGCAGCTCATAGAATGCGCTCTTAATCATTCCAAAGAGCATACCTTGCCCGAAACGCTCCGTTGTGGCACTCCGCACCTTATCATCTAAGTTGTGCGCTTCATCCACGACAAGCAGATCAGCGGCGGCGTTAATCAGCCCTTCCTGACCGCGCCGGAGTTTCATGAGATGCTGGGTTAAAAAATCCTGATTGCACAGTACCACTCCATCCGTAAACTTTAATGCTGCGCGGACTTTGTAATACTTGCACTTCTTTTCACAGGAGCCACAATTCTTCATGCTGAACCGCTGCACGTTTACCTTGTCCCAGACTCCTTGCGGCAAAACCTCCGGGAAATCCTTGCGTTCCTCATACCCTTGCTTGATTCCTTCTTTGATCGCGTCCGGTGGGTCTGCTTTCGGGTCACACATATACTCATCTGCGCGTTTGTTGCAGAGATAATGGGTCTGTCCTTTTGCGAGGATAACATCTCTGTTCAGCCCAAGAAGGGGCATTACCGCGTGGACATCGCGCCAGAGCTGTTCTTGAAGCGCAATGGTCGAGGTTGCGATGATAACCGGCTTGTTCATGCGTTTGCTGTACAGCAGCACCGGCACAAGATAACCAAAGGACTTTCCAATGCCCACGCCAGCTTCAATCGCAAAATGCTGATCGTTTATGAGGGCGTCCACAATCTCAAAGGACATATCCTGCTGCCCTTCACGCATTTCCAAGCCATGCTGCGGGGCTTCATCCCAAAAGAAGGTGCTGACTTGCTCACTCATGGAGTACAGCTCTGCTCTTCTGCGCTTTTTCCGTTCCTCCGATGTATTGAATCCAAAATAGAATCTGTTGTCCATCCACATTCCTCCCGGAATAGAAACCAAGGCTATCCGCGTTTCAGTTCAATGCTGACGTTTCCGTTCTCGTCGATAGTCAGCGTCATGTGCCTGATGTGCTTCTCATAGAACTGCCGCCGCTCTGCGGGAGACATTTCGATCCTCGTGTTTCGCAGAGCTGCATCAAACATATCGTTGACATTCAGGTGAACGGAGTTGTCAATCCAGCGGTACATCTCCTTGAACAGTGCGTTTTTCTTGATGTCCTCGCTGTTGCCGGAGTAGAAGTCATCCAGATAGCAGTAGAATATCCCTGATTCTGCAAGTGCTGCCTTCATATCCGGTCCGCATTTTTCCCGCTCAATCATGACAAGGAATCTGGCGTCCGGTAAGGAAGAAATCAGCCCCCAGTAGTCGGAATCGCTTGAGACGATGACGAAGGAATCCACTTGCTTTTGGTAGTGTTCCTGACAGGCTCTTGCGGTGAGCTTGATGTCTACCAGTGATTTGTTCTGCTTGATCCGCTCAATCATGATATGTTCAACGGGGATGCGGGTGTAGTTTTCAAGAATCCGCCATGCCGTAGCGGTATGTACGTCATCAAAGAGAATGATCGCCGTAATTTTCTGCATGACCTCATAATCAAGGTTTTTGAGCGTGGCGCACAGCTTGTACGGGTCAGAGTTTTCGCAGTCCACTACCAATACGGTCTTCTCACTGTCATCTATGAAGTCGTAGATATTGTTTTTTACAAAAGCCCCTGCATCGGAGACTTTACTGTATTCCGTGAAGGCGTCGCAATGCCATTGATAAAGCAGGGTAGCAAACTTCTTATCATTATAGAGGACATTGCCCTCGTCCATCGGTACCCAGTTGATGTACATTTGATAGGGGTAGTAGGAGAGACTTGCGTAATAGATGTCCGCAGCATCTTTCGTTCCGTCCTCTGTCAAGCCGTTTGGCATAATGAACAGCTCTTTTATGTACGTCCAGTTAATCCAGATTGGAAAGAGGCTTTTGCAGTTGTTAATGCGGTCTGAAATCAGCCGGTTGATCTCGATAATGTGGTGGCATAGCTTTGTACTCGACTTTTTGATAAAGCTGATTCCGTCATTTGAAAGCTGCTGCATACTGGATGTTGGAAGGATCTCCGGCATCGAAAGAAGCCCACGGTATTCCATCCGCATGATGTCATTTATTTTCCGGTAATTGCGCTCAATGGCGGTGCGGATAATACATAGATTACGAATGATGCGGGCATTTTTATCCTGCTCAAGCCGGTTGTATATCTCTATCTTCGGCGGCTCGTGTTCATTTTGAAAAATACGGAGTGGGACGCCGATCAGGTAAGCGACCTTTGACACAAGCTCATAGGTGCTGTCTTTGTAGGCAATCTGTTCTCCGGCATATTCGATGCCATTCAACATGACTGAATTGCCCATGATCTACTCCTTTCTCGTAGGGGAGTTAAGCGGTCATTACATTGTCCGTCCACATCTCACACTGGCTCATGACAGTCTGGACAGCATCATCCATACCCTCTGGCGGATATTTGTGTTTTTTCAGCAACCTTTTGACCAGGCGGCGCATTCCAGCTCTTGCGCTCTCTTTCTTTTGCCAGTCTATTGTCTGGTTTTTGCGAAGCAAATCTGTCAGCTCTTTCGTGATAGCAATAAGCTCATCATGCTCGTAAAAGTCCTTGATTGCTTGCGGCTTCGTGAGAGCATCATAGAAAGCAAGCTCGTCCGCTGTCAATCCGAGCTTTTCACCCTCGGCGGCAGCAGCGGCAATGTCTTTCGCCAGCTTGAGTAATTCTTGAATGACTTCCTCGTTGGTGAGCATTCCGTTCAAATAGCGGTTCATCGCGCTCTGAATGATTTCGGAGAACTTCTCAGACTTGACGATATTTGTTCGACGGTAAACAGAGACCTGTTCGGAAATCAGTTTTTTCAGGAGTTCGACTGCAAGATTCTTCTCCTTCATGTTTGCCACTTCTTCAAGGAACTTCGGATCGAACAACGAAAACTCAGTCTGGACATCGGAGAAGAGGTTAATAACGCCTTCGCTCTTGATGCTGTGCTTCAAAAGCTCGTTAATGCGCTCATTTACTTCCGGAAGCGTGAACTTCTTTCCGGTTCCGCCTGAAACCAAGCGCACGGTCATTGTTCTTACGGACTCGAAGAAAGCCGCCTCCATGCGAGTTTGCTCGTCTACCAAGCTGCTGCACAGCGAAAGTGCCTGTTTGAGAAGCAGGGCTTCTTTGATAAACACATTCTGTGTCTTCTCATGGTCGGGAAGCTCGTACTCTGCAACACTCTTGCCGAGTATGAAGTTCACTCCGCCGCTGATGAGCTTCGCCCTGTCAAGGTCGCTTCCGGTCATGAATTTCTCATAACTGAATCCGTGGAACAAATCTCTGCAAATAGAGAGCTTTTCAAGGAACTTCGGATATGCAGCCTTGCTTACATCTGTATCACCATAGTTCTTCTTGTCTCTGGCAGTATAGTCGTTCATTGCCTGTTTCAGTGCAGCCGCAATACCGACGTAATCGACAACCAAACCGCCTTCTTTATCTTTGAAGACACGATTGACGCGGGCGATAGCTTGCATCAGGTTGTGTCCAGCCATCGGCTTATAGACATACATCGTAGCAAGGGAGGGAACATCAAAGCCGGTCAGCCACATATCCACGACGATAGCGATTTTCAGCGGAGAGTTGTTGTCTTTGAATTTCCGCGCCATATCGTCCTTATGAGCTTTGTTGCCGATAATCTCACGCCATTCTTCGGGATCGTTATTGCCTTGCGTCATGACCACTGCAATCTTTTCCGTCCACGCTGGGCGTAGTTCAAGAATGCGCTTATAAATCTTCATTGCTATGGGACGCGAATAAGCAACTATCATCGCCTTGCCGGTCAAGATATTCTCGCGGTAATTCTCGTAATGGTCAAGAATGTCATTTACCAAGGAATTGATCGTCTGGTCGGCACCGAGGATTGCTTCCATCTGACCGAGTTCCTTTTTGCTCTTTTCGATGACATACGGATCGGCGTTATCAGCCATAATGTCATACTCATTATCAATCAGATGGAGGGTGTTCTCGTCGAGTTTCAGGTGAATCACACGACTCTCGTAGTAGACGGGTCTGGTCGCACCGTCTTCAACTGCCTGTGTCATATCATAGATGTCGATGTAATCACCGAAGACCTCTCGTGTACTGCGGTCTTTCGTGGAGATTGGTGTTCCGGTGAATCCAATGTAGGTCGCATTAGGAAGCGTGTCTCTTATAATGCGGGCAGTGCCGATAACGGTTTTCGCCTCGACTTCGCCGTTGTCCTTCTGCTTGACCACAACCTTCTCATTGAGACCATATTGCCCACGATGCGCTTCATCAGCAATCACGATAATGTTCCGGCGTTCCGAAAGAGCTTCATTGCTTTCTTCAAACTTCTGCATGGTCGTGAAGATTATGCCGTTTGCCTGTCTGTTTGCAAGCAGTTCTTTCAGATTCTTGCGGCTTTCAGCGTGTTGCGGTGTTTGCCGGAGGAAGTCCTTGCAGCGGGCGAATTGTCCGTAAAGCTGGTCATCCAGATCGTTACGGTCGGTAATGACAACGATAGTGGGGCTTTCTAACGCTTCTTGCAGATAATGAGCATAGAAGACCATAGACAACGATTTTCCGCTGCCCTGTGTATGCCAGAAGACGCCACCCTTACCGTCCGTCACGGTTGCGTGTTTTGTAGACTCAATCGCCTTTTTGACTGCGAAATACTGATGATACCCGGCGAGTATCTTGAAAGTATTCTGTCCATCCACATTAAAGCAGATGAAGTTTTTCACGATGTCAAGGAAGCGGGTCTTTTCAAACAGTCCTACAAAGAATGTGTCAAATGATGCGTGTTGCGTATTCTCATAGCTGCCGTCTGTTGTTTTCCACTCCATAAAGCGGTCTTCGCCGGACGTGATTGTACCAGCCTTTGAAGTGGTCAAGTCGCTCATGACACATACCGCATTATAAATGAACATAGAGGGGATCTCATACATATAGTTCCGGAGCTGGCGGTATGCTGCGGAAGCGTCGGTTTCTTCGCGGGACGGAGACTTCAACTCCACAATGACGAGTGGGAGACCATTGACAAAGAGAATCACATCTGGTCTTTTTTCGGAGTTTTCAATGAAAGTCCATTGATTCGCAACTGTGAACTCGTTACTGGCAGGATTTTTGAAGTCTACAAGGTAAACAAGGGTAGAGCGTTCTTCACCCTTGTCATAGTATTTTACCGGGACTCCGTTTTGGAGGTAGTCCATAAATACCATGTTCTTCTGCAAGAGCGTTCCGGTTTCAAAGTTCTTGAGCTTATAGATTGCCTCCGTCAGAGCATCCATTGGCAAGTTTTTGTTGATTCGTTGCAAAGAGGGCAGCAGGACATCCTCATAAAGCGGAGAGTGATAATCGCGCTCCACATCTGGTCCATAGACATAGGTATATCCAAGATCCTCATTGAGAAGCTGCAAGACGGCATTCTCATAATTTGATTCGGTAAAATAGCCCGACATTTGTACTCAACTCCCTCTATATAATATCCGCATAGATGCGGTTTTCAGCTTTTGTGAAGATTACCTCAGCAGGAAATAAATCTTCTCCTGTATTTGCCATTGAAACCAGCGTCATTGCCCATTCGTTCAACTGTACAGGCAGCCTATAACATAGATTTTCAGGTGATGCCTCAACAGTGACTAATGGGATGCCGCCCTTTGCAATACCGACAGAAAGAACTACAAAGGCGTTTTTTCCTTTGGTGAGTTCCAGAATGGGTTGTCTGTCTACATCGTGATAAACTTTTGCGCCGCGTCGATTCCTAAAAAAATCCTTTTCTTGATCTTTCACCGGCTCAACAGGCAGCTTGTTTTTCATCTGCTCAAAATGGGTTTCAAGTCTTTGGCAGATGCAGCTATTACAATACTCCGGTTGCATATCAAAGTCTTGTTCGATGTCTTTAGCTGAATTGAAATGATTCATGAAATCCAGCAGTCCCAAAAAGCTAACAAGGTCATCTGAATAATTACCGGCATAGACCTTATACCAATCATTGTTGATCTCGAACACGATATGATAAAGCTGCTTGTATAGCTGTAACTGCCCATCGGTTAGTCTGAACCATTCTTTGCTAAGAAGAGTCTTCGCAATGCGGGGACTGTCCTGCGTCGGTGTCAAGGAATGGTATAGCGATTTCATCAGTTTGCCGATAATTCCTACCAGCATATCAGCCATTCTAATTCCAAAGTGGTCTATCGAGTCTGCCTCTTCGCAATTCTTCAAACTGGCTTCTTTCGCGGCAATGAGAGTTTTGCTTTCGGCTCCTGCTTCACCTTCCTTGTCAAGCAAAACTGAGTAATCAAGAATGCCCTTGCTGCTCAGGAAATTTCCAAACCCGACAAACTGCGAATGGTAGTCCCAAGTGAGGGACTGCGGAACATCGACGTTATTCAGGACATAAAGGACGGCTTCAAATGCCGTGTTTTCCTGCGCCTTCAATTCGCGGTTTTCTTTGTTACGCCTAATCCGGTTCGTCAAGAATGTCATTAACGCAGCTACAAACTCCGCTGGACTTTTATACAGGCTTTCAATTACTTCTGTGGGTCGGTATGTAACTATCGCTTTGACTATTGAGTAGCGTGCAGCGTCCATATCAAAGAAGACGCTATTGCGATAGCCTTTGAAAATTTGGGTGATAACGTATTCGATTTTGCTTGCACAGAACAGATAGATATAGCTGTTCTCATCAAAGATGGAGAAGAAATCTCCAAGCAGCTTTACATTTGCTTCGTTGAGAGAGGCAAATCCATGAACTAACTGCTTCGGCTTTATCGTTCCGCTTTTCAACTCCCCATTTTTCTTTCTGTCAGCGTATTTTTCTTCAAAAGCATGATAACTCTGCTCAAATGCAGTTTCATGATCGCTGCGCCACCCGATAATTGCCGCCAGAAAACCATCATAGTACGTCTCGCCAGTAATGGTTGAGAGATTGATGATCCTGCTATGCTCAGACTCATCATAGTAAAAGCAGTGTTTCATCTTATCCCTCCTAACGTAAACGATAATTTAGCGGCTTAGAGCTGGATGTCAGAAACATCAATCTCGCCGGACATGAGTTTCGGCAATAGCGCGTCACGCACTTCGGCAAGTTTGGTATTCTCGTCTTCGTTTGCCCAGATTTGCTCAAAAAGTGGAGTGACAGTTTCCGTAAAAGAGTCCATTGTGTTTTTGTCAGGAATGATGATCTCAGTTTTGCGGAAATCAGGAACCGTTAATTGTTGCTGAGTTGTACCAGTTCCGGTTATGTGAAGCTGGCGTAAATATAAATACAGATATTTCGCGCTAAGCACCTTTGTGTCAGGAATCAGCGTTACCAAACGAACAATCGGAACATAGGGGGTATGTCTCAAGCATACATAACCAATCGTACCTCTGGCAGAAACCGTAACACTTTCAACTTTGATCTTCGGATCGTTGGTGTAACCGTACAAGCCGTAGTCATTTATACCATTCGAGTAAATGGGATATGGACACAAAGGTGTTTTAACCGGAGAAGATTCCTTCGGTTTATCGCCGCCAGCGCCCATTTCGGTAGCATCGCCAAGCGTGCTTATAGTCCAATTAGGCGGCATTGTCCCGTCAAACGGTGTGAGGTCTACGAACAATGCTTTGAAAAGTGTTGCTGCTTGCTGATGTAAATTATCGTTTATCGCATCGTTGACTTCAATCTTATTGTCAATGTCTGCCAGAACAGAAGAAATTCGTTTCTGCGTTTCTGCGTCTGGAATATCAACCTCTATGTTTGCAAAGGTATCTCTTGTAATTGTGTCAAAAACCGACCCGTGCGTCATTCTTTTGAGCTGCGATATACAGTTTTTTAGCAAATAGTAGAGGAATGGTTGGTCTATTCCTCGGCTCGCTCGAATGCCGTAACACGATTGGTTGAACGCCATATCAAACGGAATCATCGCAATCTCACCAACTGTTCCACGAGCGGATATTATTATATCGTCTTTGTGTAGCATCTTTGTGGGACTATTCTCAAACCCGCTTTGACTGATGTGCTTTTCGGTCGAATACACATACCTCTTATCATTGTTGAAATCCTTTACGGATAACCACGGGATGTTCCCATTCCAATACTCAGGGACAGTTGTTTTAGGTGTGCCTCCACCAATTAGCTCAATGTAGTCTATTAAGGGAACTCTATTCCACTGTGCCATCTTTTTCACCCTATCCAATGTATTTTCTATGTGCCAGCTTCACATTCTGCTGTTTCACCATTGCATAGTGCATGGTGGTGTCGATTTTCTGATGCCCTAAGAGCTGCTGGACTTGCTCTATGGGCATTCCTTTGTCTATGGCAGTAGTCGCCAGAGTGCGTCTGAACTTGTGAGGGTGAACCTTCGGGATATTCAGACGCTTTCCCAGCTCCCGAAGGCGTGTCTCCACTCCGCCAATCATCAATCGGTCAAAGGGAGCTTTCAGGGAAACAAACAAAGCTGGGTTTTCATCTGTTCGCCCCTCAAGATAGTTTTGAAGGTGGATCTTCGTCCTTGCATCGAAGTAGACCAATCGCTCTTTATTGCCCTTGCCGATAACAACACATTCGCGTTCGTTGAAGTTGATGTCTTCTCGGTTTAGCGTGACCAGCTCTCCAACACGCATTCCAGAGGAAGCCAGAAGATCAATCATCGCCAAGTCCCGTGCTGTTGTGCAGTTGTCACGCATTAGCTCTAACGCTTCATCGGTGTAGGTGTTCTTGACCACCTTTGCAGTCTTGACTTTGTGAATCCGGCGTACTGGACTTTTCACAATGAAATCCTCATCTTCAAGCCATGAGAAGAAACTGGATAAAATCCGCCGAATATTATCTATGGTCACTTTGCTCGACCTGCGCTGAACCTGATAGTTGGTCAAATAGCGGCGCAAATCATCTGTGGTGATCTGTTGCACAGCCTTTCCAACTCTGGAAATCAGAGCCTCAATCGTCTTCCGGTAGTAGCTCAGGGTTTTCTCTGAGCAGCCTTCGATCCGTTTTGCCGTGATAAATGCTTCGACTGTATCTGTTTCGTCTGCTGGAATTGAGCCACTATCATAGCTGATCGTTGCCCCTTCCAATGTCTCAGCCATTGCATCCCGAAGGTGCATGAGCTGTTCGTTGTTGAGATACGGCAGCATTTTTCGCTGTATCTCCGTGATGAGTTGTTCTGTCATTGTCGTGTCTCCTTTCAAGGTAAGAGAACGACATTCAGTGGCAGTCCCTTTTGTAAAACTCTCGCCACTGGTGAGAGTTATTCAGACGGTAAACGATAATTTAGAGCAGCAAGCTCAGGCAATATATCATGAGCGTTTCGAGACTATTTCGCCTAATGATTTGCCTTCCGAGTGGCGTATTGTAACTCTTGGGGAGGTTGCGACGATCTTAAGTAAGAGTTTCAACCCACTGAAAGAGCCTGAGATACTGCTTGAGCATTATAGCATTCCAGCTTTTGATGAGGCGAGGTTTCCGGTCTTTGAGCTATCCACGTCCATCAAGAGCAATAAATTCATCATTGATGCCTCGTGCTTCATGATCTCAAAACTCAACCCAACAACGAAGCGTGTTTGGAAGCCGTATTGTCTGACCGGGAATGCAGTATGCTCTACGGAGTTCATCGTCTATAAAGCAAAAGATAAGACTATTACAGATTTTCTGTACTCAGTCATAGATAGCAATTCCTTTTCCGACTTTATGTGTAGTCATGTTACTGGCTCAACGGGCAGTAGACAAAGAACAACACCGTCGGACACGCTCTCTTATGAGTTAATTCTTCCTTCGGAGGACGAGCTGGCAAAGTTTCAATCTCTCGTTTCACCGATGTACGCGCAAATACGAATTAACGCCATCGAAAACGATAGACTCAAGCGACTTAGGGATAGTCTCTTGCCCAAACTGATGTCCGGCGAGATTGATGTCTCCACCATCCAGCTCTAAGCCGCTAAATTATCGTTTAGCTGTTCGTTTACAATCAACTTCCTATCAATAGATTCAAGTGTGCCTACGATGGCGTTCTGCTCATCAAATGACACGGGGTAGTTGATCATAATTTCATCTAACAGGCGGTCACGGTTTAGTTCAGTTTGTCCCGTAGAGCCTTCATCCAACTGCAAGACTTCCCATTGGTGCGCTTTAAGAGCATAACCAAGGAACTTCTGCGTTACCTTTCTGTTTGAACGGATAAGGATCATGTGTCCGTCTATTGTAGTTGCGGATGGAACATCTTCAATTTGCGCAATTCTCCCAGCAGTTCCCGCGCCTGTCGAATTGATCAGAATATCATCAGGTTTGACATATCGTTCAGGAGGGACTTTCTTTTTCAGGGTATCATGCAACCTTGAATCTCCATAGCTTATTCGGAAATTCCGATTGCACTTTTGATTGAGAACTCTAATGGTTGTCTCGGATGCTTCTTCTGCATACGAAGGAGCAATTCCTTTGGAAATATACCCAACCAGCTCTCTTAACGGTACCTCATGCCACTCAGATGTCATATCCAATCGCCCCCAGTCGTTCTTTGATCTGAGCTTCAAGTTCATGAGACTTAGTGAAAAGCTCAGACAGTTCAGAAGTCAGGCGTCCCATTTTCTCTTCAAACGGCTCACCGTCATCTTCCTGTTCCTCAATGCCAACATAGCGTCCCGGAGTGAGAATGTAATCCTGCTTTGCAATGTCCTGCGTAGTAACAACCGCACAGAAGCCCTTTTCATCTTCAAGTGTTCCTTCAACAAAGGCGTTGTAGGTGTCAGCGATTTTCTTGATGTCTTCATCCGTCAGCTCACGCAGCTTCCGCGTAACCATAGTGCCGAGCTTCCGTGCGTCGATGAATAGCGTCTTGCCCTTCTGCTTCTTGTTCTTTGCAAGGAACCAAAGTGATACCGGAATCTGTGTCGTGTAGAATAACTGCGTCGGCATTGCGACGATACAGTCCACAAGGTCAGCGTTGATAATGTTTTTGCGGATTTCGCCTTCACCGCCGGACTGCGAGGAAAGCGAACCATTTGCAAGCACCATACCGATACGTCCATTCGGGGCGAGATGCCAGATCATGTGCTGCAACCATGCAAAGTTGGCGTTGCCAGCAGGAGGCGTACCATACTGCCAACGGACATCATCAACGAGTTTATCTGCACCCCAGCCGGAGAGATTGGAGGGCGG
>ERZ779702.471-NODE-471-length-12646-cov-1.93329_pt1 | contig 12646 bp, 9 predicted proteins | sample MGYA00511073_ERZ779702 | MGnify/ENA primary metagenome ERZ779702 (study PRJEB29588, sample SAMEA2163351) | human gut metagenome | biome: human gut; feature: human-associated habitat; material: faeces | place: Denmark | collected 2008/2010 ... | reverse complement strand
CCCCATCAGCATCACCACAGCCGAAAGAAAACGCCCCAAAGGAGTTTCGGGAGTAATATCGCCATATCCCACAGTAGTCATGGTGACTATCGCCCAATAAATGCTGTTCGGAATATTATTGAAAGCTGTGCCGGGACGCTGTCCTTCAATCATATACATCAACGTTCCGATAGAAATAACCAATATCAGCACAAAGAGAAAAAAAACGATAATCTTGCGACTGCTATAGGTCAGTGAGCGCAACAGCAGATTGCCTTCATCCAGGAAGTTGAACAACTTGAATATGCGGAACACCCTAATCAGGCGAAAGGTGCGGATTACCAGCAGGTAGCGTGCCGTTCCAAAGAACCATCCTATATATAAAGGCAAAGTAGCCAACAAATCAATGATACCGAAAAAGCTTAAAGCATACTTGCGCGGTTGAGGAGAGCAATAAAGCCTTAACAGATATTCTACCGTAAAGAAAAAGGTAAAGACATATTCCGAGAATCGTAAGTAAGGCCCGATAACCGCCGCCCAACCTTGAATACTTTCAGCCACCACTACCAAAATACTAAGCACGATAAACCCGATAAGTGCCACATCAAACCATTTCCCTGCCGGCGTGTCACTCTCAAAGATAATCACATAGATTTTATGCTTCCATTTATCATCATGCAGCAAATGCCGCCATTTTTCCCATATACCTTTCAAAAATGCCATTACTTTTAAGAATAAGTTGCAAATTAACCACAATTATAACAAATATTGCCCGATTTATACCCATAAGAACTATAGTTTTTCACTATATTTGCACAAAACCTTTATAAATATTATAGCATGAAAAGACAACTTCTTACCGGACTATTCACCGTGTTTGCACTCGCGGCAAGCGCACAGTCCAATGAGTGGCGCAACCCGCAAGTTAATGCGGTAAACCGCGCACCGATGCACACTAACTACTTTGCTTACGAAAATGCCGATGCTGCTAAAACAGGACTGAAAGAATCATCAGCCAATTATATGACGCTAAACGGCACATGGAAGTTCAATTGGGTGAAAGATGCAGATGCACGCCCCATGGACTTCTGGAAAACAACCTTCAATGACAAAGGTTGGGACGATATTCAGGTTCCCGGCGTTTGGGAATTAAACGGTTACGGTGATCCCATTTATGTCAATGTAGGCTATGCATGGCGCAATCAGTTTAAGAACAACCCTCCCGAAGTCCCGACCGAAAACAACCACGTCGGTTCTTACCGCCGCGAAATTGCAATTCCCGCTTCATGGAGTGGAAAAGACATTATCGCTCATTTCGGTTCCGTCACTTCCAATATGTATATATGGGTAAACGGCCGTTATGTGGGATATAGCGAAGACAGCAAACTGGAAGCCGAATTCGACCTGACCCCTTATCTGAAACCGGGACAAAAGAACTTAATCGCTTTTCAAGTATTCCGCTGGTGTGACGGTACCTATCTGGAAGATCAGGACTTCTTCCGTTTCAGCGGTGTAGGACGTGACTGTTATCTATACGCACGCAACAAGAAACGCATTCAGGATATCCGCGTCACTCCCGACTTGGATACAGAATATAAAGACGGCTCACTGGCCGTGAAACTCGACCTGAAAGGAAGCGGAACCGTCGATTTGGAATTGGTCGATGCCACCGGCAAGCAAGTAGCCACGGCTACCGCCAAAGGAAGCGGCACGGTGACCATGAACGTAGAGAATCCGAATAAGTGGAGTGCCGAGACTCCTTATTTATATACTTTGCGTGCCAGCATGCAGGGAAGCAATGAAGTTATCCCCGTAAAAGTCGGTTTCCGCAAAATTGAACTGAAAGGAGGTCAAATCCTGGTCAACGGAAAAGCTGTTCTTTTCAAAGGAGCCGACCGTCATGAACTCGACCCGGACGGAGGTTATGTAGTGTCGCCTGAACGTATGCTTCAGGATATTCAAATCATGAAACAATATAATCTGAACGCTGTGCGTACCTGCCACTACCCGGACAACAACCTGTGGTACGACCTTTGTGACAAATACGGTATTTATGTAGTAGCCGAAGCAAATGTGGAATCTCACGGAATGGGCTACGGTGAAGCTACTCTGGCAAAGAACCCATCATTCAAACAAGCACACCTGGAACGCAACCAGCGTAATGTTCAACGTGGCTTCAACCACCCCAGCATCATCTTCTGGTCATTGGGTAATGAAGCCGGAGACGGCCCCAACTTCGAAGCATGCTACAAATGGATAAAGGCAGAAGACCCCAGCCGTGCCTGCCAATACGAACAAGCCGGTCTGAAAGACCATACCGACATCTTCTGCCCGATGTATTACGGCTATGAAGGTATGGAAAAATACGGTCAGCGTACCGATACTACCAAACCGCTTATCCAATGTGAATATGCCCACGCCATGGGTAACTCTCAAGGCGGATTCAAAGAATACTGGGACCTCATCCGCAAATATCCGAACCTGCAAGGTGGCTTCATCTGGGACTTCGTCGACCAGTCCGTTCGCTGGAAAGGCAAGAACGGAGTTGAAATCTATGCTTACGGTGGCGACTTCAACCGCTTCGATGCATCCGACAACAACTTCTGCGACAATGGTTTAATCAGTCCCGACCGCAACCCTAATCCACACATGCACGAAGTAGGCTATTTCTATCAGAACATCTGGACTACTCCTGCCGACCTGAGCAAAGGGGAAGTTAACGTCTACAATGAAAACTTCTTCCGCGACCTTTCTGCTTACTATATGGAATGGGAAGTGCTGAAAGGCGGAAAAGTAATCCGTTCGGGACGTGTGGACAATCTCAATGTCGCTCCGCAACAGACCGCCAAAATTAAACTTGACTTAGGCAAGACTTGCCAGTGCACAGAATGGCTGTTGAACGTATCCTACAAACTGAAGAACCGCGAAGGCTTATTGGCTGCCGGTCATACAGTTGCCAAAGACCAGCTTACTCTGAATCCCTACAAGGCTCCGGCCATGGACTTGAAGAATGTAGAAACAACCAATGTGGCTATCGTTACTCCTCAAATCATCGACAACCAGCAGAACTACCTGATAGTAAAAGGTGAAAACTTCACCATCGAGTTCAATAAAAGAAACGGTTACTTGAGCAAATACGATGTTAATGGTCTGGAAATGATTAAAGAAGGCGCTGCGCTGACTCCCAACTTCTGGCGTGCTCCTACCGACAATGATTTCGGTGCCGGCCTGCAACACCGCTTTGGCGCATGGAAGAATCCGGGGTTGAAACTTGTCCGTCTGGCTTCCACTACTGTAGACAATCAAGTACAGGTAACAGCCGAATACGACATGAAAGCCGTTTCTGCCAAACTCTATCTGGATTATGTCATCAACAACCAAGGTGCCATTAAAATCACCCAAAAGATGACAGCCGACAAAAATGCCAAGGTATCTCCGATGTTCCGCTTCGGTATGCAGATGCAAATGCCGAAGAACTTCAATACCATTGAGTTCTACGGACGCGGCCCGGTTGAAAACTACAGCGACCGTAACCATAGCACAGATTTAGGTATCTATCGCCAGAGTGTAGACGAACAATTCTACTCCTACATCCGTCCACAGGAAACCGGTAACAAGACCGACATCCGTTGGTGGAAACAGTTGAATGCCGGCGGTAATGGCGTGAAGATTGTAGCCGAAGCTCCTTTCTCTGCCTCTGCATTGCATTACACTATCGAATCATTGGATGACGGCGCACAGAAAGACCAGCGTCACTCACCCGAAGTGAAGAAGGCCAACCTCACCAACTTGTGCATCGACAAGGCACAGATGGGATTGGGTTGCGTCAACAGTTGGGGAACGATTGCGTTGCCTAAATATCAATTGCCTTACGGAGACTATGAATTTACGTTCATCCTCTCTCCTGTAAAGCATAGTGTGGGCATGGAATAAAAAGATAACTCAAAGCATTGAATAAGGACAGCCGGATTTATCTTTCGGCTGTCTTTATTTAATCTTATCCACTTGCTTCGCTCTATCTTTTTCTTTATAATTGCAAAATACTTAAGCTATCATTATGAAAAAGCACAGTCATATCTTCTTTTTACATCCTTAGTATAAGCTAATATAGAAGCATTGGCTATTGGTGAGCGGACTCCGTTACACCGTTTCTGCCACCGCAGCTTATAGACCAGAACATGGCTGGCATTAAAATATTAATTATCATATCATAGACAATCATGAATAAGCAATCTGCTATCTTCTACTCCTTACTGTTCCTGTTATGTTGCTCCTTCACCAAGCAACACGATAAGGAATGGAAAGAAATTAGCAATAAGTTCTACTCCATAACCTTGCCTTGCCATTGGAGCACAAAGAATGAAAAAGGCAACGGCATCATACCGGAAGAGCGAGACGCCCGGTCCATCGGTTGTCATCTCTATTATCTGATATGGGAAACTCCATTGATTAATTTCCGGGAAGACTTACCGAATCATGTATTGTGTTTCATTGAAAGCTATCAGAAAACAGATAAGGCATCCCCTATTACTTTAACAGAAGTAGAAGAATTGGAAATGAAAAAGATTTCCGGTCCTATCCGGCTCTGCAGCAAAACGAAAATCAAATCCGATAAGAATCAAGAAAGGTTTGTCATTGTGCAAGAGAGCCAAGAATATGATAAGACATGGAATACATATCGTGTTTACTATTTATTACAGCAAGATGACGATATAGTACATTGTGTAACCATAAGGCTGAGAGAGAATTATGCCAAAAAGAATCCGGCGAAAATCGAAGAGATAAAACGGATTCTTGACTCTTTTACCATAAAAACAAAGCAAATATGAAGAACCGCCACATTATATTAATCGTTCTACTGTCAAGAACATCACTTGTCTCCTTCCCAATTTCCCCGTGTAAAATCCGGTATCTCTACCGGAACACTGCCTTGCCGCACCGAAAGTTCGCTCAGTTCCGTGATGCACGACCATTCGGCTGCATCATACACATCCTGATCTAAAGGCAGACCATTGCGCAAGCAATGCACCAGACGATAATCCATGATATAATTCATCTCGTTCGGCATCTCTTTCCGCTTTGCCTCCTCACCGATGGTAGCAGTGAACGGATGCTTATAACGTTCCATTACTTTCTCAAATTCCTCTCCTGCCAAGGGCTCCTTACCATACTCGTCCAGCAGGATGCAAGGCACGGGATATTTCTGCATAAATCCTTTTGTGCCGCACACAGTCTGATGCCGGCTGTATGGGCGCGGAGTCGTCACATCATATTGCAATACGATAGTACGCCCTTTGACCGTCCGAATCAATGTCGTATTCACATCACCCATCAGATAAGGTTGTGCAGCCTCGGCGGAATGCATGCCAAACTGCCTGCGGGCATAAGCCGACAGCCCCGCTTCACGCGATGACATGGATACAAGATACTCCATGCGGTCCCCCCGATGAATGTCCATCCATTGGCAGATAGGGCCCAGCCCGTGAGTGGGATACGGATTGCCGGTATGCTGCTGGCTATAAAGTTTTATCCAGTTATTGTGGTAGCCCCCTTCCGTTTCATCGGCAAAATAATGACAGCGGAGGTCATGGATATACGCTCCTTCGGCATGGGTTATCTCGCCCAATGCACCTTGTTGCACCATGTTCAGAGTAGTCAAGGCAAAAGCATCATAACAACAGTTCTCCAACATCATGCAGTGCCGGCGTGTTTGCTCGGCGGTATCCACCAAACGCCAGCAGTCCGCCACACTCATGGCGGCAGGCACCTCAAGGGCGGCATGGCGTCCCTGCTGCATGGCATATACCGCAATATCGGTATGTGTCAGCCAATCCGTACAAATATAAACCAAGTCGATATCCGCGCGTCCGCACAATTGTCTCCATCCCCCTTCTTCGCCATAAGCAGTGGCCGCAGAACGGTTGAAACGACTGAGCAACGCAGCGGCACGCTCTATATTCTGAGGGCGTAAATCGCATATCGCCTTTACTTCCACACCCTCCAGATGCATATATCGTTCAATAGCCAAAATCCCCCTATTACCCAGCCCCACAAAGCCAATGCGGAGGACAGGTATAGGAGGACATGTCAAATGAAGTACGTTCCGGTTCATCATAATGAAATCTTTGCTTGTTTCTTTATGCCGCAAAGATAATCATTTGAGTTAAATGATGGAAGTACGTTTCGTAAATTCTATAATTTCAGGCACATAACCGAAGGCAAGTCCTGTCACGGTATCGGCACAGCCATAATAAATGGCGATGCGTCCTGTCTCTTCGTCGTGCAGTGCAGCACAAGGGAAGCACACATTGGGCACGTCGCCCATACATTCGTAAGGAGTACGCGGCGAAAGCAGATAGGCTCCCGAACGGTATTTCACTTTCCACGGTTCGTCCAAATCGAGTAATGCCGAGCCGAAAGCATATACATAACCGTTGCACGAGCGGAGCACTCCGTGATAAATCAGCAGCCAGCCTTCCGGTGTTTCGATAGGAATAGGCCCTGCACCGATTTTCAGGCACTGCCATGCACTCACTTCAAAAGGAGCCGGACTCATCACCAGCCGATGCCGTCCCCAGAACTCCATGTCGGGGGGTTCACTGTAATAAATATCTCCAAACGGAGTATGTCCGTTATCGCTCGGGCGGCTCAACATGGCATAACGGCCGTTTATCTTGCGCGGAAACATCACTCCGTTGCGATTGAATGGCAGGAAAGCATTCTCCAACTGGTGGAAAGTCTTGAAGTCCTTTGTCCACGCCACACCGATAGTAGGCTGACCTTTGTAACCGTTGCACCAGGTGACATAATAACGGTCTTCTATAAAACAAACACGTGGGTCGTAACCGTACACCCATTCGCCCACTTCCGCATTGTCGCACTCAAACTTCAAAGGTTCGGGATTGATATCCCAATGAACGGCATCTTTGCTGAAGCCCACATGCAGACGCATGCGCCGATTCGTGTCATCGCAACGGAACACTCCGGCATAACTGTCACCGAAAGGCACCACAGCACTGTTGAATATACTATTGGAAGTAGGAAGCAAATCGCGCGGAATGATAGGATTGGCAGAGTAGCGCCACACCACTTCTTTCGAACCGGCCGGACGATCTTCCCAAGGCATGTTAGATAAGTTGCTCATAAACGTATTTTTTGATTTGGTTTTTAATGAATACAAAAATACACATTATAACAACAGGAACAACGTTTTGAGGGAAAACACTTCACCCTTCTACTTTACTTTTCTCACATTCAGATAGTAAAGAAGCGATTCTTTCACTCTCTCGTCCGAAGTCACAACCAGGAATTCTCTTCCTCTACCATATAAGAAACAATAATCCTTATAAAGGGCTATGCCTGCCAGCTCCTCCCAAGCAATCTCTTTCTTCTGTTCCGCCCTGTCATATACCAGTCTTTCAGGAGTCATTTCAACCCAAGTATGCCCGGCAACGGATTTCCTGTAAATCTTGTTCAGCCGTATGGGAAGCATAATCAATATATAAAAGAGACACAGGAACAAAATCAGTAGAGGAGTAAACAAACTTTGCCCTTCGGGAGCAATATAGTATCCCGTACACAATGCAATACACAGATAGATGACAAACAATAAGGAAAAACTAAAATGACGAATATCCCATAATTTATAAAGTGCATATTTCTTCAGGCTAATATCGTAATCACAAACGACAACACCAGGAGAACGTGTCAGTCTACTCTTCGGAATCCGAAAGATACGCAACAACTGAATTCCCCGTTTCACTCCGTAAGCAAACAGCAAACTCATCACACCAAGATTTATCAACAGCCACCACCATAACCGTTCATTTGCCAACTCCGGTTGCCCCGTCAGCACCATTACGACCCATGTGATGCCCATTATACACAACAGGAGACCACACATCACAGTTAAAATCCAGCCTTTTATCTTCATCATAGCTCCTTATTTTAAGTTTACGATAAGAAAACTTCCCTGAAACGAATTCTTCAACGGAGTGGGATTCCGCTGAATCCAAAGTCCGTCAAACAGTGTATTGAAACGGTCTGCCTTGGCAATGTCATAATAGGCTTCCATCATGCTGACGAACATACTCTTACCAAAACGACGAGGACGAATCAGAAACAAGTACTTACTCGTATCTTCCAACAACGGCAAATACATTGTCTTGTCCACATAATAAAAATTTTCGTTCCTCACCTCCTCAAACCGAGCCACACCGTAAGGCAATCCTTTTACTTTTTCCATGATACATCTTTTTAGGCATCCTTTATCACACAAAGATAGAAACTCTTCCTCAAGTTTCCTAATTCCTTCTGTTAGAATTATCCAATCGTATCCGGGACAAAGATTATATGGAGTACAGCTAAAATTCCAAATCAGCCACTTGAGGATTGTGGTCGGACAACAGAGCATCCGGGACTTCCACCGGAATATCGCATCCCTTCACTCTTATCTGCGGAGTGACAAATATAAAATCAATCTTCTCACAATCCTTTGCCGGAATACGGGCAAAGTCATGGAACGTATAATCCACACCGGTCACACGGTCGGCTATCTTATAAGCATCCTTCATGGCAAACTCATTCGTGGTAATGGTTGCATAAGCATTGCTTGCATCCGTCACATTGAAATCACCTGTCACGACAAGCCGGACGCCGCCTACTATTTCCTTAATCTTTCTGATAATGAGCAACGCACTTTGACGACGCGCTTCTTCACCGATATGGTCGAAATGGGTATTTACTGCCATAAATATCTTTCCGGTGGATTTCTCTCTGAATTTAGCCCATGTAGCAATACGCACACAAACAGCATCCCACCCCATCATACCTACACTGTCCGGATTCTCAGCCAGCCAAAAAGTATTTGAATCCAACACCTCGTATTTATCTTTCCGATAGAATAAAGGAGCATACTCTCCCGCAGTCCTGCCATCATCACGGCCGACACCGATACCGTCGTACTCAGGCAGTCCGGCACGCAAATCGAGGAACTGGTTGTGTAATACTTCCTGCATACCGAGGATATCTATTTTCTGTTCTTGAATGAATTTGCATACGCGTGCTTTGCGATACTGCCAGTTGTTCAAGCTATCCTGCGGATTATCATAGCGAACATTGAATGTAGCCCAACGAATGTCTGTCGTTTTTTCTTTCATACAGCCCGCCAACGACAAAAGGGCTATTGCAAGAAATAAAATGTGTTTCATACTGCCTCTATCTAAAGTTTCATTTAAAGGATTTGCAAAAGTAGTAATAGTTTTGATAATATTCCTGTTGAAAGGCTGTTTGATTGATCTATCCAACAACAAAAAAAGAGAAGTCATCCAAAAAACCGAATAACTCCTCTTAGCTATGGAATCGCTTACCCCGCTTTATTCACTCCATTCTGCAGCGTACCACCACATTCTTTTAACAATATTCTTTTCAACTCATGCACTTTATCCAAATGAGTACTTGAAAGGTCATTTAATTCTTGCGGATCATCCGGTAAGAAAAAGAGTTCTATTTCATTCCGAGACAAATAATAACGAAGCTTCCAGCCGTCTGCTGTTACAATACCCGGTCCTGTATTCGACCCGAACACAATATACATAACAGAGTATCCGAAAGGATAAACGCTAAAATGAGGAAGAGTAAGAAATAGAGTTCCAAAGTTGATAAAGTACGCAATATATTGCATATCAACAGCATATTTACACAGCAGAAATGTGTTTTACGGAATGATAATATGGTTTAGCGACAACTACCTTCAGATTCGGACTCGCGATGGATACCATTACCTTTGGGTGTGCGCCTGCCACTATTAGCTACATAAGGATTGCCTCCATTAGAATATGCCCATGTCGAGCTAATATAAGTAAAAAGAGAGCATCAAAATGGATGCCCTCTTTTAATATGATAAAGAATTCGTTGCTAACTTTTCAGATTACTACATATTTCATTTCCAATCAGTAATCTTTATAGTAGTCGAATATTAAAGAAACCAAATACTATCTCTTCTTCACTTCCAAATCAGAGATTTTAATAACTGCCTCATGTCCAAAGTAGTCTTTAGCCTTGATAATCAATGTAGAATATACTATTGCTTCAGGATTCTGTTTAGATGATCCCTTAGAGAACAAGATTCCTGCAGGTTGAGCAGGGGTTGTTACCTTATCACCGTCCTTTACTTCTGTTACTTCTTTAGCATAGCTAGGAATGAAGTATTCATTCTTGGAACCTTCCTTGATGGCACCACCCTTAGCAACCTGACTCCACAATTCATACGTTGCTTTATCCAAGCCTTGAATCATGTTATCTTTAGCTGTAGTAATCAATTGATCAAGAGTTGTAGAATACTTACCGTCTCTTTCATTGATAGATTTAATATTAGAGAACGAGGTTCTTGTGCCATCCGAATCTTCGTAGGTCAAAACCGGGGCTGTTACCCACTTATAGTCATTAATATCAGCCAGACAAGAGAAGATGATATTCTTAAATTCACCACCCTTAACCTTATAGTCGCTACCATCCTTAGTACCATAAGCCTTAGATGAAATCTCACCAAAGTTATAAGATACTGTTACAGCATGAAGTTTTTCATTATCAATGAATTTGTTAGCAACGGTAAACTCATATTTATTAATAGCGTTGTAGCTAACTTCCAGATCTTTCACTTCATCATTTACTTTGCTAGCAGCTGCAAATGTAAAAATAAAGTGTTCATCATAAGAATCTTCTCCCAGTTTCAAACCATTGAATGAATCTGCAAGGTCTTTAGTACCGTTGATAGGATTACCAACAGTAGCAGTTGCAGGAATCATGAATGCGTTCAATGTACCATCAGCAGTCAACTGATTAACCTTAGCCTGGAATGTAGCCGGGAATGTAGGCAATACTTTCTTGAAGTTGACTGTCAAAGTCTTCAATACTTGTCCTCTGCCATTCTTGAATTCCAATGTACGGCTATAGGTCTTATCGTCATCGTACCAATAGTCTTTTACTTTATTATCAACAACATCAATAGTGATGAACTTGATATTAGCAGCATCAATACCTTCGACAGCACTTGCATCAGCTGCAGTCAATTCTTTCCAAGCATCCGCTGCAGCATCCGCTGTAGCAGCATACATAATCTTGAATGCTTTAGCAGAATTGCCTTCTGTTTCAAGAGAGCCATAAGCAACTGTATCCACTTTACTTTCTACATAGCCGATAGTTTCTACATTTTTGAACCAGTCACCGAATGCGTCAGCGGCAACAGCTACCTTCTTCGTTTCAGGCTTACCATTTGCAGTCCAAGTCTTTTCTACGTTATACTTACCAATTTCATCAGCAGGATCACCTGTCAATACATAGAATGCTCTACCATCCGGGTCAACTAATGAACCATCGTGATTAATCGCATATACACGGAAACCATATACATCTTTTGAATTGTCGTTGATAACGATTTCAGCCTTACCTTTTGTTTCAGCTACACTGTAAACAGTTTTAATACCGCTCGTTACCTCTTCAGCAGCCTCCCATGCTCTGATTTCTGAATCGTCAGAAGAAACAGCACGGTCTTTATCAAATACGATGTAGAATGCAGAAGCTGCTTTCATGGTAGCTTCATCCAACTGTACTGTGATAGCTTTCTTCAATTCTACAGAAAGAATCGGTTTATCCTGACGCCAATCTTCAGCATCTTTCACCACTGCAGACACATTGCATTTCTCATTCTTTGAATCGAAGATAGGTTCAGAGAAATCAGTTCCTTCAGCCGTTTTCCAAACATATTCTGTCGGAGTATTAACATTAGTCTCTTCACTCTTTTCTGAGCGGTTATGAATATCTTTAACATCCGTTGCATTAACAGTGAAACCTAAAGTTCTGACATTATCCTGTGCAGCTTCAGTAAACTTCAACTCATATTCAGAAACAACATTTCTGGAATATGAACCCTTTTCAGCATCCAAAGTAGTATTCAAACTTACTGCATAAGCGATGTATACAGGTTCGGCATTTGCTTCTCCAGAAGTCATATAGTTACCGTTTTCATCCTTTGCCTGAGTAGCAGCCTTGAAGTCTTCAGCCTTATATTCAGGATTCATCTTGACTGTAACTTCCCAAAGACCGGTTTCAGAAATGCCACGAGTTAATGTACCCTTATATTTCTGTACATCTTCCACTACAACCAAATCCGACAAATCGGCACCGGTACTGTTAATCAGTTTTATATTGTCTTTACCCACAACAGCGTCTGTAGGAGACACACGGATAACAAACTTGTCTTCAAAAGTAGTTCTTTCGCCTTTTGTAAAATCAATAGCACCAGCCCATGATTTATCACCGAAAGTCCATGTTCTTACAGCTTCGGCAGAAAGAAGTTTCAATTCTGTATCCAATGCTCCTTCAACGCTGTTGCCTTCAACCAAAGCGACATGAGTTACGCCTTTATAAATAGCAGCAGACAAAACTTCCAACTTATTATCAATAGCTGTAACCTGATCTGACAAGCCTTTCAAGCTGGTAGACATAGTTTCCAGTGTAGCCTTGATAGTTGCAATAGCTTCTTGAGTTTCTTTCACATCGAATGCCTTCAGGCCATCCAAGATTTCCTGTTGTTCACCCAATGTAACCAGAATACCTTCAATGGCAGTCTTGTTGGCAGCTACAGCCTCATCGTTTGACAAGATATAGG
>ERZ779702.469-NODE-469-length-12655-cov-2.97698_pt1 | contig 12655 bp, 11 predicted proteins | sample MGYA00511073_ERZ779702 | MGnify/ENA primary metagenome ERZ779702 (study PRJEB29588, sample SAMEA2163351) | human gut metagenome | biome: human gut; feature: human-associated habitat; material: faeces | place: Denmark | collected 2008/2010 ... | reverse complement strand
CAGGCTGCGAATTCCGTCAGGCGAGGGTAGCCCGGAATCTCCAGCCGCCATCCGGCACCGTCGGTCAGATGCCAATGCAGGCGGTTGATTTTGTAGGTGGCTACCAGGTCTATTTGCTTCTTGACATAGTCCGTGTTAAAGAAGTGTCTTGAAACATCCAGGTGCAGCCCACGATAGGGGAATCTGGGTTCGTCCTTGATGGTCGTGACTGGCAGTTCCTTCCCGTTACGGGCAAGTTGTGCCAGGGTTTGCAGTCCATAGAAGGCACCTGCAGCGGAGGAGGCCTGAATGTTTACACCTTGTTTGCTGACTGTCAGGTTGTAGCCTTCGGCAGCGATTGGATTATCCGTTGCGTCCGTTATTTCTATCGTTACAAAAGGGTTCTTGTCGACAAGCTTCATGGGGATGGCAAAGTCCGGCAGATAGGCCAGCAGGTCATTCATGTCGGATTTCGCCAGATTGGTCGAGAAGGTTACCGTAGATGGCAGTTCTACTGTTTTTGACGTTGTTTGGGCATACTGCGGATATGGAACCACACCGAGTTCCTTGGGGGATTCGCATGCCGTCAGTAGTAAGACGGCCATGGAAACGAGTGTTAGAGTTTTTTTTATTCGTTTCATAAGGGGGTATTGTTAAGTTCGGAGGTAAATATACGGAATAATATGTAAAATGGATAATCTTTACTTCTTAAAATCCTTTTCCGTCGAAAAAACGTTAACACTATTCGTTCGTCTCATAAAAAAGTCCGATATTTGCAGCCATGATTCAGATAGAGACCATATTTGACATATTGTGGAAGGGGTTCATTATCGGCGTCATTGTGTCCGCGCCATTGGGTCCTGTAGGAGTATTGTGTATTCAGCGTACTTTGAATAAAGGACGGTGGTATGGTTTCGTAACGGGGATAGGAGCTTCGCTAAGCGATATTGCATATGCTTTGCTGACGGGCTACGGGATGAGTTTCGTTTTTGATTATGTCAACAAGAACATCTTTTACCTGCAACTTTTCGGAAGCATTCTTCTGTTGGCGTTTGGCGTTTATACGTTCCGCAGCAATCCGGTACAGTCCATCCGGCCGGTATCCACCAATAAGGGTTCCTATTTCCATAACTTCATAACGGCATTTGCCGTCACACTTTCCAATCCACTGATTATTTTCCTTTTTGTAGGTCTTTTTGCTCGCTTTGCTTTTGTAAGTGAGGGTGTGCTGGTGTTCGAGGCCGTTACCGGATACCTGGCCATCGCATTGGGTGCTTTGGCTTGGTGGTTTGGCATAACCTTTTTTGTCAATAAGGTCCGTACACAATTCAACCTGCGAGGTATCTGGATACTGAACCGTATTATCGGGAGCATTGTCATTGTGGTGTCTGTGCTGGGACTGGTGTTTACGCTGATGGGTGAATCACTGTATTGAGTGGAAAGGTGAAAGTGGGAAGGTGAAAAATCATAATTCATACATTTTATCGTGAAGATTGCGCAACAACTGAAAGAGAAGAATATAGCCGAATACCTTATATATATGTGGCAGGTGGAGGATTTGCTCCGTGCCAACGGCTGTGACATAGACCGGATACGCCAGAACATCATTTTGCGCTATCCGGAGGAGGAACGGCCTGCGCTGGAAGAATGGTATGGAAATCTGGCAGGTATGATGCGTGCGGAAGGCGTAATGGAAAAAGGGCATCTGCAAATCAACCGTAATGTCATTCTGAATCTGACGGAGCTGCATGGCGAATTGCTGGCTTCTACGAAATATCCGTTCTATAATGCGGCTTATTTCAAGGCACTGCCTTTTATCGTGGAACTGCGTCAGAAGAACGGCCGGAAAGAGGAGTCTGAGGTAGACACTTGTTTCGAGGCGCTTTATGGAGTGCTGCTGTTGCGCTTGCAGAAGAAGGAAATCAGTCAGGGCACGGCAAAGGCTATGGAGGCCATCAGTGGTTTCATCTCGTTGCTTGCCAACTATTATGACAAGGAGAAGCGGGGAGAACTGGAGTTGATGGATAATTGATAGTGGATGATTGATAATTATGAAGGAAAATATTGTTCATCGTAACATTCTATATATAAGTGTAACTTTATTAAATGAATATTCTGATAACCGGTGCCAACGGTCAACTTGGCAATGAAATGCGAGTGTTGTCGAAAGAAAACGGACAACATGCTTATTTTTTCACTGACGTGCAGGAATTGGACATTTGCGACGAACAAGCTGTGCACAGGTTTGTGAAGGGTAACCGGATAGATGTGATTGTGAATTGCGCTGCTTATACGGCGGTGGACAAGGCAGAGGACAATCAGGAACTTTGCGACAAGCTGAATCATGTCGCTCCTGGCTATCTGGCTGCTGCTGCCGAAGCTTGCGGTGCTGCCTTGATACAAGTGTCCACCGATTATGTTTTCGACGGAACCGGACACACTCCCTATACGGAAGAGGCGGACACTTGCCCCAATTCGGTATATGGCTCTACTAAACTGGCAGGTGAGCAGGCGGTGATGAAGCATTGCAGCCGTGCCATGATTATCCGTACAGCATGGCTCTATTCCATTTACGGGAATAATTTTGTGAAGACGATGCTTCGTCTGGGACGTGAGCGAGAGACGCTGGGGGTTGTCTTCGACCAGATAGGCACACCGACATATGCCAATGATTTGGCACGTGCCATTTTTGCGGCTGTCAACCGGGGGATTGTTCCCGGTATCTATCATTTCAGCAACGAGGGTGTGTGCTCGTGGTATGATTTCACGTTGGCTATCCATCGCCTGGCCGGCATAAAGACCTGCAAGGTAAGCCCGCTGCATACGGATGAGTTTCCTGCCAAGGCGCCGCGTCCGCATTATTCCGTGTTGGACAAGACAAAGATAAAGAAGACATTCGGCATCGATATACCCCATTGGGAGGCGAGCCTTGCCGTCTGCATGAAGAATTTGGAAGAGTGATTATTACTGACTAATTGATATATGGCCAATAACAACGAAATAGAGAGACGGAGAACGTTTGCGATTATCGCGCATCCGGATGCCGGTAAGACATCATTGACCGAGAAGCTGTTGCTTTTTGGTGGACAAATCCAGGTGGCGGGTGCCGTAAAGAGCAATAAGATAAAGAAGACGGCAACGTCGGACTGGATGGATATTGAAAAACAGCGTGGTATTTCCGTTACCACTTCTGTAATGGAGTTCGACTACCATGACTACAAGGTCAACATCCTCGATACTCCGGGTCACCAGGACTTTGCCGAAGATACCTACCGCACGCTGACGGCTGTGGATAGCGTTATCATCGTGGTGGACGGTGCGAAAGGTGTGGAAACGCAGACACGCAAGCTGATGGAGGTCTGCCGTATGCGTAATACGCCGGTGATTATCTTCATCAACAAGATGGACCGTGAAGCCAAAGACCCGTTCGACCTGCTGGACGAACTGGAGGAGGAACTGCACATCCACGTGCGTCCTTTGACGTGGCCTATCGAGAGCGGTGTCCGTTTCAAGGGTGTCTACAATATCTACGAGCATAACCTCAACCTCTACCAGCCCAGCAAGCAGGTAGTGACGGAGAAGGTGGAAGTAGACATCCATACCGAGGAGCTGGACAACCAGATTGGCGCCCAGCTGGCCGACAAGCTGCGCGGAGAATTGGAACTGATAGACGGTGTTTACCCCGAATTCGATAAGGAGGAATACTTGAAAGGAGAGCTTGCTCCCGTATTCTTCGGTTCGGCACTGAATAATTTCGGTGTGCAGGAACTGTTGGATTGCTTTGTGGAGATTGCTCCCAGTCAGCGTGAGGTGGAGCCGGAAGAGCCTAAATTTACCGGATTCATCTTTAAGATAACCGCCAATATCGACCCGAATCACCGTTCATGTATCGCTTTCTGCAAAATCTGCTCCGGGAAGTTTGTACGCAATGCCCCGTACTTGCATGTACGTCATGGCAAGACGATGCGTTTCTCGTCGCCTACGCAGTTCATGGCGCAGCGCAAGACAACTGTCGATGAGGCTTGGGCGGGAGATATTATCTGCCTGCCGGATAACGGTACGTTCAAGATTGGCGATACGCTGACCGAAGGCGAGGCGCTTCACTTCAAGGGACTTCCGAGTTTCTCTCCGGAGATGTTCAAGTACATTGAGAATGCCGACCCGATGAAGCAGAAACAGCTTGCCAAGGGTATCGACCAGTTGATGGACGAAGGTGTGGCGCAGTTGTTCGTCAACCAGTTCAACGGGCGTAAGATTATCGGTACGGTGGGGCAGTTGCAGTTCGAGGTCATCCAGTATCGTCTGGAGAACGAATACAGTGCGAAGTGCCGTTGGGAGCCGCTCAGTCTGTATAAGGCCTGCTGGATTGAGAGCGATGATGCGGCGGAGTTGGAAGCCTTCAAGAAGCGCAAATACCAGTACATGGCGAAAGACCGCGAGGGTAGGGATGTGTTCTTGGCCGACAGCGGATATGTGTTGCAGATGGCGCAGATGGACTTCAAGCATATCAAGTTCCACTTTACGAGTGAGTTCTAAGCTATACGATTTTTGCTGACTCACGGCTATAAATGATGCAAGTCGAAGAAAAAGAGGAGGTACAAAGTAATGAAAAACTTTGTACCTCTTTATTTATTGTGGGAAGAAAGTGTTACCTTTGTTTCTGCAACGATTAATATGCATTGATTATGAAAACTGTTGAAGTAAGCTCGTTCCTTACCGATTTTACACCTTGCTTATTATAAATTATAAACACAAAATTTCAAGATGAAACATACCTTCCTTTTTCTCCTGCTGATTCTCCTTCTGGGGCTGACAGCCTGCTCGAAACCTGCCGATAGAACTTTGATGGACTACGAACAGTCCCTTTCTCATGCTGACTCGTTGGTGCAATGCGGTGCTGTCGACAGTGTCCGGGCCGTCCGCCTGATTTCCGGCTTGCACCGTGAATACAATCAGATAAAGGAGCGCAGGCATGTGCGGCTGAAGTCGGTCAGTGGTTACGAACGTTTTTTCTGGGGAGTGTTTTCTGTGATTATGTTCAGCATTTCCGGTGCTATGCTGTTCAGCCTTGTCCGGTTCAAGAAAGAGCGCCACCACCGCAACTACCTTATCACCTTGAGCGAAAACGAACAGCGCTTGCGCAACAATGAACGCGAGCGCGAGGAACTGGAAGAATGCCTGAAGGAGATGTCGCTGACCGACGAAGAGCGCGAAGAAGTGCATAGCTCGCTGACGAACCTCATGGAACATGGCAGCCGTCTGGATAAGGAAAACGAGTCACTCCGTGCCCGTCTCAAGGAGTATGAAGACAACCCTGTGCCCCGCGAACTGGAACTGTTGAGGAAAGAGGGCGAGCGTGTCCGGATGCTCGACGGGCAGGTACAGGCGCTTGCTTCTGCCATGATAGACGCAGACGAAGTGGTGAAGCAGTTGCGCATCCAGTCCAAATTCCTTGCGGACAGCCAGTGGGACTACTTGCAGAAGCTTACTGACAGAGTATACAAGGGTGCTTCCAAACGCCTTGTCTTGCGCTTTCCCCAGCTTACGCCTGCCGACAGCCAGCTTTGCATGCTTATCCGCCTGCACTTCAGCAATGCACAGATTGCCACGCTCATTGCCGTGTCTCCCGCTTCCGTGTCCCAGCAGAAGTTCCGCCTGAAGAAGCGGATGATGCAGGCAGATGGTGGACTGTTTGCTGATGGAGAGACGCTGGATACAGTAGTGTGCCATGTCTGAAATTTCGGATTGCAAGACAACAGTGACAAGGGTATGAAACTATTAGGTGGCATTAAGATAAATTAGGCACGTAATTTCTTTACGGAAATCCTTTTCCGTATCTTCAAGTGGGATTTGTCAAGTCCGGCTAATTATGAGTTCATAAAAACGCTATCAAAGACGGTATCATAAAAAATGGTATTGTATATGGACCGAACGGATCGGGTAAAACAAACTTCAGTTTGGCCTTATTCGATATTGAGAACCATTTGTCGCCCAAATGGAAGAAGATAGATTATTATGTGAATTTTATTTATGCTGGAAAGAAAGAGGGAGTAGTCGGGTTCGAATATACATTTAGGTTTGAGAACGGGACAGTTGTCTATGCCTATTCTAAAAATGCCGGTGGTATATTAGTGTCCGAATCGCTTCGGGTGGACGATAATTTGGTTTTTGAACGGAAGAATGGTTCTTTTTGCATAAACAAGCAACAGTTTCCTATGGAAGAAACCATAGAGAATAACCTCGGAAGTAATGCAAATAACGGGTCGATAGTCAATTTCTTATAGACTTCCTACCCGTTGGGCAAAGAACACTGCTTGATTCCGATATTTTTATATGATTATTTTGGGGATATAGCCAATTTGTGTTGATTTATTAGGACAAAAAGTCGGTGATTTCCCTTGTTCTCAATCTGTTTTGCTACTAATATAACCTCGGTCTTATACTGAACCCTATTCAGTCGTATACTGAATGCCATTCAGTCTTATATTGAATCCTATTTAATCGTATACTGAATTACCCCCACTTCAGAAGGTGTTCTGGGAGGGGATGGACTGTGACGGTTTGATGGCTTGAAACGGATGCTTTTGGGATTTGAAATGTTGTTACAAAATGAAATAAGAAACTGATTGGTGACTTAAAAAATATTGTTATTCCTTGTTATTTCAATAGTTCGCTTTCTATTGGACTGCTAAAGTGTTGAATTGATTACGGATGAGAGCATAGAATCAAATTGCTCCATAATTAAAAATATCCCTCCAAAAGAAGTGAGTTTACCGGATTTTATGCTTATTTTTGTCATGCTTGTTGAGGATTTCTTGTGCTTTTTTTGCAGCACTAATTTAAGTGAATCTTCTGACATGGCAAAGTACTGGGCAATATTTTATTGCTCAGTATTTTAAATAATTGTTTTGTAAAGTGCCGCGGAACTAAGGTCTGATAGAACGAGGATGAAACATTCCAAATTAATAAACAATATAAACGAACGTGTAGTGGATGACATCAAAGGACGGTTATCCAAAGGTACTTTTGTGTCTATTGCTGCGGCTTCATTCTCCATCTATGCCTACGAAGCATTGAAAGAAGAATTGGAGCAAGTGGAACAATTGCGTTTCATTTTCACATCTCCTACTTTCATCAAGGACAAATCAAAGAAAGAGAAACTTAAAACATTAGAAAACAATTAAGAAACAAGATATATGACTGACATATTAAAACATTTGGATTTGAACTCCGCAGACGGAACGCAACTCAATCTTGATGCGCTCTATCAGATAGCACCTTCGGCATTTACCGAAGTACGTGATGACAAGACTGGTGAAATCTCCCGAAAGGTAAACTTCGAGGTGCTTCGCCGGTTGCTTGGCGACTATGTCACAGACGGCGATGGCGAGATGTATCAGTTTACATGGGTAGGTAAGAATGCCGCTCGTGCGGAGGCTGCCAAACCAACCGATAAGACATTACGCCCGGTGGTGGAAGATTCCGTGGATTGGGACAATACGAAGAATATCTATATCGAAGGTGATAACCTGGAAGTGCTCAAACTCTTGCAACGCTCATATATGGGTAAGGTGAAGATGATTTATATCGACCCACCCTATAATACTGGCAATGACTTTGTGTATCATGACGACTTTGCTCTCACTGCTGCCGAAGAGGATTTCAAAGCCGGCAATGTGGATGAGTTGGGCTATCGCTTCAGGAAGAATTCCGATACGAATGGTAAGTTTCATTCGGATTGGTGCAGTATGATTTATAGTCGTCTGCTGGTGGCTCGTTCTCTGCTCACGGAGGATGGAGTTATCTTTATTTCGATAGGTGATGATGAGAATGCAAATCTCATCAAAATATGTGATGAAGTCTTTGGCGAGCATAATTTCATTGCTGATATTTGCCATAAGCATAGAGCCTCTGTTTCTAATGATAGAATAATATCTGAAAATCACAATCACATTGCGTTTTATGCCAAAGAAATAAATGAGGTGTTTGCTCAACAAAAGAATATAGGAGAAGACCCTGTATTAGACGGATTTGATCGAGAAGACGATAAGGGAAAATATAAATTGGCACCTGTAGATGGTCCTGGTGGAGCAAAGAAAGGTAATCCTTTTTACGAATTTATGGGCGTTGAAGGATATTGGAGATATTCAAAAGAGACCATGCAGAAACTGTATGATAATGGACTGCTTATTGTCACAGAGAACAATCTCCAGAAGAAGTATTACGAAGAACAGGCTCGACAATCAAGAAAAAAAGTTACGACTTGGTGGGATACAGATTTCTTAACTTCTTCCGCAACTTCATATCTTCAGAAATTAATGGGCTGCAAAGCATTCGACAATCCCAAAAGTATAAATCTCTTGATAAGGATGCTCAAGATGATGACTCATTTTGATAAAGATGCACTTATTCTCGATTTCTTCTCAGGCTCTGCCACCACTGCCCATGCTGTAATGCAACTCAACGCCGAAGACGGAGGTAACAGAAGATATATCTGCGTTCAGCTTCCCGAAGAAACGCCAGAAGATAGCGAAGCACGTAAGGCAGGCTACGCCACTATCCCTGAGATAGCCAAAGAACGCATCCGTCGTTCCGGTGCAAAAATAAAAGCAGATTCCCCGCTTACTACCCAAAACCTCGACACCGGTTTCCGTGTCTACCGCCTTGACGAAAGCAACTACGAGAAAGTATCACTTTCACCCAAGGAATACAAGCAAGACCAGCTTGACCTCTTTGCCTATAATATCAAGCGCGATCGTACTGACCTCGACCTACTCTATGGTTCGATGTTGGCATGGGGTGTTCGCTTGGACTTGCCCTTGCAGGCAGAAACCATGGACGGTTGTACCATCTACACTGTCAACGAAGGCGATCTTGTGGCTTGCTTCTCCGAGGGCATTACCGATAAGGTAGTAACTGCGATGGCCGACAAGAGTCCCTTGCGTGTACTTTTCCGTGATGCCTGCTTCAAGGAAGATGCTCAGAAAATCAATATTTATGAGCAGTTCAAGCAATTCTTGGATTGGTCGGATAATGATGCGTTTAATAATATCAGAGTAATTTGACGTGTTCATGGAAGAGAACAACAAAATACCAATCTATACAGACAATGACGGTCTGACAAAGATAGATGTGAAACTTGAGGAAGATACTTTATGGCTTACTCAAGCGCAGATGTGCGAGTTGTATCAGACGAGTAAATCGAATGTAAGTGAATATATTAAGCACATTTTCGAAGAAGGCGAACTACAAGAGGACTCAGTTGTTCCTGCCACAGATGGTAAGTCATACATGACAACCTTCTATAATCTTGACATGATTATCGCTTTACTTGATTTCGCAGAACGCCAAGCCGAGAAAGAGCAACCCATGACCATGAACGATTGGGCAAACTATCTGGATCGCATACTCACCTCAACTGGAAAACAACTCCTACTGGATGGAGGCCTAGTATCCCATCAAGAAGCGATGGATCATGCCGCTACTGAGTATCGTAAATATAAACAACGCACACTCAGCGATGTGGAGCAAGATTATTTGAACGCTATCAAGGCGATTAGTGACAAAAGTAAGAAAGGAGGCAAAAAGTGAAAATAAGATATAAACATCAACGCTTTCAAGCGGAAGCCGCCAAATGCGTGAGCGATGTGTTTCAGGGGCAACCCAAACACGATGGCAGCCGCACTTTCTTGAACAAGTTTGGTGCGCTCAACTTCGACGGTTTCGGCAATTTTCCCCTTGTACTTGACAATGAAAGCATTTGCGAGAATGTGCGTGGCATACAGATGGCAGAAGGATTGAATCCCGTGGAGCATCTGGAGGGAGACGGACGTACCTTTACCATTGAGATGGAAACAGGTACGGGTAAGACCTATACCTACATCAAGACCATGTATGAGCTGAACGCCCGCTATGGCTGGTCGAAATTTGTGATTGTAGTGCCAAGTATTGCCATCCGCGAAGGCGTGTTCAAGAGTTTTGAGAGTATGGCAGAGCACTTTGCTGGAGAATATGGTAAGCGCATGCAATACTTCATCTACAACTCGAAGCAGCTCGCTAAGATTGATGCCTTTGCTTCGGATAACGGCATTCATGCAATGATTATCAATACGCAGGCTTTCAATGCTTCGCTTAACGAGGATAAAAACAAGGAAGGTCGCGCAGGTGATTCCGCAGCCCGTATCATCTTCTCACGTCGTGATGAGTTCGGTTCGCGAAAGCCTATTGACATCTTGGCAAAAACGAATCCCATCCTAATTATTGACGAGCCGCAAAGCGTGTTGGGAACGGATAAAAGTAATGCCACACGAAAAGGTATCAAACTGTTTAACCCGCTCTTTACCTTACTTTATAGTGCCACGCACCGTGAAATATTCAACCAAGTATATCGCCTCGATGCCATCGACGCTTACAACAAGAAGCTGGTGAAGAAAATAGAGGTACGCAGTGTGCATCAAGTGGGTTCTACAGCTACCAATAGCTATGTCTATCTGGATGAAATCGTCATTAGCAAAGGCAATCCCCAAGCTCGATTGGGCTTCGATGTCAAGACTGCCAATGGCACACGCCAGACCATTCGCTTGGTCGGCGAAGGGTTCGATCTCAAAGAGCAAAGCGGTGGTTTGCAGGAGTATGCCAATAACTTTAAAGTGGAATGTATAGACGGATTGACCAATACCGTGCATTTCCTCAACGGACTGACGCTTCATCCCGGTGAGGTGGTGGGCAGCGTGAATGAGGATATTCTCCGTCGCCACCAGATACGTGAAACCATCAAGACTCATTTGGACGTGAACGCCAACTTTTTGCTCGCGGCATCAAGGTGCTTTCGCTCTTCTTTATCGATCATGTGGATAGTTACCGCATCTACGGTAAGGACACGGCAGAGAAGGGGAAATTTGCACGGATGTTTGAAGAGGAATACCAACGTGCCTTGCAAGAGCTTATGTCTACCTTTAAGGATACCGCCTACACTCGCTTCCTTTCCAATCCGAAGAATGCGCCCGAAAACATTCACGATGGTTACTTTTCTATTGATAAAAAAGGGAAGAACGTGGAATCGAAGAATAAGGAAGGCGAAAACGAAGAACGTGGTTTCGACCTTATCATGAAGGATAAGGAACGCTTACTTAGCCAAAGTTGCCCCATTCGCTTCATCTTCTCTCACTCAGCCTTGAAGGAAGGTTGGGACAATCCTAATGTGTTCCAGATTTGTACGTTGAAAGACACCTCCAACGAAATCAAGAAACGTCAGGAGGTGGGTCGTGGTATGCGCCTATGCGTCAACGATAAGGGCGAACGTCAAGATGCCGACGTATTGGGTGACCATGTGTTCGACACCAATATCCTGACCGTTATTGCCAGCGAGAGCTATGACGACTTTGCCAAGAAGCTGCAAACCGATATGGCAGAAGCCTGTGCCAGCCGTCCGGTAGTGGTGACAGCCACACTGTTTGCCGACCAACTGGCACAGACACAAGATGGACACAGCATAAAGATTACGACCGAACAGGCCGTGGAAATCCACGAAGAACTGATAGTCCAAGGTTACATCAAGAAGGGCAAGCTCACGCAAAAGTACTTTGACGAAAAGAAAGCCGATTCGCTCCAGTTTGGTGAGGTGGAAAATCTACATTCGTTTATCATCAAACAGTTGGATAAAGTGTTCAATCCCGATGCCTTCAAACCAGCCAATGGACGTAATAAAACGGAGGCTCACTTAGTGAAAGACAACTTCAACAAAAAAGAGTGGCAAGAGTTGTGGCGGCGCATCAATACACGTACCTACTATAACGTGAGTTTTGAAACGTCAAAACTCATCAAGAGTGCCATTGATGCACTCGACAAGCACCTGAATGTGACAGAAATCCGTATTGTAGTGGAGAGTGGCGGCATGGAAAGCATCCGTGACCGCGAAGAATTGGAAGCCGGAGCAGCCATGAGTGCCGCTACAGTGAAAACCATTCGGGTAACGGAAGTTATTGGAGCAGAAGTAACTTACGACTTGGTAGGTGAACTCGTGCAATCCACCGGTTTAACTCGCCGCACCATTGTAGAAATGCTGAAAGGCGTTAATCATGCGACTTTCCATCAGTTCAAGCTGAATCCAGAAGAGTTCATCATCAAAGCCGGTCGCATCATCAACGATTGTAAGGCTATCTCGCTCATCCAACACATCCAGTATGAGAAATGTGCTGGAACTTTTGGTACTGGCATCTTTGAGGAAGCTACGCTGCGTGGTACACTTGGCAAGAATGCTATCGAAAGTACCAAGTCGCTTTACGATCTTGTAGTGGTAGATAGTGAAGGTATCGAAAAGAGTTTTGCCGAGTCGCTGGAAGCTGAGGATGATGTGGTGGTATATAGCAAACTGCCCGGTGGATTCTACATCAACACTCCGATGGGCAAATATAATCCCGACTGGGCTGTAGCTTTTCGAGAAGATTCCGTGAAGCACGTCTATTTCGTGGCAGAAACCAAAGGCAACGACATCGAAGTATCACAACTTCGCCGTGCCGAGGATGCCAAGATAGAGTGCGCCCGTCGCCACTTTGCAGCTATCAGCACTGGCGATGTGGCGTATAGTGTGGTGAAAACCTACCAGGATTTGTATAATGCAGTCATTAGTGTCCACTAAAAAATCATAGTCGTTCTTTGAAATTGTTGAAATTCAGTT
>ERZ779702.464-NODE-464-length-12818-cov-2.11275_pt1 | contig 12818 bp, 8 predicted proteins | sample MGYA00511073_ERZ779702 | MGnify/ENA primary metagenome ERZ779702 (study PRJEB29588, sample SAMEA2163351) | human gut metagenome | biome: human gut; feature: human-associated habitat; material: faeces | place: Denmark | collected 2008/2010 ... | reverse complement strand
CCCTTAGCGTCCACAGTCAACTGCTGACGGCGGACCACCGGGATATGCACAGTCAGTTTTCCCGGTTTGAGCGCCTCTCCCATGACACGGAAGTAGGCATAACGCTCAAAAGCATCATTCTCTCCCTTGAAATAAAGAGAATACCGATCTTTACGAGTAACGACAGAGTCCAGATTATCATCAATAAAGAACTCACTTCGGCGGAACATCTCTTCACCACGTTCCTGAAAGGGAGCAGGCATCTTGATACCACCGGTTACACGCAGAAACTTGCGAGTGGGATACGTACGTTGGGGAAATGAAACAGCTTGTTCCAGACTATGTCCGGGTTGCAAGAGATAAGGATTTTCCGGCGTTTCCGGGGAATAGATAACCCGGCGTTCCCTCCTTGTAGGGTGTTCCCCAAAAAAGCGGAAACACCTGTACAAAAGACAGAAGCAATAATAGCAAAGAGTGTTTTTTCATATCATAGAATCAATTATAGATAAATGTCCTTTCCAAAAGCCCAACCCAAATATGACTGTTTCAGGTCTTGAGTTTTACCGTTGAATGATACGGTATAGGCTTTTCTCAAATTACAGTGGAGGTTGACTATCTGCTTTTCATTTGCTTTTACAGTCAGCCTGTTTCCCTGACGGGTTACCCGACAATTATAGCCTATCACCTCGCCATTGGGCTGTTCTACAACAAACGCATTGGTCAACATTGCCTCACCGATACATTTAAAGAGCTCGTGCACATCATTATCCTGTGTATTGACTGTCTGCCAGTCACTAATCATATTTACATATTGTTCACCAATCACAAACTCACGGGTGTCATATAATTCGGGATGCGGATTGCCAAAACTCAATGAATCTTCCGTCACATGAGTATCGGCACTGCAAGCCTGCTTCACTTTCAGATACGGATCGACCACAAAAGCCCAACGTAAATCGCCGGAACGGAAATCAATCAAATTAGAGAAAGCACCCATAGCATTAAATGTCTCTTTCAACCAACGCTCTTCACCGGTCAGCAAATAAGCATAGTAGGTGGCATAAGCACGCCAGCCACTCCAACCGTGAGGCGAGTTGAACATATTAGGCAGCATCTGCACGTCATATTGAGCCTCCCAATAGCGCATGGTTCCCCCACGACGTCGAGCATCGGGAACACGCAACTGAGTCAGGCAATCATGGCTGTTCAATATCTGCAACATGGCATCCGTATAATGTTTGCGTTCCTTTTCATCCTGCTGCATCAATGCAAGCATACCGATTTGAAGCGCCGAACAGGAAATCATCCCATCCTCAAAAGTCAACTCACCTTCAGTCTCAAAATCACCTTGTGAGGCCACCAACTGATCGATGGCACGTTTGGCAGAAGCATAGTGACGGTCGGCAGCCTCTTTCCACATACTCTCCGTCTTGCCCAGTTCACGTTCGACCAAAGTAAGTTCCAACATACTTTTCGCTACATAAATAACGCTGGTATACACCGTATTATGGTTTACATAAGCTCCGTCTTTACGCTGCCAGGTATTCATCAGCCAGTCCGCCAAACGAGACGCCTTCTTCAAATCCTCTACATCGCCATAGGCTTCATATTTATCAACCAACAATCCTATTGTTCCCGATGTATTCTGAATACGTGAAGCATGATATAACGGCACCATCTTTGTCTGGTCGTGCAGCAGCCCGAACAAATAATCAAAACGACTGCGCAAAGCCTCATCCAATTGCTTTTCCGGGAAATACCTAGCTGCAATAAAAGAAGAATGGAAACCATACCAGCTCTCGATATGGGAAGTTGCTTTCTGATGATATTTCAATGCGCCTTTCCGGGCATGTTCCATTGTCCATTCCCAAGAAGCATGAGCCGACAGCACTCCCTGCGACTGCTTGTCGCCGTCCGTAACCTTCACTGTATAAAGTCCCACAGAAGGAAGTGTACAAGATATTTCCTTCACATTGCCCGACCTGCTTTTCACAGTAACTTTCTGGAGTTCTCCTTTACTGTCTGTCACCTCAACAGTCGGAGCAGAAGCCAGTACCTCAAATATTGCAGTTTCTTTAGGCTGATAAACCGTTTGAGGCATACGAATCATAGGCACAGCGGCCACCTGATGAATCGTTTCTTCAAATTCGCCCGGGGTATTGATATCAACAAAAGCAATCGTCCACGTTTTACGCTCTCCTTGTTTCAAAACCCACAAATCCTGCGGACAGTGCTGAGGCAAAGGCAGTGCATTCATCAAATCGAGATTCAGAGATTCGATACGGTGCCCCATAAACCAATGAGGAGCCGGATCCTGATATCCCAAATTATAATCCACACTCCACGATGCAACAGGCTGTGGTGAAACAACCCCCAGCGTATGTCCCGACGGAGTCTGAAGATAACCGTAAAAATGAGTTTTCTCATTCATCATCAGCGTAGGAAAATACTTACCGAACCAATCCGGATACTTATCCATATAAGTATCAATACCCAATTTCAATCCTGCCTTTACGGGTTGGAAAGGAACATTCCCCTTATTTTCCAATGTAACCTCCATGGCAGGCTGCCCTTTCCATTCTTTATAAGTAAGGCGGCACTCCACACCGTCGATGGTTGCGCGATAAGAACGGTAACCATCCGGTATCCAATCCGCTTTTATATTCCCATTGCCCATGTTGGCATAAAAACTGGGGCCCGCATTACTCTTATCATGGAAAAAAGGCACTGTATCATTACGCTGACTACCTTTAAAAACAATCTGCTCCAATGTCCCTTTATCCGAGATGCGACATTCCCAACCGCTGCGTTTCCATATTGTAGTTTGTGCAAAAGCACTCATTCCCCATAGCAAGGTTCCTATAATCAAACAACTTTTCTTCATAATATAAATCCTATTATTCTATCTTTTTCAGAGTAAAGCAGTCAATATCGGGTGCCCAACAATAAGGGCTTCCCATACGGACCACATTATTTCCCGGTTTCAAACGTACCTGTACCGTTACAGACGCAAGTTGCTGTCCATCGGTTCCGGCAAGGTCTCTCAGCAGGATACTCTTTTCAGTATTTACTTTAATTTCCAGCTTGCGGTCTGCATGAGGCACATATTGAATATTCATTTCATACATTCCACCCTTTTCGCTATATACTTTATTCCACTCGGCATAGTTCTCGGCACGACCTCCCAGATAGCCAACCTTCATACCGCCGGATGCTTCTTTCATCGGTGCATACAAAATGGTTTTCGGACGAAGCCCCAAGTCATTAAAACAAGGCAGATAAGCCCATTCAGCCTCATAACGTACAGGTTCAAGACGTTGCTCCGCTTCCATACGCAAAATCAGGACACTATGTGCAGGCAATTGCCGATTCAATGTTCCCTGAACTGCGGGAAGATCTTTTTGCTTCACCAAATCACGCATCTTCACTTTACCTCCCATTTCCAAAACGCTCATAGGAACGGAAAAATCACAAATGCTGTCAGAAGGGTTATACAAAGCCACCGCACGCACTTTACCGCGTTCTTTTTCTATGTCTTTTACCAATACATAACCCCTATTCTCATGCTGCACCACATAAGCCTGTAGTCCCAACGGGTCCTGATTCAAGGCAATCAGTTCCTTATTTTTCAAAAGCTTCAGCGAAGCCTCTGGAATTGTTGTCAGATCACAACCTATCAGCAACGGAGAACTCATGATGCACCACATACCGAAATGCACCTCTTCTTCTTCCGGCTTCAGCCCGCGACCAATCTCCAACATATCCATATCATTATAATGACCGTCTCCTGCATACGCAGAAAGATACAAGTTCTTATCAATGATATGTTTCACAGAGCTCCATTTTGGACTGATATCACCACTGATACGCCATGAACAACCGATATTCTTTGCCCATGTACCCGGGAAAGCCCATCGGCACACATTGATGGAAACATGGTTGCCTGCCACTTTGTCAAAAGCACGGCGAATCTCCGTATATCGTTTTTCCTCATCCAGACTCAATTCCTGAGAAGCACCGCAATAATCTATCTTAATGAAATCAAAACCCCATTCATTGAAATATAAATCAGCATCCTGATGCTCATGACCATACAGACCCGAACCTACTCCATTGACATCCTTATCCCAAATGGAACCGCAAGTATTACTTCCGGCGTCCGAATAGATACCGGCTTTCAACCCCAAAGAATGAATATGATCTGCCACCCCTTTCAGTCCGTTCGGAAAACGTTCCGGATGAGTCTGCATAATGCCGTGCTCATCGCGCCAGCCGAAAAATCCGTCATCTACATTGACATAGTTATATCCAACTTCTTTCAAGCCTTTCTGCACCATAGCATCAGCCTGCTTCTTTATCAAAGCCTCATTGATATTCACCCGATAAGTATTCCATGAACTCCATCCCATCACAGGAGGATCGAATACATTTCCATTCCCGGCAAATGTCACCGAAGACATGCCCAAAGCTAGCGCACATAACAATAATTTATTCATAATAACCAACCATTAATGAATGCTTTATTAATTCCGTCAGATTTTTATATAAATCTTCTTTCTATATAAATACGCTCCGACCAACCATACAACTCCCACAAAAAGAAAAGCATAGACAAATGAAGTAAAGGCATTATCGCCCAACCAACCGGATAAACCGGCATATATAATGTCGTGCATATTCTGTTCTTGCAGCGGTAAACTGTCAGCTAATATATATAATATCTCACTAAGTACATAGCAAAACAACGGATTTACGCCAAATATGGCAAAAACCCAAGTCTTCTGACATTTCTTCGTCACATCGATATACCACAGCAAAATGGACAAAAGAAGAACAGAAAAGCCGCAAGTAACCAACACAAATGTAGGCGACCACACCTTTTTGTTCAGAGGGCATACATCCTGCAGCAGAAAGCCTGCTATCAGCCCCATAGCTCCATAAAGGAATAAACGGTTCAGTTTGTCCTTCATATCGGGAGTCTCCATGCAGATTTTTCCAAACCAGAAACCTATCAGAACTTGGGCAATGGAAGGAATCGTACTCAACACCCCCTCCGGGTCTATTCCCCGGTCATTATACATGTGCGACAACCCCAATACAAACTTATCCGCATGAGAAAGAATATTCTCCGGACCGTATACAAAACCGTTACCGGCCAACAGAATTCCATAATATACAATCAAAATGGCAGCCACCAGATAAGGGATATAACGATGACGAATCGTAGTGACCAGCAATGAGCCTATTCCATAGCACAAAGCAAGACGCTGCAACACACCCAATATGCGTACATGAGCCAGCGATGCAAAAGCCGCCTTCCAAGGGCTGCCTACAAAATCGGGTTGCAGAGACGCTTCGCGCAATGTACCCAGAAAAGTAGCAGTGCCGTAAATAAACGTACCGATAATAAAAATAAGAAAAGTGCGACGGATAATTTTCAGGAATAATGCTTTATGCAAAGTAAAAGAGAATTTCTTCAGAGAGATATACATGGACATTCCCATCATAAACATGAACAAAGGATAAATGACATCCGCCATTGTCAAACCATTCCAGGGAGAATGTAATAAAGGGGGATAGACATAACTCCATGTTCCGGGACTGTTCACCAATATCATGCCTCCTATCGTCAATCCACGAAGCACATCCAAAGCTAACAAACGTTGTTTCATAATAATGCAAATATTAGATTAGAGAGTCAAAGGTATAAATATTAGTGCAATATTAAAAAAAAGGCTGCCGGAATAATTTTCCCAGCAGCCTTCTTATCTTAATTACTAGTATCCGGGATTTTGCTTAATCTGACCCTGACCTTCATTGATGGCAGAATCTGGCAATGGGAATACGTGCATAATAGTCCCTTTTTGTGATATGACATCCGGCCACCCGTTTGCCTTACACTTGTTGGACATGAATTCTACGTACTTATTGTTACGGATTAAGTCTTGACGGCGTTGTCCACTTTCATACCACAATTCGTGAGCGCGTTCCCACAACAGTTTGTCAATGAAGTCTTCAGCACCGGTGAAATCAGCAGCGGTATAGGCGGGCAATCCGGCACGAGTACGTACTTGGTTCAGCAAGTCGATTGCCTCTGCACTTACAGAATTGTCTTTGTGTACCAAGGCTTCCGACATCAAAGTCAATACGTCAGCATAACGGTAAACAATCCAGTCGGTAACACAGTGGTCACCTACATTGTCTTCAATTTTGTATTTCAAAGGAATAACGCCATCTGCCAATGAGTTGGCGCTGCTTCCCTTGTTTTCCTGATTATAAGTATTGGTTCCATCACTGTATTCCGATATGATGACAGAGGTACGTTGGTCACCTTCTTCAAAAGTATTGAAAAAGTCCCATAGCATTTTGTAACCTCCCCAACCTCCTGCAAATGAACCTTGCGGAGAATCTACCAAGTTACCTACAATGGCGTGTGGATACCACAAGTGATATTGGTAACCTTCCTCACAATTGACAGCCCAAATGGTTTCCGCATTCTTTTCATTGGCAAAAGTAAAAATATTGGCATATGCGCAGCTTTCGTTACCTTTGTCTGTTACCAAAGCGTAACCGTATTCCGGTTTCATCAGTTCGCGACCTTCGGCCACCGCCTTGTCCCATTGGTGAGTTTGCATATAGAGCTTCATCAAGATGGTGTGACACAGCCCGGCAGTAAAGCGTCCGTAGTCTGAATCTCCTTTCTTATAGTTCTTCGGTAAAACTTTGGCAGCTTCCTGCAACTCAGTTTCGATGAACTTGATGGTTTCTTCTTCACTCAAACGAGGCAAAATCTTTTCTGCCATAGGGTCTTTCAGGGTTTCCAAATCGGCAACAATGATAGGACCGTACATATCGTAGCCCACGAAGCCCAAAAAGCCGCGTCCACAACGAAGTTCGGCAATGTATTGCGCCTTTTTCGTTTCGTCCATATCAATATTTTGGATACGGTCGATGTTGAGGGTCATTTTGCTGATTCCATTCAAGCGTCCCCAAGTAGCAGTGGTATTTCGGGTTTCAATTTTAGTGAAATCAGCTTTTTCCAAACTATACCAGCAGATGTCTCCCCACGAGCAGAAACCATAGTCTGAAGCTATGTCGGCTGTCAGTCCCGCACCTGTGGCAATGTTGAATAAGCCAGAGTATCCGTCATTTTGAAAAGGTCCGTAAGCACTGTCGGTCACCAAGTCTCTGGCATCACGTTCTGTAGTGGGATACATGGATGAATTAATTTTGTCATACACCTCCGATTCTAACTGGCAACTTTGCAAAGCTCCTGATGCAAAAAGAGGTAACATGATAAGTGAACGATATATCTTTTTCATATTTCTATTTCTTTAAATTAAAAACGTACTTCTAATCCTAAACTAAAGCTTCTTACATTCGGATAACTGGATAATGATTGGTCTGTTTCCGGGTCAAGACCTTTCCAGTTGGTGATAACGAACGGGTTGTTAACGTCTGCATATACACGGATGTTTTGTACAATGTTATTCTTGTGCAAGGGCACGGTATATCCCAAGGTGATGTTACGACAACGTAAAAAAGATACTTTTTCGTGATAATAGTCTCCTGTCTTGTAGTTAGAGGTCAACATACTTGGTACGTTCGTGTTCTGATTGTCTGCTCTCCAGCTGTTCAATGTCAATGTAGATTGGTTGATGCTGTTAGCTTCCAATGCGGGAATCCATCTGTCATAGTAACTTCCGCTTCTCCAGCGACCTATTTCGCCATACATATAGACATTGAAGTCGAAGTTTTTATATTTCAATGTATTGTTCAAACCAAATGTGAGGGCCGGGTCTTCCGAACCTAATAAAACAACGTCTTCTTCGCCTAATACATTAGGACTTCCTTCTTCATCTTTTAAATTTTGAATCTTAATCTGTCCGGGAAGCAAAGAAGGTTGCCAAGCGGGTGCTTTTTCGCCAGCCTGCAATAGTCCGTCTGACTTATAAACGAAGATGGAACGGATATAGTCGTCTTCTTTTTGATAGACGCTAGGTCTCCAGTTCGGGTCACGTTCTTTCCAACGGTCTTCGTATTTGTAAAGAGTCAAGTCGGTAGACCAACTGAAGTCTTTGGTAACAATGTTTTGTGTATTTAACGTAAATTCGATACCTTGTCCTTGAGTTTTACCAATATTGGAAGCGATAGAAGTCAATTCATTGTAAGACGGCAATGATTTGTTGGTTACCAACAAGTCGGAGATGATACGGTTGTAATATTCTACGGTCATGTTGATGCGGTTATTCAAGAAGCCTAAATCCAAACCTACGTTGAATTCGCTGGTTGTTTCCCAAGTCAGTTTCTTGTTTCCCAATTGGTTGGCTGCCATACCTATATAGCCGACATTTCCGAATGCCCATTTACGACCTACACCGAAATAGTCGATGGTACGGTTACCTACATTGGAGTTACCGGTTTGTCCGTAACCTACGCGCAATTTACCATTTGACAACCAAGTCAAATTTTTCATAAACTCTTCATCGCTAAAACGCCATGCCAACGAACCGGAAGCGAAAGTACCCCAACGGTGATCCGGGTCGAAATTGGATGCACCATCCATACGGATACTACCAGTTACTAAGTATTTGCCTTTGTAGGAGTAGTTCAAACGTGCAAAATAAGAGCCCAAAGAGCTAACACCTGCGCTAGAACCGCCATCTTTCACACCTGCACCTGCACCGATGTTGTTATAAAGGAAACCGTCAGTTGCAAAGTCATAGTTTGAAACATAGAAACCTTCGCTGGTGAATTTTTGGTATTCGTAACCAATCAAAGCGGTAATGCTATGATCTCCAATGGTTTTTATATAATTGGCAGTTAAGTCCAACAAATAGTCTACTGCATCGTTTTGTGACTGGCTGGCACTACCTCCCTGCTGTGCTCCGTACAAAGTGGTGTTGGGCACATATTGCTGACGTTTTGCCGAACGGCGGTCAAACCCGAATGTTGCTTTCAAAATCAAGTTTTTGATAGGTTCGGCTTGAAGATAACCGGAAGCCAATACGCGGTCTTTAGTAGTCTTGTCTTCAATGCCAAGTAAAGATACCGGATTAGGGAACTGTGTCTGGTCTGTAAATACTGAGAATTTACCATTCTCATCATACACAGGGATAGAAGGGTCAAAAGTAGCAGCCGAAGTCAGAATACCTGCATTTTCGTAGCTATTCTGTCCCAAAGGTACATTGCTGTACTGGTTACGGCTTAAGTTTACAGAAAGGCCTACTTTTACAACTTTAGAAAGGATATAATCCATATTAAATTTTCCTGTCAGACGTTCCAAGTCGTTGTTCTTCACGATACCGTCTTGCTGGAAGTAGTTCAAAGAAGTCAAGAAATGCATTTTTTCGGAACCTCCGGTCAACGACACATTATGTGACTGCTGGATACCAGTACGTGTTACTTCGTCCATCCAGTCGGTAGTGATGGCATTGGCTACTTCTGCGTCAGTATAGCGAGGAACGAAAGGAGCCGGATTAGGATTAGGAGTTACGTAGTCTGCGTAAATGCCTTGTCCGTTTTTGCTAAGCCATTGTTCTTTGGCTTTCATGTTGCGATAGGTACGATACTGCGGTCCGTCCAATATGTCATAGTGCTTGGCGATGGTTTGTACCGACATGTTACCTGAATAAGTTACGTCCAAACGACTGCTTTGTTTCCCGCGCTTGGTGGTGATGATAATTACACCGTGACCGGCACGTGAACCGTAAATAGCTGTAGCCGAAGCGTCTTTTAGAACTTCGATGCTTTCAATGTCGTTCGGGTTGATAGATTCCAATACATTGTCTTGACTACCTGCATCATAGCGGTTTCCACTGCCCGGATTGGTAGAAGAAGATATGGGGAATCCGTCAATGATAACTAATGGGTTGTTGCCGGCATTGATGGAGGTAGCACCACGAATTTGAAACGTAGCACCTGCTCCCGGCTGGGCACTGTTCTGTGTAACACGCAGACCTGCGGCCTTACCTGCCAATGCATGGCTGACAGTAGAGAAGGTACTGACGGGTTCATCGCTCATCTTTACAGATGAAATGGCACCGGTCAGGTCGCGTTTCTTCTGCACACCGTAGCCTACTACCACAACTTCATCCAGCACTTCGGTATCTTCGCTCATAGTAACAGCCAATTGTTTGCCTGCCTGAGGTTTCAAAACCTGTGTCTTATAACCGATATAAGAAACTTCCAATTCTGCTTTAGCCGAACTTACGGTTAAAATAAATTTACCATCCAAATCAGTTACAGTACCGTTTGTTGTTCCTTTTTCCACTACACTGGCACCGATAATAGGTTCACCGGTTGCATCAAGTACTATACCACTTACCACAGTAGAAGTCTGTTTAACAGCTTTAGTTCCTTCTGTAGAGAGGATAATTTTCTTATCCAAAACAGAATAAGTCACATTCGTTCCAGCAAATACCTTCTCCAGAACTTCAAACACATTTCCTTGATTAGCCGAAACAGACACACGACGATTCAAATCTACATGTTTATTATTGAAAAAGAAATCAAAACCGGTTTTTGCCTTGATCTGATTCAATACTGTTTCAACTGTTTGATTACTAGCATCAATGCTGATTTTTGTTTTTTGCGCATACGTTTCTGCTGCATGAGTCAAGCTCAATGAGCAGGCGAGAAATAGAACACATAGTCTCATAAACAATGGGATTTTGTTAAATGATAGCCATAACGACTTTATCATCCAGAATACTTGGATGCTAAAAGGATTTTGCATAATTTTGTAAAGACTGAGGTTAATAAAAATGTTATCTTAGCTTGTCGCCAAACAAGCTTTAAAAAGTTTTCATTTTTCCATGCGGTAGATACGCCAATATCTTCCGCATGTTTTTTGTTTTAAGGCGCTCTCTTTTGTTTCATAATATTTTTAAAAGGTTAATAAGGTTTTATTTAATACATCTCTATCCGCTGTTTTTTATCAGAAATATTATCACTGTCCAAATAACGCCAATTTATTTTGGACGAGATTTTAAAATATTCCAAGATACGTTCCAAACGCTGAGTAGAGAACGTTCCTGTAAACGAATATTCCTTAATGCGATTATTCTTCACAATAAAGTCCACATTATAGCGTTTACCCAACATACGAAGGATATCCTCCATAGAGGTATTGTTAAATACTATCTTACCATCTTTCCAGGCAATCTCCGATTCGCAAGAGGTAGCAAACATTTTCGTCTCACCCGATGCCGGAGTGTACACCAGTTTATGATGAGGCTTCAGCTTTACCATCTTGGCTTCTCCTACTTTATCTTTAAAGAAAAAGCCAACACTTCCTTCCACCAATGTAGTCGAAATCCGACCGTCGGCGGCATACGCCTCCACATTAAAACTAGTTCCGTATACTTCTATTTGTGACTGATGAACAGTAGAAATCACAAAACGTTTCTCTTCATTTTTCGTCACATCAAAATAAGCCTCACCAATTAACTCCACTTCACGGCTTTCGCCTATAAAGCGGGAAGGATAACGCAATGAAGACTCAGAATTCAAATAAACCACAGTATTATCAGGCAATACGACCGAAGTAGTCATTCCCGGATTTGTCTTTATTTCAATCATTTGAGCCACTTCCTGCTGCTCATCCTTATCCTGATACATCCACAAAACAGCAATCAACAGTGGGATGGACACCATCGCAGCTATTCGTTGCGTCCATTCCCACCAAGAGATTCTTTTTTTGTTCATCCTACCTTTTACCTTCCTTAATGCCTTTTCTATATCTACACTTTTCATCACATGCAGCGTATCGGCGGCCCAATAAAGCGCATGAATCTGATCCACAATCTTACGGTGAGATTCATCCTGCGCTATCCATTCCTCCACCAACCGACTTTCCGCTTCCGTTGTCATTCCTTCACAGAAACGAGGCAACAGTTCCTCTATGCTATTATTATATGTATTATCCGTATCTGTCATCTTTGAGCTCATTTACTATTAAGACAAGCTCCGAAGAAAGATTCCTAAACAAAAAATGATATTTTTTTAAAAAAAAGTATTTTAGTATTAAAAACATAGACGAAAAACTTATCTTTGCAAACAAGTTAACGAGGAATAATAAGATGAAAACAGACAAAAATATAGAAGATATGGCTTTATTGAGTTCCCTCCGAAAAGGGGAACAGAAAGCGTTCGACAGTCTGTTCAGAAAATATTATCCGATGCTATGCGCTTATGCCCACCGTTTCATTGAAATGGAAGATGCGGAAGAGATTGTTCAGGAAATCATGCTCTGGGTATGGGAAAAACGTTCGGAACTGATAATCGAATCCTCCCTCAACCAGTATCTTTTCAAAATGACCTATCACCGGGCATTAAACCTTATAACCAAAAAAGAAATCACTAGCCGGGCAGAAACCTTTTTCTATACCAAGAATCAGGAAGCGACGGAGGATGTGAATTATTATCAGATAGAAGAACTGAGCAAAAGAATCGAAAAGGCAATAGCTGCATTACCCGAATCTTATCAGACGGCATTTGTTATGCATCGTTTTAAAGGCATGAGCTATAAAGATATCGCCACCATTTATAATGTGTCCCCCAAAACAATAGACTACCGCATTCAGCAAGCCTTGAAATTACTGAGAGAAGACCTAAAGGATTATTTGCCACTGACAGTATTGCTGGCATTGCATATCGGCTGATATGCAAATTTATTTTTTACCGGTTAATTCTTACTTTCTATACCTCTTCCATCCTTGCCAGCTCCCATCCGCAGAACTGCATCACAATGCAATGCAGCTGGGTTCCCCTGCAAAGCTGTCGCACCTTCTCCCCTTCGGCATAACGGTGGATTTGCTGCACGGCTGCATCCCACT
>ERZ779702.446-NODE-446-length-13149-cov-2.89484_pt1 | contig 13149 bp, 9 predicted proteins | sample MGYA00511073_ERZ779702 | MGnify/ENA primary metagenome ERZ779702 (study PRJEB29588, sample SAMEA2163351) | human gut metagenome | biome: human gut; feature: human-associated habitat; material: faeces | place: Denmark | collected 2008/2010 ... | reverse complement strand
GGAAATTTTCAATGCTTTAAGTTACCTATCAATAGTGGGGAAAATGGATATGTCGATTGAGAAAATCTTATGTGAATGAAGCGGACTAGGGTTGCGGATGCTTTATATTGATAAGAGATTTCGTATCATGCGATATTATATTCTCCCTGCTCACACAACTAAACAGGAGGAGAATAATGTCGGGAGAGACAAAAGAAATTTTGGACAGTAATTATGGCCAGAATGATGTAATCATCAACAGATTGATTGACAAAATGACACTGTTTGATGACAATCTGATGAGTCTTGTATTCGGGCAGAATATTGAGACGACGGAGCTGCTGCTTCGCGTAATAATGGAGCGTGATATTAAGGTTATAGACGTCAGGGGGCAGGATGAATTAAAAAATTCGGTGATTGGCGGGAGATGTATTACCTTGGACGTGCATGCAATAGATGTCGATGGCAGGCATATTGATATCGAGGTGCAGATTAATGCGGAAGGATCGCATGTTAGAAGAGCCAGATATCACAGCAGTATGATGGATGCGAGGATGCTGGGGGAAGGACAGGAGTTTAAGGAGATTAAGGATTCCTATGTGATTTTTATTTATGATCACGATAAGTTCAGAAAAGGACTGCCATTTTATCACATTCAAAGACGTGTTGATGAAACAGGCGAAGTTTTTGGAGATGGTTCACATATCATCTATGTAAATGGAAGGTATGAAGGTAATGATGATATAGGTCGGATGATGAAAGATTTTCACCAGTGCAGGCCGGAGCAGATAGAAAGTGAGACATTGTCAAAAGCAGTGGCTTATTACAAAGAAAAGGAAGGACGTGGTGCTATGAGCGAAGCAGTAAGACAGTATGCAATGGAATATGCAAAAGAGTATGCAAAGGAATATGCCAGGGAGTATGGTGAGGAACAGAAGGAAGAGGGGATTCTTCAGGGAAAAAATAATATGTTGTATTCATTGGTTTCAAAGGGAAGGTTAAAAATAGATGTAGCAGCCGAAGAGGCAAATGTCAGCCTTGGAGAATTTGAAAAATCGATGGAGGAAGCAGGATATAAAATTCCTGAATTGGTATAGTTTAATAGTTACAAGATACGTTAAATATAGACCCGGTTTGCATAAGTATGTGCAGACCGGGTTTTTATAATAAAAATGCAATGTATGATACAAAAAGTTTACAACTGACATATATACTCATTATAACAATATGGAACACAAAAAAGGAGAACCACATATGGATAAAAGGGGTAACATATTTTCACGAAATATGAGATTATTTGCAGCAATTATGACACTCATCGAGGCACTTGTCCTCACATCATTCACAGGCTGTGCCGGTAAAAAGGTGGATTATGGTGTGGACACGGAGGTAAAGGAGCAAAAGAACGCTTCTAAGGTATCTGATTTAAGGACTGACAAGCCATGGGTCGAAAATATAACTGTCCAGACAAAAAAAGGAGATGTAACCCTGGGAATCGATGCCAAAATACTGGTGCCGGATTGTGAAACCATGCATGTTGTTGGAGTGGAGGATGTGAAGCTCGATACAGAGTACAAGAAAAGGTTTTTAGATGCGTACTTTGGTGGTGGAGAGTATTATTATCATGATTTAGAGCATTATACAGTTGATGAATTGAATTCTTATATAGATTTAAAATCCAGGGAGCTGAATGAAATGAATAGCAGGGATGATGTGGATGATAGTACAAAACAGGAGCTGGTACAGCAAATGGAGCAGGATTTATCAGGTTATCGGGATTTACTGACTGATGCGAAAATCTCGTATACAATTGCTTCTGATTTACAAAGCTGTGATGAGTATGCCGGCTATAAAGGAGATACATTTTGTGAGGTAACATTTAAAGAGCATTGGGTAAATGCTTATGTCTTTAAGCTCGATGGAAAATATTACGGACCACCTTCATTTAAGGAGGAAAATTATGATAATGTCTCGCAGACATTTCAGGAGGATAATCTGACAGACAGTGCCGGAGCTGATGGAAATGAATGTACAAGAAGTGCAGCAGAGTCAAAAAAACTTGTGCAGGACTTTATGGGAAAGCTTGGACTGTCAAATCAGGTTGAGCGTGGAGAGTGCGATTGTAACTGGCTGGGATTTAATAATGGGGATGAAAACTGGGAGAGCCGCAGTAACACATTGTGGGGATATGTGTATTCGTATGGAACAGGCATTGATGGACAGGTTTTTAAGGATAGTTTTGATTCATCAGAATGTGACTCTATGCTTCGCGAGGATACGAAAGACATTACATTGGGTGACAGTATTCAGCTAACTGTTACAGACAATGGAATAATTGATGTGGTTATAGAATATCCGGTGAGTGTGACAAGCATATCTGGCAGTGTGGAGATGCTTTCTTTAAAGAATATAGAGCAGATAATTAAGGAGCAGCTAAAAAACAATGCCGACAAATATGAGCTTGAGATAAACAAAAGCTTTAACAATATGCAGCTTACATATTTCAGGCTGAAAGATAAGAATGAAACTGCAAAATACAGTTATGTGCCTGTATGGTCATTTTCGCGGCTGGTTGATTCACAAAAGAAAAATGTGATACTTGTAAATGCAATAGATGGCACAATAATCAATTCCGAGGATGTATTTTAAAATTTATGGAGAACTATTATGGGAAAGAAGAAAAAAGCAATTATGACACTCATCGAGGCACTTGTCCTCATATCACTCGCAGGCTGTGCCGGCAAAAAGGTAGATTATGGCGTGGACACGGAGGTAAAATCCCAAAATGTGGTAAGCAGTGTAAAGGATATTGACACCAATACAAGTTTTAATGATGAACTTACAGTAAATATGGGTGGTACTGATGAAAAGGTGAAAATCACGGCAGATATCAGAGTGCCGGAATGTGATACCATGTCAGTCACAGAGGTAGAGCGCATACCTTGTACCAAGGAGTTCAAGGAAAAGGTGATAAAGGCATATTTTGGTGATTCACAGGTCTATTATTACGACTATGCGCACATGACAAAAAAGGAGCTTGAGGAGATTATTGAGACTCTTGACAGGGACAACAACAGTCTGTCGGATGATGCCTCTGAGGAGATTTTGAAATGGCATGATGATATGAAAACTGAGTGCACAAAAGCACTTGAAACGGCAGCTGATGTGTGGACAGAGGCCACAGAATATGATTCCTGTGATGATTTTGTCGGAAAAATAGGTGATACCTGGTTTCACCTTCAGTTTTCAAGGCCAGATGATGACAACAGTGTGCTATCAGGCATCCAGAGCTATCCGCTTGACAGATGTGTGAAAAGCGTTTCAGATGGGGATCCGGATGAGAGGAGTACTAAATTTGATGATGGCTATGTGAAGCAGTACTATGGACCAAAATCACTGAAAGAGTATGACACGGTGAGGTATTTAAACGGTGACTTTATTGATGGAGACCTGCCGGTAAGCGATGTCAATGAGGCAAATATTTCGTTTGATGAGGCAAAGAAGAAAGCAGGTGACTTCATGCAGGCAATAGGAATTGAGTCAATGATTAAAACAGGAGAAAGCGACTGTGAATGGGAGGGATATAACAAGACTGAGGATAATGTATATAAGGAGGGGGATGTGCATAGAGCCATATGGGGCTATGCGCTTGAATATTCGCTTGGCGCAGATGATGTAGTGTATTCAAAATCACTGAATGTATTTGATTATTCAGCTTATAACAAATTTTGTCCTATGGACTGTCCTGGTTATGAGACAGGCAGTTTCAATGTAAATGAATATGGTGTCTATAGATTTGATATAGCAGAGCCGGTAAGCATTGTGAAAAAACAGCAGAAGGTGGAGCTCTTACCGGTGTCAAATATTTATAAGATTGCAAGAAATGAGCTTGAAAGCCACCCGGATAAATATATTGTGGAAGCGGATACACAATATCGTTATCTGACACTTGGCTATATCAGGGTAAAGGACAGCTCAGATTCACAGAGATTCAGCTATATCCCGGCATGGAGCCTTGAGCTGCTGCAAAGAGGAGAGGTCGAATCGTGTCCGGTATTTGTAAATGCAATAGACGGAACAGTGATTGAGCCGGAGCAGATATTCTGAATCAGAGAGAAGTGTGCATGGAGACTAAGGGAAATTATATAATAAAAAATGCAATACATGATACAAAAAGTTTATACATGGAGTTACATTTTTAGATAATAGATCAGGTTCATATTTATTTGGAAAAGATGTGGAAAATATATGATTAATAAAAAGAAAAAATATATAGGGCGTTTGACACTTGCCACTGCAATTACCTCTATTTTGTTTTCAGGATGTGGGGCGGCACAAAAGGAGCTTGCACAGACGGACAGAGCTTTCTACGAGAAAATATCATACCAGACAGTTACGGTACAGAGCGGTTCACTCACACCGCAGACTACCATCAGTCTGAGCGCGCAGGGCTATACCAGGTTTTCCTATGGTGCGACAAACACGGAGCTTACGCTTGAAAAGGTAAATGTGGCAGTGGGTGATCATGTGAAAAAGGGTGATATACTGGTGGCTTTTAAATCCGGGGAGATACAGAAAAAGATTGAGGACTACAGCGGGCAGATCAGTCAGAATAAGCTTCTGGCAGAGCACTACAGGGCTATTATGAAAATCGATGATACTCAGGATTATTCAAGCGATATAGCCCAGCTTGATAAGGATACAGAGGTTGCGCAGCTTTATCTTGATGAGGCTAAGGAAAAACTGTCGAGATATCAGATCACGGCATCAGAGGATGGTACGATCACAGCAATGGACAATTCACTTTTGGCGGGAGTTTTTGAACCGGGCAGCAATCTTATAACAGAAATCAGCGGAAACGGCAATTACGAGGCTGACAGACCGGAAGGTTATGACTTTAATGTAGGTGATATATACACGGCAACAGCATCTGATATAGAGTTTGAACTTAAGGTAAAAGAGGTGGACGATAAAAAGGTTGTTTTTGAACCGGTATCGGACATGTCGGCAGTATCGGATGCACAGATATTTTCCATGGAAGTGACGCGCCCTGCTATAGAAAATGCTGTGTATGTGCAAAAGGACGCAGTACATGAGAAGGATGGCAGGTATTTTGTATACACACTGGATGAGAATGGATACAGACAGGCGGTATGGATAAGTGTCGGAGATCAGGTGGGAGACTACCGGATCATCACAGAAGGACTTAAAAGCGGGGATGAGGTGGTTTTGCAGTGAAGATCAGAAACATTTTATCAATAAAAAAACTGGCAGTACTGGGGATATGTGTATCGTTTGTGGCAGGCGGCTGTGGAAAAATGACAGAAAGCAGCATACCAAAGCTTGAAGAACCTGTAGCGTTAAATGAAGCCTATAGACCTGTGGAATACGGTACGATCGGCTCCCTGCAGGTGCTGATGGCTACCGCAGTTCCTAGGGATTACTGCAATTACTACAGTGCCAATGTAAATATTTCACAGATATATGTGGAGCCGGGAGATACAGTAAATGTAGGGGATGTGCTTGCAGTCTGTGATGTGGATGAGGCAAAAAAACAGTTGCAGCAATGTAAGGATGCGCTGGCGCATGAGAATGAGACATATGAGATATCCGCTCAGATCTCGGATACGCAGATCAAATTATGGGAGAGTCAGGCTGCGGATACGGACGAACTTTCAACAGAACAGATTGAGAAAAAAGAGAGCACAGAAGATGATTACAATACGCAGATTGCCACAGAACAGGAAAATCAGCGGTACGATAAGCAGCTTCACGAATACCGAGTGCAAAAGATCAATGAGCAGATGGCTTTATATCAGCAGATTGTTGATGATGGAACGCTTAAGGCAGCCCACAGCGGTCTTGTCACTTACACTAAGAAGCTGACAGATGGAAGGTCTGCTGCGGCATACGAGAATATAGTCATTGTCTCAGATACGGATGACCTTGTGCTGGATATAAAGGGCACAGCCATAAATGAGTACAAATACAGCGATTATGACAAGAAATATGTGATAGTCGATGGCGAAAAATATGATGTCACCGAGTCTCAATATACATCAGAGGTTTTGGTACTTTCAAAGATAAACAACCGATATCCGGATGTGTGCGTGGAAAGCAGGGAAAAGCCGTTTCTTACGGCAGGACAGATGTATCCGGTATATTTTGAAAAGACAAAAGCAAATCAGGCACTTGTCGTGGGAAAAGATTCCATCTATAAGGATGGCGATATCAGATATGTCTATGTGAAAAATGATGAGGGCGGCCGCGAGAAACGCATCATAACAACAGGTGAGTCTGATGAAAACTATACACAGGTCACAGAGGGCTTAAAAGAGGGGGAGCTGGTCTACTATAATTCTACAGATCAGGTTCCGACAAAGTACAGCAAATATACGGTAACAAGGTCTGACTTTGATATAGCAAACTACGGTGTGAGCTACAGCAGATCTGACGCAGGGACGATAACCGAAACCTGTGATTATGAAGGGCAGATCGTTTCTGTCAATGTGAAGCAGGACGATACGGTAGAAAATGGGATGCTGCTTTACGTGGTGGATACCGGAGAGGGCAAAGCTGCCATAACAGAGGCAAAAAATGAGATCGACTCAGAGAATGAATCCTATGCGCACAAGATCGCAGATTACGATAAACAGGTAAAAGATTTATCTGAAGGTGGTAGCAGCGCAGAAGAAAATAACCAGGAGGATGAAAAGCCGGATACAGCATATGAAGAGCAGCAGTTGAAATTGAACTTACAGCTGCTTGATCTGCAGAAAAAACTTGCTGGTGCAGACCACACCTATCAGCTTTCCCGGCTACAGTCAGCATATGACAGCATAAGCGCTGGAAATGACGGCAAAGGAAATATTTCAGTATATGCCAAAAATGACGGAAAAGTTTCAAAGGTGAGTGTCAAGGCAGGAGATAATGTGGAGGAAGGCTCAGATATCCTGCAGATAACCGGAAATTCCACGGACGTACTGCAGGTTCTGGTAAAGGATAGCAATAACTATAACGTATATACGGACAATATAGCAGATGTGGGAGAGCGCGTATCACTTGAGCTGGACGGTACAACAATCTATGGAAACTGTATCGGTTTTGCCGGTTACGGCAGGGAAGCTCAAAAGGGATATATAAATCAGGATGATAAAGGTGTGCATATTACCGGAAACACAGATTCGGGATATGGAAATGCAGCATTTTATATAAAACTTGACAATGGAATACCGGATGATCTGACCAGGGCATCTGCTGTAAAGTTTTCTTATGTTTCTTTTAAAAAGGTGGTAGTGGTGCCGACTTCGATCATACACAAGCAGGTCAATCCTATGGACAAAGATGATATATCATACTATGTGTGGAAAATTGATGGGGACAGCGTGGTAAAGCAGCCGGTAATATTGGGCGATTATACATCAGGCAGCAATACACTTGTGCTTTACGGTATTGATGAGGGCGATGAAATATGTTTGGCTTCGTAATTAATAAATTAAAAAACAGAAAATGGTTAAATTTGTGTCTGCTTATGGGAGTGACTTTGTTTATAGCACTTTTTGTGTGCCACTCTATGTTTGAAAAGGGTGCGGGAAATCAGATACTCGACAGACTTTTTACGGATCATGCCACACAGCAGAATGAGTTTCCTGCACAGATGAGCCGCGAGGGAACATATGCGGTGGCAGATTATCCTGATTCGCAGTCAGTACTTGATAAGCTGTCAGGATACGAAAAGAAGTGGACTGAATATGTGGATATAAACAAGGTTTCCTCACAGCAGCTTATCACACTCCCAGGAGGACGCGCGGATACAGAGTTTGGAGGACCTAACAATTATTTTACAATAGGATATCTGCCGGGACTTTCGGAGTACGCGGATGTTGTAAAATCTCAGACTGACACAGCCACATTCGAATGCAGTATAAGCGAAAAGACAATGGATCACTACGGACTTGTAGCAGGTGAAAAAATCTATTTACAGGTACCTGATGGCAGTGGAAAAAAGGAAATTTCTTTCGTCGTATCACAGATCTGCCGTGAAAAAGATATAAACGATCCATATTGGGCCAAGACGCTTTCGGATATGGGCGATGTGATATTTGTTTCGCAGGATGTTTTTGACGAAATGATGCAGTATTACAGCGAGGACAATATTAGCTACAGTGATTTTCTCATGCTGGATTATACGCAGATCAACACGGAAAATGCCTCACTTTATGACGGGTATATGGAGCAGTTTAAGGATGCTGACAAGCTCTACAATGACAACATCCGTGATACGCTGGAGCGTTTTTTTACACAGCAGAAGACGATAAAGCTGATGCTTTGGGCGTTGGAGCTGCCGTGTCTTGTGCTTTTGATTTTATTTATAAGAATGATATCTGTACAGATACTTTCGCTCGAGCAAAATGACATACTTGTTTTAAGAAGCCGCGGTGCGACAAAATTACAGGTATTTATTTTGTACTTACAGCAGTCGGGAATAATAGCGTTTGCGGGCTGTGTACTCGGAATAGTACTCGGATATATAATGTGCCGGGCTGCCGCATCTACAGACGGATTTTTAAGATTTACGGCAAAGGATATAAGCACTTACAAATTTGTATGGCAGATGCTTGTCTATGCGGTGGCAGCGGCAGTTATCATGGTGCTGTTTATCACAGTTCCGGTGTGGAAAAAATCAAAGGATGCCATATCAGAGCGCAGCAGTAGGGGACGAATATCAAAGAAAAAGCCTCTTTGGGAGAAATGCTTTATAGACGTTATACTTTTGGCTCTGTCAGCATATCTGCTTTACAATTACAACAAGCAGAAGAGTACGCTTGCGATATCTGTTCTTGAGAACAGGAGCATAGATCCTGTCATGATACTGGACAATTCGCTTTTTATATTTGCAGCGGCACTTTTGTGCGTAAGACTTACCGGACTTATTATTCTGCTTGTGGACAGGCTCTTTAAAAAGCATTTTTCTCCGGCAATGTATGCATCATTTTTACAGCTAAAACGAACCAGATACAATCAGGGATTTCTGGCAGTATTTCTTATCATGACAGTGGCTGGCGGTATTTTTGACGCGAATATGGCGCGCACCATGAACAGCAATATGGAGCAGCGTATCGTCTACAATGTGGGCTGTGATGCGATATACAACGAAGATTTCAGACTCAGGATACAGTACAATAAAAATGGCTCTGTAAACTGGATGTATGACGAGCCTGATTTCGGTAAATACGAGTCGCTCAAAAATGAGGGCATCTGTGACGGTGTCACGCGTGTGCTTGAGGACGAGAGGGTAGACATTTCCGCAGGCAGTGGTTCGGTTTCGGATGCATATCTTATGGCGATAAACACAAAAGAATTCGGTGAGACTGCGAAATTGCAGAGTGGACAAAATGATGATATTAATGACGCTCACTGGTTCAATTACCTGAATGAGCTGGCAAAAGAGCCGGACGGAGTCATCATTTCGTCAAATCTGGCAAAAGATCTGGGACTTAAAGTTGGTGACAGCTTAAATTACTCAAGGTATGTACCGGAGGCTGTCGATGAAGATCAGATCTACGCATCCGAGAATGTAAAGGTATGTGCCATAGTAAAAGGTTTTCCGGGCTACGAGCGTTACACCTATGAGACAGATGCAGACAAAAATGTGACCGAGCAGGAGAAATACCTGATCGTTGCAAATTATGCTAGGGTTGTGGAAAAGTTCGGCATGACACCGTACAGTGTGTGGATGAACCTGTCAAAAGGAAAAACGGTGGATGATATTGTGGGATATCTGGGCGGTGAGAACAGTGAAAATTCAGATAGTACAGCAGACAATTTAACAGACACTCAAAGTGAAAAAGTACAGAGTGAAATATACAGGAATATAACATCCGCGCAGCAGCTTATAGACGAGAATAAAAACTCAGCCACAGTGCAGATCACAAACGGTATGTTTACATTAAGTTTTATACTTTCACTGATAGTGTGCTCAGTAGGATTTTTGCTGTATTGGGTTATGACACTAAAACAGAGGGAGCTGCAGTTTGGTATATACCGCGCAATGGGAATGAGAATGAGAGAGGTAAAAGCAATGCTTTTAAACGAGCAGATATTTTTATCATTTCTGCCGCTTCTTGCGGGAGCAGGCATAGGTATAACTGCAACAGCGATGTTTGTAAGGCTCATATCGATCATATATCTGCCGCAGAAACACAATATCGGAGTAAATGTATATATTTATCCATCTGATATGCTGGAGCTTACAGGAGTACTTTTCGTGGCTGTAGCCGTATGCTATGTGGTTATCAGCAGACTGCTTAAGAGTATGAAGATAGCACAGGCACTGAGGCTTGGAGAAGATAGTTAGCAGATAAAAATGATTTTGTGGTAGTCGGTAGAAAGTTTTTATAGCATAGTAAATGAGGTCGTGACATATGGAAAATGCGATAATTGCTCAAAATATAAAAAGATATTTCAAGGCGGGAGATGGTACAACAGTCCACGCACTTGACGGAGTATCCATGGAGATAAAAAAAGGAACACTTGCCATCTTAAAAGGGCGTTCCGGCTCCGGAAAGACCACACTTCTTAATATCCTTAGTGCGCTTGATATGCCGACAGAGGGAAGTGTGCAGTTTCTGGATAAAAATCTCGAGCAGATGACCGAGAAAGACCGGGAAATGCTAAGGCGGTATGAGATGGGATTTGTATTCCAGTCTATAGCACTAATTCCCACGATGACGGCATATGAGAATGTGGAATTTGCCCTTAGACTTGCAAAAAATAAACGTCAGATACAAAAGAATTTGACTGATATGGATAATGACATTGGAGATGCAAAAACCGATGTGATAAATGAGAATACGCATGACAAAGTATCAGAGCTGCTGGAGCGTGTCGGACTCTCAAAGCGCATGGATCATATGCCGGAACAACTATCGGGAGGTGAGCAGCAGAGAGTTGCGATAGCGCGCGCTGTGGTTCATCGCCCGAAGGTGGTCTTTGCGGATGAACCGACAGGAGCACTCGATACCGCTTCTGGATTTGAAGTCATGCGATTGTTCCGTGAGTTGATAGACGATGAGGACATTACAATAGTTATGACCACGCATGATCCGAACCTGATGGAGCTGGGAGATGAAGTGTTTGAGCTTAGTGACGGCATAGTAATTTAAATTAAAAGGGGGAAAAGTAGATGATAAACTGCGATGGACTGGTAAAAATATATGAGACCGACGATAAAAAGGTGATGGCACTGGAGGGACTTGACCTGACGGTGGAAACAGGAGAGATGCTTGCGGTAATAGGAAAATCCGGCAGTGGAAAATCCACCCTTTTAAATATGATAGGAGGACTGGAAACACCCACAGCGGGAGTACTCACTATTGACGGAAAAGACATTTCCACATATTCAGAAGCTGAAATGGTGAGATACCGCAGGGACAAGGTGGGCTTTGTGTGGCAGAAAAGTGCCAAAAATCTGTTCCCATACCTGACTGTGCTGCAGAATGTCGAGGCCGTGATGATGTTTGAAAATTCAGGTAATACCGGTAATTTAAAACACGGCGCTCATGATGAGAGCAGAGGAGAACATGTAAATAGATGCAGGGATAATAATAAAAGCTATGCCCTTAAACTGTTAAATGCAGTGGGATTACAGGAGCACAAGGATAAGCTTCCGGCTCAGCTATCGGGAGGAGAGCAGCAGCGTGCAGCGATAGCGGTGGCACTGGCAAATAAGCCGGATATACTGCTTGCGGATGAACCGACCGGAGCCGTGGATACAAGGACTGCTGATACAATCTATGAGCTGTTTCATAAGCTGAACAAAGAGCTTGGTATAACCATCATCATAGTCACACACGATATGGCACTTGCAGGCCGTGTAGACCGCACAGTGCTTATATCTGACGGAAAGGTAAGCACGGAGAAATTGAAGAAACACCCTGCAATGGAATATACGGTATTGGATAAGGCACACAGGATAAAACTCACTGATGAGATGCTTGAGGCAGCGGGGATAGAGTCTAATAAGGTCAGGGTTGATGTGCAGGATGGAAAGCTTGTGATATCGCGGATTTAAGACATATTAAACGTTTAGCGTTATAGAGCCTTTTTATCTTACGGGTTGGTATTGGCTCTTGCAATATCTTATTAAAATTTAGGGCATTTATGGTTATAATTATTTTGTTTGAAAAATACTGTGAGTCTGTCTATAATTGAGCTATAGATAATTTCAAGAGGTATAATACAATATGATAAAAATAGGTATTGAGTAGTTAAGTGCATCGTTCACGGGGTTATTATTGAAATATGGTTTTTGTCATGTTATTTTTATCTTGGAAATAAGCCTGCTAAATTTGTTGAGTACCATTCGTGTCATTCATGTATTTATGGTTGAAGATATATGGATTATAGGATATAAAGAAATTAACAACAGTTGAGGAGTCAGGAACGGTTGCAAACAGGAGTGACAAAATAAGGGGGAATATGAAGAAGAATTTAAAAATTTTATTCATACAATTATGTGTTTTGGCAATAGGCTGCTTTATCGGAGAAGCAGTTTTCGGCTTGCCCAAATGGCTTGGACTTGTGATAGCAGGTCTTATGTTTTATTTGGTATTTTTTATAATACAGATTAAAGGTGCTATGAGTAATATCAAAGATGAAGTGTCAAGTGATGGCATAGCCGGAGCAAGAATATGCGGAGTCTTTATTTCTGCGATACTACTTGCATTTATATTGGGAATATATGTTTATCAAGCGGCTAATATAGCGATGACTATAGCCGGTGTGGTATTGCTTATATTACAGCGGAGAAAAATAAAAGGGTTTTTCTTTGAGAATCGCTGGGAGAATAATTTTTGGTTGGTGTATTTTGGTATTGCATTTATTATTTGTGGTGTTTTTTCTGTATTTGCTTGTCTGGATATTGCACCATGCACGGAGCTTTGTGGTGTTTACAGGACTATCGGTATCATAGTGTGGATTTTGGTGATTTTATGGACACTTCCGCCTGATACATGGTTGGCCAGATTTGCCACAAATAACTATAAGAGATATGAAGATAATTATGATTAAGAAAGAAAAAATAGAGATTATTTTCTAATGAAAATTATCGGACAGATAGTGTCAAATGACCTATGAAAAAACTGAGCAAAAGAAAAAGGCTCAGATGAA
>ERZ779702.404-NODE-404-length-14137-cov-2.96016_pt1 | contig 14137 bp, 11 predicted proteins | sample MGYA00511073_ERZ779702 | MGnify/ENA primary metagenome ERZ779702 (study PRJEB29588, sample SAMEA2163351) | human gut metagenome | biome: human gut; feature: human-associated habitat; material: faeces | place: Denmark | collected 2008/2010 ... | reverse complement strand
AGAATAAAGTATCTCCTTCCACTATAACCGGTACTCCCTTGGTCACTCGCCTCAGCGAATCGATACGCATTTTTTGCTGGGCCTGTTTCAGTGAATCGGCAGAGAAAGTTTCAAGCCTCAACTGCTCCATCTCAAGTCTCATATTGGCCTCGTTCAGACGTGCGGTCTCAAGTTCTTGCTGCATCTGTTTGATGCGGATAGAATCCGAAGAGGTCGCAGAGGATATTGTTTGAGTGGAGTCACTGCCTAATATCTGTTGGATCGTTTCTTTTAATTGAGCTTTTGCTCCGGTCGTTATCAGTATAGCGAATAATATAATCAGTATTCTATTCCTTTTCATTTCATTTTTATTTAAAGCCGGTCAAACATACATATTATTTTCCATAAAGAGAAGTCCTTTGATGAAATGTTTTCACTATATCTGCTGTCTGTACATATTTTCGTCCGAATCAATTGAGCAATGGAATCAGTTCCTCTGCTTTTTCGATGATGTGTGCAGGATGAAGGGCTTCAAGTTCTGTTCGCGGTCTGAATCCCCAGGCTACTCCTACGGCAGTGACTCCGGCATTGTGCGCCGTTTGCATATCGACATTGGAGTCTCCTACGTACAGCACTTCTTCTTTGGCAACTCCGGCTATGGCAATGATATCATTTACAATAGAAGGGTCTGGCTTGGCAGGTATTCCTTCCCTTTGTCCCAATACTTCCACAAAATTTATTTCGGGGAAATAGTGTGAAATCAGCTTCCGTGTGGCAGCTTGATATTTATTGGATGCTACGGCTGTCTTTATTCCGCTCTTTTGCAAAGTCAGCAGTAGTTCCTCCATACCCGGATAAGGACGGCTTAAATCAGCATTATGCTTATCGTAATAAGGAACGAACTGAGAGCGTATTTTTAAAATATTTTCTTCATTTCTTTCACTTTCGGGCAATGCTCGTTCAAACAGTTTGTTGATTCCGTTTCCTACAAAGAAACGGTAGGCATCCGTGTCATGAGTGGGATAGCCATAGTACTGTAAAGCTTGGTTGGTAGCGGCAGCCAAATCAGCTATTGTATTCAGCAATGTGCCGTCTAAATCAAATATCACAAGTTTCTTCATATTTGTATTTTTTTTATCGGTGCAAACATAAAAAAGCCCCCGTTAAAGGACGAGGGCGACCTAAATGTCTTCACAACGGAATAATCCTTATTGTGACTTGCTTCAAATTAGTATGGCAAAGCTATGAAATAAATATGTAAGAAACAAGTATCTATCAGAATAATTTGATAACTTTGAAAAGTTATAATAGAATTGTAGTATTATGAAAAATATAGTAGGTCTTGATTTAGGTACCAATAGCATAGGTTGGGCGGTAGTGAATGGAATTATCAATGAAGAGGGAAGTGAACAACTGGTTAAGATACAGGCTTCAGGAAGTCGCATCATACCTATGGATGCAGCTATGATAGGAGATTTTAATAAAGGTAATTCTATATCCCAAACAGCCGATAGAACCAAGTTGCGTGCAAGTCGTCGTTTATGTGAACGATATTTACTTCGTAGAGAACGATTGCATAGAATTCTTGATATTTTAGGATTTTTACCCTCTCATTTTGCTCAAGATTTAGATAGGTATGGTAAGATAGTCAAGGGAAAGGAGCCTAAATTGGCTTGGCGCAAAAATGAATCGGGTCAGTTTGAATTTATATTCCAAAAATCATTTAAAGAAATGCTGGAGGACTTTAAACTAAATCATCCGGATTTGATAACGGATGATAAAAAAGTACCCTATGACTGGACTATCTACTATCTTCGTAAAAAAGGATTGACTTCTAAAATTTCAAAAGAAGAATTAGCTTGGATATTATTGAATTTTAATCAAAAGCGTGGATATCATCAATTACGTGGTGAGGAAGAGGAGGAAAATAACAATAAACTAGTTGAATTCTATGCTCTTAAAGTAATTGCGGTAGAAGATTCCGGAGAGAAAAAAGGAAAGGATACTTGGTATAATGTACATTTGGAAAATGGGTGGATATATCGGAGAACAAGTAATATGCCGCTTGATTGGGTTGGCAAAACTAAAGAGTTTATTGTAACTACGGATTTAGAGAAGGACGGAACGCCGAAAAAAGATAAGGAAGGGAACATAAAACGCTCTTTTCGCGCTCCTAAAGAAGATGACTGGTTATTACTCAAGAAGAAAACAGAAGTAGATATTGATCAGACTCATAAAACAGTAGGTACCTATATTTATGATACGCTTTTAGAAAATCCTAATCAGAAAGTTCGTGGAAGACTGGTGAGAACCATTGAACGCAAATATTATAAGGATGAGTTGAAACTGATTTTGGAGAAGCAGAAGGAGTTCCATTCGGAATTGCAAGATAGAACATTGTATACTGCTTGTATTGAAGAATTATATTCGATAAATGAAGCACATCGGAATAATATCAGCAATCAGGACTTTATTTATTTGTTTTTGGAAGATATACTCTTTTATCAACGTCCTCTTAAGAGCAAAAAAACATTAATAAACAATTGCCCTTATGAGGAGAACCATTGCCTTGACAAGGAAACAGGAGAAATAAAATCTTTTCCTATAAAATGTATTGCTAAATCACATCCGTTGTTTCAAGAATTTCGTTTGTGGCAATTTATAATAAATCTCCGTATTTATAGGAAAGACCTGGCACAAGATGCGGATGTTACAAATGAGCTGTTGAAGGCTGAAGAAGATTACGTTGCTTTATTTGACTGGTTGAATGGTAAAAAAGAAATTGATCAGAAGAACTTTTTGAAGTATCCGGCTTTTGGACTAAAGAAAGAGGTAGAGAATTATCGTTGGAATTATGTACAAGACAAACCTTATCCATGCAATGAAACCCATTCATCGATGTTGGCGCGGCTGGAGAAATGTGATATTTCTATTGAAGTCTTGACAAAAGAGAATGAGGAAGCCTTATGGCATATATTGTATTCAGTTGAGAATAAGAATGAAATAGCAAAAGCCTTGCAAAAATTTGCGGATAAACATGACCTGAATGCTTCTTTTGTTGATGTATTTCAGAAATTTCCACCTTTTAAAAAAGAATATGGTTCCTATTCGGCAAAAGCAATTAAAAAATTATTGCCTTTAATGCGTATGGGGAAATATTGGAGTGAGAATTCGATAGATAAAGGAACGCGTGAACGGATTGATAAGATAATAACAGGAGAATGTGATGAGAAAATAGAAAATAGAGTGAGGGAGAAAGCAATTCATCTTGCTGATGTTGCTGATTTCAAAGGTTTGCCTCTTTGGTTAGTGTGTTACATTGTTTATGGCCGTCATTCTGAAGCAAAAGAAATAACCAAGTGGGAATCTCCTGCTGATATTGATTCGTATTTAGAATCTTTTAAGCAACATTCATTGCGTAATCCGATTGTTGAGCAGATTATTATTGAAACGCTACGTGTTGTTCGTGATATTTGGAAACAAGTGGGGAATATTGATGAAATACATGTGGAATTGGGGCGTGAGATGAAGAATCCGGCTGATAAACGGGCTAAAATGACACAGCAAATATCCGAAAATGAGAATGCCAACTTGCGTATAAAGTATTTGCTTACGGAATTTTTGAATCCTGAATATGAGATTGAAAATGTTCGTCCTTATTCACCAAGTCAGCAGGATATTTTGCGTATTTATGAAGATGGCGTTTTAAATAGTGTGGCTGATTTGCCTGAAGAAATAGCGGATATATTGAAAAAATTTACAGAAACAGACTTGAAGAAGCGTCCCTCAAAGTCGGAAGTTTTGCGTTATAAACTTTGGCTGGAACAAAGGTATCGTTCTCCCTATACCGGTGAAGTGATACCATTGGGCAAACTGTTTACTCCTGCATACGAGATAGAACATGTCATTCCCCAATCACGCTATTTTGATGATTCTTTTAGTAATAAGGTGATTTGTGAAGCGGAAGTCAATAAACAGAAAGATAATTTACTGGGACATGAGTTTATAGTGAAACACCATGGAGAGATAGTGGAACTTCCTTTTGGGAAAAAGGTAAAGATTTTCTCTGTGGATGAATATGAACAGTTTATAAAAGATAACTATTCGCGGACTCGTGGTAAGATGAAAAAACTTTTGATGGATGATATTCCGGATGAGTTTGTTGCCCGTCAGTTGAATGATAGTAGGTACATCAGTAAAGTTGTAAAGTCTCTTCTTTCTAATATTGTAAGAGAAAAGGGAGAGGAAGAAGTAATATCAAAGAATGTGATTCCTTGCACCGGAGGAATTACTGATCGTTTGAAAAAAGATTGGGGTATAAATGATGTCTGGAATAAAATTATACTTCCTCGTTTCCAACGTTTAAATGAGTTGACCGATACGAATAAATTTACAACTAAAAGTGCTGGAAATCATGAGATTCCAACAATGCCTTTGGAATTGCAAAAAGGTTTTAATAAGAAAAGAATCGACCATCGTCATCATGCAATGGATGCCATTGTGATAGCGTGTGCAAATAGAAATATTATTAATTATTTGAATAATGAATCGGCGACTGCTAAAGCAAAATTATCTAGATATGATTTGCAGAAGCTGTTGTGTGATAAAGCTAAGACTGATGATAAAGGCAATTATAAATGGGTGATTAGAAAACCGTGGGGATCGTTTACACAGGACGTACATGGGATATTGGAAGACATAATAGTCAGTTTTAAGCAGAATTTGCGTGTTATAAATAAAGCGACTAATCACTTTCTGCATTACAATGAAGAAGGTAAAAAGATATTTGTGAGACAGGAAAAAGGGGACAACTGGGCTATACGTAAATCCATGCATAAAGATACGGTATTTGGAGAAGTTAATTTGCATAGGATAAAGACAGTAACTTTAAATGAAGCGATGAAAAATCCTCAAAGCATAGTCGTGAAAGACTTCAAGAGAAAATTACTGGAACTTTTGAATTTAGGATTTGATGAGAAGAGAATAAAGAAGTACTTTGAAGATAACAGGGAGGCTTGGAGTGATGTAAATCTTTCTAAAATAGAGGTCTACTATTTTAGTAAAGATACTAAAGATCGATTCTTTGCTACTAGAAAACCGCTGGATACTAGTTTTGACAGAAAGAGAATAGAGAGTAGTATTACTGATACGGGTATCCAAAAGATATTGTTGCGTCATTTGGAACAGAAGGATAATAATCCGGATATTGCTTTTTCACCGGATGGTATTGATGAAATGAATCGTAATATTGTTCAACTGAATAAGGGAAAGTATCATCAACCTATCGTTAAAGTACGCGTTTATGAAAAAGCTGATAAGTTTGCTGTAGGTAAACTAGGTAATAAATCGTCTAAATTTGTGGAAGCTGCAAAAGGAACGAATTTATTTTTTGCTGTTTATGAGTCAAATGTTCTGGGTGATAAGACGAATGCTGTAATAAAGAAAAGAAGTTATGCTACTATTCCACTGAATGTTGCAATTGAACGACAAAAACAAGGTTTACCTGTTGCACCAAAAGATGAAAATGATAATGAATCGATTTTTGTGTTGTCACCGAATGATTTGGTTTATCTTCCTACTACAGATGATTTAGTTAATGGCATTATTGTCCAGCCTTTGGATAGGGGGAGGATTTATAAGATGGTGAGTTGCACGGGAAATGAAGGACATTTTATACCTGCAAGAATAGCGAATCCTATTTTGCAGACGATAGAATTAGGTAGTAATAATAAAGCGCAAAAGGCGTGGACCAATGAAATGATAAAAGAAATATGTATACCTATAAAAGTTGATCGTTTAGGAAATGTCTTAGAATCAATTAGTTTGCATAAAAAATAATATACTTTTATTTTATGGAAGAAAACAAGGGACAAATTCTTTTATATCAAACGATAGATGGTGAGTCAAGAATTGAGGTTACATTATGTAATGATACTGTTTGGCTGACATTAGACAAATGGCAGAATTATTTCAGCAGAATTAGCAAAGAAAAAAGCAAATCTTGAATATGATAAGTTTAAGGAACGCATTAGTAACCAGTTATCTCCTGTAGAAATACATTTCATTGAAAATTTTGAAAAAGAGCAGAAAAAACTGCGAAGGAAGTGATATATTAACCTTCAAAATACGATACTATAATAAAAAAAACACTTTATTTTGGTAATCCGACCTATTTGTCATTACGAAATAACCAATTAGTTATCAAACTTCCGGAAGTTGAGAAAAGTGTTTCTCTGCCAGAATCTTTCAAAAAACAATCGGAAATAACAAAACCGATTGAAGATTTAGGCATTGTAATATTGGATCATAAACAAATTACTATCACTTCCGGTGTGTTGGAATCTCTACTGGAGAATAATTGTGCTGTTATTACTTGTGATAGTAAAAGTATGCCTGTGGGATTAATGCTTCCCTTATATGGAAATACGACTCAGAATGAACGTTTTCGTCAACAACTGGATGCATCATTACCCTTGAAAAAGCAACTTTGGCAACAAACAATTAAAGCAAAAATAGATAATCAAGCATCTGTATTGAGTATTTGTGTGGGTGAAGAAATGAAATGTATGCGAATTTGGGCGAATGAAGTGAAGAGTGGTGATCCTGAAAATTTGGAAGCACGTGCGGCAGCCTTTTACTGGAAAAATTTGTTTGCAGATATTGTTGGCTTTACTCGTGACAGGGAAGGAATTTCTCCTAATAACTTGTTGAATTATGGTTATGCCATACTTCGTGCTACCGTTGCTCGTGCTTTGGTGACAAGTGGATTGCTTCCTACTTTAGGAATTCATCATCATAATCGTTACAATGCATATTGTTTGGCCGATGATGTGATGGAACCATATCGGCCTTATGTTGATGAATTAGTATTTGGCTTAGTGAAATTGTATGGCGCAAATTTGGATTTAACAAAAGAAATAAAATCACGTTTGCTTGTTATTCCTACACTGGATGTGCGTATTGGTGGTAAGCGTAGTCCGCTAATGGTAGCTGTCGCTCAGACCACAGCTTCCCTATATAAATGTTTTAGTGGAGAAATTCGTCGTATGAGTTATCCTGAACGATAATGGACCGTTTTAGTGAATATCGGATTATGTGGGTACTAGTATTATTTGATTTGCCGACGGAAACAAAGAAAGACAAGAAAGCTTATACTGATTTTAGAAAAAATCTCCAGAAGGATGGTTTTAACATGTTTCAGTTTTCAATTTATGTTCGTCATTGTGCTAGTAGCGAAAATGCGTCTGTTCATATGGAAGGAAAGAAGTAATATGAGTAATGGAAACGAAAAGAAAGCGCAACGCAATCTATTGGTAATTAAGCATTTCTCTATATTCTTCCACATAAAGGAAAAGCAAAAAAGCGAGGCTTATTGAAGATATTCGGTTACCAAATCGTTAGCAGGGCTGTTACCGGTAGGGATAAGGTAACGAAGAGCGGATCAAATAATTTAAGCCAGCGATATATTACACTGATTGTCATAGTTTTGCATATCGAAGAACGCTTATAAAACAGGTAAATTTGCCACTAAAAATATAAGCGTATGAAAGTAGAAAAATTCAAGGTTTTGCTCTACCTCAAAAAGAGCGGACTGGACAAGTCGGGCAAAGCCCCGATAATGGGACGCATCACCGTGAACAGGACGATGGCGCAGTTCAGCTGTAAACTCTCCTGTACTCCCGGGCTGTGGAATCCCCGCGAAAGCCGGTTGAACGGCAAAAGCAGGGAGGCCGTTGAAACCAATGCCAAAATCGACAGGCTGCTGCTTGATGTCAATGCCGCGTTTGATTCCCTTCTGGAACGAAAGGCTGATTTTAACGCCGCTTCCGTCAAGGATGCCTTTCAGGGTAGCATGAGCACCCAGATGACCCTGATGAAAATACTGGATGCCGTCAGGGATGAAGTGAAGAGCCGTATCGGGATAGACCGGGCCAAAGGGACATATCCGGCATACGACTATACCTGCCGTACCATGCGCGAGTTCATTGAAGCCAGGTTTAAGACAAAGGATCTGGCTTTCGGACAGCTCACCGAGCAGTTCATCCACGATTACGAGAATTTCATCCTTGACGAGAAAGGACACGCCGTGGATACCGCACGGCATTACCTGGCAATTGTCAAGAAGTCTTGCCGGAAAGCCTATAAGGAAGGTCATTCCGAGCGGTTCATGTTCCAGCATTATGTCCTTCCGAAACAGACCGTCAAGACGCCAAAGGCATTGAGCCGGGAAAGTTTCGAGAAGATACGGGATGTCGAGATAGCCCCACACCGCACGACCCACCGCCTGGCAAGAGATCTGTTCCTCTTTGCCTGCTATACCGGAGTAGCCTACAGTGATGCCGTGACAATCACCAAAGAAAACCTGCATACGGACGAGGAGGGTAAATTGTGGCTGAAATACCACCGGAAAAAGAACGAACTCCGCGCAAGCGTGAAACTGCTGCCGGAAGCCGTTGACCTGATAGAAAAATATCATGACGATGAAAGGGACACCCTGTTTCCGATGATCCACTACCCGAGCATGAGAAACCATATGAAGGCACTGGCCGTACTGGCAGGGATAAAGGAGAACCTGTGCTACCATGTCGGACGCCACTCGTTTGCCTCGCTCGTCACCCTTGAAGCGGGTGTGCCGATTGAGACCATCAGCAAGATGCTGGGGCATGGCAATATCCAGACGACACAGGTGTATGCCCGCGTGACACCTAAAAAACTTTTCGAGGATATGGACAGGCTTATCGAGGCTACCAAAGATTTCAAACTTGTTTTATAACCACCAAACAACGGATATCATGAGAAGTACATTTTCCATATTATTCTACATCAACCGCGGCAAGGTAAAGGCTGACGGAACCACGGCTGTCATGTGCCGCATCACCATTGACGGCAGGAGTACCGCCATCACTACCGGTATATATTGCAGGCCGGAAGACTGGAACGCCAAAACCGGAACAACACGCACGGTAAGGGAAAACGCCAGACTGCAAGAGTACCGGAAGTATATCGAACAGACTTACGAGGATATTCTGAGGACACAGGGTATCGTCAGCGCGGAAATCATCAAGACCCGGGTGACAAGACAGTTCGTGGTTCCCACCCATTTGTTGCAGATGGGTGAGATAGAGCGCGAACGTCTCAGAATACGGAGCAAAGAGATAAATTCCATTTCCACCTACCGCCATTCCCGATACTTCCAGAAATACCTGACGGACTATCTTACCTCTTTGGGCAGGAAGGACATTGCCTTTGAGGAGATAACGGAAGACTTCGGCAAAGGTTACAAGGCATTTCTTGTACGGAACAAGAATTTCAGTTCCACGCAGACCAACCGTTGCCTCTGCTGGCTGAACAGGCTGCTTTATCTTGCCGTGGATAACGAGATACTGCGTACCAATCCGGTGGAGGATGTCGAATATGAAAAGAAGCCCGCACCCAGGCACAAGTACGTCACACGTGAAGAAATGAAAAGAATCATGGCCATGCCCTTGAATGACGGACGCGCGGAACTGGGCAGACGGGCGTTCATCTTTTCATGCCTGACGGGACTTGCCTATGCCGATATCAAACAGCTTCATCCGCGCCATATCGAAACGACAGCGGATGGCAGGCGGTTTATCCGCATCAACCGCAAGAAAACCGGCGTGGAGGCCGTTATCCCCTTACACCCGATAGCTGAACAGATACTGGCATTGTACAACACCACCGACATGCACAATCTCGTGTTCCCGTTGCCAAGCCGGGATTCCATCTGGCACGAGATACGGGAAATCGGCGTGATTCTGGGCAGGAACGATGACTTGTCCTACCACCAGGCCCGTCACGGGTTCGGGGTTCTCCTTATTTCAGAGAGCGTATCAATCGAAAGCATAGCCAAGATGATGGGGCACTCGAATATCAGCACGACCCAGGGATATGCCAGGATAACGGAGGACAAAATCTCAAAGGAAATGGACAAACTGATGGAAAAAAGAAGCAAACACCGCACACATTCCGGCCATGACAACCAATGACAGTTTCGCAGCCGCCTGTCTCCTCGTCGTCCATGGAAGTTAGTACAGACTTTTCTGAAAGCGGAAAGGTCAGGCGGCTGTGCCGTTTCGGGCAGAATCTTCCTTTGCGGGCAAAGGGTATTCAGCCCGAAAACCTTTCCCCTTTCACGTCTGTACAATGGACGCCGACGGCAGCGGAAACAAGCGACTGACGGAAAAGTCGATACAAAAACAACCCCAAAAGAAACAGCATACAGTCTGTATTATATAACCAGTCTGTATGCTGTTCTGATATTCTATAATAGGAGGGATATTTTTTGAAGACAGCATGAAATGGGCAGGCGGCAAACTGCGCTCCCTCCAGAAAAATCAATCCGCTTTTTCGACCTCCTGCCAATACCCGCCTTTGTCCGGCCTGATTCGTCGGAGTGTCCCGTCCGCTTTCAACCTGGCAATCTGTTTTTCCACGGCTTTGGGGGTTATTCCTATCCGCCGGGCAAGTGCTGTTGCGCTCAGTGTATTATCCTGTGAAAGCAAGGCGATGATTTTCTCCCTACTTTTTACATTTTTCTCCCTACTTTTTATTTTGCCATCACATTATGATAAAAGTTGCTTTTATCCGTAATTTCTATACTCAGAGGATAGTTTCACGGAATAAAAGCAACCTTATGGGGTTAGAACCAAGTTTTTCTATTCTGATTGTACGCTTCCCTGTACCCGTCCATCAGCACCCGTTCAATGTCGGAAGCCCTGTACAGGATTTTTCCTCCTACCCGGATATATGGCAGTATGCCGTTGTTGCGGTAATCCTGTAGGCTCCTGCGGCTGACCTTCAGTTTCACCGCCAGCTCCTTGTCGTTGTAATAGCGTTCCCCGTCCAGTGACGGCTTGTTGCTGTCGCATATTTTCTCCACCCTTTTTGAAAGGTCTTCCAGCGACGAGAAAAAGGCTCTCACACGCATGTCGTTTTCCGGTGTCAGCAGCCGGATGTTGCCATTGTCATTCATAAGCACGATATTTATGATTAACTGTATCAGTATTACAATTTCTTCCTTTATTGGCTACAATACACCGTTTCATCTCCACCACGGGAAAGACAGTCTTCACATCCTCCGGCCTGTAATACACCTTGTGGCTTATCTTGGTGTAAGCCAGCGTCCCATTCTCCCGCATCGTCTGTAGGGTTCTCGGACTGATACCGAGCAGCCTGCACACGTCATCGCTGTCAAGCCATTCCCTCTCTCCCAGATCCTCATGTTCCCGGTAGAGACGTTCCACCTTTCCCGCGAAATTCTCGAACTCCGAGAGCATCCTCTCGAAAGTCGCCTTGTCTATGACCACTACTTCCATATTCCTGCAAATTTAAGTTTGACATTGATTTTTACTGTAAAACGGAATGGCGGACAGATAAGGGATTCATGTGCCCGTAAACCGTTTCGGAAGCGAAGAAAATAAAAAAACGGGAATCGCCTACAAACCGGACGGCACGTGTCTCCAACAGACATTCTTTTTCACCGTCAGGTGAAAAAATCAAAGGTGGAAACCTCAAAGGACACCCTTATTTCTTTGAAGCAAAGGTAGCCGTTCCCCACCGGGGCGCAAGGCTGGGCCCTGCGGGTCGGCTGGGAAAAAATCATCCTCACGCTCCGCGCTCCGGTATTTTTTCCTGCCGAGCCTTGACACCTTTCCGGCGGGAGAACGGCTGTAAAGCATACAAAGAAACAAGAGTGCCTGCACCGCAGGCCGGATGTCTAACAGATAAAAATCAAAGGATATGGCAACAAAAGACGTGAAAGAATTCAACGGATGGTTCAACCGTTCATACGCGAGACTGAAAGAGAGCGTGTCCCTTTATGGAAAGATCAACGAGGACGCGTTCCATGACGCGTATCTGGCAGTCAGGAAGCAGGTGATGTTCTCAAACAACGGAATAGAGGACTTGGAATCCTACTTCTTCGGGTGTTATCGGAAAATCCTGCAATCGGGAACAAGGGAAGACAGCCGTTACGACAACCCCGGGGACGAGTATTTCTCAAGACTGGGTGAGGCGGACTGCACGGAAGAGACCGATGAGCGGGAAGAGATGCTTACCGGGTGCGACAGGCTGGTAAGGGACATACAGAAATTCCTCAGGCGGCACTTCTCCTACGAGGATTACAGGATATTCATGCTGCGGTTTTACGAGACCGGCAGCTCGTTCCGTACCATCGCCAGACACATGGGCGAGAAAACATCGGTGGTGGCACGTAGGGCACAGACCATGATGGAATCCGTCCGGGCGAACCGGAGATTCATTACCCAAAGAAGACTGATTATGGCCGGCGAGGCGGCATGACAGAAAATAAATGTATCACTAAAAACATGATTGATTATGAAACTGACAGTTTATGACAAGAGCAATTCACATCCGGCACTGACCTACAAGGGAAAACGGATCATCACGGTATGCCGTGACGGCAGCATGTACCTGAGTAAGATATTGAGCAGGGAACTTAAACTGCACGCCGGAAACCGGCTGGGAATCGCCAGGGACGATGACAGGCCGAAAGACTGGTACATGTTCGTATCGGATGACGAAAACGGCTTCATGATATGGAATGACCCACGTTGCGCCCGTTTCTCCAACAGCTTCATAGCCGGAATGATACTCGATGCCGCGAAGGTGGAGAAATGTGCCGGATTTATGGTGGCAAGGGAGCCGGTGAAGGTGGACGGAAAGTTCTGTTACAGGATAATCCTTGACAATCCGATACCGAAAGGAAGGAGAGCCACCGGTACGAGATGAACACGGGACCGTTAAAGAGAAACGGGGGGGGCATCCGGCTGAAGGAAGAGATTCCGACAGCCGGGTGTCCCTTTTCTCATGCGGCCACATGTAGAATCATAACGGTTTCAGGTTGATACGGCTGCTGTATAGGGCATTCAGCTCGTCACGGTACTGTTCCAGGTGGGCCGAGAGGATATTGTCTATATAGCACGAGATGCTGACGGTCGGTGCTATCACGGAAAGCAGGATGCGCACCCGTTCGTAGTTGTCACTGCTGACATAGGTCTGTCGGCGCTCCCTTACAACGTTGTTATCAAACAGATGTTCGGGATAATCCTGCAAGCCGTTCCTTTTCTGGCGTGTTTTCTCTCGGAGGACCGGGGTCGGTACTTCTTCACCGGTAGATATGCCGGAATCTTCCACTTTGTTTGGTACGGCAGGAATCCCGGATTGATTTTCCGTTTTTGGTTCCTTGCCACCTTCTTTGGGGGAGTCGGCAGCGTTGTTTCCATGATTTTTTTCCATGAAGACGGCAGGAATGTCCCCAGTCATCATGTCGCGTATCTGCTCCTCGTTGATTTTAACCTCTTTTCTCTTTGCCATAATTATATATTTTAGATAGTTGGACAATTCTTTTCCGGCAATCTTGCATTTCCCTCATGTCGTGAATGCGACCATATGACCATTCCCGCATGTGAGTATCGCTGAACGGGTATGTACATCCACCAAATAAGTCGGTCACGTACCCAATCCCTCATGTGTTCCGTCCGGCATTAAGACGGTCACGCATTCATACATGGGGGAGTGGACGCATTATTATGTTCTTATATGTTTCCGTTCACCCGTTACCCAATGGGCGGATGCAATAATACACCCCGTACTTGACGAACACATGGATAATTGTGCGACCGGACGCGTTCTGACATGCGGCAAAATAACGATAAAATTTCCGGATTGCCACTATCATGGCGGTCTGCTGACGGTCTGTGACACCGTGTGTCATCCTGTTACACCGCCCAAGTGTCTCGATGGCTCCAGTTTTGGGTATTCAAGGAATGATAAAGATGGCGGTAGAAGGGGTTTATTGGCGGAAAGCGGATAGAATGCCACATTTTGATTTTTCGGAAGAAAAATTCATGTTCAAGCGAACATGGCAAGTTGTGTTTTGGGGCACCCGAAATTATTTCCGGCACCCCAAAACAACTTGCCACTCGCCTGAAGGCTCGGGACGGGCTTCACTCCGAAGTCGTTGCGCCTGAAGACGGAAAATCAGGAACAAAAACTTGAAAAATGACCGTAATAATATATACAGTCGGCCTCTCAAAAAATGGCCGCTACTGAAAAGAGAATGAACTTTATTCGTGTTTTCAACCTACCGCAGTCCGTATTTTTTCATCTTCCG
>ERZ779702.395-NODE-395-length-14418-cov-2.57203_pt1 | contig 14418 bp, 10 predicted proteins | sample MGYA00511073_ERZ779702 | MGnify/ENA primary metagenome ERZ779702 (study PRJEB29588, sample SAMEA2163351) | human gut metagenome | biome: human gut; feature: human-associated habitat; material: faeces | place: Denmark | collected 2008/2010 ... | reverse complement strand
GATTATAAAGAGGCGAGTCCTCTCCCAGCTTGCTTACGGTGATGTTGTAGCAGTGCTCCGTATCGAATCCCATCGGAGCGTGATAGACCCATGCGGTGACAAGCGTCCAGTCCACAATATACCACAGCACGACAAAGACCAGCAGCAGCTCCACAAAGAGAAAAAGATTGCTGTTCCACTCGTTCTTTATTTGTTTCAATATCGTTTTCATAACCATCGTTTACCTTTGATTGATCGCATCCGTTATATTCATTCTCGAAGCCCTCCATGCCGGTATGCCTGCCGAAAGGATGTTCATCAGCAAACAGAAACCGAAAGCTGCAAGGAATGCCCAGGGCGAAAGCAGCATGCCCGGTGTCAGGGCGGTTTCCCCGCTGAGGTAGGCATTGGTGCTGTTGTTGAAAAGGAAACCGTTCAGCAGGAAGGTGGCGGCGTAACTCAGCGCAAGTCCCAACACGCCGGCAAACAATGTCAGCAACAGGTTCTCAAAGAATATCTGGCGTATCAGTTCGCCACCCGTAGCCCCGAAAGCCTTGCGCACACCTATCTCCGCCATACGTCTGCGCATGCGGGAGAGCGTCATGCTGCTCAGGTTGATGGCAGGCACAAGCAACAGGATGGCGATAACGAGCATATAGCGCAGGATAATGGCTTTGGTATCGGGTGTTTCGCTCCACTTGCGGTAGAGGTTGGCAAACTGTTCATCGGGTTGCCCGCGATAGAACACTTCCGAATCGCGCAGACTGTCGTTATACTTACGGCGGAGTTGCTCCGCCTCCTCACGGATAGCCGGAAAATCGGCTGCGGAACGCGCAAGGATAACCGCCCTCATCTGTCCTACGGTCTCCTCCCACCACGCCAGCCGGGCAATGTCTGTGGACGTATAAGGAATCCACACCTGCGCATAGGCGGAAGTGGCCAGTACGGACACATCCGTCACCACACCGGATATACGGTACTCTACATAGTTCAACTGCACCGTCTTTCCCACAACGTCCGTTGTGCCGAACAGGCGGCGCGCCACCGCAGCGCTCAACACGGCGCATAGCACTCCGGCATCGCTGTCGGCCTTGGTAAACGCCTTGCCGCTGAGAAAGCGAAACCGGAAGATATGCCAAAAGGCGTCGTCCGTCTGCACCATGTCGGCCGTGACCTTGTTGCCTGCCGGCAGGGACACACGTACCTTTTCAGGCAAGGAAACCAACGTTACCGCCTCCGCCGTAGTGAGATTCTTAAAGCACTCGCGCCCCGTACGCACCGACATGCGGGCGTTGGATGAATCGCCGTCGCTCCCGCCCTTGTTCTTGACGGACATGGCAGACACATACAGCGAACGGCTGCGGTTCACCTCGGGCTCGCAGTCCACGAGCCGCACCTGAAAAGTGATGACAAGTACCATAATCATGCAGATGGCCAATGCCGTACCCAGTACGGAAACCCATGTTATGATGGGATTCTCGCGCAAGTGATATAGCGCTTGCTGAAAGTAAAGACGTATCATATTCCGTTATCTGTTTAACTTCCTAAAATCATTCATCATGCAAAGCCTCTGCCGGTTGTACCTTCATCGCCCTGTGTGCCGGAATGCCTATACCAATCGCAATCATCAATCCTATCAGCAGGAAGCTGATGGCAGCGCAAAGCAATAGGCGCTCCCACTCCAAAGTCGTACCGTTGCGCCAGGAGTTCAGTTCCATACTTGCCAGATTATAGTCAATGAACAAAGCGACAGGCGTGACAAGCAACAGCAAAAGCAGCCCTTCGCTTATCAGACGGGTGAAAATACTCATGTCCGATGCTCCATGCACCTTATGCAGGGCAATCTCCGAACGGCGTTGCTGGGTACGGAACCAGAAAGTGCCGAGCAGTCCCAAAAATATATTCAGCAACAGAAATCCCATACCCATTACGTAATTGCGCAGGTCATTGCTCCATGCCTGCTGGAAATTACGGCGGATGTCCTTAAAGGAGCGTATCTCGGAGATAAAGACATTGCCGATACGGAACTGTTTCTCACTGTCCGCTTTCAGGCGTTGGATGAAATCATGGTCCTGATTTTCGCGGACACGGACACAGAGTTCCAATCCCGTATCATACCAATCGAGTTTATAAAGAAAGGTATACGAATCGCGGGCCTGCTCGAAATCATTGTAACGTACATTCTCCAAGGCCGCTCCCAACCGGTAGGTTTGTATCGTATCGCCGAAAAGCCGGAAGCTCTTGCCTACGAATTCCGTCAGCGGATGGCCGTACTTCCGGTAAAGGTTGTCGGAAGCAAGGAACTCTCCCCTTTCCAACATCCCGGCAAGCTGTTCGGGCGTCTCGCCACGTGTGCCCTGATAACGGAACACACGCACAAAATCGGGAGTCACCAAACGGCGTATCGTCCAATTACCGGAGACCAGCGTATCGTACTGCACCAGATCTGTGGAGTTACTGCCATTATATGGATATGAGTTTTGCGAAAGGCTCACCGCCTCTATCTCCGGACGACGGCGCAGACGGTCCACAAGTTCAAGAATATCGGCATCTTCCTGCTCATCGGTCTGGTTCGGGATATAATCGGGACTCTTATCGGTAAGCTTTCCCATTTCGATAAGGTAGCAATGGCTGATGTCGAAGCCCCGCGGCTCCAGATAAGTTGCCGTACGCGTATAGAGATAGTCCACCACAAACCACATCACAACGCTTACAACCAGCAACTCCAACGCCAGCCACAGATTATTGCGCCATTCATTTTTTATCTGTACTAAAAGTTTCTTAGTCATTTCTTTCCGTAATTAATAGTTAGCGACAAGCGTTTAGTGCAACCGTCCTCCCAATGCGTTCACTATCCCGATGCGGGAAGCCTTCCATGCCGGGAAACCGCTGCTCATCAGATTCAGCACAAAGCAGAACAGCAACGCCCACCCAAAGGTGGAAGCATGAAGCAGAATGGAAGCATCCACTTCCGGCGGGTTCAAAGTCTGACTGAATTCCTGCGCAAAAAGCAACGTGTTACCCACGTATGCAAAGGCCACGCTCAACAGCAAACCGACAACACCTGCCAATAAAGTCATTACCAGATTCTCCGCCACAATCTGCCCAATCAGCTCCATCCGTGTACTGCCGAAAGCACGGCGCACTCCGATTTCCGATACCCGCTGACGCAAGCGACTCTGTGTCATGCTCGAAAGATTGATGGCAGGCACTATCAGCAGAATGACGAAGATGATAATCCGCTGACGGCGCGCCGCATTCACATCCGGTTCGATATTGGCGCCGAAAGCAATGGAATTCTTTTCCTGGTCGTAAGGGCGATTGCGGTAAATCAGCTTCCAGCCGTTCTCTCCGATAAGCGTATTATACTCCGATTTACGACGTTCCGCTTCCTGGCGTATAGCGGGGAAATCATCCCGGCTGCGCGCCAGCATCGTACAACTCATCATTCCCATGTGCCGGTCGTTCCATGTTTCATTATCCATACCCGTTGAGGTATACGGAACCCATACCTGTCCGTAAGCGCAATCCGCCAGTGTAGACACATCCTTCACGACACCGGCTACGCGATAGGGCGCATGGCTGAGGAGAAACTCACGCCCTGCAACATCAGTCGTTCCGAAGAGGCTGCGCGCTACACTCTCCGTAAGTACGGCAACCGGCTGCCCGGCATCGAACACGGCTTTATCATAGGGCTTTCCATTGATAAAGGAAAAGTCGAATACGCGCCAGAAGATGTCGTCCGTTTGCCGTAAATCCACACTGACTGCCGGTTTGCCCGGCAAAGACACCGGAGTGGATACGGGGAAAATGGTATAGATAGTGACCGCTTCCGGCGTCTTCAACGACTGAAAACATTCACGGGCTGTCTGTACACTCATCGGTCCGTTGCTTGTACCGTCTCCCCAATTCGAGTTGGAGATGCTCATTGCCTTGACATGCAGGAAGCGGTCGCGATTGCTTTCGGGCGCAAAAGGAGCCACCTTTACCTGCTGCATCATTACCACCAGCATAATAAGGAATATGGCAAGCGCAGTACCGGCTATACTGACGGCGCTCATCATCGGCTGCTGCCGCAACTGCGCCCAGGCTTGTGCAAAGTATTGCTTTATCATCTTAACGGCCTATTTTCAAGTTATCTGTATTTACTCCTCCTATGCCTCCTTTGGAAATATCGGCACGTCCGGCGGTTCCGCTCAAAGTGACATCGCCCACACCACCCATTTTGGCGGACAAATAGTCGCAGGTTACATGAATATCGGCGCTGCCTACTCCGCGCAAGGCAACTTTCAGCTCGTTGCACGTCAAGTCGGAGACATTCACTTCACCCACACCTTTTATCTCGAATGACACGGCATCGAGCTTCAAGGGTTTCTCACATTTGAATTCGCCTACACCGGTAAACTCCACCTCCTTCAAGTCGGGAGCCGAAATCCAGATAGTCACGCCATCCTTCTGATTGCTCCTGCGCTTGTTTTTCCCGTCCTTGAAACCTATCAGCAGACGACCGTCCTTCACTGTGGTCTGCGTATTCTTCACGTACTTCTCCCTGCCTTCAATCCTGAAAGAATAAGTGTCACTCTGTGTAAAATGAATTGTCCCCACAGAGGTTATCTCAACGGACGAGAAAGCATCCACTTTACGTACCTCACTTACTTTTGCATCTTGTGCACAAACACTCAGCATACCTGCAAAGGCCAATACCAATGCAATGATAACACCTGCTACATCAGTTCTCATATTTCTTCTTTTTTATTTTATTTCACATTCTATTCTTCGTGCAACGCCTCTGCCGGCTGTATCTTGATAGCCTGCCGTGCCGAGAACCATATTCCAATCACCACCATCAGCGCTATCAGCAGCCATGCACCCAACGAGCCCAGCAGGAAACGCAGGAAGCTCCATTCCACCGGCCAGGTGGTAATCAGTTCCGTATGTCCCATTGTAAATTCGGCAATGCCCACGTTATAGCAGACAATCATGGCAGGCAGCGCAACAAGAGTCAGCAACAGCAATCCCTCTCCCATAAGCAGACAGAATATCTGTTTCTTCGTGCTGCCCATGGCAAGCCGCAAAGCTATTTCATTGCGGCGCCTACGGGTACGGAACCAGAAAGTACCTATCAGCCCCAGGAACACATTCACCAACAGGAATACCACCACAACCGTTTGCGTATTCACCTTGTCCACATCGCCTTTCATCACCTCAAACTGATATTGCTGCTCCGTGTAAGGAGCTACATCGGCTATGAACATATTGTCGGTGTCCAAATGCGGGGCTATCTCTTTCAGGAACTTGCTCCGGTAATCGGAAGAATCCATGTTTTCCTTCACACGGAAAACAATCTGCGCTTCATAATCCTGTAATTCGGTCCGTATCACATTCTCGTCAATTCTCCGGAAAGCCCACTTTGCATCGGCCCCATAGCGATAGGAACGGAAACTGCCGATCATGCCGCACTGCGTTACCACATTCGCGGTATCTCCGTACCAGCTCAAGGGAGTATCCAAAGAGAAGCCGGGCACCCTTTCCTTATAATAGTCGGCCGTACCCTCGCTCAGCATCACATAATTGCCGGACGTGACATCATTCCCCACAGGCATTGCCGCAAACGGACGTCCGGCATCTTCCTTCATGCGGAATACCCGCGTATATCCTCCGGTAGCGTTTATTATACGCACCGCACAGCCGATGGTATCCTGCACAGCCAGCGAGTTATAGGAATTATTGCCGCTCATCGGCAGGCTCCAATACGACAGGGCGGCCACTTCAACCGCAGGCTCCCTTTCGAGCTTCTGCAGGATGCCCAGATATTTGTCCGCACTCGTCATGCTGCTGTCCCGGCTTTCACCGCCCTTAATCATTGAAAGCTGGTACACATGGTCTATGTTATAGCCCAACGGGCGATAGAACGTATACTTCAGGCATCCCAGCGAATCGCAGAGAAACCACATCACGATAAATACCAGAAACAGTTCTGCAAGCACCCATCCGTTACTGCGGAGACGCGCCCGAATCATACGTAAGTTATGTACTATGAATTTCATAATCAATCTCGCTTTATTTATCGTTCAAAGAATCCACAATCGTGTGCCGTGCGGCAAGCCATGTAGGCAGGCCTGCGCTCAGCAGGTTGATGACCAGACAGAAAAGGAATGCCAGACAGAACACCGTAGGGCTGAACAGTACCGACATGCTCAGGTCGAACTCGCCGGAAGTGCCGGTGTTCTGATTATTGGTGAACAGCCACGTACGCATGCCGTACACGGCCAGATAACTGAACACCAGCCCCACCGCTCCGCCAATCAGGGTCAGTACGAGGTTTTCATTCAATATCTGCCTTATCAGTACGCCGCGCGTTGCTCCGAATGCCTTACGCACGCCCAGTTCACTGATGCGCTGCTGCATACGGCTGTTGCTCAGGCCGCACAGATTGAGCGACGGCACTAAAAGAACAATGAGCAATGCCAAAGCGTACTGTATGTACAACATCCGCAAATCCGGCCCCACGTTGGCCCACACATGGTTGACATGTGTCACGATTTCATCGGGCTGTTCCATGATGTCCATCAGCACTTCGGTCTGTACGGCATTGATGTCCTTCACCCGCTTCGCTATTCCCTGCCTGATGGCCGGAATATCTTCGGAAGAGCGTGCCAGCGCCACCACCGTATGCGATTGGGCATAACTCCAGATGGAAGTGGCATCCTGCAACTTGGCGGGATACATGCGCCACACTTGCGCATAAGCATCCTTCGCAATGACCGAAACATCCTTTACCACCCCGCAGATACGCGCTTCGTTACGGTTCAGCAGCACCGTCTTGCCTACTGCATCCGTAGTGCCGAACAGTTTCCGCGCCACAGAGGCGGCCACGACAATGGCGGACACATCGCCGCCCCGGTCGGAATCGTCGAATCCCCGTCCTGCGACAAACTGCATCCGGAACACTTTCCAGAATCCCGGGTCGGTTTCCATAGCATCCACTTTCACCGCATTAGTGCCGTCGGGCATGGAAACCAGGGCGACCGTTGCCGGAACAAATGCCGTACAGGCCTCTACTTCGGGCAACGGCTGCACACAGTCCTTCATGAAAGCCGGCGAACAGGCTGTATAATTATTCCAGCCTTTGTTCTCCTTGCCCTGCAAATGCATCTTGCTTATGTAGAGAGAGCGGTTACGGTTCACTTCCGGCTCGATGTCGGCATATTTCATCTGCCAGGTAATCACAATCGCCATAATCATGGTAATGGCAAATGCCGTACCCAATATGAATATGGTACTCAGCAACGGGTTCTGCCGTAAAAGTATAAAAGCTTGGCGAATGGTCTGCATTTTTGAGTTATGAGTTATAAGTTATGGATTATGGGGGTTATTCTACTTGACGGCCGTCGAAGAAGCGGATTGTCCTTGAGGTCTGTCTGGCTTGCTCTTCATTGTGGGTTACCATTACGATGGTGCGCCCGTCTTCCTTGTTCAGCTGATGCAGCAGCTCCATCACTTCCGCTCCCATTTTGGAGTCCAGGTTACCGGTAGGCTCATCGGCGAGGATTATCTCCGGATTGCCGATAATGGCGCGTGCGATGGCAACACGCTGGCACTGACCGCCGGAGAGCTGTGTAGGCATGTGGCGCATACGGTGGCTCAGGCCTACTTTCTGCAACACTTCCTCTGCCAGGCGGCGACGTTCTTTGGACGATACCTTTCTGTACAGCAAAGGCAGTTCCACGTTGTCCAGCACATTCAGCGAGTTAATCAAATGGAAAGACTGGAACACAAAGCCTAATTTCTGATTGCGGAAAGCCGCCAGTTCCTTGTCCTTCATGCCGTCCACCTTGGTACCGACTATTTCAATCGTGCCGCCGGTAGGCGCATCCAGCAAACCCATAATATTCAGCAAAGTAGATTTACCGCAACCGGAAGGTCCCATGATACTGAGGAATTCCCCCTTGTTCACTTCGAGGTTCACATTCTCCAACGCTACGGTTTCAATCTCGTTGGTACGATAAATCTTGTTGATGCCAGTTAACTTAATCATAATGGTAGGTATTTAATTGTTATTTCAGTTTCAGCTTATTCTTGTTCTTATATTGGCTCATATCGCTCACCACCACCTCATCGCCCGGTTGCAAGCCGCCAATTACTTCCACAAACTCAAAGTTGGAATCGCCCAACTGCACTTTGCGTTTCACAATCTCCTTGTCGGAATTGCGTACAAACAGTTCGTACTCCCCGCGACCCACGTAGTAAGAGGCGTTGGCTATGCGCATCACGTCCTCTTTCACGGCGTTCATCACATATACGTCCGTCTTCAGGCCGGAGCGCAGACGGCGGTTGTTGTCCTCGTTCAACTGTACGGTGAAGGAAATAACGCCATTCTTGGACAACGGAGTGACGCTGCTCACCGTACCTTCCAGCTTCTCGCTGCCTATCTTGACTATCGCCTTGCCACCGGCGGCAACACGGTCGCCATACGTGTCGGCTATCTCGCCCTCTACCTTGAAATGGCTCAAATCGGAGATGACGGCAATCTGCGAACCTTCCGCCACCTGCGCGCCGATCTGGTTGTTTATGTAAGTGAGGATTGCCTTGCGGGGCGAGCGGACTTGCGCATCGTCCAGCGTACGTTTCGTTTCGGCAAGCGTCTTCCTGAAGATACTGAAGTCCAGCTCCTGCACCTGATATTCGGCGTCCAGCACTTCCTTCTCATTGGCGTACTGCTGTTTCAACTGTTCGTATTCCAGCTCAGCCACGTTGTAACTCAGCTCCGCCTGACGCACTTTGTCGGTAGTGCCCGAACCGAGGCTGTCGAGGTATTGCTCGTTGCGCAGTTCCACTCTCTTGCGGTTCAACTGCATGGCAGATACCTTTATCTTCATCTCCAGGTCGTTCAGCTTGGTCATATTCTCAAGCTTGAGCTGCTTCAGCTTGTAGCTGCGCATCTGCTCCTCGTCGAGTTTCTGCTTGTAGTCGGTTTCGGCACTCTGTAAATCCAGCTTCAGGATGGGCGTGCCTATATCCACGCTGTCGCCACCTTTCTTATATACTTCCAGAATACGGGTGTTGATGGGCGAGTTGATAATCTCCTCAAAGGCAGGAACCACCTTTCCGGAAGCGCTTACGCTGACCTCAATCGTGCCTGTACTTACCTGGGAGAACACAATGTCCTTCTCCTTCACCCCCGTGCGCATCAATGAAATGAGCACACTGATAACAACGATACCCGCAGCGCCCATGCCGCCATAACGAATGATTTTCTTGTTACGCTCTTTGTTACGAACTTCTTTCGGAATCTCTCTATCCATATTTTCTGTCTTTATTTACTGTTTTACGTTGCCGCTGTCCTGTTGCGTAAACGGACAGCCTGCGATTCTTCGCCCTTATACTTGCCAAATCCGTGCCAAAAACATAAATCGTTGAAAACAAGCGTTAAGGCAAAAAGAAGAGTGTCCGTTTTCGGACACTCTGTACATTTTCGGATAGCGGCACTGTACGAAAAGAAGAAACGGACGGGAAAGAAAACATAAAAGTCCGGTAGAGGAAATATAAAACAGCAGGGGATAACGGGCCAAACTCCTAACCTTTGCGTCCGTCCCACGCGCTGGTACTTGTCATACCACGCGTTGGTAGGGCATGTACCAAGCTTTGGTACGACAAGTACCACACTATGGTACGAGAGATACCAACGGTTGGTACTCCGCGTACCAAGCCGAGGTATTTCCCGGTACATACTTTCTTATGAGTATCAAGTACTTACGATAATCTTTCCTGAACGTTATCTCAGGCGCAGTCTGTCCCCTACTTCGGGCACATATTCCGCATCCTTGCGATTCATCTTATACAGATTCTTCAGGCGGATGCCGTACTTCTGCGAAATGGAGTGCATGGAATCGCCGTCTTTTACAATATAAACGGTATGAGGTTTGGCGGCTTTCTTGCGCTTGTCTTTCAGATAAATGATGTCGCCTGCCTCTAAGGTATACTCTTTATGCAGGTCGTTATACTTCACCAGTTTGCGCCAACTGATGTCGAACTCTTTGCCCAGGAACTGGAAAGTATCGCCGTCGCGGGCCACAACGTAGGCAATGTCGTTGGCAATATACACCTGATGCGGGTTGGCGAGCCAGGGTTTCTTCTTCAGTTCTTTCTCCCACTTGCGGGCTTCGCGCTTGCTCATGCCGCGGCTGTCGTACTTATACAGGTCGTAGTCCTCGATAATGGTTATCAGGCGGTTGGCATAGGAAGGGTCTGTGGCGTATCCCGCTTTTTTCAGGCCGCGCGCCCAGCCTTTGTAGTCGGTAATCTTCAGCTTAAACAGGAAAGCATAGCGTGCGCCGCGTTTCAGGAAGAGCGAGTGGTCCTCGTAGGAGTCCTTCGGGTGGCGATAGGCGCGGAAGCACTCTCCTTTGGCATCGTCGTCGTGGTACACTCTCCGCCCGCGCCAGTCGCTATGGCACTTTATGCCGAAGTGGTTGTTGCTCTTGCGCGCCAGTGCGCTTTGTCCCGCACCGCTCTCCAGCAGGCCTTGTGCCAGTGTAATGCTGGCGGGTATCTTATGTTCCTTCATCTGCTCCACGGCAAGCGGGGCATATTGTTTGATATATTCGTTGTAACGGGAGTTTCTGCGTTGTGCCTGCACAGCCACGCAAATAAGGAGAAGTGCTATGATAGCAGTCAGTCTGAATATAGGTTTCATGCTTCGGGTGTTGAATTTGACACAAAAGTCTGCAAAAGAATTGAAAAAACCAATCTCTTTCCTATCTTTGTAACATTAATTACAATAAACCATTATTCTATGAAGGACCTGAACATACAGATTGCCATCAAGATATACGAATACGAAGAGTTGAATGCCGCCGACCGCGAGCTCCTGGATGCCGCCCGGCAGGCAACTTACCGCAGTTATGCCCCCTACTCGCACTTCTCGGTAGGCGCGGCCGCCCGGTTGGCAAACAATATCATCGTCACAGGAACCAACCAGGAGAATGCAGCCTATCCGTCGGGGCTTTGCGCGGAACGCACCACTCTGTTCTATGCCAACTCCCAATATCCCGACCAGGCCGTGGAGACACTCGCCATAGCCGCCCGCAACGAACGCGGCGAGTTCCTGGAAGAGCCAATTCCCCCGTGCGGCGCCTGCCGGCAGGTAATGCTCGAAACGGAAAAACGCTTCAAACGTCCCATGCGCATACTGCTGTCCGGCGAAAAAGGCATTTATGAATTGAGGAGTGTGGGCGCATTGCTGCCGCTTTCGTTCGATGCGTCTTCCATGTTATAAAACAAATACCTACCTTTGCAACCGCTAACCAACAAATACCACCACCAATGAGAATATCCAAATAAAGACAGCACATTTCGGTAAACATCACTTTATATATGCTTTTCATATCAGAACGCTGAGCATCACTCAAAAGGGGAATGTTTAGCCTTTACTGTGTTTGTCTGTTTCCCACAGCCTTACGAGAGTCGAAAGTGTGTCGTACAGACACCTATGTTATCTACCCTAAACACAGTAATTTTATGAGTATCATTATCAAAGACCTTAGCTATACCCATACCGATAAGGAAGTTTTGTTTTCCAACCTTAATCTGATTATCAATTCCGGAGAAAAGACCGCGCTGACAGGCAATAACGGTTGCGGAAAGTCCACCCTGATGCGTATCCTTGCGGGAGAAGCATCGCCGGGCGCCGGCAGTGTACATTGTTCCGGGCATCTTTACTATGTGCCCCAGCATTTCGGACAATATGACGGCAGGACGGTTGCACAGGTATTAGGCATAGACCGCAAGCTAACCGCGCTCTGTGCCATACTGGACGGAGATGCCGCAGAAGAACACTTCGCTGTTCTCGGCGATGACTGGGAGATTGAAAAACGTGCCCAATCCGCCCTCAGTGTATGGGGCTTGGAAGGTCTGTCCCTCTCCCGCCGACTGAACGGATTGAGTGGCGGAGAGAAAACCCGTCTGTTTCTTGCCGGCATGGAACTGAATGCACCCGATGTTATCCTGCTGGATGAACCGACCAATCACCTGGACACTTCTGCCAGAGAGCGTTTTTATGATTTTATACGCCGTACCTCTGCCACAGCGCTCATCATCAGTCACGACCGTACACTGCTGAACTTGTTGCCGGCTATCTGTGAACTCTCTCGTAACAAACTGACCTATTATGGCGGCAGTTACGACTTCTACAAAGAACAAAAAAAGATACATCAGAATGCTCTCCTGCAACAGTTGGAAGAAAAAGAAAAAGCTTTCCGCCTTGCCCGAAAAACAGCCCGTGAAGTGGAAGAACGGAAAGCCAAACAAAATGTACGGGGTGAAAAAGCCGCCCTGAAGAAAGGCATTCCACGTATCATGATGGGAAATCTAAAAAATCATGCCGAAAACAGTACCGGGAAGCTAAATAATATCCATATCCAAAAATCGGAAAAGATACGGCAGGAAGTAATGGACATCAGAAACTCCTTATCACAAACGGATAAGTTGAAAACAGATTTCAACGCTTCGGCATTGCACACAGGCAAAGTACTCGTCACGGCACAGAATATCAACTTTCACTATCCGGACAGCAACACAAACCTTTGGACGGTTCCGCTCAGTTTTCAGCTACGCAGCGGCAACCGGTTCTGCATTAAAGGGGATAACGGCAGCGGCAAAACAACCTTGCTGAGACTGATTACCGGTGAACTGACACCGACCGGCGGGACGATAGAACGTGCAGACTTTACCTATGTCTATCTGGATCAGGAGTACTCCCTTATCCAAAATGAATATACCGTTTCGGAACAAGCGGAAGCCTTCAACCTGCGGCATCTGCCGGAGCATGAAATAAAGACTGTCTTAAACCGCTATCTCTTCCCGCAGGACGTCTGGAACAAGCCTTGCAGCAAATTAAGCGGCGGTGAGAAAATGCGTCTTGCCTTCTGCTGCCTGATGATTGCCGATAACACTCCCGACTTGTTTATTCTGGACGAGCCCACCAATAATCTGGACATCGAAAGTATTGAAATCATCACAGCTACGATACGTAACTATCAAGGTACCGTACTTGCTGTCTCACACGACCGGGATTTTCTGAAAGAAACAGGAATTGAACAAGAAATAAGCTTTTTTCTGTAAAATCGGTAAAAACAAACGTAATCCATATACACAAACTAATTATAAACTCCTTATTTTTGCAATGATAAAACTATTATGACTATGTTACGTACTATCAGACTGACACTTGCAATTGTATTCTTTGCGCTCGTCACGCTCCTGTTCCTCGATTTCACCGGAACGCTACACGGCTGGATGGGCTGGATGGCGAAAATACAGTTTCTCCCCGCACTGCTCGCACTGAATGCAGGCGTGGTACTGCTGCTTATTGCATTGACCCTGCTGTTCGGACGCGTCTATTGCTCCGTTATCTGCCCGCTCGGCGTATTTCAGGATGTCATTTCCCGGTTTGCAGGCAAGCGGAAGAAAAACCGTTTCCGCTATTCTCCCGCCAGGAAATGGCTGCGTTACGGAATGTTGGCAGTGTTTGCCGTGACCCTCATTGCGGGCGTGCGCTTTCATGCGGTTGCTTCGCTGCTCGAACCGTATAGCTCTTACGGGCGCATCGCTTCCAATCTCTTCGCTCCCGTCTATCAGTGGGGCAATAATCTGCTGGCATATCTGGCGGAACGGGCGGACAGCTACGCTTTTTATGAAACAGAAGTATGGATGAAAAGCCTGCCTACCTTCATCATTGCGGCCCTTACTTTTGTCGTGCTCATCATATTGGCATGGCGAGGCGGACGTACGTACTGCAACACGATTTGTCCGGTAGGTACGGTGCTCGGTTTCCTGTCCGGGTATTCTCTTTTCAAACCGGTCATAGATACCGAGAAGTGCAACGGCTGCGGACTTTGCGCACGCAACTGCAAGGCATCGTGCATCAACTCCAAAACCCACGAAATTGATTACAGCCGTTGCGTGGCATGCATGGACTGCCTGGATAAATGCAGACAGGGAGCCATCACCTACACCCGCCGCCGTCATAAAGCGGATGCTGCGAAAATATCCGCCCGGAATCAGACTCAATGTACAACAACTTCTACCGGACCGGCAGATGATACCCGGCGCGCATTCCTCTCGGCAACGGCAGTATTGGCCACTACCGCCGCTCTAAAGGCGCAAGAAAAGAAAGTAGACGGCGGACTGGCCGTCATCGAAGACAAGAAGATACCCGCACGTGCCGCCGCCATTACTCCTCCGGGGTCGTTAAGCGCACGCAACTTTGCACAACACTGTACGGCTTGCCAGCTATGCGCTGTGGTGTGTCCCAACCAGGTGCTGCGCCCCTCTTCCGACCTGACACGGCTGATGCAGCCGGAAATGTCCTACGAGCGCGGCTACTGCCGTCCCGAATGTACCAAGTGTTCGGAGGTATGCCCGACAGGAGCCATACGC
>ERZ779702.392-NODE-392-length-14558-cov-2.50714_pt1 | contig 14558 bp, 10 predicted proteins | sample MGYA00511073_ERZ779702 | MGnify/ENA primary metagenome ERZ779702 (study PRJEB29588, sample SAMEA2163351) | human gut metagenome | biome: human gut; feature: human-associated habitat; material: faeces | place: Denmark | collected 2008/2010 ... | reverse complement strand
CCCGGCTGCCGTGGCGCGGACGGTAAGAGGCATCCGTTTGTCGTAGCCATTGTTGTATGGTTCGTGGCTGTTGTCACATCCGTTGCAGATGAGAAGGCTGCAAAGCAGTATATTGGCAGATAGGTGTTTCATGTCGTTTCGTTTTTAGTTTATCACAACCGTTTCGCTTACCGTTTCAGTACTTCCTGTGTTCCATGTCGGAAGGCTGCCTGCTGTTACGGTGACTTTCTTCCGGGAGATGCCGAGGGTATAACTTATGGAAGCTCCTTCCGTCCACATTTCGGTCGATGGCAGTGTCTGGTTGCTCAGGACGATAGTCTGGGTGATGTCCGTATTATCGGAATTATAGGCTTGGTAGGTGTAGGTGAGGTTGAAGACACTCTCTGTTCCGTAAGGCAGCAGATAGAAGGTTGCGAGCAGTTCCTTGGGGGCTGCGGTGTTATCCGGAATATCGAAACGGGTAGCGGTGGCGGTGAATGTTTCCGTTTCGGCGGGGGCGGGATAACTCCAGCCGAATCCTTTGTCTTTACTGTCTTCCGGGATATGGCAGGTGAGGATACCGTTTTTCATTCCGCGGATGGAGAATGCCGTGATTTGCTTTCCGGTCGTGTTATCGTCGCTTTTTACGTAGATGGCAATCCGGGTCAGGGTATGGTGGAAGCGAAACTTCACCAGGCTGTTGTCCGAAGCGGAAGTCTGGTTCATCAGCGGGACGGCGGCAAGAAGGTCGGTCTGTGCGCTTTCGGACCGGGACGGGGTATATTCGATGACGGGCGGTCCGCTTTGTGCACTGCCGGATACGCTGAAACTGCCCGTGTTGTATGGTCCGTAAGCGAAGAAACTCAATTTGTCCGCCGGGTTGTTGGGCCAGTATTTCAAGGGAGAGTACGTCCAGGTGGAGCTGCCTTCGGTGCGTGTCACCTTCTGATTGCACATGAAGTTCGGGGTGTCCGTTTTCTGCATGTTTCTGCTGCCCGTATAGTAAGCATATACGCCTATGGCGGAGAGATTGTCTGCGGTCAGTCCGTCGTTTCGGGTTTGCCGCGTCTCTGCCGGCGCAGTGGAGAATCCTATGAGGAGTTCTTCCGCTTGCAGGACTTCGGACGTTCCGTTGCCTGCATTGCAGGCAGTAAGCAACAGGCATGCGATAAAGACCGGCAGGTGTCTTGTGCCAGATATACTTTGGGTCTTGTTCATTGGTCAATGTTCTTGGTGGCCGGGAAGAGACATCCAACTCCGCCCGGCCTGTGTGGTGAGGTTTATTCTATTGTTACGTCATTCGTTATGTCAGACCAGTTTTCTACTTTGGCTTCTTCTATCTTGATTTCGTGCAGGTTGATTTGCAGCGTGTAGAGATAGGATTCGTTTCGCTTCATATGGCCTTTGGGCAATGAGATTACGGATTCGGCATGGCTGGCAATGTACTTGCTGGAACCGGAACTGGTATTGTCCTTTGTAACGATGTCATAATGGAACCCTATCTTGATATCTCCTTCGGCACAACCGGAGTTTTTGGTTACATCAGCGTCATTGTCTCCGACTGGAATCAGGTATAAGTATTGTTTTTCCGGAAACAGGCTGACGGGCGTCTTTTGCGATTCGGCAGTCAGTTTTATTCCCTTGACGCTACCTTCGTGCCCGGTGGTGGCATCGGTTTCAATGATTCCTTCTTTCTCCAGCGCCAGGATATTATCGAGGCTGAAGTCCTTATCAGGAATGACAGCGTTTTCATAGTTCCAGTGCAGCTGTGACCATTTGGCGCTTGTATAGAACTTGGAACCGGGGTTGGATGCCGCTGAAAGGTTGGTCAGTGAAAGGTTACCGCTTTCTGCTGTCGTGCCGTGGTCTTTGCCCACAATCCACATATGCGTGATGTATACGAAGCTGTTATTGCCGTCCATTCCGGTAAAGTCACCGCTTCCCAGCTTTGCCTTGAACGAGATGCGGGAAAGCGTGTGTTTGAAGTTGAAACTTACTTTTCCGCCATTGGCTTGAGTGTATTGCTGGTCGAGTGCATCAGCTACTACAAGGTCTACCATTTTAGTCAGTTCGTTCTCTTTTTTGAGGCTGAAATTAATGTAAGGAATTCCTGCTTCGGTAGCAGCGGAAATAGTTATTCCCGTTTTGGTGCCGCTTTGCCCGTTGCTTTCGTAAGGTGCGTAAGCGAAGAAGGAAATCTTGTCGCCGTCGCGGTTGGGCCAGTACTTTACGGGGCTATATGTCCATGCGCTGGTTTTCGAGTCATACTCCACCGCCTGATTGTACATATATCCTGCAGTGACTGTGTTTTTTACATTCTCGAACGTCTCCTGTCCCGTAAAATATCCCATAATGCCGAAGCCACCGTATTTCTCTGCATCCGAGGGAGAGTCTTTCATACTTTCCGTGGTCATGTCCACGCCACGGGTTGCCAGTCCGGTGTATACACCGAATCCTACTGCCGGATGGGAGTCCGGGTTTACATCTGTTACTTCATTCTGCGAGCAGCCTGCTAATAGCAATACTGTCAGCAATTGCGTGATTGCGCTGGTTCTTTTCATCTTTCTTTTCAATTGATAGTTGTTTGTTTACTTAGATTATATATGTATATATTGATGGTATGATGGCTTATATAATAGGTATGTCGGTATTGATATCGTTTTCCCATCCGTTTACGTCTACGTCAAAGCTCGAACCTGAACCGGTTTCAGGTTCCACATCCGGTATCTTTCCCGTGTTCACTTCTATCCGGAGTGTGGTTGTTCCTTGTCCGTCGTCCGTTTCTGTCACTTCCACCTTGTCGTAGCTTTCTGTAAAGTGGGTTTTGCCGTCTGTAAGTAATGCGTCGATGTATATCCTGTGTTCGCTTCCGGTATGGAGGCCGAATATTTCGAACGTGCCGCTAATCGTTCCGTCGGCTGGTGATTCGGGAGTGAATTGGTAAGTGGAAGGCACAAATTCCTGTATCACGGTATTGGCCGACGGCTTGCCGGTGGCGAGAAATACGGATTCAGACACACCGTCCAAACGGCAGGTGAGTGAGCGGACATTGTTCAGCCCCTTTATGTGGAATGTGGCTATAATCTTACGGGTCATCTTTTGCGGTGTGAGGTGAATATGACAAGGGTCATCGCCGGTTGCGGTAATCTCCGGATGTACGGTGGGTTGCTTGTATGGAGTGCTGCCGTAGTTGCCCAGCATCTTTTCCGTAACCTCGAATCCTTCCATTGTGGCTACGGCAAGTTCTTCGGGAGAGGATACAAGGGTGCGTATTCCTTCATCCGGACGTGTGATTATTTTGCCGGCACAGGCTTCCAGTGTTTCATAACACTCTTTTCCACGGAATGTAATGTTGCTGAAGTCGTTGAAGGAACGATTAAAGAGAAGGACATGGTATATGCCTTCCGGCAAACGTATCTTGTCTCCCGAACGGTCGCCCAAAAGGAATACTTTCGGTTCGCCGCCTGTTTGCGGATAAAACAGGGCGGTAGCACCGAAATCCGCTTCTTTACTGTCCAACTCCAGTCGGCACTGAGGCTGATTTCGGCTACTTCATAGTAGGTCAGTTCGCGGCGTTCGCAGGCAAGGAATGTGATGTGCAGGAATACGATGCACAGTAATGGAAAGGTAGCGGGGTATTTGTGTTTCATTTTATGCCTCCTTCCTGTGTTTTCTGCTTGCGGGCAAGCAGCCATATGAGCGAGACTTTGGCTTTGGTAGGGCCAAACCATGTATAACGGCCGTTCTCTTGCCATTGCAGGGTTTGGTAATTGTTGCGTGCATGGTAATGACGGTAGTCTGTGCGCAGCAACCCTATACCTATATTGAATTCCAAATGCAGGTGGCGCGAAAGTTTGTGGGCATAACCGTAGCTGAATCCTGCTGCTATGAAAAATTCGCCCTGATAGCCATTGGTTTTCCATTGCAGGTCGTATTTGCCGCCTCCGGCATACAGACCGACGAAATGTCCTGTCAGTATGTCTTGTCGCTTCCGTTGTCTGTATAACTGCGGCCAATAGCGTACTTCGAGTCCGCCCGCCATGATTTCAAGGCAGTATTTATCACCGTCAAGCAGCCACCAGGGAAACATGTATTCTCCGTTTACCGACCAATGTCTGCCTATAGGTATTTCAATCTCGAAGTTGGGAATCAGCGCAACGTCAAATAGCAGGTTGGTCTTTAGGGCGAACAACGGGTGTGTGGCGGGATGTCCGGAACCGGAAGCAGGCAGAAACCTGTCGGGAATTTCCATGCTGGCCGGTAGCGGATACTCTACATTCCGAAAGAGATTCGGGACGGTATCTTGAAGGCAAAGGTATCCGGGGTATGCCGGCAGACGTACTGTTTTTTCCCAATCTATCTGCAGGATGGCCGAACGCAGGCTACGTAATATCCGGGCACGGATATACGGGTGGATGGAGTCACTTTCCAGCAGCTTTAGGGCTTTTTTACGTTGGATGCCGGTATTGCTGTTGTCGATGATGTACAGTATCTGCCCACGGTGGGGGAGATGGCGTCTTTCGTCGACAAGACGCCGCAGTCCTTGCCAGTTTTCTCCTTGCGGACAAGTGTGTATGCGGCAGGTATCGATATGGGGAAATTTACGTATCAGATAGTTCTTGATGTTTATCGCTCTGCGTTCTGCCAATTGCTCGTTGTAGGCGGTATTGCCATCGGGAGAAGCAAAAGCGAGGATATGTATGGAACTTATCTTTTGTGGAACGGTATCATGGCTGGAAAACAGGCTGTCCAGAGCATTGAAGACATGTATATTATCCATGTATCCGCTGTCGGGCAACGTCCGGTCGAAACGAAAATGAAGTTCCATCGGTTGGGCGGGAACATACGTTCTTCTTTCTTGCTGGGCATGGCAATATGGAATGATTATAAAAGGTATCACCCAGCCAATAATAATGCTTTTCGCACTTTTATTAAGAACATTCATAAGACGAATGGTTTGGCCGCTGTCGAAAAGATTGTTACATTTTTCCGATAAACATTGCTGTGTGGAGCGGCTGTATATATTTGTTTGTTTGCTTTGCTTGTCCGTATTATCTCTGAATACGACGCTTATAGCAACAAATATATATTATTTTTCTATAGATGGTTTTATTTTTACCAAAAGATTTTAAAAAAATGCGCTTTTTCGTGGAAAGGATATATGGGGGACGGTATAACGGGGCTTACCGGCAGCAAAACAGGGAAAATGCTTCTGATAAAACATTTTCCCTGTCAGGTATAAGGTGTGTTGCTTGGGAAGCGAATAAATAATTTTACATTTTGTTGGTAGGGTGCAAGAGTATCCGTTATTTTATTCTTTGCCGGTCTTCTTATATATTTTCTAATTGTCTGTAATCTGATATATGTACGTTTTCATTTCAGCAGCGTTCCCGTTGCCTTTAAATAAGTGATGTAGTTCAGGTACAGCCGGAAACGTGCATCGACTTTGGTTTCATAAGCCTGCTGCCACAGAGCTTGCGCTTCCAGGTGGTCGGACAGGGTTTCCAGTCCCACGTCGTATTGGCTGCGGCTCACTCTCATGTTCTCTTCCGCCTGTTGCAGGGAGCGTTCGGCAATGGTGCTTTCCAGCCGGGCTTCGTCGAGGTTGTTGACGGATTGTGCCAGCTCAAGCAGCATTTGTTCGTTCATGTTCTCCTGTTCGAGGCGCGCCTGCTCCAGTTTGGCTTTGGCTGCACGTACTTTATTGCTGTTTGCACCGAAGTGGAAGAGCGGTACGCTTACGTTCAGAAGCACAGAGAAGCTGCCGCCATCGAACAGGTTCTGATCGCTGATTTCCAAGCCGTGGATGTAGTCGTACGAACCTTTCACGCCGATTTTGGGCAGGAGTTCGCTGCGGTTCAGTTTCACCTGCTGCTTGGCGATGGCCACTTGCTGGTTCAGTATGGCATATTCGGGGCGGGCGGAGATGTCGGCTGTTTGCAGCCGGATGTCCTGTGCCACTTCGGGAAAAGTATCGGCGGTGCGTATATCTGCCGTCAGCGGTTTGCCGATGTAGTGGCAGAGGTTCATGGTGGCCAGGCGCAGCGCATTGTCGGCCTTGCGGATGTTGAGTTCGCTTTCGTTCAGCTTTACCTGCACTTTCAGCACGTCGTTCTGGGGCTTGAGGCCGTGTTTATGGGCGCTTTCCACGTTCTTCATCAGTTCCGTGAGCACGGCATTGTATTTGTCGGCCACTTTCTTCATCTCTTTGGCTTTGATGACTTGTGCGTATGCCTGCTCTGTCTTAACAATGACTTCCGAGGCTGTAAGCGTTTCGCTCAACTGTGCCATTTCCTTACCCAGCAGGGACATTTTGTATGCCGCACGGATTTTACCGCCCATGTAGAGCGGCTGCTCCACTTGTATGCCGCCCATATATACCATGCCTATCTTGTAGTTCAGGTCTATTCCGGGGAAGTAGGCGAACCCCTTGTTGGGAAGGAATTGCCCCGTGGCATCGGGCAGGAAAGTAGGCAGATTGCCGCCGGCTATGCCGAGACTGCCGTCTGATGTACTGTAGATACCCGTACCGCTGAGGCTGAAGTTGGGGAAGAAGTTGCCCTTATAGCTCTTTGCGGTGTAGCGTGCACTTTCCGTTTGTCTGGCGGCTGCTGCCATTTCTTTATTGTATTTCAGCGCCATTTCCCTGCATTGTTCCAGTGTCAGCGTCTCTTGGGCGGAGATGCAGGCAGCGGAGAGCAGGGCGGCGAGGATGAATGTTGTCTTTTTCATTATTGTTCGTTTTTTATATGAAAGAATAATGCGTATAGTACAGGGATAAACAGGAGTGTTATCAGCGTTCCGAATGTGAGGCCGCCCATGATGGAAGCCGCCAGCGAACCGAACATCGCGTCGGGCAACAGCGGTATCATACCCAGAATGGTGGTCAGCGCAGCCATGGTCACAGGACGGAGACGGCTTTGGGCGCTATCCACCAGTGCCGTAATAGGTTCTACCCCTTGGTTGAGCTGAAGGGTGATTTCATCCATCAGTACGATGCCGTTCTTGATAAGCATGCCTATCAGTCCCAGTGTACCCACGATTGCCACGAAGTTGAACGTCTTGTCTGTAAGCAGCATCACAGCCACCACTCCCACAAGCAGCATGGGCAGACTGCAGAAGATGATAATCGGCTTGCGGTAGTCCTTGAACAGCATGATAAGGATGGCAATCATCAGGATGATGGCAAGCGGGAAGTTCTTGAACAGATACTCCATGGACTCGTCGCTGGCGCTCTTCTCTCCCTGCCAATGCAGGGTATAGCCTTGCGGAAGTTCTATCTGTTCTATCCGACGGGCGATAATCTGCCTTGCCTTTTCGGTCTCTATGCCGGGAGCGGGAGAGCATTGCACGCGCTGGCTGCGCTGCCCGTTATAGCGCGGTACGACGGGGTCTTCCCAGCGGATGTCGATGCGCTTGCTGATTTGTTTCAGCGGGGTGCTTCCCATGAGGCTTTCCACCAGTTCTTCCTTGCTTAGCGTACCTGCCTTCAGTTTCACCATGGTTTCCTCGTTCAGCAGTCCGTTCAGCGAGGGCAGGGCGGAGAATACCTGCGTATTGCCGAGGTCTTCTATCGGCTTTCCTTCCTCGTCCAGACATTTCAGGTAGATGTTGTCGCGGTGGATGCCTTCGTAGAAGAACCCGATAGGTATGCCGCCGTTGGCGGAAAGCAGGGACATGCTTACATCATTGCGGCTGAGACCCAGCGCACGGGCGGCTTCCTGGTCGTACTCGATGGAGAGTACGGGTATCTGCGGTTCCCAGTCGGTGGTGATGAGGCGGACTTCCGGCGTGTGTTCCATAATGTACCGCGCGCTGTCGGCCAAGCGGTGCAGTACGGCAGGGTCGGGCCCCATGAACTGCGCTTCGATAGGGTACTTCTTGAACATCAGGTTGTAGCGTTTCAGGTTGATGTAAGCATCCGGATAACGCCGTGTCAGGTATTCCTGTATCTCATCCATATTCTCTACCAGGTCGTCAGGAGAGGTGAAGTCTATAATCAGTTCGCCGTACGACAAGGACGGATTGGCGATGCTGCGCACCAGGTTGTAGCGTCCCGGCGTGCCGCCGACAGAGGCGGTGACATGGGTAATCTCCTTGCGTGTTTTCAGGTAGGATTCTATCTCCCTTAAATCGCGTGCCACGCGGGTGGAGTTATTGCCTTCGGGCAGCTTGTACTCCATGTAGAGCTGGTCGTACACCATATCAGGGAAGAAACCCTGCCGCATGTAGCCGTAGCCGAAAATGGAAAGTCCCAGCAGGGCGAGCATCGCCAGTACGACGCTCCAGCGATGTGCCAGTCCGAAGTAGAGGGCGGTGCGCAGCAGGGCATAGGTACGTCCCTTGTATTCGCGCTTTCCGGTGGCGCTGACTTCAACGGCAGGGTGCAGCTTGCGGTTTGCCATCAGCGGCACGTGCACCAGCGCCAGCACCCAACTCAGCAGTAAGGACACCGCCAGTACGATGAACAGGTCGCGGGTGTATACCCCGGCAGTGTCCGGCGACAGGAAGATGGGAAGGAAAGCGATGATGGCTATCAGTGTGGCGCCCAACAGGGGCATTGCCGTCTGGCGGCCGATGGCTGTCATTGCCTCCATGCGGTTTTTGCCGGCTTTCAGGTCTACCAGTATGCCGTCTACGATGACAATGGCATTATCTACCAGCATACCCATTGCCAGCACGAAAGCGGCAAGCGATACACGCTGCATGGTTCCGTCTGCCGTGTACAGGAACAGGAACGAACCGAATACGGTGACAATGAGGCTGATGCCGATGATGATTCCGCTCTTGAAGCCCATAGCCAGCATCAGGATTACCACAACGATGATGACGGACTCTATCAGGTTGATGACGAAAGTACCCAAAGAGGCTTCCACACGTTCGGGCTGATAGAATACCTTGTGGCACTCCACGCCTGCGGGCAGGCGGCTTTCTTTCAGTTGCGCCAGCTTCTTTTCTACGGCAGCGCCCACTTTCACGATGTCCGAACCGCTGGAAGCTGCGATGAGGATTCCCTGCGCCCGTTCGCTGTCGAAGAACAGTTCGTTGCGGGTAGGTTCTTCGTATCCTTTCTCGATGCGGGCGATGTCGCGCATGCGGAGCTGGTCGTCGTCATGCCCTTGTATCAGCATGCTGCCTATATCTTCCACTGTCCTGAACTTGTCGCTGACGGTGACGCGGATGCGGTTGTCGCCATTGTCGTAGTAGCCGCTGTAGGTGGTCTTGTTCTGTCCGTTCAGGGTGGCGAGGACTTCGGCGGGCTTTACGCCGAGGTTTGCCATGCGGTCTTGCAGCAGGGAGATGTTGATGCATTCGGGACGTTTGCCGTATAGTTCCACCCGTTCCACACCTGTCATGTCGCTTATTTCGCGCTTGATGAGCTCTGCGTAGTCGGACAGCTCCCGGTCGGACAGTCCGTCACCGGTCAGTGCGTAGAACATTCCGTATACATTGCCGAAGTCGTCTTTCACGATGGGGGTGCTCGCTCCGTCGGGCAGCAGGGCGCAGGCGTCGCTCACCTTGCGGCGCAGCATGTCCCAGCACTGCTCCACTTCATCGTCCGGGGTAATGGTGGTGAGTTCTATCTGTATCAGGGAGAGGTCGTTGTACGAGTAGCTTTCCACATTATCTATATTGCCCATGCTGCGGATGCTCTTTTCCAGCACATCCGTCACTTCCAGCTCTACCTGGTGGGCGGATGCCCCCGGATAGGTGGTTACCACCATGGCGAGTTTCACTTTTATTTCAGGGTCTTCCAGCTTGCTCATCTGGTAGCAGGAGAGGATGCCGCCTACAAACAGGACGGTCACCAGGAAGTAAACCAGATTGCGGTTTTTGAATGCCCATTTGCTTATATCCATAATTGCTGAGTTTTAAAGGAAAACAATGCTATAACAGTCCGCCGATGTTTGTGTCGCTGGCAGCAGGCAGAGGAGTCACGGTTTCTTCGTCCTTTATGTGATGTATTCCTGCCGACACCACTTGGTCGCCGGGTTGCAGCCCGTCGGAAGCGATGATGCTGCGTCCGTTGCTCAGCAGGCGCACGAGGGTTACTTCGCGGCTGTGTACTTTGCTGTCGGACGGGTTGTATACGAATACGCAGGCTTTGCCGTCTTTTTGCAGAACAGCGCTGCCGGGTACGGAGAGGTTGCGTGAACTGTCATTGTCGCAAAGGATGGTAACCATGGTGTTCATGCCCGGAGAAGGAACGGGGCGGTTGTCTGTAATCAGTTGCAGGCGCATGGTGTAGAGCTGGTTCGCATTTGCTTTGGGGGTGACGCTGATGAGTTTCAACTCATAGGTCTGCTCCGGATAAATGTCGAACGTACAGCGGTATCGGTCAAATTGCTCGCGCCGGATGTATTCGGCTGCCGGAAGGTTTATTTCCACTTCCGGGGCGCTGTTGCTTATCATGGACAGGACAGGCATTCCGGCTCCTACCGTTTCGTGTGCTTCAAACAGCCTTTTCTGTATATAGCCGCTGAAAGGGGCGTAAAGGCGGGTGTAGCCCAACTGGTCTTTGTGATGCCGGTATTTGGCGGTGATTTGTTTCAGTCCGTACACGGCCTTATCGTTGGCACTGGGCGTGGTTCCGTTGTCTTTGTAAAGCGCCATTACGCGTTCCGCCTCTGCCTTAATCTGTTTGTATTCGGCCTCGGTGGCGTCCAGTTGCACCTGGTAGTCCGTAGGGTCCAGTTCGGCAAGCAGTTGTCCTGCCTGTACGCGGGCTCCATCCTTTACATATATCTTCTGTATCGTGCCGCTCACTCTGAATGCGAGGCTGATGTCTTGTGCCGCTTTTACTTTTCCGGGATATTGCAGGCTGGTTTGCCCGCCGGCGGAGATGACCGTGTCTGTTTTTACAGTCTGGTATTCTTGCGTGTCTTTAGCTCCGTTGCTACAGGATAGCAGCGAGTAGAGTGAGATGCTTGTTAAAATCCAATAAATTCGTTTCATAATTCAAGGTATATTAGTTTTGTGACAAAATTACTCAGTCTCTTCTATATATAAAAGGTTTATAAGCATTATAAAATGTTCTGTTTATGCCCTCTCTTTATAAAAAACGGACATTTTCCTGTCTATTGCGTTCTCTGGTATTCGGCAGGAGTCATGCCTGTTATCCGTTTGAAGAACTTCGAGAAAAAGGAGGGGTTGGGAAAGTTCAGCTCGTCCGATATTTGGAATATTAACAGATTGCTGTGTTTCAGCAATACTTTCGCTTCAAGAATAACGGATTGGTTGATCCATTGCATTACCGTCTGTCCGCTTGCCTCACGTATAACGGTGCTTAGGTAATGAGGGGTCAGGCATAGCTTGCCGGCATAGAAGTCGACGGAACGTTCCTGCTTGCTATGCTCGTTTACGAGGGCTATGAAGCGCCGGAATATTTCTTCCTGGCGCGAAAGGCGCAGCGGGGTGGCAGTACGCGTTTGCTCGTAAGTATACTTGAGATTGTAAAGCAGGGAAATGATGAGATGCTGTACGGTTTCGCGGCGGTAGGGCGAGGAATGGAGTATATTCCACAGCAGGGTAAAGAACATCTCCGTCTGTGTCCACTCTTTCTCGTTAAATGACAGCACAATGCCATTTCCCGTGTAAGTTTCCGACAAGATAGAACCGGGCAGGGCAGGCAGGAAATTGCGTGCGGGCATTATGATTTGAAAATCATAGTCGGGACTGATTTCCAGCAGTTCTATCAGGGCATTGTCGGGGATAATTATGATTTTGCGGGCGGATGCTTCGTATTCGATGAGGTTGATGGAGATTCGCCCTGTTCCTTGCAGGACACGGATAATCCGTCCTTCTTTGGTACGGTAGGGTTGTTCGGTATGGAACAATTTGCTTCCCATTTGCGTAAAACTGATGACCATCCCCAAGTCATCGTTTATGAAGCGGTACTCAAGATGATTGATGATGTCCGGTTTATGACGGATGTCATCGAATGCAACGCTTATCGGTCTGCTTTTCTCCATATCTATAAACAGTAAGTAATTCAGTGGCAAAGATAATAAAGTATCCATATCGTTTGTCTTTTTCGGTAAAAAGTCGTACTATCGGAACATCATTGCCAACAAATGGATTGTAAACATACTAAGCTGTGCGTCTATCTTTGCATTGTGCTAAATAAAATAAGAAACAGATATGGATGTAAAACAAGCAATTCTCTCTTTAGCCTTTCTTCTTACGGCTGCATTGGTTCATGCACAACTGACCTTGGACGAGTGCCGACGTCAGGCGCAGGCCAATTATCCGTTGGTGCGCCGGTACGGACTGATAGAAAAGGCATGTGAATATGATCTTTCCAATGCCGGAAAGGGCTATCTGCCCCGGTTCTCATTGTCGGGAAAGGCCACGTATCAGAGTGATATAACCCGGCTGCCCGTCGAAATACCGGGTATTGATGTAGAGACAGCTCCCAAAGACCAGTATCAGGTGATGCTCGAATTGCAGCAAACCATTTGGGACGGCGGGGATATCCGCAACCGGAAACGTCTGACACGTGCGGCATCGGATGTGGACATGGAAAAGCAGCATGTAGATATGTACGCATTGAACGACCGTATCAACCAGCTGTTTTTCGGTATCCTGCTGCTGGACGAACAACTGAAGCAGAACCGGCTTTTGCAGGATGATTTGGGACGGACGCACAAGCAGGTGTCTGACTATATGGCAAACGGTATAGCTACCCAAAGCGATTTGGATGTCGTCAGTGTGGAGCAGTTGAATGCCGGACAGCACCGCATCGAACTGGAAACATCGCGTCAGGCATACGTAAACATGCTTTCCGCTTTTATAGGAAAAGAAATTCCTGCCGGAACTGTTTTTCAGAAGCCTGCACCGGAAAGTACCGTCAGTGTGGCGGGTGGGATAAATAACCGTCCCGAACTCCGCCTTTTCGAGGCTCAGGCAGAACAGCTCAGCGTGCAGGAAGCTACACTGAATGCAAGGGTAATGCCCCGTTTCGGGCTTTTTGTGCAGGGTGCCTACGGCAATCCGGGGCTGAATATGCTGAAAGATGAATTCAGTGCATACTATATGGCAGGTGTACGCATGTCGTGGAATTTCGGCAGCCTCTATACCCTGAAGAACGACCGCCGCAGGATAGACAACAGCCGCCGGCAGATAGAAACAAGCAGAGACGTGTTTCTGTTCAATACCCGTTTGCAGGCCACACAGCAGGATGCGGGCGTATTGTCCATGCGCAGGCAAATGGCGGATGATGATGAAATTATCCGCTTGCGTGAGAATATCCGTCGTGCAGCCGAGGCCAAAGTGGAGAACGGAACGCTGACCGTTACCGACCTGCTTCGCGAGATAACCAATGAGAATCTGGCACGCCGGACCAAGGCATTGCATGAAGTGCAACTGTTGATGAATATCTGGCAGTTGAAATACACTTTGAATAATTGAGATTTTAGAATTGATGGTAACAATAAAATCCTATGATATGAAATCATTTACATTATTTCCAGTATTGTTCTTTCTTGTCGCTTGCAGCAGCGGTACACCCGAATATGATGCTACGGGAACTTTCGAGGCTACCGATGTCGTAGTCTCTGCCGAAGCGTCCGGAAAGATACTCGGTCTGGATGTGGAAGAAGGTACTGTTTTGAAAGCCGGGCAGGAAGCCGGCATTATCGACACAGTTCAGCTTTATCTGAAAAAACTCCAGTTGGAAGCCGGTGTTAAGTCCGTGGAAGGGCAACGCCCCGATATTCTGAAACAGGTGGCGGCAACCAAAGAACAAATCGTTCAGGCGCAACGCGAACGCGACCGTGTAGCCAATCTGCTTCGTGTAGGTGCAGCCAATCAGAAGCAGTTGGATGATGCCGAATCACTGCTTAAGGTACTCCGCAAACAACTTGCCGCACAAAACTCCACGTTGCAGAACAGCGACCAGAGTCTGACCTGGCAGAGTTCGTCGGTCGGTATTCAGGTTGCTCAGGTTGAAGACCAGTTAAAGAAATGCCACATCGTTGCTCCGCTGACCGGAACTGTCCTTGCCAAATATGCAGAAGCGGGAGAGCTGGCCGCACCGGGTACTCCGTTGTTCAAGATAGCTGATATGGAACAGATTTATCTGCGTGCCTATGTCACTTCCGAGCAACTGTCCGAGGTGAAGCTGGGGCAGAAAGTGACTGTATATGCCGATTACGGTAAAGATGTCCGGACTGCATATCCGGGAGTCGTCACCTGGATTTCGGACAGTTCAGAGTTTACTCCCAAAACGATTCTTACGAAAGATGAACGTGCCAATCTGGTATATGCCGTTAAAGTGGCCGTGAAGAATGACGGTATGTTGAAAATCGGAATGTATGGGGGAGTGGATTTATAATTCGTCATTCGATACCGTCATGGATTTTGCAGTAACTGTCGATAATGTTTTTAAACGCTACGGTCAGCTGGAAGCCTTGCAAGGCGTTTCACTGTCCGTCCGTCCGGGTGAACTTTTCGGAATCATCGGCCCTGACGGTGCGGGGAAAACGTCTCTGTTCCGTATTCTTGCCACCTTGCTGCTTGCCGATGAAGGCAAGGCTACGGTATGCGGGCTGGATACGTTGACGGATTATAAGGCTATC
>ERZ779702.361-NODE-361-length-15499-cov-2.61454_pt1 | contig 15499 bp, 10 predicted proteins | sample MGYA00511073_ERZ779702 | MGnify/ENA primary metagenome ERZ779702 (study PRJEB29588, sample SAMEA2163351) | human gut metagenome | biome: human gut; feature: human-associated habitat; material: faeces | place: Denmark | collected 2008/2010 ... | reverse complement strand
CGTCGGGCAGGAACTGCTGGCGGACGAAGTTGCCGGGGTAGTCGTGGGCGTATTTATAGTTGTCGCCATAGCCAAGCTGTTTCATCAGTTTGGTGGGGGCGTTGCGCAGGTGCAGGGGAACGGGTAGGTTGCCGGTTTGCCGCACCAGTTCGAGGGCATCGTTGATGGCCATATAGGCCGAGTTGCTCTTGGGACTGGTGGCGAGGTAGATGGTCGTCTCCGCCAGCGGGATGCGTCCTTCGGGCCAGCCCACTTTCATGATGGTATCGAAGCAGGCGTTGGCCAGCAGCAGTGCGTTGGGGTTTGCCAGCCCGATATCCTCGGAGGCGGAGATAACGAGACGGCGGGCTATGAAAGCAGGGTCTTCACCGCCCTCTACCATGCGTGCCAGCCAGTAAATGGCTCCGTCCGGGTCGCTGCCGCGGATGGACTTGATAAAGGCGGAGATGATGTCGTAGTGCATCTCCCCGTCTTTGTCGTAGGCGAGGGGATTCTGCTGGAGGCGTTCGGTCACCATCTCGTCGGTGATGACAACGGGGTCTGCGGTTTCGGACTGCACCACGAGGTCGAGGATATTAAGCAGTTTGCGGGCATCGCCGCCGCTGTAGCGGAGCATGGCGGTAGTCTCCTTGAGCTCTATCTGCCGTTCTTTCAGTTGCACATCCGTGGTTATGGCGCGTTGGAGCAGTTCCAGCAAGTCGTCCTTCTCCAGTGATTTCAGTACGTAGAGCTGGCAGCGGGAGAGCAGCGGGCGGATTACTTCGAACGAGGGGTTTTCGGTGGTGGCGCCTATCAGCGTCACCGTTCCCTGCTCCACAGCACCCAGCAGCGAGTCCTGCTGCGACTTGCTGAAACGGTGGATTTCGTCAATGAACAGTATCGGACTTGCCTGCGAGAAGAAGCGGTTGCTCTTGGCGCGGTCTATCACATCGCGCACGTCCTTCACCCCGCTGGTCACGGCACTAAGTGTGTAGAACGGCGTCTCCAGCTTATTGGCTATAATCTGCGCAAGCGTCGTCTTACCCACTCCCGGCGGGCCCCACAGAATGAACGAGGAGATACGTCCCGCATCAATCATCTTACGAAGCACAGCCCCCGGTCCTACCAGGTGCTTCTGCCCGATATATTCGTCTAATGTCTTGGGTCTGAGTCTTTCTGCTAAAGGTTGCATGGGGTTAGCGATTAGGGGTTAGTGATTAGTGATTAGGGGGCAGATTCTTTTTACGGGTGATGATGGAAGAGGTTATCATCTTCATCAGTTCCGTACAATCGGTATCCAAGGACACATATTGCTCTGTGGTGATGTAGTTTGTTTTATTTAGCAATTCGAGCCAGTATAGGGTTTCTGAACATTCCTTTTGAGCAACGGAATATTTGTGTATAAAGTCGGCTGGGGACTCGGCAAATTGCCCTTCCCTGATATTGGCTCCCACAGATGTACCGCTTCTTAGTATTTGTTTAGACATAATTCTTTCCTGTTTGGTTTCATTCAAGAAATTATATAAATTCACAATGCGTATAGCAAAGTTCATTGATTTGTTTTTTAATATTCCCTCTCCCATATAACCGCTCCTCGCTCATCACTAATCACTAATCGCTAATCACTAACTAAAAAATCATCAATATCATAAAGCGCACTCCACCTTTCTTCACCCCCGGGATGTCGGTGTAGGTGAGGCGGCGCACATATTCTATATGCAGCAGTTTGAAGATGTTGTAGATGCCTACGCTGGCTTCGATGTAAGGGGTCTTGCCCATGACATGGCTGGTGGGCACGCCGTCGCGCATCGGGAAGAGGAAGAGGTCGGGGTTGCTGCTTTTGTAGGGGTTGTTCTTGTCTGTCAGCGTGCCCCACATGCCGCGGATGCGGAACATCTCTCTCCATTTCAGTTTCTTGATGAGGGGGATGCGGTTGAAGAGCTTCCCATTCATGTCGTAGCTGAGAGCGAGCGAGGCGTAGCGGTCGTTCAGGAACTCCATGTTGTCGATGAGGTTGAACGATTCGTTGTTCTGAGTGATGTATGAGAGGTTCGCCATGGGCAGGTTCAGCAGCGGGAAAGGAACGGTGTTCCACTGCGCGCCGGCACGGGCGGTAACATCCAGCTTGCCCCACGAACCGAACCAGAAACGTTTACGGATGCTGGCTTCCGTGAGGTTGAAGTTGTATTCGCCGCCCAGCACGCCTTTCAGACCGACGGTGTGCGAGAGGGTGAATGTGGGGGCGTCCAGCGACACGGGAACACGGCGTTGCTTGGTGTTGACAAACGTTTCGCCGGGAGAGTAGCGCAGGGTCACTCCGAGTTCGGTGGTGGTGATGTCGTGCACCAGGGTATTCTTCTCGTCCCATTCGCCGGGGGTAGTGCCGTTGTTCTTCCAGTATTGCAGCATGCCGGCGGGCTGGTCGTTGCGGTGGCGCGCCATGGCCTTGACGGAGAAGCCGGTATTGGTTTCCAGCTCGTAGGTCAGGGTGGCGTCGCGCATGTACGACATCTGGTCTACGGTAGTCCATTTCCAGCCTACGAACATATTGTCCTTGTCCGTAGCCAGATACTTGTCCATAGGAGACATCACATCGTAGGTGTACTGGAAGGCGAGGTAGTGTTTGGGAAATTCCCAAAGGACGTACTCGCGCTTGTTGAAAGAGTAGGCAGCCTGTCCGGAGTAGAACCACTTCTTGTCGCGCGTGCCGTAGGCGCCGTAACCGCTGAAGCTCCAGTGCGGATGCAGGTTACCGGTGGTCATGCCGCTGAGACGGAAACGGGTCCCGTTCACGTAGTTGCTGGTAATCATGGTGTTGATAGGGCCGAAGTCAAACTTGCTGGGGTGCTTCTTGCTGCCCGTCTCCACGAAGTTCTCGATAAGCGCCTTTGCACCGAAGATGACGTACTTGAAGCCCGGTATCTGCTCGATGCGGTTCATGAACACGTCCATGGAACTTTCCTTTTTGGTGAGCGGCACCTGGCGCACTTTGGCCCAGTATTCGTCGCTCTTGGCAAGCATGTTGGCTTCCTTGATGACGCTGCCTTTCAGGCGGAACAGGCGGGGTTCTATCTCGTCGAATTTATAGTCGCTGTACTTGGTGGTGCGCTGCACTTCCAGGCCTTGTATGCCTTTCATCAGGGCGAGTTCCACGGTCATGTCGTCGTCGGTGAGCACCCAGTTGCTGTCGGGCAGTTGCTCAAACTGCTGCACGATGTCGAGGTTCTCCACAAAGTTGACACCCGTCTTCTTGGGCAGGTTCATTACGGCTTTCTTTACGGCATAGGTGGAGTCTTTCACTACGTACAGATGTCCCGTGAAACCGAAGTCCTGCGGATTCTGCGGCACGAAGGTGAGGTGCACGCACTCCTGCTTGTCCACCATGAGGGTATCCATCAGGTAGAACTTATAGAAGCTGATGGCTCCGCGTCCGATAGGGCTTACGAAGCGGCGTTGCAGCAGGCGGATGTCATCGTCGTAGATGTTGACGTCGGAAAAGACATCGGTAAGGATAGTACCTAACATATCGCCTGTGTTGAAGAACTCCTCGATACCGTTGGAGTTCATACCCTCGATGATGGTCTTCTCGCTCTTGGGACTTTTGCGGTAGATGGTTCTGGAAGCCGTCTCCTTGATGGAGATGGGTAGAATCATCTTGTTGGTCTTGGGCGACACTTCCACCTGGTCCTTGAAGAAAGAGAATTTCTTGTAGATGCCTTTCTCCATTTTCTCCGGCGTGACGTCGTTGATGGACATCTTCATCTTTTCGTACTTCTGGTACTGGTAGAAGTCGTTCTCCTCGAGCTTCAGGGCTTTTTTGTGCTCGATGACCTTCTTCATAAACTCCACGGCAGGATTGTTCTTGCGCGAATACTTCTCTTTCTTGGGCTTGACGACGACTTCGGAAAGCATTACATCGGCAGGTGCCAACGCCACGTTGAGCACTTTCGTACCGGGGGCGAACTTCACTTTCTTGGTGATGTAGCCAATGGCGGAGAATGTCAGTTCATTCCACCCTTTACGCGTCTCCACCTGGTATTCTCCGTCGGCATTGGAGATGCCTCCTACGCCTTTTCCTTCGTATTGCACGGTGATGTACATCAACGGTTCGTGGGTGAGTGAGTCCGTTATAACGCCTCTTATCTGTGCTGATGCGCCGGCAGAGGCGAATAGTAAAAGCAAGAGGATGAGGGTAATGTTATATAGTCGTTTCATACGTTTCATAATCAAGCTGCAAAGTTAACAATTTACTGTTAATCAAGAAGCAAATATATTTTAAAGAATGAGAGGGATGTTTAAGAGGCGGAGGAACGGGCAAGGTGATGGACCGGCAGGAGAACGTTGCCTTTTTCTTCCTTTTATTTATCAATATCGGCAGGATAGGTCGGGATTTGTGCCGTATAGGAAGAATGGGGCGGATTGGAACTTTGAGCCTTTGGTATAATTGGATACTTTTGTCTTGCCGTACGGTAACGTACGATACGGAATGACTCCCAATGATAATATATGGACAGACTTGCTTAAACTATTCTTCTTTTTTACAATACTGTGTTTAGTGTGGGGAGATGTGCCGGACCAGCATTTTTTTGTATGGGCACATCTCCTTTTTTATGCGGTTTTCCGAACGCGGGTCTTATAGCTTCTCCCCGTTTATCAACGTCTGTACGATACGCTCGGCAGTACGTCCGTCCCAGCGGTCGGGCAGGGTGGTGTGCTTCCATTCGCCGTGCAGCAGTTGGTCGAGGGCGGCGGAGAGGGCAAAGGAGTTCTCCCCGACAAGCTCGTTGGTTCCGATGCGCCAGGTTTCGGGGTGTTCGGCATAGGTGTTGAGCGTGATGCAGGGCACATCGAGGAAGGTGGCTTCTTCGGCTATGTTGCCGGAGTCGGTCACGATACCTTTGGCCTGGTTGATGAGGAAGCCGAAGTGCAGGTAGCTTTGAGGCGGCAGGATGTGCAGGCTGGGCATGTCAAGCCCCAATGATTTTACGGCACGCTCCACGTACGGGTGTATGGGGGCTACGATGGGCATATCGCCCGCTTTTTCGGCCACTGTCTGCATCAGCGAACCGAGTACGGCTTTCTTTTCCAGCAGGTCGTGGCGGTTCAGGGTGAGCAGGAGATAGTTGCCCTTGCGCAGTCCGAGGCTGGAGAACCAGAGCGGCTGTACAAGGCGGTGGCGGTTGTAGCGGATGGTGTCGATGAGGATATTGCCTACGTAATGGATATACTCCGGTATCATACCCTCCTGATTGAGGTTGCGGTTGGCCACCATGCCGGCAGTGAAGAGATAGTCGGAGATGGCGTCTACAATCGTGCGGTTGACCTCACGCGGCATGTTCATGTCGAACGAGCGCGTGCCGGCTATGACGTGTGCCACCTTCAATCCGCGCTTCTTGGCTACGATGGCGCAGCTCATGGTGGCGGTCATGTCGTCCACCACAAGCACCACTTGGGCGGGGTGTTCGTCGAGCTCCCGCTCGAAGGCCAGCATGATGGCGGCTGCCACCTGGGAGTGGTCGCGTCCGCTGATGCCCAGATAGGCGTCGGGCTTGCGCATGGCAAGGTCGGAGAAGAGCGAGGCGTCCAGGGTGGTGTCGTCCTGCGGTCCGGTGTAGACTATGCGATAGGATATATTTTTACCTGCCTCTCTGGCTGCGTCTATGGCGCGGCAGAGGGGAGCGATTTTCATAAAATTGGGGCGTGCGCCCGATACGATGGTTATTTTCATTGCTGATATAAATTGGCGGTACAAAAATACACTTTCTTAGGGAAATTATTTGTTACTTTGCAAAAAAAAGAAATGCTCTCATGCCAACATTTGTTCAGATACTCGACTTTATCGGTACATTTGCTTTCGCCATCAGCGGCATACGGCTGGCTTCGGCGAAACGTTTCGACTGGTTCGGCGCTTACGTCGTGGGTTTCGTAACGGCCATCGGCGGCGGTACGATACGCGACCTGTTGCTGGATGTGACTCCCGGCTGGATGACCGACCCCATTTATCTGATATGTACCGGACTGGCATTGCTGTGGGTTATCTTCTTCGGAAAGCACCTTATCCATCTGCACAATACATTCTTTATATTCGACACCATCGGCCTGGCACTGTTTACGGTGGTGGGCGTGGGCAAGAGCCTGGCGCTGGGCTATCCTTTCTGGGTGGCCATTATCATGGGCAGCATCACCGGAGCCGCGGGCGATGTGTTTATCAATGAGATACCGCTCATATTCCGTAAGGAGATTTATGCGATGGCGTGCGTAGTGGGCGGTACGATGTATTGGCTTTGCGGGCTTGCCGGCATGCAGTCTTACGGCTGCCAGGTGATAGGCGGGATATCTGTGTTCATCACCCGTATTCTGGCCGTGAAATATAAGATTTGCCTGCCCATACTCTCGGGCAACGATGAGGAAGGGCAGGAGAAAGAGGGGTGACTTTATACTTTATACCTTCTCTCGCATACCTCATACTATTTCTTTCTCATAACTCATATAGCTGTATTTTGTTTATCTTATGGTAATATTGGCATAAATTATAGCCAAAATCGTACGCCGATTATAGTCAAAATTGTACTTCCTGCTGAAAACCAGCTGCTTTATCTCACCTGAAAACTGTTAAGATAGGGGGTGAAATCTGTCAAATGATAGTTTTCACCCCAAAGAATACCCGTATTCCAACCCTCAGGACTTGGAAACTTCCGTATACTTGCAACCACTAAACCGAAACGAATATTAACCATTTTAAAAAATTAGCAAAGTATGAATACTTACAGTTTTAGAAAAGATTTACTTGCCGTGCAAGAAGAACTGCTTCGCTTTGCATACAAATTAACGGCCGACCGGGAAGAAGCGAATGATTTGTTGCAGGAGACCTCTCTTAAAGCCTTGGACAATGAGGATAAATATGAACCCGACACCAACTTTAAAGGTTGGATGTATACCATTATGCGTAACATCTTTATAAATAACTACCGGAAGATAGTCCGTGAACAGACTTTCGTAGACCAGACCGATAACCTGTATCACCTGAGCATGCCGCAGGATTCCGGTTTCGCCAGCACCGAAGGCGCATACGACCTGAAAGAAATGCACCGCATCGTCAATTCATTGCCGCGCGATTATAAAGTGCCCTTCTCCATGCACGTTTCCGGATTCAAATACCGCGAAATTGCCGAACGCCTCGGGCTTCCCCTCGGAACGGTAAAAAGCCGCATCTTCTTTACAAGACAGAAACTGCAGGAAGAATTGAAGGACTTCATTTAGAGTCTGTCCGGTTTCTGCCCGGCATTCTTTCGGGAGTTCTTGGGGCTGTTTCTCTGAGGAGCATAGCGGACTGTGTGACGGATAAAAAGAGGAAAACAGCGGTGAGGTGAAAGAAAATGTGTGAAGAGAAAGAGTCCGCAAAAGACAGGGTGCGATACGGGCAGTCTAAAGTAGAACTTTAGAATCGCCAAGTAGTACTTTAGACTTCTAAAGTGCCACTTTGGATGTCTCAAGTCAAACGTTACGTCCCTTGTTCCTCAATTTCTTATTTCCCAATTTACCAAATGATATAAAACATATCTTTCAAGTGAATATTTATGGGGTTATTTTGACTATATGTCAGAATAATCCTTTATATTTGTATATATCAAGTTAACCGAGTGAACAAATAGCTAATTACCTATTACAATGAAAAAGGAAATCAAATTCAGTCTTGTTTACCGAGATATGTGGCAGTCGTCCGGTAAATACCAGCCGCGAGTGGACCAATTGGTACGCATCGCACCGTTGATAATCGAAATGGGGTGTTTTGCCCGGGTCGAGACCAACGGCGGAGCTTTCGAGCAAGTGAACCTTCTCTATGGCGAGAACCCCAACAAGGCAGTACGCGCCTTTACCAAACCCTTTAATGATGCAGGCATACAGACCCACATGCTCGACCGCGGACTGAATGCGCTGCGTATGTATCCCGTTCCCGCCGATGTGCGCCGCCTGATGTATAAGGTAAAGCATGCACAAGGTGTGGACATCACCCGTATTTTCTGCGGACTGAATGAAACGCGCAACATCATCCCTTCTATCCGCTATGCGCTCGAAGCAGGCATGATACCGCAGGCAACGCTCTGTATCACCCATTCGCCCGTGCATACGGTAGAGTACTATGCACACATTGCCGACCAGCTCATTGAGGCGGGAGCACCCGAAATCTGTTTGAAGGATATGGCAGGCATCGGCCGTCCGGGTATGCTGGGCGAGCTGACAAAGGCTATCAAGGAGAAGCATCCCGATGTACTGATACAGTATCACGGACATAGCGGTCCGGGGCTTTCAATGGCATCCATCCTTGAAGTATGCGAGAACGGCGCCGATATAATAGATGTGGCTATGGAGCCCATGTCATGGGGAAAGGTGCATCCGGACGTTATTTCCGTACAGGCCATGCTGCGCGACAAAGGCTTCCAGGTGCCCGACATCAACATGAAAGCCTATATGAAAGCACGTGCCATGACGCAGGAATTCATAGACGACTTCCTCGGTTACTTTATGGACCCCACCAACAAGCATATGTCGTCCCTGCTCCTGAAGTGCGGGCTTCCGGGCGGTATGATGGGTTCCATGATGGCAGACCTGAAAGGCGTGCACTCCGGTATCAACATGATACTGAAAAGCAAGAACCAGCCCGAACTCAGCATAGACGACCTGCTGGTAATGCTTTTCGATGAAGTGGAATATGTATGGCCCAAGCTGGGTTATCCGCCTTTGGTGACCCCGTTCAGCCAGTACGTCAAGAACGTGGCGCTGATGAACGTGATGCAACTGGTGAAAGGCGAAGAACGCTGGACGATGATTGACAACCATACGTGGGATATGATTCTGGGCAAGAGCGGACGCCTGCCGGGTAAGCTGGCTCCCGAAATCGTGGAGCTTGCCAAATCCAAAGGCTACGAATTTGTCGACACAGACCCGCAGTCCAACTATCCGGATGCTTTGGACGAATACCGCAAGGAGATGGACGAAAACGGATGGGAGTATGGCGAGGACGATGAGGAACTCTTCGAGCTGGCTATGCACGACCGGCAGTACCGTGACTATAAGTCGGGTGTTGCCAAGAAGCGTTTTCGCGACGAGCTGGAGCGCGTAAAGGACGCTTCCATGGCAAAGAGCGGATATTCGGAAGAGGAGATAAAGAAGCTGAAACGCGCCAAAGCCGATCCTATCATAGCCCCGTCCAAAGGGCAGGTGCTTTGGGAGGTTTCCGTGGAAGGTCCGTCCTCAGCGCCGTTTATCGGGCGTAAGTATCAGCACGATGAGGTGTTCTGCTATGTCTCTACACCGTGGGGCGAGTACGAAAAGGTAATAACCGGCTTTACGGGCCGTGTTGTGGAGGTATGTGCCCAGCAAGGCGCCAACGTCAATAAGGGAGACGTCATAGCGTATATCCAGCGGAGCGATATCTTTGCATAATGATTGGTAAGGGTGTGTCAAGGCCTATCCGGGGCTTGACACACCTGTTTGTTTCAGGTATTTATTTATCAGTTCTTTCAATATCTCCTGCGTATAGGGCTTTATCAGGAAATCATTGCATCCTGCATCGAGAGCCGCTTGTCTGTCATGTTCGTAGGCATAGGCGGTAAGAGCTATGATGGGTATCCCGGGCGAAAGCTCGCGGATGATTTTTGTTGCGTCCAGTCCGTTGAGGTTGGGCATTTTCATATCCATCAGAATTAAATCCGGATGCAGCTCCTCGAACATGGTTACGGCTTCCATGCCGTCCTTGGCGCGTTCCAGGTGGTACGACTTTCCTAATATTGCTTTGACAAGGATGTAGTTGCTGTCCGTATCTTCGGCTATCAGGATAGTGGGCTGCCGGGTGCTCCGGGATGCTCCGGTTGTTTGTGTCGCTTGGTGTTCGTGTGTTTCTTCATCAGGGTCGTAAGTATTGTTGCCTGTTTCTGCATTGCCGGGGGCATTGAAGCTGGTTTCGGATACAGGGTTCTGTTCTTCCGCCGTTTCCCTTTTGTCTTTTGCCAGAGGCAGGGTAAAGGTAAAAGTCGTTCCTTTCCCCACTTCCGAACAGACGGAGATGGTTCCGCCCAATCGTTCGATAATGGTTTTGCAGATAGACAAGCCCAGTCCCGTGCCTTGCGCAAAGTTATTCACCTTTACAAAGCGTTCAAAGACCCTTGCCAGTTTGTCGGTTTCGATGCCGATGCCGGTGTCGCTGACGTGAAATTCTATTCTGTTTCCTTTGCGGCGGTATCCGTAGCCGACGCTGCCGCGTGTGGTGAATTTGAAGGCGTTTCCGATAAGGTTCGATATTACCTGGAAGATGCGGTTCTTGTCGCCTTCAACGGTAATCTCCTCGTCCGAGGCTTCGTAAACAAGCTCCACACCTTCGGGACAGCGGAATTTCAGCGCGTCGTGTATTTCCTTGCAGAGCGGGTGCAGGCGCACCGGGGTGATGGTGAATTCTACGATGCCTGCTTCAATCTTGGAGAGGTCCAGGATTTCGTTTATCAGTTGCAGAAGTCTTTCGTTGTTGGCTTCCACGATGTCGTAGTAGTTTTGCCGCTCTTCGGCATCGGTGCTCTCGGCAATGATTCTGGAAAAGCCTACGATGGCGTTGAGCGGGGTACGTATCTCGTGGCTCATATTGGCAAGGAAAGCCGATTTCAACTGGTCGGAAGTCTCCGCTTTCTCTTTGGCCACGAGCAGTTCCCGTTTCATCCGTTCCATTTCGGTGATGTCCCATTCGATACTCAATAGGATGGGTGGGAAGTCGTTGCTTTCAATACGCATCTTCCGTTTGTCCAGAAAGATGGATTTACCGTTCTGGTCGTGCTCTTCGGTAATCCAGTGCTTCTCGATTCCAGTCCGGGCTATTTCAACATCCTGCTTTCTCTTCTCTTGTGCCAGCTTGGGGGGATAGAAGTCGAAATCGTCTTTACCCAATGCCTCTTTAAGGGGAATGTTGCGGTTGTACGATTCGCGGTTGCGGTACAGGTATTTAAAGCCGCTTTGGATGTCCTTGACAACGATACCGGCAGGAAGGTTTTCGATGGTCTTGTCCAGAATCTGGCTGAACCGTTTGATTTGCTGCTCGTTCCTGATGCGTTGGGTGATGTCCCGGCTGAATCCCCACAGGATGGCCTCGCCTTTGTCGCTTGTCACCCAATAGGCACTTCCTTCCATAGCCAGCACTTCGGGGTGTTCGGGCAGAGGGTGGTAGAGGATGAAGCCGTTGCGTTTTTCTCCCTTGCTGAGTGACTTGATCAGTCCTTGCCAGGAATTCTCGTCTTGTGCATTTGTGCTTATCCGGTAGATGTTCAGTGTGCTGACGTCGTCCGTCATGCTGATGTTGTGATGCTCCCGGAAACGGCGGTTGGCAAAGACGAGCGTACCGTCCTCACGGGCAGCAAATATATCTTCGGTGGAGTTATTGATGGCGTGTGTCAGCAGGGTGATGTCATTGCGCCGTTGCTGGATGTCGGTGATGTTCTGTATGTAGCCTTCCAGAATGCCGGTTCCGTCGGGGAGTATTTCGTGCGAGAAGGTTTTCAGGCGGATATAGAATATCCGTTTCTTGAAACGGATGCGGTAGTCTATGCTGTTTTCCGTATTGCCTTGAAGGTTCTGTGCCAGCCATTTGCCGAATATTTCCCTATCCTCGGGCAGGATGTACATAATGTAGTCCTGGACCGGAATTTCCTGTTCCTCTTCAGTACACATTACACGGGAGTGTCCGGTATAGTAGAAGCATTGCCTGCCGGAATTGTATTTCCATCTTCCGATAAGGGCGGCTTTCTGTATTTCGTTGAGTTCGTGGTTTCTTTTTTCCAGTTCCCGTTTGCGCTGGCTGCGTTCGGTGATGTCGCGGTATTGGCAGAGCACCATATCTTCGTAGGGGCGCATGATACATTTAAAGAAGTAGGTTTCGCTGCCGATAGTCAGTTCGTAGTTCCGGGCGGAAACTTCCTTGTATGCAAGTACTTTCTTGAATTCGGGGTAAACCTGCCGGTAGGTAACAGACGGTAGCAGTTGGAGTATATTCCTGTCCAGTAACTGATTCTCTTTCAAAAACCACAAGTCTGCGTTATGTACTGCAATGTCCACGCAGATGCCGTTTCTGTCCAATAAAATCATGGTGTCCGATGTCAGCTCCAGCAGCTTTTCGGCATTCTCCGCGTTTTTCAGGATGTTTTTCATAGTTCTCTTGTTTTATGCCCTCCGTGCTTTTTCCCATGCGCCGCCGGCCTGCCCCCGCCGTTTGCGCAGGTAGTTGAAACCGCGGACAACATTAATGTTCATGAAAAGAAAATAATAAGGAACAAAGAGTATTTTATTCTTGATATGTTTTGCTGACAGGTAATGCCCCCAGCTCGCCATGAAGTAGAACAGTGCTTGCAGCAGCCAAATGACGGCGTAGAGCAGAGGGGTGTTTGACGTAAAAATGAGAATCGTATTGAGGGGGAACAGCAGGAACAACAGTACGGGTGCAAGCGACCATCTCAGTACGCGGTGGGATATATATTGAAAAGAAAACATACCGTAGCGCAACGGATTGAGCAATGCACGCAGACGCCAGACGGACTGCAAGCCGCCGGCAGCGATACGCACTTTGCGTTTTTCTTCTTCGTGCATGTCTGCCGAACCGTTTTCTACGGCATAGGCATCGGCACAATAAGCGATGGTATATCCGCGCATCACAATGCGCAGGGAGAGGGTGAAGTCGTCCAGCAGTGTGTCGGCAGGCATCTCCTCGAACAGCTCGCGACGGATGGCAAACAACTCTCCGGCTGCCCCTACGGCAGAGTAGAGGCGGGAGTCGAGCTTCTTGAGGGCGGACTCGTATTTCCAGTAAAGACCTTCGCCGCCGGATGCAGCGTTGTCTTTGTCCTGTACGGCGATGCGCTTTTCTCCGGCCACACAGCCTACTTTGGGATTGGCGAATGCGCGTACAATCTCGCGCAATGCCTCGCGGTTGAGGTGTGTATTGGCATCGGTGAATACCACAAGCGGGGTGGTGACAGACCGGATGCCACGGTTCAGTGCGGCGGTCTTTCCTTCTCTTTGGGGCTGATAAAGCACGGTGGCTTGCGGCCAGTGCGAGAGACGTTCGTTGGTGCGGTCGTTGCTGCCGTCCGTTATCCAGAGTATGTGCAGCTTGTCTGCCGGGTAGTCCAGGGAAAGGCTGTTGCGCATCTTATCGTCTACGGCATCTTCTTCATTATAGGCAGTAATGAATAGCGTCAGTTCGGGAAGCATGCAGTCTGCCGGCAGGGGCGGGGGAGGTGTTTGACGAAAACATTCCTTTAATCTGACCAGGACATAAAGGAGCATTCCATAGCCTATATATGTATAGAATATAACGAGTAAACTTATCCAAAAGACAGTTTCGCAAATTTTCATCCGTATCAGATTCTTATATTTCTATTTCGGGAGCAGGGGGATTAATGCCCAAAAATATGGATAATCTTTTGGCGGTGCAAGAAAAAGGAAGAATTTATTAATGATTGGCAGGTAAATGGTAGATGATTGCTGACGGGCAGACTGTCTTATTATGCCGTATGGCGCTAACGGCTGCCCGTCAGTTATTTAAAATGCTTCCGTCATATTGAAATAGAACAGCGTCTGGTCGTTTACGGTATTTTTGCCTAAGTCCAGACGCACGTTCATACGGGGTTGGACTTCGATGCGCAGACCTACGCCGTAGTTGGGCAGTACACCTTCAATCTTGCCCATGGTGGGACCCATGAAACCGCATCCGGTCCACGCCACGAAACCGATGTGATGCAGCAGGCGTTTTATCCAGTTGCTGCGGTCGGTGTTTATCATCTGGCGGTATTCGGCCATGACGACGTGCGAGGATTTGTCGCGATACTGTCCCATGTAGTAGCCGCGCAGGTCAAAAGGAGTTCCGGTCAGGGAGTATTGGGTGAGGGGGACGTTGCCGAATACGTTCTTGCTTTGCGCGGTCCAGGCGAATACCTTGCGGTGGCCTACGGACTTGTACTGGCGGTAGTCCAGTTCCAGACGGTAGAAGTTGTTGTCGCTGCCGAAAGCCTTGCTGTACATCATGCCCCGGAAATCCAGGTATACACCCCTGTAGGCGTTGGCGGGAATGTCGCGGCTGTCGTAGGTGGGGAGGAAACCGAGACCGGCGTTGAAGTTCTTGTAGCCGTTGGCCGTACCGCCGGCTGCCACGTAGTCGGGCTCTTCGATGAGATGCTTGGCAGGGTCGGTTATCTTGTCGTAGTTGATGTCTACCTGCGGACCGGCAAAGACGTTGCTTTCTCCCAGGCGGAACAGGAACCACGGATTGATTTGTATGCCGCTGTAACGGTATTTGCTGGTACTGTCGCTTCGGACGTAATCTTTGTTCGTGCCGTAACCGATGCCGTAGAAGTTGTCTTCCGTATTCTTGTAGACAAACTTTCCGAAGATGCGGAAGCGGTCGCCTTTAAAGAAAAGCTGCGGCTTTACCATCAGGTTGACGCCGCCTTTGAACATATAGGCTATGGACATGGGCAGCACTGAACGCAACTGTGTGGTGTCGCTTGGATTCATACGGAAAGTCATCAGCGCGCTTCCGCCTATCAGTGCACCGAAATCGGGCGTATAGCTGGGGCCGCCCAATATATTATAGTGGAAATTTCTGCGGGCTACCCTTTGTTTGCGCAATTCCTTTTTGGTCAGTGCGGGAGTGGTGTCGTTGGTAGCTGTAACGGTCTGCTCTTGTGCTGAAACAGTCGTCAGTATCAGTATCAGAGTAAATATACTCAGTATGTATTTTCTCATATCGTACGAATATGGCTGCAAAGAAAACTATTTTATTTGAATTGGTTTTGAATAGAATAGATAATAAATCTAAAGAGGGCACTAAAATTATCAAAAAAGACATTACATTTGCTTTGTCAAGGCTTTTAGATGGGGAATGCAAAGTTCTTAGACATAAGAGAATACTCTGTATGCTTTGTGGTGAAAGTATCTGTTTATCATCTTATTTAATATCGAACATACATAACAAATAATGAAATGAACAAACGTATTTTATCTATAATTGTTTTCGGCGCCGCACTGCTTTCGGCGCAGGCGCAGGACGGCAAGGGCGGGATAAGCCCTGCCATGCTCGGCCAGATTCAACAGAGTTATCAAGGTACGCCTTCCGACAAGGCGTTGCGCAATGCCATCGGCAACAACGACATCCGCAAGCTGGCGCTCAACCAGGAGAATATGCAGGATATGGATACCCATTTTTCTATCAAGGTGGATTCCAAAGGCATCACCGACCAGAAGTCTTCCGGCCGTTGCTGGCTGTTCACCGGGCTGAACGTAATGCGTGCCAAGGCCCTTGCACGTTATGGCTTCCCGGCTTTCGAGTTCTCGGAGATATATCCTTTCTTCTGGGACCAGTTGGAGAAATCCAACCTCTTCCTGCAAGGCATCATCGACACTGCCGACAAACCGCTGGACGACAAGACGGTGGAATGGCTGCTGAAACATCCGTTGAGCGACGGCGGCACATTCACCGGAGTGGCGG
>ERZ779702.332-NODE-332-length-16689-cov-1.80059_pt1 | contig 16689 bp, 13 predicted proteins | sample MGYA00511073_ERZ779702 | MGnify/ENA primary metagenome ERZ779702 (study PRJEB29588, sample SAMEA2163351) | human gut metagenome | biome: human gut; feature: human-associated habitat; material: faeces | place: Denmark | collected 2008/2010 ... | reverse complement strand
TTTTTTATATATTAAAAAAAAACAATCTTTGTAAATTATATAAGGAACAATTAAAACAATAGATACTATGTCACAAGAAAAAACATCTGTACCGGGTATGGAAAATTCATACTATGCAAACAAGAAGAATAATATGTATTCGAGAACTACAACTCCTGACATGGGAAGTCGCGGAACAATGGTTCCCGGAATGGAAGAGATGGCTCCTAATGTTGGCCGGCACGAATCGAGTGCTAAAGGAGGGGGGGCTCCGGTAGTCGGATTTTTGTATTCTATATCCCGCCAGGGTATTGGTGAATATTGGCCTCTTCATATCGGCTCAAATAAAATCGGGCGTTCAAGTAATTGTGATATATGTTTGAAGGAAGGTACTGTATCGGATATTCATGCGGAACTGAATATCAAGCAGATGAAAACTACACATAAGATATTGGCTTCAATTAAGGATATAGGTTCCAAAAATGGCATATTTGTAAATGAAGAGGAGCTGGATTACAGCGCTCATGAGTGTTTTAATAATGATTTGATTACAATCGGTCTTAATTATCGATTGCTCCTGATTTTGATTGACACGCAAGCCTTGGGGTTGACCGTATCGGAAAACTTTATACCTATAGAGGAGGAAGAGGATGTGGATTTTCCTTTTACTGCGCCTAAAGGTACAGGCGACAGCTTTAACCCGTATGACCATAATAATCGTCCAATGAATAATGGAACAGTCGCAATGGACGGAGTTCAAGGTACAGAACCGGGAAAAACTAAGTTTATGTAACAGGCTCAGCCCTTTTTAATCTAAATGAAGAAAAAGATATGTCTATTATTTGCATACAAAGCATAAATGAAAAACAAAACCACATTCGTTACGAGGTGGATACGGATAGCCAGCCCCTTGGCGTGGGAGGAATGGGGGCGGTGTATCGTGGTAAGCGGATTCAAGAAAAGACCGGTGTATGTGTGGATGTCGCCATCAAATTCTTGTTTGACGATTTGCCTGCACACGTCATCGAAAGAGCGCGGAGAGAAGCTTCTATCCAGATTCATAATGAAAATCTGGTGGAAATGTTTGGCTTTATTCAGATAGATGAAGTGGTTTCTCCAACCGTTGTTCATCAGCATTATCATGTGGTAAGTGAACTGTTGCACGGAGTAGTTTTGTGTGATTTATTAAAAGGAAAAACAACAGATAGCAATGGAGTGGATATTCCTTTTGCACAGGAGTTATATAATCAATATGTGACGGATCGTTGTGGCTTTGCACTGTTTGTCATCAAAAATATATTATCGGGGATTATGGCTTTGCACGACAAAGGATATATCCATCGTGACCTTGACCCCAGTAATATTATGATTACATCAGATCGGAAAATAAAGATTATTGATTATGGTATTGCTAAACAGCTTTCTACACTGACTACACAAGACCAGCAACTGACTACCGCCGGACAATTTATGGGAAAAGCAACATACGCTTCTCCTGAATTAGTTGTTGGCGATGTGGTGCACCAAAATGAAACAACAGATATTTATGCCATCGGAATAATGCTGTTTCAATTTATTGTGGGGCATGTACCATTTGAAGGGGCTACTCATGAAGTTCTAGAAATGCAGTTGCATCAAAAGATGCCTCTGCAACAAGTGCCACAGAAAGAAATTCGAAAAATTATAGCCAAAGCTACAGCCAAGAAACAGAAAGACCGGTATCAATCGGCAGCAGAGTTTAGAGTGGCAGTAGAGCAAATAAGTAAGATTTCCATGCCTTTGGCAACGGAACAGGAAAAGTCCGGAAATATTATGGAGACTGTTCAGGCAATTATGGGCAAGATGGGGCAAAAGAATGTATGGGTTGCAGTGCTCATTGTAGTTGCGTTGGTCGGTGGAGGCATTACTTGGAAAATCATAGCCGACAATCAGGAAGAGCAGCGGGCGGAACTTGAAAGAATAGAAACCGAGAAACGAATTGCAGCATGGGAAGCTGAAATGAATAATACGATTTTGGATTCTTCAGTTCCCTCGGAACAAAGGGTGACAGATTCTATATCAGGGCATAGTGTGATGGTAAAGACTGCCGCTCAGCTCACACAAGAAGCTTTTGAATTGTTGGGTGATTCGGGTAAAGCAGTCGATGGCTTGAATTTATTGGAGAAAGTAGCTCAAAAAGGATATCGTTCTTCTATGGATGCAGCTTATTTGATAGCGCGTTTGCACTATCCGGGAGAAGATTCGTCTGAGTCTATTCAACAAATAAAGAACTATTTATCGGAGGCGCTGAAGAAAGACGGTAAGGATGCACATCAGATGATGAGTGGTATTGTAAAAACAGATTCGACTTATTATAAAGCTTTGTATGAATTGGGCTGTGATTTCTTAGCCGGTGAAATACGTACAGGTAAAGCCGATAGCCGGGATTTGACGAAAGCTTTAGAGTATTTCAAACGAGGATTGACATTTGCCACACAAGCGAATGATAATGAATATATAAGTAAATGTTCTAGAAGAATAGAAGCACTCCAATGAAACCTAATTATAGAAATATAGTACAAAAAGGCGATGAAATCTATTTATGCGTAAACGGTGAATGGTTCTTTTACAACCAGACAGAACCACCTTTGGGCGCCGGTGCTATGGGCACTGTTTATTTGGGGCGTTCTTGTCAGACTCAGGAAAGGGTGGCAATTAAGCGCGTTGTGGATAAATATGCCAATATACCAAGTATTCGTGAAAGAGCCAAATTGGAAGCGTCATTGCTTTTCCGGCATCGTAACTTGGTAGAGATGATAGGATATTGCGAGTTAAATCCATATAATGGCCCGATATTTATAGTGAGCAGACTAGTGCAGGGAATAACATTGGACGAGCATGTTAATGTTCATTTACGAAATAGGAAAGATGCGGTAAAGCGAATATGCGAAAGTCTTTATCCTGTGATGGATGCTTTGGATTATCTTCATCAGAAAGGAATCGTTCACATGGATATAAAACCGGCTAATATTATGATAGAGCACGGTTCTAATATAAGGTTAATGGATTTGGGTATTGCTTATACCCCCGATTCTGTCAGTATGACGTCTCCGGGTTTGATAGGTACTCCCAAATATGCTGCTCCTGAACAAATCATCGAACCCGGACAGACCCAATTGACTGTAGATAAAACAACGGATATCTATGAGTTGGGAGTAACACTGTATGAGTTGTTGGCCGGCTATAATCCTTTTGATTCTTCTACAAGGGAAGAGACTATACAAAGACAGCGAATGGAAGTATTGCCGGATATACAGGGAGTACCGAAAGCCGTTGTGGATGTGCTTCGCAAAGCGACAGAAAAACAGCAACACGAGCGTTTCCAGTCGTCGGGAGAGTTTAAGGTGGCTTTACAAAAGGCTTTAAGTGCTCCTCCTCCATCGGTGGTGCCGACATGGTTGGTCATGGTCGGCGTGGGTTGTCTGGTTGGAATAATTATTATATTATTAATGTTTGCCTTATGATACCAATAAATACACAATTGCCTATTGCTGTCGGTTTTGTTGACTCCAGACAAGGTGGTAGGGCTGAGAACCAGGATACATGCGGATATGCCGATACTCCATTAGGATTATTGGTCGTTGTGTGCGATGGGATGGGGGGAGGTCCTTCGGGTAAGGCTGCTTCGTCTACTGCTACTGATGTAATTATTCAGACAGTGCGTTCCGGCAAGTCTTCGGATTCTCCTCTGACAGTTCTTCAACAAGCCATAAAGATGGCGAATCAGGCATTGATTTCAGAGATACAGAAGAAACCTGCATTACGCGGTATGGGGACTACGGTTACTGCTTTGCTGATTAATGAGTATTCGGCCATTGCTGCTTATGTCGGAGACAGTAGGATATACCAATTTCGCAGAGGACATAAGAAGTTCCGCACATTTGACCATTCAATGGTTTTCGAGATGGTTAAAAACGGTACTATTAATGAGGAGCAGGCACGTTTGTCGGAACAGTCAAACATGATTACTAAGGCCTTGGGCGCTAATAGTGACATTGAAGCGGATATCGTGGAACTGCCTTATGAAAAGGGAGACCGTTTTATGCTGTGTACGGATGGAATATGGGGAATGTTTCCGGAACGGAAGTTGATTGATATTGTGGCGGGTACCCCTTCTTTGGGAGGGGCTGTCGAAAGTATTGTGATTCGTGTGGATGAAGAGGGAATTGCAAATGGCGGCAAGCATGATAATCTAACCGTTGCATTAATTGAAACAAATTTTAATTCAATATTAAAAGAAAAGATGAGTACAAAAATAAGGAATATATTATTTGCTTTGATATTTATCTGTTGTGTCAGTATAGCAGGCAATATCATTCAGGGCTTTTATTTACCGGGTCAAGCGGTGGCTCCCTCCAAGAATGAAGAGTTGGATATAGAAGCTTTGCAAAAGGTATGGAGTGAAAAACTTCAGGCAGAGTTTGATGAAAAGCTGAGAAAGTCAGAACAGGAACAGAAGAAAACTATAGATTCGTTATCGCGGATTATTACCAATAATCCGGGCAAGGCGAAAGAATATATGGCGGTTATAATTAATCAATATGATATTATAGAGCGGTTGGATGATATTATTAATAATTTGCAGGAATTACGTAATGTTTCCGAGGGGAAGGAAAAAGAGCAAAAGTTGAAAGAAACAGTGACAATGGTTCAGGAACTGGAACCTGAATTGAAAAAGAAATATGGCATCTCTGAAAAAGAGTTTAATGGTAAAGAGAAGAATGGACGCGAATACGGCATTTTACTTCTTTTGAAACAAAATATAGCTAAAGAAAACAGCGGTAGAGCACAAAGTCATTATGATTCTATTATAAATAGGATAAAAGAGATTAGAGATAAAATAAAATAGCCATAAAATTAATGAATATGAAGATACTAACTATTGGTCGTGATGAAAGCTGTAATATCGTTTTGTCGGATAGTACAGTCAGTCGGCGCCATGCTATTTTAAAAATCCATGCAACCGGAAAGATGGAGATTATTAGTATGGGGCAAAATGGAACATTTGTCAATGGTGTTAAATTGAAATCGGATACTGTCTATCCTATCACCCGAAGAGATGTGGTTTCTTTTGCACATGTGCGCCAATTGGATTGGAATCAGGTACCTGATGTTCAAAGATATTACAGATATGGCATTATGGCGGTAATAGCTCTGGCGGTAATCATTACAGCCATTGTCGTTATACAGGATATGAAGGATGATACTCCCCAGTTTCCGGTTGTTGAATGTCCGCAGAATGAAAAGGTGCTTCCGGAAAAGGATGTGGCACCACAGGCAGAGACAAAGAAGAAGCAGGACTCTCTCTCTGAAAAGAAAGAGAAGAGCGATGTGTCGAATCATTTCTTCCCTAAGAAAAAGACGGAGGACAAGAAAGAGGAGAATAAGAAAAACGGAGATAAAAAAGAGAATGATTCTGAATCCAAGAAAGAACAGGCTGTACCTATTATATACTAATACTAATAAAAAAACAATATACAATGAAACTATTAAAAATTGGAAGTTCGTCTTCCTCGAATATTGTATTGAATAGCGAATTTGTGAGTAACCATCATGCAGAAATCTTATTATTGGATAGTGGTGAAATCATTTTGGAAGACAAAAACAGTACAAACGGAACATTTGTGGGCGGCAAGAGAATTACTCCCAACAAGGAAGTTACCATTCAACGGGGGGATTATGTGAAATTTGCTGATGTTGAATTGCAATGGAGTCGAGTTCCTGCTTTAGAAAATACCAGCAAATATAAATCGATTCTTAATATCGGTACGAACTTTCGGAATGACTTGGTTATTTCCGGTGCCTTTGTCAGCCGTTTTCATGCTATGTTCAAGGTGGCAAAAGACGGAAAGTGTTATCTGACGGATTTGGGAAGTAAAAATGGCACTAAAGTGAATGGTGTAAAGATACAACCGGGTAAAGAAATTAGGGTGAGAAAGGGAGATATTGTTCTCTGTGGAGATGTGGATGTAACCGAGCAATTACCTTTCCCCACCCCTTATCCGTGGATTAAATGGGTAGCTGCTGTCGGTGTGGCTGCTGCGGTTCTTTTGGGGGCAATATGGATATTGGGACCTAGGCCCCTTGACCCTACTAAATTCAGACCGGCGGTTGTTTGGGTAATGGCTAATTATTATTATACGGTTACATTTGACGATGTTCTGTTGGGCAGTCAGCCTTATACAGTTCTGTGCTCGACGGACGGCAAGCATGCCCGGGTTGTAGGTTCCGACAATATACCTAAGGGGTATAATAAGTTCAGTTATACGGCGACGGCATTTTTTATTGACCGGGAAGGACGTATGGGGACTAACAGACATGTGGCCTATCCTTGGGACAAGGCTTATATGAATCCTGAAACGGAAGATATGTTAAGGCAGGCTATAGAAGAATTTTTGGAGGAACTGATTCCGACAAAGGAAGTAAAGACAGACAGCGATTTGACACTTCTGGCATCGAGTTCCGTCGGTACTGTTTTAATAGAAAAAGCGTTGGGAGAAAGTCCCAGACAAAGGGTAAAGTCACTCAATGCTTTGATTAACAGAGTAAGACAAACGAAGTATACCATATCCGGTGCATCCGATTATATATCGGTAGGCTATCCCGGACAAAACTATACCCATTATGATGACTTTGAGAGATGCTATGTTGTAAAGGCTTCTGATACGGATGAAAAGGATATCGCTATCTTGCAGTTGAACAAAAAGAAAACTCCATCCGACATCGAATATATTTTCGATGTAAAACGATTTAATACAGAGAAACTGAAACCGTTGGAAGAAAAATTGTATACCATCGGTTATCCGGCAGGTACGTATCGTGCGGTGGAGAAGACCAACCATTCACTCGAACCGGATATTCGGGAAACAATGTGTAGCAAAGTGCCGGGAAGATATGATTTTGAATTCCAGGGAGAAGCTGTCGGCGGAGCCAGCGGGTCACCTATTTTCAATAAATATGGCGAATTGGTAGGTGTTCTTTGGGGAGGCTGGAAAATGGGGTCTACTTTAGGCTTGGCATGTCAGGCTAGGTATCTGAAAGAAATGTATGAAGAGGAGGTGGGCCTATGAATAAAGTAATGACGTATGCCTGTTGGCTATTAACGATTTGGGCATTCATTCCGTGCTCAAACGGCTAAGTGGGCGATAGCTCCTCAGTATTCGTCTATCACTCCGTATGGCGAAGACATGTACAAGGTGAAAATAGGAAAGCAAGTGGGAATGGTGGACAAAGACGGTAAAATAATAGTTGGTGTGTATGCCGATTCTATTACCAATATGGTTGAAGACTGCTCACTGGTATTACGCTTTGTAGATGGTAAGAACAAGCTGGTGAGCATCGTACATAAGGATAAGACTACCTCACAAATCTCCGAGGAATGGTATGTGGGAAACTATACTTTCTTCTCTGAAGGCAAATTGCCGGTCTGCAACAAGAAGGGAAAATTTGGATACATTGGGCCTAATGGCCGGGTGATACTGGATTTTGCATACAGTGTGGCGCATCCGTTTTCTGAAGGTTGGGCTTCTGTTTGCAAGGGGAAAAATCTTTTCTCCGCAGGGCTTAATGCTGTCAGCGGGTTACTGAATGCAAAAAACAAGGACAAAGTCTTCTATGTAAACGAAAATGGACAAAATCTGGTGTTGCAATCCGATATAGGTGATATATATACAGGGACGACATTTAAGAATGGAGAAGCGTTGGTTATAACAAAAGACAATCGTTATTGTGTCATCAATACCTCAGGGCAGTTGCTTAAGATAGACAATAATATTGTCTTGTCGTTTGATGAGTATTATGCCATTGGACAGCATGCGGATAAATCAGCAAAGGGAACTAAATCCAGAATCGTATATGATGGCCCGACTGTTTATTCGGAAGATGATTTGTATGGTTATAAACAGGGAAGCACTATCGTATTGCCTGCACAATTTGACGATGCGCAACCCTTCAGCAGAGGATATGCCATTGCTTCTAAGGATAATAAATATGGTTTGCTGAAACTTTATCCGGGATATTTCCAATGCCGTTCTTCCGTAGGTTCGTTAAAGTCGGTGGATGCAGGAATGGAGTCTGTGGACTATGTAGTGACAGTGCCTCAGGCCTGGCAGGAGACGGAACTGGAACTTTTCTGTTCCAATGACCGTGACGAGAAAGTGAATCTCAGCCAGCCCGGGAATGCGAAAAGCACTCGCGTCTTTTCACTGGTTTTACCTAAAAAGGAGACCCGCAATCTTTCGCTTGAAGGAGAAAACCTGCAGCTTTGGAATAGCAACATGATAAAAAACACTTCAAATGTTGCGAACAATAATACCGGAGTCGGCATTGCCATTGCTCCTTCCAAGGTGAAAGCGAATGCAGACGATGTTGCTTCGGTCGTAGTTACCCTGACAAATCAAACAGGAGGTCCGGTGGAATTTGAGGCTGTGATAACAGGCAATCAATTAATAACGAAGAAAGAAAAGGTGAGTCTGGATGCCGGACAGAGCAAAAAGATTTATGCTACATTTACTAAAATCATAAAAGAAGAGAAACGTGTCGTGACGGTTACTGTTCCTGATATGAATAAAGTAAGTAAGAGCATAACTGTAGAACCCTTCTTTGTCAATTTTTAAAGGATAAAATGATGAAAACTAAGAGATTTTGTTGGATACTATTATTAAACCTGTTGGTTTTAACTGCCGTTGCCGGGCCTTATGAGACAGTTGTGTTGAAAAACGGCTCTGTGCTCGAAGGCTATATTTCTGTTCAGCATCCGGGAAAAGATATTATCTTTTTTGCAGAAAAGGCAACGGTTTATATTCCGGTGAAACAGGTGAAGTCTATGTTAGATTATGATATCGAGATAGAAACACTGTCCGACTCTTGGAAAGCTTGGGCAGGGGATAACCCATTGCTGGTAAAGACTGTCAGAAACAGCAAGTTTTTGCAAATGACTGACATCATTCTGGCGGAAACAGCAGAGAATGATACAATAGCCCTCGATTCTGCCCTCGTTCGGGAAGCGAAGGCCCCGCTTTATTCAAACTGGAATGTTGTTCCCCGCAAAGTGCGTATATTGGAAAAAGGAGAAGTCATCAAATATCTTGATTTTACTCCTAATTCCTATTATCTGGATTGGAAAGATATACAAGCTATAAAGCGTGCCCCCAGAGCTGCAACTGATTTGACAGGGTTGATTGATGTGGTGGCATTGCGTACGGGCGAGAAGTATGAAGGACAAATCATCGAACAGATACCGGGAGAGAGAATCCGTTTGCTGAAGAATGACGGCATAGTGGAAGTTATCAATGCCGGACAGATTGCTTTTCAGCAGAAAAAGAAATTGAACCCTAATCAGTCGTTGTTTGAGCAAAGTCCGTTGTTGGATGTGGTTTGTATAAAGAAGGATGAGGATACCGGTATTATTGTAGAGCAGAACTATGGAGGCGAAAAGGAGTCCGGCTATTTATTGATTCAGAATGAGCGGGGAGATATTTTGCGCAAGAACAGTATTACTGTCACGGAAACAAGAAAGCAAGCGAATCCGAATTATAAACCTTTGACGGATGTTATAGTCGGTAAAGGTGAAATACTGGTAAATCGGAAAGAATCGGCAAAGGCTATTATTGAAAAACAGGAAGGGTTATTGATAGTGGATACAGCTTCCCGGGCCACTGTCTTGTCGGCCGATTCCATCGGCGGTATGCTGATTGTGGAAAAACAGAATGAATCTTCCGCTTATAGACCTATCCTGCTCAAACTGGTTCTTATGAAAGTAAAAGGAAAAGGATTCTGTAATGTGTTTACTTATGAAGACCTGGTGACTAATGGAGTACAGCCGCAAGAGTCGGTGGTCAGTGTCAACGGAACTTTAAAATTGTCTTATGCTGTAGGTAAGGGGAAATATATACTGTATGACCCGCAAGGACAATCCGGCATCTTTCTGTCAATAGAATAAAATATCCTCATATCCTCCCACCTGCATCCTCTTGATACATTAAAAACAGGATGCAGGTGGGAGAGGCTATGGGGGATATGACCTCATTCTCAACAATATCTCATAGAGATAAGTCTGCTCGTTTTCTCACAAAGAGAATGTTGATAAGAGCTGCTTTCACACATCACACCTATTAAACTCCTTTGTTCATAGGTGTTTCAGTGTGAAGGATACAAAGAAGACTACTTTCATACAGAGACTTATGAATTAATAGGTTTCATCCTCTTCCCTAAAAGGTGACGGCCTTTTTATTCTTTATGATACATAGTGCGGAATGCATATACATTCCCGCCAAAATCAGTTACAATCAATGCATTGCCTGAAATAGCGACTGTTCCGAAAATAGGTGCTCCTGTTTTATATTTCCAAAGGTTGTTTCCTGTGTTTGCATCTATGGCATATACGGTTCCGTCGGAAGCACCCACATAGACTGCATTTCCTGCCAACACGGGGCTGGTCTCTATCGTTCCCGAGAAAGACCGGGTATAAGGAGCTGTAAAAATCAATGCATCTTCTACCGGACAATTCCATTTTTCTTCCAAAGTCTGGTTGTCCAATGCTACAAGTCCTTTGTTGGCTGTACCAAAGATGATTTCTTTTTCGGTTAGTAAAGGCGTGGAGGTTACATCCAGATTATAGGGAAGTTGCTTGCGAATGATGATTCTGCCTGTCCGGGCTTCTAGGATAAAGAAACTCTTTTCAGCAATGATATATAGTAATGAGCCGTGCATGGCGGCTGAGGCCCCTCGATTGCGTAGCCCATGGTCGGATATATTCCATAGCATCTTGCCTGTTTTTGCGTCATTGCCGTAAAGGGCGGTCCACTGCACGGAACCCACCAGAACGTCATTTCCTACGGTCAGTGTTGAAGTTGTTCCTTCACGTTGTGCCCAGTCTTTGTTTCTCCATATCAGTTTTCCGGTTGTAGCCTCGAAAGCGGAAAGAGCCTTTCCACTTCCGGCATAGACGATACCTTTATCGGTAACCAGACCGTCTATCAGGTTGGGCAGACCGTTTACCGGCAGTTGACTTTCCCAACACAGTTTACCGGTCTCGGCATCTACGGCATACAGATTACCTTGTACATCCTGCGCAAAAACGATTCCGCTTTCTATGGCGATGGTGTTCTTGATGGAGGTTCTTACGGGATATTTCCATAAAAGGGAACCGTCCTTTCCGTTCAAGGCATAGATGGCGGCGCGTCCTTTTAAATCTTCGTCGATAGAGGCGGTATATACCTTATTATTATATACTAGCGGAGAAGTCATAAAAATATTCGCTCCCACATTGGTACTCCACGCCAGTTGTAAGTCACCTTCCAGTGGGGCGGCGGTGGCTGTGTGAGTAGCATTTCCCAACAGGTTTTTCCAGTCTGTGTTTAAGGTTATTTCTGGAGAACTCTTTTCATAGACGAACTTACTATCGGTTTCAGCAGTTCTTCCGTCTTTAAAGCGAGTGCGTACCCTCATTACCAATTCTTTTCCGGCATAGGTGTCATGCAGCGGCATTATTGCTGTCCTGCTCCAGTCGGTCTTTTGAGAGAGTTTTTTATAGGGAATGATCGTTTTCCCGTTTTCCAAACAAGTGTAAGTTACCTCGGCTACCGGTGATGTAGATGAGTAGGTGTTTACTGTTACTGTTTTAGTACCTGTTCTTCCTTGTGGAGAAGCGATACGGAGATTGCGGTCCAGGTAGGTATAACGCAGTTCGGTGGAAAGGTTTCCTTTAGGGTTGACAGTCATCACGCGATAAGCGCTTTTGGCATGGTCTATTCCACCTTTATCTAACGAACTGGTACAGATGGTATATACATTACCTTGTTTTTTCATGTAGTTGATGTGCCAATGACCGTAAATCCATGCTTTCAAATTATAGTCGTTCAAATTGATGCTGTTGCCATTTTTCCCTTTGTATATAAAGGCGTCATCGTTAGTCAACAGGTCGTGGTTGAATATCATGATGGGGGTATCCGGTGTGATGTGCGCTAAATCATTTTTCAACCAGTTACACACATCTTCCGTGGTGTATTCCGGGCGGGCGTCTCCATAGGGCATCGGAGTAACGATGTAATGCACTCCCGCCACATCAAAGGAATAATAGACCGGACCGTACACGCTTTCAAAGATTTCTTCTCCATATTTCCCCCGTTCCAAGTCATGGTTACCGATGCAATAGAATACAGGACAATTCATGTTTTCCGTATTCATTAGCCGGATATGTGCTTTAAGACCTTTTTCGTAACAGATATCTCCGGTATGGATAATGAAGGCGGCCTGCTCGTTCGCGGCATAGTCGCGCACATTATTCACCCAGTCTTCGTGATGAGTGGTGTTGAATATCTCGGTGTCCGAGATGTGGATGAATCGGTGCGAGCCATCTTTACGTATGCCCGGATTATAGGGGATTAGACCGAAATCGTATCCTTTTCCTTGGTTTCTATTCTGTGGTAATGGCGGTTCATTGTCTTGTATCCTGACGGGGTGGTGATGAAGATAAATTTTTCACGACCATGTCCCGGTAACGTATAGGTTCCGTCTGTGGTGGTCTCTACTACATTCAGTCCGTCGGAGACTTTGACACCTTTTAATGTCTTTTCTCCTTTCTCCCAAATTCCGTTGTTGTTTTTATCAACAAATACTCTTCCGGTATAGGAAGCGGATAATGAGGAGCCGGTGGCTAATAAAGCGGATAATAAGAGAATTTTTTTCATATATTGCTTTTTCATTTTGAGTCTTACATATTTATTCTGGTTTATTTATACTCTATCTTTAACACATGTGCATAATCGGTCGGTGCGTTTTTGGGAAATTGTACTTCCAATCCTTTTAATGTCTGTTCCCATTGTAACGTTTCGTTGCAACCCAACATGGAGACGGATTTGATTTCCGGTATATTAGCATTGCCTTTTGCCAGATTTCTGATTGTTATTTTTCCATCAGTCCACGCTAGAGAGATAGCATATAAAGCTTCTTCACGGGTGGTGAAACGGATGTCTTGTGCGGTATATGCTGTTTTTTGGTTGTCGGTCATGTAGCCCGAAGTTCCTTTGGTATCTCCTTCTCCGGATACTACCCAAGGGCGGGAAGCATAGATAGCCTCTCCGTTCACTTTCAACCATTTGCCTATTTCTTGTAATACATGCTTTTGTTCGTTGGTGATGGTGCCGTCGGCTTTCGGACCGATGTTCAGTAACAGATTTCCGTTTTTGCTGACGATGTCCACAAAATCATCGATAATGTGGTCCGGGTCTTTATTTTCTTCGCCTACGCAATAGCTCCACGATTTTTTACCGATAGAGGTATCAGTCTGCCAAGGGAAACGGCGTATTTCATCACTCTTTCCCCGTTCTATGTCGAATACCTGAATGTTGTCGCCATAACCGAATTTGGTGTTTACTACCACTTCCTTGCCCCAGTCCTTTGCATTGTTATAATAGTAGGCCATGAACTTGTAGAAAGTAGGTTGAAAAGGAGTCTTTCCCACCGTCCAGTCAAACCAGATTAAATCGGGTTGGTATTGGTCTATCAGTTCGTAGGTGTGCTTCAGAAACTGTTCTCTGGAACGTGCGTTGGTGCCTTCGTATTTGTCCACGGCAGGGTTCATGCCACCGGGACCGTCCGGTTCATGCAGACGTTCGCCATACAGCGTAATGGTGGTGTCTTGTACATCCGAAGGAGTTTGCATTCCATATTCATAGAACCATGCATTCTCACAGCGGTGTGAGGATAGGCCGAAACGAAGTCCCGCTTTTGTGGCGGCCTTTTTCAGTTCGCCGATAATGTCGCGTTTGGGACCCATGTTTACTGCATTCCATTTGTTGAAAGTGCTGTTGTACATAGCGAATCCATCGTGATGCTCAGCCACCGGGACGATATACTGTGCACCCGAAGCCTTGATTATTTCCATCCACTCATCCGGATTGAACTTCTCGGCTTTGAATAAGGGGATGAAATCCTTGTAACCGAATTCCGTCAACTTGCCATACGTTTTTTCGTGATATTGGTTGATGTCACTGCCTTTTTGATACATGAAGCAGGCATACCATTCACTGCCGTATGCAGGTACTGAATAAACTCCCCAATGGATGAAGATACCGAATTTGGCATCGCGGAACCATTCGGGCTCTTGGTAATGTTGGGCTATGGAAGCAGAGTCCGGCTGAAATGTTGTTGTCCCTTTGGGTGAGGCAACAGTGGTAATGTCTGGAGAATAAGTGTCAGCATGATTGCTGCAAGCAGCCAAAGCTCCGGTAAGGGCTATATATGCGAAAATCTTTTTCATGTAATTGACTGTTAAGTGGGTTGAATATTGTTTGAATACCTATTGAAAATCTAAAATTTATTCACGGCTATTTCATTGCCGTTTCGATAGAATTTGACGCTCAGTAACCGTTGGTCTTCCAGTCGATTCTCGCCTTTTATGGCGGTAATAAGGTTTCTACCACGGTCAGTCCGTTGGAAGTTATCTTTAATGTCGTTTCTTCCGAAGTGGAAAGCCCGAAGTTTTGTACTTCCACCTTCCATAGCTTCTCTGCCTCATCATATCGAGGGCGCAAAGCAGAGAGGATAGCCGGTGTATAATTGATATAAGGCAAACGAGCGTAACCGATGACAAATTCGCCTTTCTTATCCTTGCCTATTAACTTAGGAGCGAATTCCTCGGCAGTGATACCACTCTCTTTTCCCTCGAAAGTGACGATTAAGTCTTTTCCTTCCTTTTTCCAGCTCAATGGCTTGCATCCCCGGCCGAAGTTCACTTCATTAAAGGAACCGAAACGCAAAGAGGGTATGTTCAATTGGCTGGACGGATTGAATCCTTTTTCAGCGGCTATCCTTACTTCGATAGTCGGAGTGGAAGCATCGATGGGCGCTGTATTGAGCACTGATAGAAGCAAGTCCTTTTTCAGCGGAATACAGATATTTTTGGAACTATGGTGGTCATTCCCATGATCTTCCCATTTGATGGTGTCTATCACGGCAAAGTTCATTTGTATGGGGCGTCCTTCCTTGTCCTGATATACTTTGGCACGCTCATATTTAAACCAGTTTTCCACTTTCCCGTCTTTGTGTCGGGAGATGCCGGGTACATACGCTTCACCTTGTTCCGTAACCCAATGAACCCCATCCAGAGAACGTTGGTAAAAGGCGATTCTTCCCAACCAATCGTTCACTATCAGGTGGTATTGCAGTGAGTCACGCCATACTACCGGGTCTTCAAATTCGCCTTTCACATTGGGATAGGCGCGTCTTTCGGTTATTTGGTTATAAGGTGAAAGACCGCTACGGCTTATCCATACTCCCCCTCCGCGACATATCATCAGGCGTGAGCCATCCTGACGTTCGGCAAAGGGAAGGTTGGAAAGTCCTTCTATGATTTTCCGGTCGCGTGGGTTGAAATCGAACTGTTTGAATTCCCATGGACCATTCACACTGTCGGCTATGTAGTAACCATTGATGACATAAACCACAATACGACCGTCTGTTAAAGTGAATGCTTCGGGATTATGGCCTTTTCCTATGGTGTCCTGTATGGCATACGGCCCATGGAGTTGCTTGCTGACAGCATGATAAACGGTAGAGTTAGGCCATTCCATGTGCCCTTTTTCTGCATTTTCCGGCCATCCGCATACGAAGAGGTGATATTTCCCCTCTTTTCCCTTTAGAATATTTCCACCCCAAAAAGAAATATCCGGATGTTCTATTCCATTGTCCACGAACCGGGGAAGTACTTCTTGGGCTCCCCACACCTTATCGGATAGTTTGCTGCCTTGCATGGCTTCAAAGCGGTCTACATATTTTCCGCCCGGTATTAATTTATCCCATTCGGCAGGGCGTTGTCTTTCGGTGATTTGAGCCGATGCCGAGAGAGCGGTGGCGCATGCGACTATGGCTATACTTGTTATTCTTCTTATTTTTGCATTCATAGGTTCATTCGTTTAAAGTTGATTTTTTTATTCGTTTGGGCTATCGTGTGAAATCTACCAGAATGCGGAATACTTTTCCCGGAGTATCTGTCCATTGTTTCATGGCGGTCAATGCTTCTTCCGGTTTCACGCAAGCTGTAATGAGTTCGTTTATAGGACAAGTTCCTTGTTGTAGATAGTGAATGACGGCACGGAAGTCTTTCGGCGTGGCATTGCGCGAGCCTTTGATTGTCATTTCTTTTTGGACGAATAGCTTGGTCTGGAAAGAGGTTTCAGACTTGGCGTATCCGATGCATATTACTCGTCCGGTAAAGGCAACCTCTTCTACTGCCATGACATAAGTGGCAGGGCTACCTACCGCTTCTATTACTACGTCCGGGCCGGAACTATTGGTGAGCGCTGACAAACGTGTGTGTACATTTTCTGTCTTCGAGTTAATGATGTAATGCGCGCCCACCCGTTTGGCCAGTGCTAGTTTGCTGTCGTCCAAATCGATGGCAATGACCGTTGCACCGCGCAGGGCGGCACGCACTATGGCACCTATGCCTATCATGCCGCAACCTATTACCGTCACCGTGTCACTGTCTGTCACTTCGGCACGTGATACGGCGTGAAAACCTACACTCATCGGTTCTATCAGAGCGACTTCGCGGGTTGACAAGGAATCGGCAGGTATCACTTTGCTCCAAGGTACAGCCTTGTATTCACACATGGCACCATTTCGTTGCACACCGAATGTTTCATTGTACTCGCAGGCATTTGTTTGCCC
>ERZ779702.326-NODE-326-length-17023-cov-3.92521_pt1 | contig 17023 bp, 16 predicted proteins | sample MGYA00511073_ERZ779702 | MGnify/ENA primary metagenome ERZ779702 (study PRJEB29588, sample SAMEA2163351) | human gut metagenome | biome: human gut; feature: human-associated habitat; material: faeces | place: Denmark | collected 2008/2010 ... | reverse complement strand
CCTCTTTTTGTAACCTACAGTTTAATAGTAAAAGAAATAAGACAGACCCTTATTCCCCTCTCCTCACTATAGGAATTTTCCTATTACAAATAGGGAAATTCTCCTTTACAAATAGGAATATTCCGTTTATTGTATCATTCTCTCCACTTATCTTTGTGACATAAGAAAAGCAAACTTTAAAATTAACGGATATGAGAACAAAAATACTGAAATACTTCGGAATGGTAGTTGTACTGATAATAATGGTTAGCCTAACCTCCTGTGAAGTATCTATAGGAAGTTGGTACGATGATGATGATTACAGCGAAATATATTACAGAACCACTCGGGAACTATGTAGCCGAACTTGGCAGGAAACTTGGGTACAAGACGGTGAATACTACACACAACGACTAGACTTTTACGAAAATAGAACAGGCACAGACATCATACGAATAGAACATCGGAACGGCTATGTAACCGAAGACAGGTACAATTTTGAATGGAGATGGGATAACAGTTCACAGACATGCATCCGTATGGTTTACGGTCCCAGTGACGTTTCATATTTTGAAAATGTATGGCTAGCCGGAAACTTCTTAAAAGGCTCATTGGATGGTATTAATGTAAATTTCACAGGAATCAGGTAAAAAGAAAAAAGCGGGATGACACCCAACACATATCATCCCGCTCTCCTTTTTCCCAATATACTACTCACTCTTAATGCTATTTACTGGATTCTCATTAGCGATACGCCAAGCTCTAACAACGACACACACCACTATCAGAGCGATAATCACCAATGCTGTTCCGACAAAATACAACGCATTCATGTCTATCGTTTCGGCAAATTGATCCAACCAGGCTTTTCCTGTAAAGTATGATACAACAATTCCTATCAAAACCGATGGAACAGCAACATACAATATATCACGGGACAGCAACCGGAGAATAGTCGAAGCTTCGGCACCATTCACCTTACGGATGGCTATTTCCTTACTGCGACGTTGTGTTTCATCATTCACATAGCCTATCAACCCCATAACAACAATAAGCAAAATAAAAGTAGAAGTAATCCATACAGAATTACGAAAACGGTATACATTACGATAGATTTCCTTCAGCATGGTATCTATCGGAATAAATTCCAATGCCTTAGTGGAATGTACCTGCTCCATGTATTCGTTCAGTTTTTTCAAACTCTCATCGTATGGCTGCCTTAAACGTACATCAAAAGTGTGGCTAGTATTATGACTATAAACTAAAGCTACGGGAAACTCTTATAGAGAAAAGACGTATTGCGCACATTACGGAATACACCAACAATGGTGCCAGCTTTATCAAAATCATTCAATCGTTTGCCTACTGCCCCATCTGTCCATTTCATCAGCCGCACTACTTCTTCGTTGACCAATACATCCCCCTCATTCTGCATATCTTTCCCTTCAATAATAGTAATCCCCATGGTTTCAGCATAATTTTTATCACAAGGATTATACATCAAGGTTTCTATTCTCTTGCCACTATTATCAATCAGCCCACGAGTCCAATACTCTCCCAGAACCCCATGCATAGAACGGGTGGCATTTTCCACCATGGGTTGACGACGAAGATCGCTAACCATATTCTCAGCTTCTTCGGGTGACATCCATGTCTCCGCCTCCACCAATCCTGGAGTACGGATACCCATATCACTATTAATCAAATGATGATACTGCATCAAAGATACTAACAAAATCCCCATTACAAAAGATACTCCCATAAATTGTACAAATAAAAGAGAACGCTTCCACCCTTTTTTCCCATCTGTGTAACGACGAAAAACTTGAGTGACAGGAATGCGTGAAAACAATCTTCCCGGTAACACTCCGGCTACCATGAACAGTACAAAAACAATGAGCATCGGAACCCATAGAGTTTCCAATGTAAAGAGTGAAGATAACTGCACCGAAAGTAAATCTTCTATCAGATCTTTGGTATTGAAAATAATAAAGAGGGCCACTATAACGGAAATTAATACCACAATCCCTGTCTCAAAAAGGAACATACTGAAAATGTTGATTGCACTGGCACCACTACACTTATGCACACCTATGCTTTTTGCTCTGCGGCTCATGGTAGCAATAGCTACTAATACATAGTTCATGATCGCCACAAAAAATATAGCAAAGCCCAAAAAACCATAAATGTAAAGGCGAGTGCGGGTATTTGAGTCATCCAGATGAATTTCGGGCAATGGCTGTGCATCATAAAAGCTTCTCCATTCATCATCAGCAGAATCAGGATAATATTTTTGCATAGCCTTGTATATCTGACGATTGATTTCTTCTCTGTCCACCCCATCGCGCAAACGGAGAATAGTATAATAAATGTCATTACGTCCCCATGTTCCACCCCCTATATAGCCACCTCCGGCATAAATGGGAGCTACAAAATCAAAATGATAGGCAGTATTTTCCGGAGTATCCTGATAAACACCACGGACTGTCAGTTCATGCTGTTTATCCAAGGACAATTTTTGTCCCACAGGGTCCTGCCCACCAAAAGCATCACGAACAAAAGTTTCAGAAACAAATATACTCCCCGCCCTTTGTAATTCCTCAGGATTTCCTTTCAATACTTTGATGCCGAAAGTACGGAAATAGCAAGTATCTACATAAGCGTAATTTACATCTTTCAGCTTATGACCATCCTTGAATACATTTAATGTCTCAAAATTGAAAATGACTGTAGCATTTTCAATCCATTGTGACAAATCACTGCGGAACGCTTCTGCCATCGGAGCAAACAAGCTATCATCATATCCTTCTCCTTTCTCTCCAGTCTTCACATTCTCTCCCCCTCCACGTACCAATACCAATCGGTCGGCCTCAGGGTAACATTTCTCATAATTGAGTTCAAATGCTATTTGTGAAAAAAGCAAAATACCAATAGTCAGACCTAATGAAAGCGATATGACTTTCGTCACGTTGCTTCCACGGCCGTGTAATATCGATTGTATTGCATAATAGATTTGTTTCATAACAACCCTCCTTTCATTAATTATTCTTTAATGTTCGCCACTACGCTACCATCAAACAAATGAATGACACGATGAGCAAATCCGGCATCATGCTGAGAGTGAGTTACCATAACAATACTAGTCCCCTCCTTGTTAAGTTCGGTCAATAGATTCATTACTTCAGCACCGTTCTTTGAGTCCAAATTACCAGTAGGCTCATCGGCGAGGATCAATTTAGGATTAGTAACCACAGCACGGGCAATAGCCACACGCTGTTGTTGACCACCGGAAAGCTGTTGCGGAAAATGCTTGGCACGATGACTCAAATTCATTCGCTTTAAAATTTCCAGAACACGCTCCTTACGCTCACTGGCCTTGATTCCAAGATAAGTCAACGGTAACTCCACATTTTCAAAAACATTCAGTTCGTCTATCAGATTAAAACTCTGGAACACGAAACCTATCACACCCTTGCGCAAACGGGTACGTTCCTTCTCTTTTAGATTGGCCACCTCTTTTCCTATCAGTTTATAACTACCCTCCGAAGGATTATCCAATAATCCGAGAATGTTCAACAACGTGGATTTTCCACAACCTGATGGTCCCATAATAGCTACAAACTCTCCTTCTTTCACCTCTATATTTACATGATTCAACGCAATTGTTTCTACTTCTGAAGTACGAAATACCTTACTTAAATTTTCAATCTGTATCATAATAATAAATTTTAATTGTTTGTTCTATTGATCCTTATTCTGATTTAATACTCTTTACTGGATTCTCATTGGCAATGCGCCATGTTTTGGAAATGACACAACTGACAATCAATATCAAGACCACAATAGCTACACATACATAATAAGGAACAAGCGAACCTACAGTCACAGCAAACTGTTCCATCCATAAACCACCTACATACCATGCTCCTAATGTACCTGCGACTACAGCCGGGAAAGAAATCCAAAGAACATCTTGCACCAACATTTCCAATATCGCAAATGACTCAGCTCCATTCACTTTACGAATAGCAATTTCTTTCGAACGTCGCTGTAATTCATCATTAATATAGCCTATCAGTCCCATCAAAGTAATAAACAAGATGGCAATTGCCGCCAATAAAGTCGCATTACGAAATACACGAACGGAATTATAACTATCCGCCATTTTTTGTTCCAAGCTTTCAAAACCGACTGTTTGATTCGGAAAAGCTTCGGCAGCATCACGGTTCAGTTTCTGAAGATTCTCACCAAAGGGTTCCTTCAGACGGAGATAAACAAGATCAGCCAAATCTCTGGGATGATGGTGCAGAACAAATGGTTTCAGCTCTGAGTAGAATCCGTCAATATTAAAATCTTTAATCACACCTACTATTTTGACACGTCCTTCTTCTGTCTGAATACTCTTACCTAAAACATCTTTTCCCCAATGCATTCTCCGCACAAATTCCTCATTGACAGCCACCTCACCGGATTCACGCGGTACACGCCCTTGCTGTATGGCCATTCCCATAAAAGCGACATAATTCTCCTGAGTAAAATCATAGCGACTGGAAAAAAGGCTCGTTCCTTTCTCATCCGGTATCATCTGCCCGCTATATCCATTAGACGGATAGCTAGTTGCTGAGGTCAATGCTTCCACGTATGGAAGCCCTTCATAAAAGTGACGGGCAGCAAGCCGAGCTTCAGCATCCGGTGCATTATTAATACCAATCACTACCCGCTCAGGATTATAACCCGGATCTTTATTAATAACATAATGATACTGGAGCATCACTACACACATCAATCCACATATAAAAGCCACTCCTGCAAATTGGATAAACAATAACGGACGTTTCCATCCTTTTTTACCCTCTGTATAACGCCGGAAAACCTGTGTGACCGGTATCTTTGAAAAAATTCGTCCCGGCAGCACACCACCAATGAGGAATAAGACAGCAGTCACTCCCAAAGGCACCCAAATACGTTCCACCGCAAAAAGGGACTCCAGTTTAGCAGCTGTAGTATCTTCCACAAACTCCCGGAAATTAAACATTAAAAAAACCATCAAAAACAATGAAAGCAAAATAATAATACCTGTTTCCCACATAAACATACCAAAAACAGTACCCGTCCCCGCTCCGCTGCATTTATGAACACCAATACTTTTGGCACGCCGGCTCAATGAAGAAATAGAAATCAACACATAATTCAATGTCGTGATAAACAAAATAGATATACCTAAAATAAGCATAATATTACGCATTCTTTTCACTTCATCATATCCACGGTACGTATCCCGAACAGGTTTTGCCATGACAGTGATTCCAAACTTATCACTTCTGGGAATATGTTGCTGTACTACCATATCAATACGCTTGTTCAATTCATCCAAATCAATATCCTGCTTCAACCGGATATATTCTTTCCAGCTGTCCCCACCGTTCCATGAATAATTTCCTATCCGGCGGCTCCAGATAGAAGGCAAGGAAATGACGGCCTTCGGTCGCATAGTACAATTCTCAGGTAAAGCAGCATACGTTCCTTTGACTGTCAACTCAATTTCCTTATTGAAACTAATTATTTTACCAATCGGGTTCTCACCGCCAAACATTTTATCCGCCAAATCTTTACTCAGGAAAATTACATCTTTTTGCTGCAATTCGCGTACCGGATCACCACTCAAGACCTCAATACCCATTGTCTGAAAAAACAATGAATCAGCAGCAACTTTAAAATCATCAAAACGGACACTTCCGTTGTAAACAGGTGATGATACCGGCCATATCCCCGCACTTGCCGCCGATTCCACAATTTCCGGCATTGCATCCAGTATGCCTCCGGCAGCTGCACCGATAATATATTCACTAGGAGGAAGAGGTTCCCCATTTACTGTCCATATATTCCACAATTGGTATAATTTATCATGATCCTTAAAACAAGTATCAAAACTCTGCTCATACACAACTCTTGAGAAAAGCAGAATACTCATAGTCAGGCCCAAGCCTAACGAGACGACTTTTATTATATTAGAACTTCGTCCATGTATCAAAGCCTGAATGACATAATAAATCTGTTTCATATTTCGTGTTTTTAATCATTATTATTTTGAAAGAGAGAAGTCCCGTTTCACAACGTTACTTCCCATAAAGTGTATAAGAAACTAAAGTTTCTATAATTCGTTCTCTATAATAGAAATGCTAAAACCGTGCCACGCAAACAAACAACTGATTAACAACATATTGCAAAAGAACAAAAAGAAACAGTTTGTCTAATTATTAGACAATGATGTATGATAATTAGACAAACTATAAAAACAAACAAATAGTTCTACGCTTCAAACTTATTGGAATTTGCCTTATTTTACTATCTTTGCATTATCACCTATATAAAACAAATTATTATGAAACACATTCTTTTGGCAGCCTGTGCGGTTGCCATATTAAGCGGTTGCGGTTCGCAAGGGAAACAGGCAGCCCCTACCGGAAATCCATTCCTTTCGGAGTACACAACTCCCTTCCAGGTTCCTCCTTTCGACCAAATCAAGATGGAACATTACAAACCCGCCTTTTTGCAGGGCATGGAAGAACAACAGAAAGAGATTGACGCTATAGTAAACAACCCCGAACCCGCCACTTTCCAGAATACCATTGCAGCACTGGATCAAAGCGGAACGTTACTTCGTAAAGTCAGCACCGTATTCTACGGACTGAAAAGCGCCAATACCAATGATGAAATGGATGCACTGAGCCGTGAACTCTCTCCACTACAATCAAAACACAGCGATGACATCGCCTTAAATGAAAAACTTTTTGCACGTATCAAAGCTGTCTATGAAAATCCCGGCAATTTGGACAAAGAGCAAAAGAAGTTGTTGGAAGAAACCTATAAAGATTTTGTACGTGGAGGTGCCAACCTGGATGCCGAAAGTCAAAAAAAATTGCGTGAATTAAATAGTGAGATTTCCATGTTGCAGCTCACCTTCGGCCAAAATATGCAGAAGGAAACCAATGCTTTCCAATTGATCGTGGACAAAGAAGAAGACTTAGCCGGATTACCCCAAAACCTGATTGCCAGTGCTGCCGAAACAGCTAAAGAAGCAGGCATGGAAGGCAAATGGATTTTCACCCTGCATAATCCCAGCGTCATGCCTTTCCTGCAATATGCCGATAACCGAGACCTGCGCGAAAAGATATTCAAAGGATACATTAACAGAGGAAATAACGGAAATGAATACGACAACAAGGAAGTGGTACGCAAACTGCTCAAAGCCCGTCTGGAAAAAGCCAAGCTGATGGGATATGAAAACTATGCTTCCTTTGCACTGGAAGAACGTATGGCGAAAACACCGGATGCCGTATATAAATTATTAGACCAGATTTGGACACCTACTCTGTCCAAAGCCAAAGAAGAACTGGCAGATATCAATGCCGAAATAAAGAAAGACGGAAAAACCTTCACAGCCGAAGGTTGGGACTGGCGTTATTATGCAGACCGAGCCAAGAAAGCCAAATTCGACTTGGATGAAAATCAGGTACGTCCTTATCTGAAACTGGAAAACGTACGTGACGGTGTGTTCTATGTTGCCAACAAACTGTACGGTATCACTTTCACCCAGCTGGACAATCTTCCCCTCCCTCATCCCGATGCACAGGCATTCGAATGTAAGGACAAAGACGGTTCTCATCTAGGTGTACTCTATATGGACTTCTTTCCGCGTGCCAGCAAGAAAGGTGGCGCATGGTGCGGAAGCTATCGTTCACAGACCTACAAGGACGGCAAGAAAGTGGCTCCTGTAGTAACCGTGGTATGCAACTTTACCAAACCGGCAGCCGGACAACCCGCTTTGCTCAGTGCAGACGAAGCGAATACCTTGTTCCACGAATTCGGACACGCTTTACATAATCTTTTCAAAGATGTACATTATTATGGTGTGGCTAGTGTTCCGCGTGATTTTGTAGAACTGCCGTCACAGATAGATGAGCATTGGGCTTTTGAACCGGAGGTATTGAATGTATATGCCAAACATTATCAGACAGGTGAAGTTATTCCTGCCGGACTGGTTGAAAAAATGGACAAGAGTGGCAAATACGGACAAGGCTTCGCTACGGCTGAATATTTAGCTGCTTCCCTGCTGGATATGGATTATCATGTATTAAAAGAAATTCCCGATGATATGGACGTTATGCAGTTCGAAGCAGAAACATTAGGTAAGCGCGGATTGCTGAAACAAATTCCGTCACGCTATCGCACCACTTATTTCAACCACACCATGGGTGGTGGATATACTGCCGGTTACTATAGTTATATTTGGGCAGAAGTGCTGGATTGTGACGCATACGAGGCATACAAGGAAACAGGCGATATCTTTAATCAAGAAGTAGCAGGAAAGTTCCGCAAATATATCCTCACTCCCGGCTGCATTGACGATGCAATGGACATGTATGTCAATTTCCGTGGCAAAGAACCTGGTATTGATCCCTTGTTGAAGAACAGAGGACTAAAATAACCCTCTAACCCTAAATAGAATTCCTCCCCCTGCAAAAGACAAATGATTGTGACTCTTGCAGTGGGAGGATTCTCATTTTGTAGTATGATTGCGGATAGTTCTTTTTATTTTTTGTTCCAAAGCAAGAAATAATCCTCAGAGAAAGCGTACCTTTGTGCCTGTCAAATCAAAAATTAAATTATGAATCAACCTATTGCTATGAACACCACAAGAAAACATGTGGTATGGCTGGATGTCGTTCGTTTGGTAGCCATGTTCACCGTAGTTTGCTGCCATAGTGCAGACCCGTTCAACTTTTACCCCGGCGAACCGCCAGCCAACATTGATGAAATCAAATTCTGGGGAGCCGCCTACGGAGCCTTTCTCCGTCCGTGTGTCCCACTGTTTGTCATGATTACAGGAGCATTGCTGCTCCCCGTACGTGGCGAAATATCCGCTTTCTACAAAAAAAGAATCAGCCGTGTATTCTGGCCGTTCCTTATCTGGAGTGTCATTTATAATTTATTTCCCTGGTTTACAGGATTGCTGGGACTTAATCCCGAAATAATTCTTGACTTTTTCCCTTATAGCGGTGAAGAAGCCGCCCGTCAGTCACACTCAACGTATCATTGGGTTATATAGCAAAAATGCCTCTCAATTTCTCTTTATTAGACGTACATATGTGGTATATCTATCTGCTTATCGGATTATATCTATACCTTCCTATTTTCTCCGCATGGGTAGAAAAGGTCTCGGAGAAAGCCAAACTATGGTTTCTTGTCGCATGGGGAATAACTGGTTTGTTACCTTATTATTATCAGTTCGTATCCCCATACATTTGGGGAGGCTGTGCGTGGAACTCATTCAATATGCTCTATTATTTTGCCGGATTCAACGGGTACTTGCTATTGGGACACTATCTGCGCAACCACGACTGGTCATGGAGTAAGACACTGTCGGTCTGTATCCCCATGTTTCTGGCAGGTTACATGGTCACATTCTTCGGTTTCCGCCACATGACCGCATTACCACAATGCACTGATGAAATGTTAGAACTGTTCTTCACCTATAATTCTTTGAATGTGATTATGATGACTATCCCTTTCTTCCTCATAGCCAAGAAAGTAAAAGTACGCTCAGAACTGATCCAGCGTATGCTGGCAAACTTGACCGTATGTGGTTTTGGCATCTATATGATACATTATTTTTTCACAGGTCCGGGTGTAGTCCTGATGCGCAATATCGGTGTTCCCGTGCCTTTACAAATTCCCGCTGCCGCAATCGTGGCATTTGGCGTATCGTGGCTGCTTGTGGTATTCATTCGTAAAATAAGCGGCAAGAATGCTAAATACATTGTAGGATAATAAAAACAGGACATACAAATATCGTTATATAAGAATAGCCGGAACTACTTTTTCCAAGTGATTCCGGCTATTCTTATAATGCTTCATCCACTAGAAATCAAGTCAGTTATTTGAGATGTAATTTAAAGAATATACCTCCGCTAAAAAATTTACCGTCATTCAGTTCAGCAATAAGATTGATATGGTCTTTCCATATTGAATAAGTTCCACCCACATTCACAGTATAAGTTGCTGTATGCAGATCTTCCGCATGTCCGGGACACACTTCCGCCATCAGATTAAATCCATTCAGAGCTTTCTGCCAGAAACCTTCGCCCTTCATGCCAAAGTGAAAGTTTACCCCTGCAGCAGGACGGCTATAATGCACATCACTCATAGCTTTACCGATAACCCAAGCTACATGCCCCCCCACTGTACCTATTCCACTAAATTCAACATGTTTCGTTGCCGCCAGATAATAACGTGTCAAGTAATTGTGGTTTCCGCTACCACCGCCCCCCCAATCTATGTCTCCACCTCCATTTGAAGAATGGCTTCCCGGATCATTCGCACCAATCACTACCTGAGGCGTCCAAGCCTTCCACCAGCCTTCTTTCCATGCCCTCAACCGGAAATGAAACGATCTGTCCTGATTGGTAAACCTGCCCCAAGTTTGCTGAGGCCAATAAGAAGAACCATGTATATCCCCTTTACCAACGTACAAGTATATGCTACTTCCAGCCAAGGAAACAGAGTACAATTTATATAATAGTTATAGGTATAGGGATGATATTCACTTCTCACCCAATATCGGGAAAGTATATTTACATCCAGCATATTTCCTCCCAGCATAACGGTTTTATCTTTCTGCATAACGGCAGTAGGTGCATGAAGTAGTCCTGTAGTACCATAAAAAGCCTGCCCTTTGATAACATTCATTCCTCCAAAGAGTCCCCCCAGAAATATTAGAGTTCTTAATTTCACTATTCTATGAATTTTAATTTATATTTGCAGCATGAAAACAGATGTATTAAAAATACTCGGAAAAATTATTCCTACTGCTATCTTCGTCCTGTTGTTGCCATTCTCCATTATTTACATGGCAATAAGCAAAGTCTGCTCTTTCATCCGAAAATTCTTTCCCCGATAAAGCGTACCGGAAACAAGAATGCAGCTTGCAGATATCTTGTACGTGTATGTTTCTCCTTATACATTCTATAAACGAAACGCAAATTCATCTTATCAACCCAGTCCGGATAATAGTGCATCCTATTCATTGCCGTTTGGTGAACAAAGCCACCACACGTAAAGCCGATGCCTTGGTAACCCATCTTTTTTACCTTAAGCAGAAACTTTTCCTGCATCAAGGCCCCCATACCTACTATCAGAAAATCCGGATTTAATTCGACTATATGAGAAGCTTCCTTATTCATTTCAGCATCCGAAGAGAAATATCCGTTCCTGAACCCTGCAATGCGTAACTTCGGATACTGCTCTTGAAATATCCTCACAGAACACTCCACTTGTTCTTGACCCGAGGCTACGATATAGAGCGTTTTACGGCTTTCCATGAGGTAATTCAACAATTCGGGAGCAAGGGAGGTCATATCAAAACTACGTCTGGTCACTCGCTTTCCGTATACTAATCTTATGGCAGAAACCAGTAAAGAGCCATCGGCAAAAATACCATCGAATTGTTTAAATAGAGATTTGTTTTCTAAAGCTATGAGGTAAGATACGGGGTTGAGAAAGGTGTAAATTCTGTTTTTCGTTTCGAAAAGTTCGGGAGACGTCCATTTCTCTGTTTGCAAAATGTAGGTAACTAACAAAGAGTTCATTATCTGATATTTTGTGTCAAATAAGTAATAGACCGTTTTGTTTCCTCCATTATTATTTTATTTACACCTGCATAATCAATGGGAGTTTCCAAAATCTTTTGCATTTTATTCATATCGGTAACTATACGATTCTCTAGTTTAAATTGTTTTAACAAAGACACCAATTTATTGCTATTCATATCTCGTACTATAGTACAAAATTCTTTATTAAATTTTATAGAGAATACACTACCATGAAATGTATCAGTAATAATATAAGATGCTCCTCTAAAATAAGCTAGTACTTCAAACGGAGTAGGAATAACGACTTCATCACACCATGAAAAATAATGTCCTATTGATATCAATTTCAGTTCTTTTGATTTAGCAAAATTTCTGATAGAACTTATTTCCTTTTTATCAGTAATTCTTCCCGGATATGTATAAACAATTATATATTCATTCCTATTGAATTTACCAGATTTATAAAGTAAAGCCCTAAAATGAAAACAAGAGCTAAACAAGTGCAAATAAAACCGCTTATTTACAATTGATTATAGTGTACTTGATGTTTTCAGTTGTTTTCTTTCTTTTCAGTTGATTGGTTCTTTTTCGGTACAATTTTGTTTCTCGTTTGTTTCTCAATATCGACCTTTATTCATATCTTTGCAACAGAAACAAAATTATGAAGGGATCGATATGCCACGAGTAAAGAAGCCTACAAAAGTAAAAGAGCCTGTCCGCCTTCGGACAAAGAAGCTGGCAGATGGAAGCCAAAGTCTGTATCTTGATATATACCGTTTCGGAAAACGAACATACGAATATCTTAAGTTGTATCTCATTCCGGAAACGGATAACAATGCCCGTCGGCAGAATCAGGCGACTATGAATGCCGCCAATGCCATCAAGTCCAAACGTATTATCGAGCTGACCAACGGCGAGGCCGGTATAGAAACCAAAGAGAGAGTTTACCTGCTTGACTGGATGAATACCTACAAGGAGAACCAGGCCAAGCGTGGCAAAAAGGACGGTTATCAAATTGACATCACTATACGCATCTTAAAGGATTACGCGGGAGAACGTATGTTGATGGATCAAATAGACAAGACATTCTGCCAGAATTATCTTGACTACCTTCAGTCCGAATACCGTTCCAGAGGTAAACGAGTGTCGAATTACACACTGCATACTTATTACCGGGTATTGAACGGAGCCTTGAATGCGGCTGTCAGGGCCGAGATCATCAAGTCCAATCCTTTCACGAAAATCAGCAAGTCGGAAAAGATCCGTCTGCCTGAAAGCAAACGGTCATACATGACCATTGAAGAGGTGCGTGCATTGATCGCAACCCCGATGAAAAATGAATCCGTGAAAGGTGCCTATCTGTTCTCTTGTTTCTGCGGTCTGCGAATCAGTGATATAATCAAGTTGCAATGGAAAGATGTATTCGTTGACCGTGGACAATACCGTCTGTCGGTTTCCATGCAGAAAACCAAAGAACCGATTTATCTCCCGCTTTCCCCGGAAGCGTTGAAGTGGATGCCTGCGCGTGGAGACAAAACTCCTGATGACCATGTGTTTGACCTGCCGTCCCCAGCAATGGTCAATATTCTTATCAAACCATGGGCAAAAGCGGCGGGAATAAACAAGCGTTTTACATTCCATACGGCGCGGCACACGTTCGCGACGATGATGCTGACACTCGGAGCAGACTTATATACGACATCCAAGCTGCTCGGCCATGCTGACGTGAAAATGACACAGGTGTACGCCAAAATCATCAACCAGAAAAAGGATGATGCGGTCAACCTGGTCAACGGATTGTTTGAGTGACCAATGATATACCATATCATGTCAAATTTACAAGTAGATATTTTAAGGGCGTCATCGATTGCAGATACAATCGAAAAACGATACCTTTATGATGATATATTATTATAAACCAATAAAATGTAAATCGACATGACAAGAGCTGACAAAGGCCTTCTCTCTTTTTGAGGGGAGCAAACACCCGCATCACATTGAATCGGCACAGGACGTGGCGGAAGAACTTTTCGCCCTGCTTACCGAAGCAAAAACAGTTTATCTCCAGGAGGTCAAAATCCACGGCAAACAGTATCGCCGTTATGTGGAGGATTTTGTGAACAGTCACCGGTATATTGACTGCGATAACGCGGTCTGCCGGAACTGCCACGAAATGAACATCCACATCGTCAAGGGACTGCTGACCGACTGCCCCTACCTTATCCAACCGCTTTTTTCCGCCCCGAGCCTCTCTTTCGAGGAGTGCATAGAACTAAAGCGGAAGTATGACACATCGGAACTGGCATCTTCCGATTGTAATCCGGCAAAGTTTTCATTTCTTTCTTTTGACTGCAGTCTTTCGCGCAAACAACTGGACGGTATCGTTTCTTGCGCCAATACTTATCATCTGTTCTGTTCTCCCGTAACTATTGACGACATGGAATCTCTCTTCTCCTGCAAGATAGGTTTCTGTCTTCGGGTGAACAGCGTGCGCCGTGTGGCTATCCTGTTCGATGCCCTTCTTGAGAATTCATTCATTCAGCCTTACTGGCAATCAGTCCTCGAAAGAGGGCGTTTCCTGCAATCCAAGGACGGCTCGCACTTCATATCCGCAACGAGCATATCCACCACGCTTTCGTTGGTCAGGAACAAAATGACTTCAACCGCTTACAATATCAGAAAGTTTGTAAGCCAACTGAAGGAATGAAAGGAAGTGCTAAGAAGTCAACCATGTGAAAAGCAAAAGTATGATAACTGATATGATACCAAACCGGTATCATACTGTCATCCAATGCTTTTAGATATTCACACTCTACCTTTGCCTCTGTATACAACGCGTTACAAACAGAGGTGCATCTCTTATTGTCTAATTTAATCACGAATAATATGTCCAACAGATTGACATTCATGGAAAGGTTGAGCGAACGGCTCACGGCCCTTGAAGCGATTATCCGGAAACTGGAGCCGGTCGAGAGCTTTCTGGAACGGGTGGAATTGCTGGAAAAGAACATTTACGCGACCAAAAAGGTCTTTACTTTTTCGGAAGCCTGCATGTACATCGGGGTATCAGAAAGTATGCTGTATAAACTTACGGCCAACAAGGAGATTCCTCACTACAAGCCTCGCGGCAAGATGATCTACTTTGCCAAGGAGGAACTGGACGAATGGCTCCTGCAGAATCATGAACTTGCCGTCGATGATGCCACGCGGATGGCACACGAGGCGGCAGCAGTACAACCCTTCTTAAACGAGAAACGCCATGGAAAACGAAAGAAGAACTGACCAGAAGACGGGAATGGGATTGGAAGAGACCCGTCTGTCAGATATTCTTTCAGCTTCCCAAATCAAGGCGACGGATACATACGAGACCCCGCCGCAAATTATCTGGATTGACAATTCGACCATAGCGACTCTCGGCAATTTCAGTGCATCGACCGGCAAGGCAAAATCCAAGAAGACATTCAATGTCTCCGCCCTTGTCGCCGCTTCCCTGGCAGGTAAGCAGGTGCTGAACTACCGGGCGCATCTGCCGGAAGGCAAACGCCGGATCCTGTATGTCGATACCGAGCAGAGCCGCTATCATTGTCACACGGTGCTGGAACGTATTCTGCGTCTGGCCGGGCTTCCTACCACAGCAGACAGCGAGAACCTTGATTTCATCTGCCTGCGGGAGTATTCTCCGACAGTCCGTATAAGTGTGATAGACTATGCCCTGCGTCAGGGTAAAGGTTACGGGCTGGTTATCATTGACGGTATCCGCGACCTTATGCTGGACATCAACAGCACCAGCGAATCGGTGGAGGTCATCAACAAAATGATGGAATGGTCCTCTCGTTACGACCTGCATATCCATTGCGTGCTGCACCTGAACAAAGGGGACAACAATGTACGAGGCCATATCGGTACGGAGATGAGCAACAAGGCGGAAACAGTACTGGTCATCAGCAAATGCAACGAGAATCCGTCTGTCAGTGAAGTCCATGCCCTGCATATCCGGGAAAAGGAGTTCAAACCCTTCGCGTTCACCGTGGACGACAACGGGCTCCCGGTCATCGCCGAAGGGCACACGTTCGGTGACACCCCGAAGCCCAGGCAACGGACAAGCTTTACGGAGCTGAGCATCGAGCAGCACCGGGAAGCCCTTTCCGCTGCCTTTGACGGCAAACCCATCAGGGGCTTTGAGAATGTACTGCAACGTCTGATCGCCTCTTATGAAAACATAGGCTTCAAACGTGGCCGCAGTGTCATGATAAAACTGCTGCAGTACCTGACAGACAACCTTAAACTTGTTGTCAAGCAGGACAAGCTGTTCTACTATGACATGACCCCCGCGGAAGCAAGGCTTTTTGATGAAGAATGAAGCCGGGCGCGGGCATATATATTTCAGTTTACTTTAGTATGTATATATATAGGGAATAAAACTAAACTAAACCATTTCCGTGTGAACAAGTGAAAGAAAACAGCCATGACTATAGAAGAAGCAAAACAGGTACGCATAGTGGACTTCCTGGCGCAGCTCGGCCACCATGCGCAATACGTTAAATCGGATCAGTACTGGTATCTCTCGCCGTTAAGGGAAGAGCAGTCGCCGTCGTTCAAGGTCAATGATCGGTTGAACGAATGGTATGATTTTGGGGCGGCCACCGGAGGCGACCTCGTGGAGTTGGGTAAATACCTTTACCAGACTGAAAGTGTAAGCGAGGTACTGGCATACATCGGGCGGCATTCGAGCGATATGCCTTTGCCGAAAGTCCGTTTCCAGGCTCTTCCGCCCCGTCCCGTGGAATCGGATATGAAAAATCTGATTGTCGTCCCGTTACGGCATCACGCGTTATACTCTTACCTTCAGTCCCGGAAAATAGATGCTGACATAGGACGTATGTTCTGCAAGGAAATCCATTATGAATTGCGTGACCGGCATTATTTTGCCCTCGCGTTCGGTAATGTTTCGGGCGGATATGAAATGCGCAACGCCTATTATAAAGGATGTATCAAGAACAAGGACATCTCCCTGATCGGACATCAGTGCGGAGAGATACAGGAACGGGTCTGCGTGTTCGAGGGGTTCATGGACTTTCTGTCTTACCTGACATTGAAGCAGTCATGCAACTGGACCATTTGTATAGACCAGCCTTGCGACTACCTTGTCATGAACTCCGTAAACAACCTGAAAAAGGCATTGATGTACCTGCAGAGATACCTGCATATACATTGTTATCTCGACAACGACCTTGCCGGGCAAAAGACCGTGGAAACCATAGCCGGACTATACGGCGAACGGGTCAGCAACGAAGCTGTCCGATATAGCGAATACAAGGATCTGAATGATTGCTTGCGAGGTAAGAAACGCTGACCTAAAAAAAGCGAATCTGCCAATGGAAGCCCTCCTGAAC
>ERZ779702.254-NODE-254-length-20248-cov-2.10315_pt1 | contig 20248 bp, 21 predicted proteins | sample MGYA00511073_ERZ779702 | MGnify/ENA primary metagenome ERZ779702 (study PRJEB29588, sample SAMEA2163351) | human gut metagenome | biome: human gut; feature: human-associated habitat; material: faeces | place: Denmark | collected 2008/2010 ... | reverse complement strand
TTTTTTTATGCAAAATAACTTCTATTTATACCGCCCATTACCTGCAAAATGAGTATTTTCGCAGAAAATAATTTAAGATGAAAAAATTATCTTTTCTTTTCCTTGCGCTCATACTCCTGCTGACCGGTTGCGGCAAGAAGAGCACTTTCACTTTAAAAGGGAATATCAGCGGCTTGTCTTCTGATACCATACTCGTTTTCTATCAGGAACCCAACTATAAACTGGACACAATTATCGCCCAAAACGGAAAATTCAATTACACCATTACCCCCGATACTTTCACCATCTTCTCATTGCTGCTCAGTGATAAAGAAACACTTCCCGTGTTTGCCGACAAAGGAGAAAGCGTGACATGGGACGGTACCCCCGGAGATATACAAATCAAAGGGAAAGGCGACAACGAAAGAATGGCATATATCTTGCAAACCATCAAGGAGGCAAAAGCAGACAGCCTTATGTTCACGGTAGACCGCCTCATCAAAGAAAATCCCCATTCATTTGCCAATATCTATCTGATAGAACAATATTACGTGCAAGACAGTCTTCCCGACTATACGCGGATGGATGAATTGATACAGGGACTAAGCGGGAGCATCAAGGATACCCCCTACATGATTGACCTTCAGGCCAAGCTGAAAGAAAAGAACGAACTGAACCGGCAGAGCCTAAACACGATTTCCTGTACCGATAAAAATGGGAAAAGCATCGGCTGGAAAGAAATGAAAGACAAATATGTCCTTCTCGATTTCTGGGCAAGCTGGAACAAAGAAAGCGTAGCGGCACAGGATTCACTGGTCGCCGTGCAGAAAGCACTGAAAAAAGAAAAATTCATCATTGTCAGCCTGTCACTGGACTTAGACAAGAAAGAATGGCTGAAAGCATGCGACAAAGACACAATCCAATGGAAACAAGTATGCGACTTTAAAGGCTGGGACAACTCCATCGTCAAGCAACAAGGCATCACCCGCCTGCCCTCCAATCTGCTGATAGCTCCCAATAAACGAGTTATCGCCAGAGACATCAGAGGAAAAGAACTAATAAACAAAGTAAAACAACTTATAGAGCAAGACAAAGAAAAAGAGAAAGCCGCAAAAGCAGCCGAAAGAGAAAAGGCTCGTAAGAAGAAAAAATAATAAAATGCTAGTAAAAGTCTATGGCGCGGCTGTACAAGGAATTGATGCAACCATTGTAACTATTGAAGTCAATAGTTCGCGCGGTATAAAGTTCTTCCTTGTCGGTCTGCCAGACTCAGCCGTAAAAGAAAGTCACGAACGTATCATCTCCGCCCTGCAGGTCAACGGATACAAATTTCCCACCAGCCAGATAGTCGTCAACATGGCTCCGGCCGATATACGGAAAGAAGGCTCTTCCTATGACCTGCCTTTGGCCATCGGGATATTGGCTGCCGCCCAAATCGTCTCCGAAGAAAAGTTATCGCGCTACCTTATTATAGGTGAGCTGAGCCTCGACGGAAGTCTGCAGCCCATCAAGGGGGCTTTGTCCATTGCCATCAGTGCCCGCGAACAAGGATTTGAAGGCTTCATCCTTCCCAAACAAAATGCCCGCGAAGCAGCCGTGGTAAACCACCTGAATGTATACGGAGTGGAAAATATAAAAGAAGTCATAGAGTTCTTTAATAACGAACGGATACTGGAACCCACCGCAGTCAACACACGCGAAGAATTTTATAAGAATCAAGAAAACTTTCCTTATGACTTTGCAGACGTAAAAGGACAGGAAAACGTGAAACGCGCACTCGAAGTAGCCGCCGCAGGCGGACACAATCTGATTATGATTGGTGCACCCGGAAGTGGAAAATCAATGATGGCGAAACGATTGCCGGGCATTCTCCCGCCCCTATCGCTGGGAGAGAGCCTGGAAACGACCAAAATACACTCCGTTGCCGGAAAGTTGGGAAAAGATTCATCCCTGATAGCCACACGCCCCTTCAGAAGCCCTCACCACACCATTTCGCAGATTGCAATGGTGGGCGGGGGAAGCAACCCGCAACCCGGAGAAATCAGTCTGGCACATCACGGTGTCCTCTTTTTGGACGAGCAATTCCAAAAACACTTTCATTGTTATAACAATCTAAAAATAAGCTAGATAGTTAAAATATCAAATGTTTAACCATCTAGTTTTTTTATACGAAAAGTCTTAAGTCTTAGAAAAAGATAAGATGACAATTATCTATATCATTATAATTATTTCCTATTGCCTCTCAATAAGTTATGTTCTAGCAACTTAGAGTGAACACTATCCCATAACTCTTTTTGCTTCTCATTCAACATATCTACAGATATGAACGTAGTACCACAAAACACAATATCGCTATATCTTATTACTGGTATTAGTCCGAATTTAGTCCAAGCAAAATAATTATCGTTATATTTATCTGATATGCCAGTATTACATAGATACATTTCTTCATTGATATTAATAAGCGTCTGTATGGAGTGTTCCAGTATATCGAACATCCGACCTCTTAAATCATACTTTATGCCATTTGCCACTACTCTTTTGCGGAATCTGGATAACAAATGCTGCGATAGAATAAAGGCATTATTCAAATTGATATAAACAAAGTCGGTAGTATTATTACCTCTTCTCATATATCCTACTATAAAGAACTGGCTAGTACTCTTATAGAATACAAAGAAGTAATACCCTCGTATGGCAGTAACTTTCATAAGCCATTCATCACTACTAGTACCACCTAAACTAGTAATGAAATCTATCATTTCTTGGCTATATGCCAGATTAAATAAATTCTCTGCGTATTCCGCTATATTCATGCCTTACAAATTAAAAAAGGCTACCACCGAAGTAGTAGCCTAAAACATTAGTTGCGGTATTTGGAAAGAAAGGCTTCTCTAACTTCTGGTGAAGCATCCTGCAATATGCTATCAAATTTGGAAAGATTCAGTTCCATATCCAAATCTCTAGGATTCAGTTCTACAACTTTCTCCAAATATTCAACATACTTTCTATAGGCATCCAAATACTGTTGCGCTTTTCGGATTAGCTGTTCACCAGTTTCTTTAGAAGAAAACCACTTTCCATACAAATCGGATTGCTTTTGGCGACCTTCATTAATAACCTGTACAAATGTTTTAGCTGATACGTTTAAATTCTGATTCATAGTAAATATGTATTAAAATATTATACGGCAAAATTACCGCTAAAGCAAATGCCGCCGTATCAGCGTTACAAAGGTATGTAATATATCTATATGTGTGGTAATATTGCACCATTTGATTATCATATATTAACAAGAACGTCTTGTTAGATATAATATGAACTGCATCTTAAAAAGTACTACAAGACATTTTTATCAACTAGTAGTAGTAATCTATTCCAATCCAGTACTAAAATCAATGTACTATTAAAACGCTAGCAGTACTACTGTAACTACTTATCTAGCTAATGAATTTGATACTCTAGGGGACACAAAGACAGCAAGACAATTAACCACTTTCTTATATTACTGTTTTTTATCTACTAGGCAAGTTATATAGCACCTACTTCGATATATCAATTAGTCGCTAATATACAGTCATTTAACTATCTATTCCGAATATCGTCTATTCGTCAATAGCCATAAATATAAACTATTGTCAAAAGAACTACATAAAGTCACTATTCTTGTCTGTTAGCTTACTGACAGAAGAAAATAACGGCAATATGGCGATATAGATAAGCTGGCTATAGAAAGTGCCACTTTGATTAGGTACACCGCCCAAAGGTGAATATAATCGTACAGAGATAAAAAGATAGGAACTACCACGAGCAGAGGCATAACCAGAACTGCCCAGAGTAATTCAAGCACTATAGATTTTACAGTATATAATGAAACTAACATTGAATCATGGAGTATTACACATTTGAACAATTAAAGGAAATGGCTTTCAAGGATGGCATTACCGGCAATAAGGTAGCTGTTGGTATATGGGCTAAAATGAACGGCTTTCTAAAGAAAAAGAAGCAGATAAACAAGCGTAGAATTACATTCTACTTTAAACTGGATGATTGGCAACCTCATAATGTATGACTGCCAAAGTCTTTCTATAAGGCAGCGTCAAAAATAGTACATAATACCTATTTCAGCAGACATAGTTAGCCAGATGACGCAAGGAAGTAAATTACAGATGTTTTTTAAAGATAGTCTTAGTGAAGTGGCACTAAGGAAAAATGAACCGTAGTCTATGGGAAATTTGACACCAAGTATAGGGGAAAAATGATACTCTATACATTACTACAATACTAACATTACAACTTAGATAATTCAGTGCTTCGCACTTCATTATCAAATTTCTAGCTTTCGTAGATAAGTAACTAATGATAAAAACGTAACATTATGATGATATACAACAACAGACTGTTCAATACCAGAAAGGAATTGAAGCGGTATCTAGGCGGAACACGCAAATACAACAAGGCTCTGAAAAACGGAGAGATTTATAACATATATCAAGAAGAATCAAATAACCAACCGTTTGCGCACAATGGAACAACAATATACGACACTGACAAAAGACATTAATAATATAGATAATAAGGATGCCATAGTATATGCCTATATAAAGTCAAGGATGAATTATAAAACTTCCATTGCAGATAATGTTACGGAAAAGGAGATTTCCGAAAAACTAGGCATATCATTAAGCACTGTAAAAAGAAGCGTTGCAAAGCTAAAGAAGAATAAGAATCTTATTGATAAAGTGATAAGTAACAATGTAATAGCAGAGGGAAGCTACAAGACTTACAACAAATATCATGTGGCAAAATGTAATGAGAACTTCTTCTATATTTATAACAGTTTCTTTAATGATGATATGAACATAGCAAAAGCCAGTGAACGAACTAAATTAAAGAACTTCTTGCTTAAATTAAAGACAATATGTAAAAAGGAAACGAACAAGTATATAAGTGAAAGTCCGTATCTGGATGGGCTTAACAAAACGGAACTTTCTAAAAAACTGGGCATTGATACAAAGACATTAAATAAAAATCTGGAAATGGCAGTCAATGCAGGACAGATAAAATATATAACTAATGGTTTGCTAATACTGAACAAGTCCATTATTCCAGATTTTAAGAAAGATGATACAGATACAAGAATCTATCATATTATTTATGACTGGTGCATTGATAACGGTGTTGTTCCACCAGATAGAAACGATGAAATAAAAATAATGGAAGATGGCAGTATCAGAAGAAAAAACAGCTTACTTCTTGAAATAGCAGGAAAGCTAGATTATATGAAAGATGAAGAAATTAGGAGTTTGCTAACTAATAGAATAACTTCCAAAGAAATAACTTTGGAATATATAGCTAAAGTGCTGAATATAAAAACTAAAAAGGAGAAAGAGTATATGCCGTGTTCCATCATCATGCTTGACTAAACTAACTAATCACCTATATTCAGTTTGGCTGAAAGTCAAGAGAACAAATATATAAGGTACTTCATATAAGAATCCCCCTCCCTATTCAATCAGTAACCTTAAATATATAAGAGTGCCTGCCTTGCGTGCCCACAACCCCTTTAGTCCCCCCTCTGTACATTGATATAAAAAAGAATTATTAATCATTTAAACTTTTATCAATATGAATAATTTAGTTATCATGCCAACAGAGAAAAGAACTTTGAATTTAGGTGAGTATGCAGAAGAAGCTACTATAATTGTGGAAGAAACTGCAAAGCCTAGTGTTACCTTTTTGGAAGCAAATACAGATTCTATCACACTGGAAGAACTTACAAACAAATGTGTTGTGCCTACTTGGGCTAACTTGGAATCAACCATTTCACACCAAGACTTTGTTTCTTGTGTGCATGAAGCTGCAAATTCATTCTATGCAGGTGAAAAGGTAAACTTTCCAGAAATAAGAGTTTCACACATAGTACGTGGCAGAATACCGTCCGCACTAGGTAAGAAAGCAAGTGAACTGTTAGAATGTGAAAAGACACAATTCTATCAAAGACTTGCATTTGCTTTTACTGTTCCAACCATTTTTGAAACAATAAGAGGGCAAAAACTTGAATTGTGCATAGGTGGAGTAAGAAATTACAGTGACTTGAATCTGTACCGTTCTTCCAAAGGCTTAGAAAAGTTTTCCGTCTTTATTGGTTGGAGAATGAGAATTTGCTCTAATCAGATTCTTACTGGTGAGGGTGTGAGATTCAACATGGAAGTAACTAATATCAATGAACTTTACAGAAATGTACTGGAATTGCTCAACAGCTTCAATGCAGCCAAAGAAATACATTTGATGCAGACATTATCAGATACTTATTTATCTGAAACACAGTTTGCACAAGTGGTAGGCAGAATGAGAATGTACCAAGCACTTTCACCAGCAAGACAGAAAGCAATACCAAGACTTCTAATCACTGACAGCCAAATAAATAGTGTGTGCCGTGATTATTACACAAATGAAGTGTTTGGAGTGAAAGACAATGCCATATCTCTTTTTGATTTTCACAATTTGCTCACACAATCAAACAAAAACAGCTACATAGACAGCTATTTACAACGTGGGGTAAATGCTACAGAGGTAAGTGTTGGACTGAACAATGTATTACAAGGACTGGATAATAAATATTCTTGGTTCTTGGGCTAAACTAACTGAAAGGGCATCTATTTAATAGGTGTCCTTTCTTTTTCAATAACTTAAAAATACTACAGAATGGAAGATAATGGAAAACTAGTATTATGGGGTACGTTGGTAGTTCTACTACTAATAATAATTGGTATTATCAATCCTTTTTTGCTGATATTGATTATTGCAATCTTTACTTATTTGCAATCATAAATACTCACTAATATACAAAGTGAATGTTTTGCTATAAATCAACACATTAGCTAATTAGCTAGTATGTTGGTAATGGTGAAACATTCACTTTTATTTATTTACATATAAAACAGAACATTATGAGTTTAAAGTATTCAAGCACTACAGCAGATTATCTAGTTTGGTCTGATGCAATGAACTTAATAAGGAAATTGGCTAAAGATGGAAATTATAAAATTTCACTTCTTATAGCTTTGGGGTGTTTCACAGGATTGAGAATATCAGATATTCTAGCTTTGAGATGGAAACAGATATTAAATACCAGTGAATTTACAGTAATAGAGAAAAAGACAAATAAGGTGAGAACTATTAGGATAAATGCCCAACTTGGGCAGCACATTAAAGAATGTTATGAACAGGTAAAGCCTATAGGAATTAACTCACCTATTTTAGTGAGCCAAAAAGGAACTGTTTTCACTATCCAGAGAATCAATGTGATACTAAAAGAGGTGAAAAAGAAGTACAAATTAAAGATTAAGAACTTTAGCTGTCATTCACTTAGAAAGACTTTTGGCAGACAAGTTTATAATATGAATAGTGACAATTCAGAACTAGCCTTAGTTAAGCTGATGGAACTATTTAATCATTCCAGTGTAACTATAACTAAAAGATACTTAGGTTTAAGGCAGGAAGAACTACTAAATACTTATGACTGTTTAAGTTTCTAATCTGTTGGAATGTGACAAAGTTTGAAGTTTCTGAACTTTTTACAGAAATAGAAAGTTTTGTCACATTCTGATAGTCCTATGAAAGCCAGTTCCGAAATGAAGTGGAAACTGTCTTTTTAAAAAGGCATGGTACGGCTTGTAGTTTATGGTATGTGCGATTTGTGGGAACTATTTACAAGGTCTGCATATCCGTACCAATCTGCAATATTAGCTATAATCTTTCTAGCTAACAATAAGAATGAGTTTTAAAAATTATCGTCTTATATGCCCACTTCTAATTTTTATACTGCAATGAAGTTACAACTAAAAGAAACTGATACTAGCTAATTATCTATTACAGATATGTTTTGGAACACTTGGAACTGCATTTATCAGCGTTTTATCTTTAGCTATTCAAAACCTTTCATTAACTTTGCAGCAATTTCAGAGGTCTTAATGCGTTAAGACACTGGAAGGACATATTTTAGTAAAGGGCGTTTAGCAAAGTTATCCTTCACTTGAATCTGGACAATTCTTGACTGTGGGTAATGAGCAAGAAGCGTCCGCGTCTATGGTATTTTATATCCTAGCTATAGGAATATCATATCATTAGGCGTGGACTTTGCTTATTATACAGTCAAGGCAGTCCAGAGCCTAAGTGGAATAATAAGTTAAAGTTTCCACGCCTTATTTTTATCCGCTTCTGTCTGGAAACTGGGAAGCATGGATTTAAACAAGATGAAAGCCTACTTATTGGATATTCCTAACAAATACCACAGATTCAGTAAGAATCTGGATGTTAAGGCTATTCTATGTAATAAGTCTTGGTTGGTATTTAATGATTCTGGAGATAAGGAGTTATATATCTTTCAAGAAAACGGTTCTCTCATTACTTCTGTAAATGGTAGTGTTATAAATGCTACATGGCAATATATTTCTGCCAATAATTCCTTAGTGATTTCTTTCAAAGAACAATCTTATATGCTTCATCCATCATTCAAGGATGATGTTATATTTGTTTTACAGCTAGACGGAACAGAAAAATTTGCCTTTATGATAGAAGAAAGCCAAAGCAATTCTTTTCATCCAAAATCACTAAAAGAACTTACTGCCTATTTTGAAAACAAAGAACGTAGAAATATAGAAGAAAGGCAACAAGAAAAAAGATTCTTATTGCAACAGCAAGAAACTAGGCAAAAAGAAATAAGAGAATTTCAGATAGACCAAAAAAGACGAAGAAAAGAGGAAGAACGAGAAGAAGAAATTTTGAAGAATTGTAACTATTACTTGAAATTCAGCATAATTGCAGGGAGTATATTCGTAATATATACAGTTCTGTTTATTATTTATTATCCTCCAACACAGAACCTTAGAAGTTTTATAGATATGCTTTTTATATTCTGTTCTCCAATATTATTTTTCAGTGTCATTGCAATAATAATTGATATTAGATTAAGAAGCAGAATACTTAGACGCTATAACCAAAGATAAATATCCAGTGATTTAATCAACATAATTAATAACTTAAATATCAAACAGAAATGAAAACTTTTAGATTAATTGGAATGGCTTTACTAGCCATAGTCATGTGTGTGAATTTCACTTCTTGCAGTGATGATGAAGAAGAACCTAGTAAAAATGATGATGGTGTTATCACCAATCAAAAGCTACTTATTGAATTAAGAATGACAAACGAAGATGGGGTATCTATTACTGAATATTCCTACGGTAGTAATGGTAAGCTAATATCAGCTACAAACACAGAACAATACGATGGTAGCACACACACCAGTACTTATACAGTCACTTGGGGAGCAAACAAAATCATTGAAAGCAGAAATGGAGAGGCAATCACATATACATTAGAAAACGGATTGATAACACATACTTCTGATAGTGACGGAGGAGATTTGGATAATACAGACTTTACTTATAATGCAAACAATCAGCTAGTAAAATTGCAATATGATGAAGAGGACTATCTGTCTTACACATGGCAAGGTGAAAAATTAACTAAAATGGCATGGAGCTTTAGCGATGAAGATATTCACGAATTGTCTTATAGTGGAAAAACTTGTAAAGGCTATCTCCCGATAATGGTATGGAGTGTGGATGATTTGCGTCCGTTATTGGAAGCACATCCCGAATTGGCAGGAATGAGATGCAACCAACTTCCAGACAAAATATATAGCAAAGATGAAATTGACGAAACTACAGAGCAATATACCTATACATTTGATAAAGACGGATATGTGGAAAGCTGTACTGAAGTATCTACTTACAAACGCCTAGATAATAATGAAACAAGAACAGAAACTACAATTTATACTTTCACATGGGAATAGTCTAGTGAAACTGTAACTAATGCAAAAAGCCAGCCTATCCAATTACGGATAAGTTGGCTTTTATTATATTCATTCTATTTAGTTGATTTCAAACTCGGCATTTAACTTAACTTCTCTATCTTTATCCCATAAGGATTTAGTTATACGATACTTACCTTTTGTTATAGGATAATATTCAATAGGAAAACTAAAACAATAGTAGTAAGCAGCAAGAAAAGGCAATTCTGCAAAATAATTAGTATGTTTTTTCTTGTCAAGTATTATCCATTGGCTATTTTCCCATTTTTCCAAGTTCCAAGCTGAGTCATAGCCCAAAGAAAGATGTTTAGGATTTGATACAATAGCAAAAACTTCTTTAGTTTCTACAGTATAATGTCCTTTTATTATTTCCATCTGGATTTTTGATTTTAATGTGTCACTACAATATACAAGACTTGAACCAGATTCTTTAATAGTAAAACATTCAACTGAATTATTAACTGTTTGCTGTGTGCATCCTACAAATACAAAAATGCAAATGATAATATGTATAATATTAAATTTCATATATTCAAAATTTTATAATAGGTTATACTGCATATTCATTCTTCTATTGATTCGATAAGACTATCTGTTTTTAAAGCATTATCATCATTAGGTAGTTTAAATATTACTGGAAATGACATCTTAACTTTTACGGGTACTCCATTTAGTTTTCCTGCTTTCCATTTAGGCATAATTGAAACAATTCGTAATGCTTCTTTATCTAAAGAGGGTGATATGCTTTTTAGTATTTTAGGTTGTGCTACTGAACCGTTTTCATCTATAACAACTCCGACTATTACTCTTCCTTGTATTCCTTTTTCTAGGGCATCACTTGGATATTTCAAATTATCATAGATAAAATCTAACACTGCTTTATTACCTTTGGGAAACTCTGGCGGTATACCTGTTGCTATTTGATAAATATCTGTTTTTTCCTCTTCTACTACTGGCATATATTTAATAGGCACTGGTGTTTCATAATTCACATGAATAGTTTCTTCATTCGGTACATCAATAGGTTCAGCAATTAGTTTTGCTGTTTGAATACTATCAAAGTCCACTATTTTATTTTTGGAAGATTTACTAGTACAGCCAAAGACAAGACAACTGGATAATACAAGATGCAATATTCTGATTTTCATAAGTATAAAGTCTTAAACAATACATTACTAATAAGATTTTCAAATATACGAAAAATCATTATTAATACTAGCTTAAATATGAACTATAAATCAATTCAATTTTTTCTATATAATTCAGATAACAAAAAAGCGATATTTGGCATTACACCAAGTATCGCTTTTTCAGTTCTAAAACATAACATTTAACGCTTTCTCTTTTTGAACTTCTTATTAGGAGTAAGTCCGTACACACATTCCGGAAAATAAGTGCGGAGAAATGCTTCGTTCGCTAAACTATAAGTGGTAACAGTATGCGTTTCTACAGAATCGGGTATTAGGTACACCTTTGCATCTTTTCTTATCTAGTCTTTCATAGCTATAAAATTTTGAGTTTCACATATACAAGCATATTTAGTTTCTAGGACATTACCAAGATATAGATACTATTTCTGTAATAAATAAAAATAGGCGTACTTCTATAGCTGATACTAGTAATGAGGTAGTAGCAATAATATAATATCCACTACTAGACTGCCATATAATGTATTACCTATACTAGTAATACTTTGCTAGGTACTATAATAATACTAAGCATACTATAAGACTGTTATTTTTGTTTATAACAATAGGATAAGACCCACCCATTATTAATAGCTATTTCCACCATCTGATTTACAGTAATTAGCTCGTCTATCTCCTCTGTTTCCATTACCATATCAGCATTAGAAATAACAAAATACTCACCTTCCTTATAGGCATCAAACTTATTTATAGAATTTTGAAACTTAGCGAAAACGCCACTAATATAATAGGCTTGCCGAATATCTCCCCTATCATTAGCATTATAAAATACATAGTAAATACCATTTACTGTATATACCTCTAGCAATACCACACCAAAATTAAGAGTAACCAATCCCCTATCTCTATGTTGCTTCTTAAATGTGGTTATCTTATAAGGTACTATCTTATTTATTAATTCCTTTACTAGCTTTCTCTTTTCAGCCTCATCAGTTTCAGCCTTTTCAATTATATCAGATGGTAGATTAGGTTGGCTATAAAATATTTTTAGATTAACGAGATTATCTATTTCTCCTTTAATCTGTTCAATAGCACTATCACAGTCAGACATTTCTTTTCTAATATTCCTAGCTGTCTTATTAAATTCTGTCATAGCCATTGCTAATACAGATTCATCAGCCATCGTAGCTACTGTATAGGCTTTAGATAATTGTTTCTGTAAACTACTTTTATGAGCATTATAGTTATCAATATTAGAAGCCAAATGAGTAATCTTTTCAGTAAGTTCTTCTACCTTTAACTCCCTTTCCTCATTGTTAAGATTGGCAAAAACTATAAGTTCCTTTTTGATAAGTTCCCATATAATTGGTTCTGCCTTTTCATTGGCTACAGAGATACGATTGTTACAACTAGTAGCATTATTAATACCACTCATACACAACCAACTTAAAGCCTTTTTCCCATTAATTATTCGATAACGCTCATTAGTCGTTTTTCCTCTACTATCATTTCCTTTGGCTCTTGGGGTCATTGTATAACCACAGTAGGGGCATTTAAGAAGCTTAGATAATATATAGGTAGTTTGTTTCGGATATGGCTCACTCTTTACTCTGTTATTTTTCCTTTTTGCAGTTGCTTTCTCAAATAGTTCCGTATCTACTAAAATAGGCACTTTCACATCAAAGACCTCTATTTCTTCTGTATCGGGGTCAGTAAGACTTATTTTCTTAATACCAGTATGGTAACTCTCATAGGTTAATATATGTTCTATAGAGCCAACACTAAATTTTCTACCTAGCAATTCACCATATTTAGCCGTAGTAGCCAAAGCTGTACTTTTAAGAGTAGAGCCATCTTTTATATACTCATTAAAAACAAAGACTACAACCTCAGCCGCCACTTCATCTACTATCCAGCAGTTCTTTTTACTCTTATCTTTACCACCATAACGAGTATAACCAAAAAATGGCTGTCCTACTGAAATTTGATTATTATCTAATTCATTCCTTCTACCAGATGCTACTTGTGTCTTCAAACTTCTAAGATACTTCCAAGCAGCATCAAAAGCAGCACCGATAACTTGTTCTGCATCTCTAACCCTTTTTCCGTTATCTGGGTTGATAGTCCAAGTATCAATATCCCTAAAATAAACTGGTATGCTCATATTGATAAGTTGTCTTACATAAACTCTACCAGAAGCGGGGTCACGACTCATACGGCTAACTTCAGCTACTAAAACTACATCAAACTTTTGTTCTTTAGCCGCTCTTAATAATTTATCTATACTCTCTCTATTCTTAATAGTAACATCGTCTTTACCAGTTATTTTCTCTCCAAATACCAGATTTTCTATATCATATTCATACCCTAAAGACTTAGCCAGCCGAGTTAAATCCCTTGTCTGCCTATCTAAATCTTGATTCTTAGTAGAACATCTTATTAAAAATGCCGCTTTCATATCTTATTCCAGTTGTTTTTACTACATTTACATCTATTAAATCAGTTCTGCCTACAAATATATAAACAATATCACAGCTATGCAAGTATTTTTCAAATAGCGAGCTGCCGGAGTTCAACCGCAGTGTGCTTGAAGTGCTCCGGCAACCATTAGAAGACCGTTACATCTCCATATCACGCGCCAAATACAGCCTCGACTATCCGGCAAGTTTTATGTTGGTAGCCTCCATGAACCCATGCCCGTGCGGATACTATAACCATCCGACCAAGGCATGCGTCTGCAACCCCGGACAAGTACAACGCTACCTGAACCGCATTTCAGGTCCCCTGCTCGACCGTATCGACATACAAATAGAAATCGTCCCCGTACCTTTCGACAAGATATCGGAAACACAACCGGCGGAAAGCAGCGTCTCCATCCGCGAAAGAGTAATCAACGCAAGAAAGATACAAGAGAAAAGATTTGCCAACCATCCGGGAATATATTGCAATGCACAGATGGAAAGCCGACTGCTCCACCTATATGCCGAACCCGACGGGCAGGGGCTCAATCTGCTGCGCAATGCCATGACACGCCTCAACCTTTCGGCACGTGCCTATGACCGCATCCTGAAAGTGGCAAGAACCATTGCCGACCTCGACAACAGCGAGCGGGTTACTTCCACCCATTTGGCAGAAGCCATCAGTTACAGAAATTTAGACAGGGAGGGCTTAATTACCGCCACAGCCCTTTCATAATAGAATGGATTAATTCAGTTTTATTTTTTAGATTATTTCTTCTTCGGCGAAAGTTTCACCTCAGCCTTCAGTTCATAAGCTCCCGAATACCAGCTTCCGCCTTCTTTTATTTGCGATATATCCATTTGGTCCGTCTTCAGAGTAGCAGATTCAAATTCTCCCCCATTCTCCTCTCCATCCACATCATGGAAGAGCACTTCCTGACTGCCTATGCTGAAAGTATGCGCCTTGTCACTCTCGAACTCACCTTTTACATCCGTATACACAGTGTCATAATCCACCACATAGTCCTTCTCGCCCTTCACAAAATAAGCATTCAAATCCTTTACCACCACCTGTACACCTTTTATCGGCTTCCCGGTTAGGTCAAGAACTTTTCCTTTCACCTGATAATCAGCCGAGGGAGTACCATATTCACATAACCCATTACCGGGGTCATCACTGTCACAAGCAGTAAAGCCCAACAATACCAATACGCCGGATAACAACTTACGCACTGCAATTTTCTTTTTCATGTTCATATTCTCTAGTTTTATAATGTTTGCAACCTTTTATAATGGCAAAACAGCAAGTCCCCATTCCCGTCACGCAAATGCATACCGTTTCCTTTGCAATAACGGAAAAACTTACAGTCGGCACACTCCCCTTTGCGCATCCACTCGCGGTCACGGTAAGGCCGGTATTTATTATTCCATACCTCCATAAAGTTGTCCTCATAAATATTGCCTTGATGATAATCGGCACGGATGCTGGGACAAGCAGAAATAGCACCGTCCACCAGAACAGACCCTACTGATACCCCCGCCTGGCAATGAAAGAAATAATCGCGCACATCTCCCTCATAGTTTCCGAGAAAACCTTCACAGCCATAAGCCGTCTTTATCCTTCCCTCCTTGCGCGTACGTTTGATAAACTCCATCACTCCGCGAAAATCCCCGTTCGACAATTGCAGTTCCGAATCTTTTGCCGCACGGCCGACAGGAAACACAGTGAAAAGCCGCCAGCGTTTCACTCCCAAACTCAGCAAAAACTCCTTCATCTCCTCCAGACGCATATAACTATGCTTGTTGACACAAGTCACCACATCAAACACAAACCCCGGCTCTTCCGCCATCATTTTTATCGCCTCCACCGCACGTTCAAAGCTCTGTGGATTCCCCCTCATCCAGTTATGATCTGCCGCAAATCCGTCAAGGCTGACCGTTGCCGTATGCAACCCCGATGCCAGTAAGCGGCGAAAACGTTCGCGCGTCATATAAAGTCCGTTGGTCACCATCCCCCATGGGAATCCTTTCTCATATATAGCCTTCCCACATTCCTCCAAATCCTCTCGCATCAACGGTTCGCCGCCTGTAATAATGACAAATACCTTATGCGAATCTGTAGATGCCGCCACGCTGTCAAGCACTTTCAGAAAGTCTTCTTTCGGCATGTCAGGGTGCCCGGCTATCTTCTTGCAATCACTTCCGCAATGCCGGCAATGCAGGTTACAACGCAACGTACATTCCCAAAACAATTGTTTCAACGGATGTTCTTTCAGCAAATCATTATTCAACTTCCGGGCTATTTCCAGTCCGATACGATGTCTCAGAGTTAGTGATTCATTCTTCATTTTTCTTATCTTTCGGCAAACAGAAACATTTTCGTTTTACTTATAAAATGTCAATTTAACCCAAATACTGCATCAAAAAAAAAATATTTTACCCTTTGAATGAAATGCCCCTTATCTCCTTATACTTCAGCCCTTTCCTCCCTACTCCTCCCCCCCCTCGAACGTTCAGCTTTCATCTTTCAGCTCCCGGGAGATAAATATCAGTGCTTGAGAGACAGACATATTCAACGAATAATAGTACCTTTGTCACTAATAAATACCCAAATGAGAAAAACAATACTCATATTACTATCCATACTCACCTTTTACGGATGCCGATATAATGTACCTCCATCCGTAAAAGAAGCCTTATCCACAGCTGAAGCCTGCATGGAAGAAAACCCGGACAGCGCTTTACATATACTTCAAAATATCAGTCACCCCGAAAAATTGCGCAACCAAGCCCGGGCGGATTATGCTTTGCTTTACACACAAGCCTGTGATAAAACTCATCTTCTTCCGCCGACAGATTCGTTGATACAAACAGCCGTAAACTATTACAAAAAAGAGAAAAACAGCATCAATGCCGCCAAAAGCTATTTTTACTTAGGACGAATAAAGCGGAATCTCAGACAAGATACACTCGCCGTCAAAATGTTACTAACAGCGTTAAAGAAAATGCCGGAAAACAACAAGAGCAAACTACTGATGCAAATCTATTTTGACTTAGGAACGATATACAAAAAACAGAACCTATATGATAAAGCCATGGATATGTATCGGGAATGCCATGCAGTGACCAAGGCTTTAGATGATTCTTCGCTCCTATTCTTTCCATATCGGGAATTGGCACAGACCCATTTATTAAAACATAAGAGCGACAGCGCCCTGTTTTATTACCAACAGGCATTGGCCATCAGCCAAAAGTCTCAAAACAATTATTGGGAGGCCAACATACTCAATGATATCAGCAAAGTCTATTTACACGAAGGAGATACGCTGAAAGCCAACAACACCATAAACCTTGCCATAAGAAAAGACAGTTCAGCCACTAATCTCAGTTTGAAAGGGCAATTATTATATTATGGCAATAAGATGGATTCTGCCAGGTTCTATTTGAAGAAAAGCTGTCTGTCCGGTAACCTATACAGCAAGACTACCGGCTACTTCTATTTATATAAAGTAGAAAAGAAAGCCAATAATCATCCGGCAGCCTATGCATACAATGATTCTTTCAACATATATCGTGACTCCATCCTCCAGATGCAGCGACATCAAAAAGTTGAAGAACTAAACACACAATATGCTTTGGCCATACAACGGAAAGAGATAGAGGTCGAAAACAGGAATACATATTATGTCATTGCAATTTGCCTGATTGTACTTTTATCGGGTGCTTTTGGCATTTACCAATATTTAAAGAAAAAAAGAAAAGAAAAAGAACTCAAGCAAGAAAAGCTGAACTCATTGGACCAAACACAAACCATCAGCACATTTCTAAAAGAAAAAGTAGGCGAAGAAATCCGATTACCCGAAACAGCAACAAGGTTCAAACAGGATATTCTCCGGAATGGCATCCAATCATTCCAGACATCCCAGTGGGGAAAGAATCTGGAAACAGTTGAAAAAACAATTCTACCCGGCAACTATATAAAACTGTCAGAACAAGAATCACTTTATAAGGAACTGAAATTACACTTCAATGGCTTTATTACCTGCCTCAATCAAATATACCCGAACATGTCCAAAGAAGATATCTATTTCTGCATACTGTCTGCGCTGAAATACAAAAGCCGGACCATTGTGTACTGTATGAAAACTCCTGCAGGAGCCTTGCGAACCCGCAAAAGCAGATTAAAGAAAAATATGGCGGAAGAAACCTTCCGAATCATATTCGATAAATAAAAACGCCCCATTTCATCGAGAAAGCTATAATTACAACATATCAACTTGTAACGCTTTGCCCTTTTTATGTAACGGTTGCAGAGCACCAACCTATTGATTTTATTCGTATGTTTGCTACTAGGAAAAGAAGCCGCCTTATGTTACTACGCAGATAGTGGTGAAGGTACCAATTGGTGCTGTGACAGTTGTTCTGGAACTCGTTATTGCGGATAATAAATGATTATCAGCATAATTAAACTATTTAAAACTGATGAAAGTTTTTAGTTTTATACTTCTATTTTTGATTTCATGTCAGAACGAACCGTTACAGAATGAAATCAAGAAACCAATGGTGGTTCTATGCTTTGACCATTATACCTCACCAGCCTACCAGACACCGGGAGGTGTAGCAAATATAAATAATACAGGTATCACCATTGTAGACAGTAACTACCAACTCAAGCATTTTTTCCCAAATGAAGAAAATGACACCTTAATTTTCTCATGCCCAAATGAGTTCATAGAATGTAGTTTTAGATATCGGAACTTCGAAAACATATATTACCCAATATATCAAGGCGATACAGTTATAGTCACCGTGGACAGTTTAAATTATCCTATACTAAAGAGCAAACATCATCCCGAATACAATCAAATATACAATCTACCATACAGATTACGAAAAGGATATACCCATTTGGGATTGGAAAGCTGTACATGGCTAGGAGAAAGCTATTTCATTACAACCGCTCAACATATTACTTATATACGTACAAAGGGTTGGAAAGTCATGAAAGATTATTGCCCTGTCGATTCACTATTATCTCTATTCAATTCTTATAAAAAAACTTATCTAGATACCATCAGTTCATACAAAAGTATGGCTTATATGAACGATGATATTTATGAAAGATATCTATTTAACTTACAACTAAAAGAGCACGAGAGCCAAAGAATATTGAATAAAGAAACTACATACTATCAACGGATGGAGCCGACTGTAAGGGACAGTGATATTCATCATCCTTCTTACCATGATTTCCTTAACCTTTATGTACAATTCTATAATCGTAACATTAAATCGATTACAGAACTTCACAAACGTACAACCAATTGGCAAGAAACATTTGACAGTTTAGCAGCCAAACCTTTTCCTCCCTTATCAAAACAAATCCTTTTAGCGCAATGTATTCAAGGCATCGGTGAAGACCTATCAGTAGATATATTGAATAATTACATTAATAAATACATACATATAACTAAAGATTCTCTCCTTTATAAACAGTTAGTAGACAAATACAACTTATCCGCAGACTCGGAACAGCTCTTGCTCAAAGACAAAGAGGGAAATACAACTACATTCCAACAAATACTAGATAATAATAAAGGAAAAGTTATATATGTAGATTTCTGGGGAAGCTGGTGTGTACCTTGTCGAGAAGAAATGAAATACTCTAATCAATTAAGAGAGCAATATAAAAATAAAGATATAGTATTTATCTATTTGGCATATAAGGACATAGAAGAAGATTGGCATAAAGCTATCAAAGAGGAAAAACTGGCGGATACAAAGTATTGCTACTTTATTCTAAATAGCAAGAACAGCAGTTTCTTAAGAAAAATAAACTTAAAACTCATTCCTCACTTTCTATTATTCAATAAAGACGGTATACTCGTAGAAAAAAATGCACCGAGACCTAGCAATAAAAATATCATAGAAATATTAAATAACTATATCAAGCCATGAATGCACATTGGAAATTAGTCAAAAATAACGCTAAAAGTATTTTAAAAATTATTGCCAAATACTATAAATGCAATCATACATTTGCTTTATACCAAATTCTTAAGCAACACCCTGATTTCCCCAGTTTTCTTTCTTTACAATATATATTACAAAGAATTGGAAAGGAGAGCTTTACATTGCATATTAGCTATAATGATTTGCATAATCTACCACTTCCCGCAATTATCATATCATCAATGGCAGAGAATATGTAAGTGCCACCGTGCAAAGCGATGATTTGAAAAATAAGCTAAAGCAATCCAAAAACTCGGATGCTTTAACACTGCGTTCTAAAATAGACGAAGAAGGAGGAGAATTACTTATTTTAATGAGAATAAAAAAAACAGCATCATGAGACACACTTTATTTCTGATACTTATCTGGCTGCCATTACTTATCTGCGCCACAGACAAGAATGTAAATATAACCATCAACCTATCACCTGAACTGTCCCAAACAGAGCAATGGATTTATGCGAGCGGATATGTCGGAGCAAATGAATATGCCATTCTAGACTCTGTAAAAGTGAATAAGGGCGATACGCAGACAAAATTGTCTTTTGACATTTACGAAGGGATGAGTATATATATCTTATGCGCAGAGAAAGGACCCATCAATCTCTTTTTCCATATAGAGCCTAATACAAACTGTGAAATTGAAATTGATGAAAACATGGACGGAAGATATCCACGTCCCATGAAAGGGAATGATATGCAAAATGAACTTCTTGCATTTGATAATAAAATCCTATATATAGGAAAAAAGAGCGAAGACCAATCCCT
>ERZ779702.236-NODE-236-length-21497-cov-3.22829_pt1 | contig 21497 bp, 19 predicted proteins | sample MGYA00511073_ERZ779702 | MGnify/ENA primary metagenome ERZ779702 (study PRJEB29588, sample SAMEA2163351) | human gut metagenome | biome: human gut; feature: human-associated habitat; material: faeces | place: Denmark | collected 2008/2010 ... | reverse complement strand
CCGGGGGCTGCCGTAGTGGTCCTTGCGCCCGCACAGCATCCCAATGCGATGGCCGGATGAAACTTGAACAGATACCTGGCAAGCAACAACCCGATAATCAGTGGGAAAGTGGTGGCTGCTGCGCCTACAAGGAACAGGCTGATACCCACATCGTGAAATCCCTGTACAAAACCGGGGCCTGCCGATATGCCTACTACGGCGATAAACATGTTCAGCCCTACATTGTTCAGTACCCATTGCGACGGTTCGGGAATGCGTCCGAAAGTGGGATGCTTGCTGCGCAGCCAGCCGAAGAGCAATCCCGCTATCAGCGCTCCGCCACTGGTGCTCAGACTGATTGGTACGCCGCCGATGTGGACGGATAGTGCACCGAACAACCCGCCTACAAGGATGCCGAGCCCTACGAAAATCATATCAGTCTGATTGGTAGGACGGTCTATATAGCCCAAACGTCTGGCGGCTGTTTCCACTTCCTGCCTGGTTCCCACTACCTCTACCACGTCGCCGGCATCTACGGTGGTCTGCGCCATGACGGGGATGTCGATGCCCGCACGCCTGATGCTGCGGATACTGACACCGTGCATGAACTTCTCGTTGCGGATGGCCGAAACGGTCTTTCCGGCAAAGGTCTTTTTGGTAATCATGACGGGCAGTTTTTCTGCGGGGAAGTCCAATAGCTGCTGGTCTTGTATTTCAGGTCCTATCCAATCCTCTTCGCCGATAACGTATTCCCGGCGTCCGCTTAGTACGACTTCATCCCCTATTTCCAGTTGCACGTTGGGGCTGACCTCGCGGATAATGCCTGCCTTGCGTATCCGTTCCACAAACAGGCGCTTGTCCTGTTGCTGGAAGTACACTTCAAGGTCTATGACCCTTTTCCCGTTTTTGAACCATTCGTTTTCGATGCGGTAGGCGCGGAAAGTGACGGGGCGTGCGGCATGAATGAAGCCGGGTTCGTCTGCCTGAGAGTTGCCCATACGGACTTCCAAATCCTTGCAGGCGGCTTTCACCTTATCCAGTCCGCCCAGCATTTTAGGGCCGAGAGAAGCCAGAACCGGCGGTACCGAAAATGTAGGTTACGGCATAGGATACGGGGATGATGTTGACGTAGCTCTGCCGTTGCGCTTCGTCCAGTCCCATGTTTGCCATTGTATCTTCGGCCACGCCGATGACGGCCGATATGGTTTGTGAGCCGGCAAGCAATCCGGCGGCTTCTCCCATGTTATATCCCATGAGCAGGGCAAGCAGCCAGGTTACTCCCAAAACAGATACGCACATCAGCACCGCAAAAGCCACTTGGGGCAATCCGTCTTTTTTCAGTCCGCGAAAGAACTGCGGGCCTACCTTGTAGCCTACGGCAAACAGAAACAGCAAGAAAAACACTGACTTGACCGGGCCGGGTACGGCAATATTCAGTTGTCCTACCACTACGCCTACCAATAACACGCTGGTGACGGTTCCTAAAGTAAACTTGCCGATACGCAGCTTACCCAGCCAGAACCCCAGGAAAATGGTGAGGAAAATGGCTAATTCGGGACGTTCTCTGAGTTGGTTGAAAATCCATTCCATAATTAAGTATTTAGGTCGGTTTGTACGTCTTTTGTAAGTCGTATTCGCTATACAACGGGTTTTAACGGGAAGTGTTTTGAATAAAAGTGGTTTTTTAGAACATTTATTCCGCAAAACCGGACTTTTAGAAAAAGTTTTCTTCCGTACCTTTGCGCACTGAATGATAGATGGGTAAGGTATGAGGTTGTTTATTAGGGTATTTCTGCTGTTGCAGATAATTGCACTTCCTGTGAGGGCGCAATATATAGTGCAAGGTGTTGTCACGGATTCGCTGACACGGGAGCCGTTGCCATATACCTCGGTCTATCTGAAAGGAACCACAGAGGGGGGAATGACTGATGACAAGGGGGTATTTTTCTTCAAGACCTATCGCCCGGAAGCACGGCTGGTAATCTCGGCCGTGGGCTATAATGAATACACCCGGCTGATTCATCCGGCACGGGGAGAGCGTATAAAAGTGGCGCTTGCCCCCACCACTTATGCCCTGAATGAAGTGGTGGTGAAGCCGAAACGCGAGCGCTACAAGAAGAAAAACAATCCGGCTGTGGAGTTTGTGCGGAAGATGATAGAGCACCGGGATGATTATTCTCCGGATGAGCGCGACTTCTGGCAGCGTGAGCGTTATGAGAAAATGACGTTTGCCATTAACAACTTTGACAGTGTGAAGCAGCAGAAGTGGCTGTACCGCAAGTTCAAGTTCCTGACCGATTATGTGGATACTTCCGCCGTGACGGGAAAGCCGGTACTGGCGGTGTCCAACCGCGAGTTGCTGGCTACGGATTATTACCGTAAGTCGCCGCACAGCGAAAAGCAATGGGTGAAGGCGCGGCGGCAGGCGGGAGTGGACGAAATGCTGTCACAGCAGGGGATGGAGCAGGCCATTAGCGTCACTATGACGGACGTGGATATTTATCAGAACAACATAACGCTGTTTACCAATAAGTTTGTCAGTCCGTTATCTTCTTTAGGACCTTCGTTCTACAAATACTATCTGATGGATACGCTGACCGTTGCCGGAAAGCCTTGCGTGGACTTGACTTTCGTGCCTTTCAACTCCGAGTCGTTCGGCTTTACGGGGCATCTGTACGTTATGCTGGACAGTACGTATTTCGTGCGTCGCGTAGTGATGAACTTTCCTCAGAAAATCAATCTGAACTTTGTGGATTACATGAAGATAGAACAGGACTTTGACCGTGCGGAAGACGGTACAAGGCAACTTATGAATGAAAGTATCACGACGGAATTCAAACTGGTGGACAACAGCGACGGCATCTATGCCAAACGGGATGTTTATTACCGGAATTATGCTTACGAACCCACAGCCGATGCCTTGCAGGCGTTCCGAAAACCCGAGAAGGTGATCGAGGGCATGGACTCTTCCGCTCATTCCGATGCTTACTGGGATGCCAACCGCCTTGCGGAAGTGAGCAAGAAAGAGACTTCCGTAGACAAGATGATGGCGCAACTGCGTAGTTATCCGGTTTATTATTGGACGGAGAAGGTGCTGAAGGTGCTGTTTACCGGATATATTCCCGCACCTAAGGAGAAAGCTCCTTTGTTCTATATCGGCATGATGAACACCACTATCAGCGGTAATGCGCTGGAAGGAGTGCGTGTGCGTGCCGGTGGAATGACAACGGCATGGCTTAATCCGCATTTGTTCGGCAGGGGATATGTGGCGTACGGTTTCCGCGACGAACGTGTGAAGGGGTTGGCGGAACTGGAATATTCTTTCCATAGGAAAAAGGAATATGCCAATGAGTTTCCGATTCATTCGCTCAAATTCCGTTATTTGTCCGATGTCAACCAGTATGGGCAACATTATCTCTATACCAGTCAGGATAACGTTTTTTTGGCGTTGAAACGCCAGAAGGACGACCGTATCGGCTATCAGCGGAAAGCGGAACTGACGTATACGCACGAGTTTCATTCGGGCTTCTCCTTTCAAGTGACCACACGTCTGCGGAAAGATGAATCTTCGCATCTCATTCCTTTCATCAGGCAGGATGAAGATAAGTCGTTTGTAAAAAGTATTTCGACCAGTGAACTGGAACTTAAACTGCGTTATGCTCCTAATGAGAAGTTCTTTCAGACACAGTGGAACCGTTTTCCGGTATCTTTGGATGCTCCGGTATTTACGCTGACGCATACAATGGCCGCCAAAGGAGTGTTGGGTGGAGATTATACCTATCATTATACGGAGGCAGGATTTCAGAAACGTTTCTGGTTCTCGGCTTTCGGCTATACGGACGTCATACTGAAAGCTGGTAAGGTGTGGAATAAAGTTCCTTTTCCGCTGCTTATCATTCCCAATGCCAACTTGTCCTACACCATTCAGCCGGAGTCTTACTCGCTGATGAATGCAATGGAATTTATGAACGATGAATATGCCTCGTGGGATGTAACTTATTTCTTGAACGGTTTCCTTTTCAACCGCATTCCGTTGTTGAAAAAGTTGAAATGGCGCGAAGTGTTGTCCTGCCGGGGAATTTATGGAAATCTGAGCGACAAGAACAATCCGGAATTCAGTGAAGGATTGTTTGCCTTTCCGGCAGGAAGCACTACTATGGGACACACTCCGTACGTGGAGGTAGGGGTAGGTGTTGAGAATATTTTAAAAGTGCTCCGGGTGGATTATGTATGGCGTTTGACTTACCGCGATTTACCTAATATAGATAAATCCGGGCTTAGAATCAGTCTGCACATGACGTTTTAACTTAAATCTTACTAACAGAGCATTAAATCGGATAAAAAGACTAATCTATATTGGGTAAAATACCCTAAATTTGAGCAATTTTTTAAACTAAAATAATTCAATGGCAATGAAAGAAAACATTAAGCCGGCAACCGGTCGTTTAGGCGTACTGGTAGTCGGAGTAGGTGGTGCGGTTGCAACCACTATGATTACAGGTACATTAGCAGCCCGTAAGGGGTTGGCAAAAGCTATAGGCTCAATCGCACAAATGGCTACTATGCGTATGCAGGACGGCAAAGAACATCTGATTAAGGATATAGTGCCTTTGGTTGATTTGAACGATATCGTTTTCGGCGGTTGGGACATTTTCGCTGATGATGCGTATGAAGCTGCAATGTATGCAGAGGTTTTGAAAGAAAAGGACTTGAACCTCGTAAAAGATGAGTTGAAGGCCATTAAACCCATGCCTGCCGCTTTTGACCACAATTTTGCAAAACGTCTGAACGGTACGCACATAAAGAATGCCGCTACGCGTTGGGACATGGTAGAGCAGTTGCGTGAGGATATCCGCACTTTCAAGGCAAACAACAATTGCGACCGTATCGCCGTGTTGTGGGCTGCAAGTACTGAAATTTATGTTCCTCTGGCACAAGTCTCTCGCTGCTTTGGAAAAGGCAATGAAGGAAAACAATACGGAAGTTATTTCTCCGAGCATGTGCTATGCTTACGCTGCAATCGCAGAAGGTGCTCCGTTCATCATGGGTGCTCCTAACCTGTGCGTAGATACTCCGGCTATGTGGGAATTCTCCAAGAAAATGAATGTGCCTATTGCCGGTAAAGACTTCAAGAGCGGTCAGACTTTGATGAAAACTGTACTTGCTCCGATGTTCAAGACCCGTATGCTGGGTGTGAGCGGATGGTTCTCTACCAATATCTTGGGTAATCGTGACGGTGAAGTGCTTGACCAACCGGAAAACTTCAAGACCAAAGAAGTCAGCAAGCTGTCCGTTATCGACAATATCTTCGAACCCGAAAAATTCCCCGATTTGTACGGTGATGTATATCACAAAGTACGTATCAACTATTACCCGCCCCGTAAGGACAACAAGGAGGCATGGGATAATATCGATATCTTCGGCTGGATGGGCTATCCGATGGAAATCAAGGTTAACTTCCTGTGCCGCGACTCTATCTTGGCAGCTCCTATCGCACTCGACCTGGTTATCTTCAGTGACCTCGCTCTGCGTGCCGGTATGTGCGGTATCCAGACTTGGCTGTCATTCTTCTGCAAGAGCCCGATGCACGACTTTGAACACGAACCGGTACACGACCTGTTCCAACAATGGAGAATGGTGAAAGAAACCCTGCGCAATATGGTAGGTGAAACTGCACCGAGCTATTTGGACTAAAATAAGAAAACGGTAAGGTAATAAAAGTGATAAGGCGATAGAGTGATTGGTAAGTTTCTGCTTGAAATTTCATCACTTTACTGCCTTACCACTTTTATGACTTTATCACCGCATTATCTTGTCACTTTTATTATTCTATCACTTTTTATCAATGAAGAAACCCTCTTTTTTCCCGGTTATCATCGGTACGGGCTTCGGTTCGGGCTTTTCTCCTTTCGCTCCGGGTACGGCAGGCGCTTTACTGGCCGTGCTTATCTGGTTCGGAATATCTTTCATTGTTTCGGAAATATGCCTGATATGGCTGACGGTGGCTCTTATTCTCTTTTTTACGGTAATGGGAGTATGGGCAACCAATCGTCTTGAACCTTTCTGGGGAGAGGACCCGTCACGGGTGGTGGTGGACGAAATGGTAGGAGTGTGGATTGCATTGCTGGCAGCACCGTCTGGAAATGTCTGGTATGCGTTGGGGGCTTTTGCCCTCTTTCGTCTGTTTGATATATTCAAACCGTTAGGCATCCGCCGCATGGAAAGTTTTCCGGGCGGAATTGGCGTGATGATGGACGATATCTTGGCGGGAATTTATAGCTTTGTAGTCTTAATCGGAGTAAGATGGCTGATAAGCTGAAAGGAAAACCTGGATTTGCAGGATGGCGTCATGCTGTTTGGGTCTTTATCAAGGCTCAGCTTTCGTCATACGTGGCAAGTCTCATAGATTTCTTGGTGACCATTCTGCTGGTTAAACTATCCGGACTTTTTTATTTGTATGCTACTTTTCTGGGCTCTGTAGTTGGCGGCGTGGTGAACTGCGTTATCAATTACGGGTGGGTATTTCATGCGGACGACTGCAAAAAGACGCATGTTGCACTGAAGTATCTTTTTGTCTGGGGAGGTAGTATTTTATTGAATACATGGGGCACGTTTGCCCTGACCGAGTGGCTGACGGGTATGCACTGGGTGGACGGATTGCTGGGACATTATATAAACGATGTGTTTATCCTGTCCAAGATTATCGTAGCCATTCTGGTGGCGTTCTTCTGGAACTATCATCTGCAACGGGTATTCGTATATCGTAATCATAATTTCGGGAAATTTATACGACAATATTTTAGAGACTAAATAGAACTGATATGAATTATAGAGATTGGCTGCAACAGTTGATTTATAAGATTATAAATCCGGTTGTGCATGGAATGATCAAGGTAGGTATTACGCCTAATTTTATTACTACTACCGGATTGGTGATGAACATCGTGGCTGCATGCGTATTTGTGTATGCGGGCATGTATAAACCGGGTGAGCTTGCTTATGTGGGCTGGGGAGGAGGTATTGTTCTCTTTGCCGGTTTGTTTGATATGATGGACGGGCGCGTGGCGCGTGTAGGCAATATGTCTTCTACGTTCGGAGCATTGTATGACTCGGTGCTCGACCGTTATAGCGAGATGGTGACGCTGTTCGGTATTTTCTATTATCTGATTTTGCAAGGGTATCTGTGGGGATCGATGATTACTTTTGTCGCATTGGTCGGTTCGCTTATGGTGAGTTATGTGCGTGCACGTGCCGAAGGATTGGGACTGGAATGTAAAGTAGGCTTCATGCAGCGTCCCGAGCGCGTGGTGCTGACCAGCCTTGGTGCTTTGTGCTGTGGTATTTTCGGAGATTGCAAGGCGTTCGACCCGATGCTGATACTGATTGTTCCTATGGCCGTGATAGCCGTTCTTGCTAATCTGACAGCATTCGCTCGCATTGCGCATTGCTATAAATTATTAAAGAAACAATAATGAGAAAAGATATTTTTCCTTCTGTCAAAGAAGCGTTGCCTGTTGTTGTCCTTACAGCACTGTTCTTGTTGTTGACAGCCGTGTGTATAGGGTTGCGTACAGAGCATCTTTTAATGACGGGGCTGTTTCTGATACTCTTTTTTGCAGGAAAAACAACCCGTAAATTGGCGGTAGCGCTACTTCCTTTTATCATCTTTGGCATTTCTTACGACTGGATGCGGGTGTATCCCAACTATGAGGTGAATCCTATTGATGTGCAGGGATTGTATGAGGCGGAGAAGTCCTTGTTCGGTATCTCGATTGATGGGACAAGATTGATTCCCTGCGAGTATTTTGCACAGAATCACTGTACGGTAGGCGATTTCTTTGCCGGTATATTCTACCTTTGCTGGGTTCCTGTTCCCATTGCATTCGGTCTGTGGCTTTATCTGAAAGGCGAACGCAAGGTATATCTTCGCTTTGCCATGGTCTTTCTGCTGGTAAATCTTATCGGGTTTGCCGGATATTATATCCATCCGGCGGCACCGCCCTGGTATGTCATGAATTATGGCTTTGAGCCGGTTCTCAATACTCCGGGTAATGTAGCGGGACTGGGACGCTTTGACGAACTGCTGGGGTGCTCTGTCTTTCATTCCATTTATGGACGGAACGCCAATGTGTTTGCCGCTGTTCCTTCATTGCATGCGGCTTATATGGTGGTGGCTGTAGCATACGCTATTATGGGACGTTGCAAGAAATGGCTGATAGCTTTGTTTTCTGTTATCATGGCGGGTATCTGGTGGACGGCTGTCTATTCCGGACATCATTATCTGATTGATGTGATGTTGGGCATTTCCTGTGCGTTGCTGGGGGTTCTGGTATTTGAACAAGGGTTGATGAAGTGGGGAGCATTCAAGCGTTTCTTTGAAAGATACAGTCGGTATATAGGATAAATTATCAGGTGTGGATTAACGCAAATTTACGCGGGGGGCATTCTTTATCTTGAAACTCTGCGTATATTTGCGTTAATCTGTTTTTATGTTATAGGTATATGAATAATTTTGTCTTTTATAGTCCTACCGAATTTGTATTCGGCAAGGACACGGAAATGCAAGTCGGTGCCTTAGCCGGTAAGTATGGGGCACGGAAAGTAATGATTGTGTATGGTGGCGGTTCCGTGCTGCGCAGCGGGTTGTTGGACAGAGTGAAGCAATCTTTGCAGAAAGCCGGTATTCGTTATTGCGAGATGGGTGGTGTGCAACCTAATCCGGTGGATACGAAGGTGTATGAGGGGATTGAAATTTGCCGTCGTGAACAGGCTGATTTACTGCTCCCGGTAGGAGGCGGTTCTGTAATTGATACAGCAAAGGCTATTGCTGCCGGTGTACCTTATGAGGGCGATTTTTGGGATTTCTTTATAGGTAAGGCAAAAGTGACGGAAGCATTGAAAGTTGCTGTTGTGCTGACAATTCCTGCTGCGGGTAGCGAGGGCTCGGGCAACTCGGTGATAACGAAAGTGGATACCCTGCAAAAGCTAAGCTTGCGTGTGCCGGAATTGTTGCGCCCTGTCTTTTCCATTATGAATCCGGAATTGACTTATACATTGCCGCCTTTTCAGACGGCTTGCGGCATTGCCGATATGATGGTGCATATCATGGAACGTTATTTTACTAATACGCAGGATGTGGAGATTAGCGACTGTCTTTGTGAAGGTACGCTGACGGCTATCATTAAAGAAGCTTATCGCATAAAACAAAATCCGGGAGATTACGGTGCGCGCGCCAATATTATGTGGTGCGGAACGATTGCTCATAACGGGACTTGTGGTGTGGGTTGCGAGGAAGATTGGGCTTCGCATTTTCTGGAACATGAAGTCAGTGCGATTTACAACGTTACGCATGGCGCCGGATTGTCTGTAATAGTTCCGGCATGGATGACTTTTGTGGCCGGACATAATCCGAAAAAGATAGCCCGGTTTGCCAACCGTGTTTTCGGTGTTCCCGAATCGGAGGATTTGGAAGAGATGGCATTGGCGGGTGTATCCCGTTTGAAACACTTTTTCCGTTTTATAGGGCTGCCGGTTAACTTTAAGGAACTGGGTATTGAGAATCCCGATATAGACCGCTTGGCGGATAACCTGCATCGCAATAAGGGAGAGTTTGTGGGCAATTATGTGAAACTGACTAAACAGGACAGTAAGGAAATCTACCGTCTGGCACTGTGATAAACAAAAAAAACGGCGAAGTATCTTATCTGACTTCGCCGTTTCTTTTATTTGATTTCGATTTCTTCCTTCATGTCAATCTCTTCTCCCTGCGGATCGTAGAAAACATATTCCAGAAATGCTAATTTCTGACTTGGAATAATCTTGATTCCGAATCCGTATTTCATTTGCCATTTCCGTTTCAGTGAGAGAACTCCCTGATTGATGTAGGCAGCGATATACGGGTGGATGTGTAACGAGAATTTCTTTATCTTCAGTTTGTTGACAAGGTAGTCAATTTTACTCTCTAAAGTGTCCGTAAAGAGGATGGACGATTTAATAGTGCCTTTACCAAAGCAGGTTGGACAGGTTTCCGTAGTATTCACATCCATTGCCGGACGTACTCGTTGACGCGTAATCTGCATCAATCCGAATTTGCTGAGTGGCAGGATGTTGTGTCGTGCTCTGTCTTTCTGCATATTGGCACACATACGTTCGTAAAGCTTTTGTCTGTTTTCGGCTTCATTCATGTCGATGAAATCCACCACGATGATACCACCCATATCTCTTAGCCGCAATTGGCGTGCCAGTTCATCGGCGGCTCCCAGATTCACTTCCAGTGCGTTGGCTTCCTGCCCGTTGGCATTCTTGATGCGGTTACCGCTGTTCACGTCTACTACGTGAAGCGCTTCGGTGTGCTCAATAATCAGGTAAGCCCCGCTTTTGTATGAAACGGTTTTGCCGAATGACGATTTTATCTGTTTGGTGATACCGAAATTGTCGTAAATAGGAAGTTGTCCTTTGTACAGTTTTACAATTCCTGCCCGTTCAGGGGCGATGAGTGTTACGTAATCCTTGATTTCGTTGAATACAGCTTCGTTGTTCACATAGATGTTTTCGAAAGAAGGATTGAACAAGTCGCGCAACAAACCTACGGCGCGGCTGGTTTCTTCGTAAATCAGTGTCGGAAATTTGGTGGCTTTTTGTACTTTGACAATAGCTTCTTCCCAATGTTTTAATAGAACTTTAAGCTCTCCGTCAAGCTCGGCCACGCGTTTACCTTCGGCAACAGTGCGGACGATGACACCGAAATTCTTGGGTTTGATGCTCATCAGCAGTTGTTTGAGGCGGGCGCGCTCTTCACTTGATTTAATTTTTTGTGATACGGAAACCTTATCATTAAAGGGAATCAATACAAGATACCTTCCGGCAAAGGAGAGTTCGGAAGTCAGTCTCGGCCCTTTGGTTGAGATAGGCTCCTTTACGATTTGCACCACTACTTCTTGTCCTACCTTGAGTGTGTTGGATACTGTTTCAAGGTCGGGAAGTATGGTTGCTTTGGTAATTGGATTAAGCTTTTTTTTGTCGCTTAAAGTTTGCTTTACGTATTTTTCTAATGAGTTAAATTGAGGACCTAAGTCCAGATAATGAAGAAAAGCATCTTTCTCGTAACCTACATCCACGAAGCAGGCATTCAGGCCCGGCATCAATTTCTTGACACGTCCCAAATACATGTTGCCCACAGAGAAGGAAATGTTTCTTCCTTCGCTTTGGAGTTCCACCAGGCTTTTGTCTTCGAGTAAAGCAATGGAAACTTCTTTGGGCTGTACGTCTACAACGAGTTCGCTTGTCACAATAATTTGCTTTTACATTTTTATTATACAGATGTTTTCTGTTCAGATTTACCGGTACATCAATCTTTTTTACATTGACGAACCGGTTTGATACTTAAACAAAGAACAAACCCGCGAGACAATTAGCTTCACAAGTTTGTTCTTTATTTTGTCCTTCAGACTAAAAATTACTTTTTGCTTTTATGTCTGTTCTTTCTTAGTCTTTTTTTACGCTTGTGCGTAGACATTTTATGTCTTTTTTTCTTCTTTCCGCTTGGCATAGCTTCAAAATTTTATGGGTTAATACTAATTGTTTATTATTTTTTCACAGCAATGGTGAATGTCTTGGCAGGTTTAAAAGCCGGAATGTTGTGTTCCGGAATAATGATAGTAGTGTTCTTTGAGATGTTACGAGCTGTTTTTTGAGCTCTTTTCTTTACTACAAAACTACCAAACCCGCGGAGATAAACATTTTCATCTTTAGATAAAGATGCCTTCACTGCGTCCATGAACGCTTCAACGGTTGCAAGCACTGTTACTTTGTCGATTCCGGTGTTCTTTGTAATTTCGTTTACAATATCAGCTTTAGTCATTTTTTTCTTAAAAAAAATATTATTACTATAGTTTTCTAATTTTTTGGACTGCAAATATATAGCTTTTTAGCGGCTCTAAAAAATATATTTTGGACATTTTTTGAAAAAAGTCAAAGCATTAGGTTTTGTTAGACTGAAAAACTGTATTTTTGTTCTTTTGAAAAAGGATGTGTGTCCTTTTGGGGTATGAAACTATATATGAATAGATTGACTGAAGCTTTATTGGATTGGTATGCGGATAATAAACGTGATTTGCCTTGGAGAGGCACTACTGATCCCTACCGGATATGGATTTCTGAGATTATTTTGCAGCAGACGAGAGTGGTACAAGGATATGAGTATTTTCTTCGTTTTATCCGCCGTTTTCCTGATGTGAGAACTTTGGCTTCGGCTTCGGAAGACGAGGTCTTGAAGTATTGGCAGGGATTGGGGTATTATTCTCGTGCCCGTAATCTGCATGCTGCTGCTAAGAGTATGAACGGTAAGTTTCCGGAAAGCTATCAGGAAGTGCGGGCTTTGAAGGGGGTAGGGGATTATACGGCTGCCGCCATTTGTTCCATAGCCTATAATATGCCCTATGCAGTAGTGGACGGAAATGTGTATCGTGTGCTTTCCCGTTATTGCGGCATTGATGTGCCTATTGACTCTACGGAAGGAAAGAAACTTTTTGCTGCTTTAGCTGATGAAATGCTCGATAAATCCCGCCCGGCTACTTATAATCAGGCTATAATGGATTTTGGGGCTATTCAGTGTACGCCACAGTCTCCTAACTGTATGTTTTGTCCTTTGGCGGATAGCTGTTCCGCCTTATCGAAAGGGCAGGTTATGCAACTTCCCGTGAAGCAACACAGAACAAAGACGTCCAACCGTTATTTTAATTATATATATGTACGCATGGGCGCGTGTACTTTTATACATAAACGAACGGCTGATGATATTTGGAAAAACCTGTTTGAATTGCCATTGGTTGAAACGGATAGAAATCTATCGGAAGAGGAATTTTTATCATCGGCATCCTTTCGCTCACTTATAGCGGAAGGAGAGGTACCGGAAGTACGTTTGGTGTTTCGAAATGTGAAACATGTGCTGTCCCATCGGGTGATATACGCTAACTTTTATGAAGTCGTTTTGCCGGAGAACTCCCGTTCTTTTTCGGAATACCAGTGTATCAGAATGGAAGATTTGGAGCAGTATCCGGTATCTCGCTTGGTACATGCTTTTTTGGAGAAGTATTTATAAAAGTTGGCTGTATTCTTGCATGATGTTGTTATTCTCGCTAATTTTGGCAACAAATTTTAAAATTGAAAGCGTATGTCAGTAAATAAAGTGATATTATTAGGAAATGTAGGCAGAGACCCCGAGGTGAGGTATCTCGATACCGGTGTGGCTGTTGCTACTTTCCCTTTGGCTACTTCAGACCGTGCCTATACATTGGCAAACGGAACGCAAGTTCCTGAACGTACGGAGTGGCATAATCTTGTCCTTTGGCGCGGACTGGCAGAAACGGCTGAGAAATATGTGCATAAAGGAGACAAACTTTATGTGGAAGGTAAAATACGGACCCGTTCGTATGATGATCAGACCGGTGCAAAACGCTATGTAACGGAGATTTTTGTAGATAACATGGAAATGCTGTCTGCAAGAAGCGCAGCGCCCGGAACTACACCGCAGGCAGGTATATCCGGACAAACGGCTGCTCCTGTACAGTCAACACACTCGCAGGCTGCTCCTGCACAAAATAATCCAACGGACGATTTACCGTTCTAATTGTTTAACTAAAACCAAAATCTTTGGACCCAGACGCTTATTTATGCCAATTGGCAGATATTTTTAACAGTATAACCGTACATACTCCTTCTGTTTCGGCTATTATAGCTATTGTATTGGCTGGTGTGCTTTTGCTTGCTTCCGGTTTTGCTTCGGCTTCCGAAATTGCATTTTTTTCACTCTCGCCGTCTGATTTGAATTCTATTGAAGAGGGGAAACATCCTTCTGATGAGAAAATCAGAAATTTGTTGGATGATACAGAACGACTGCTGGCCACGATACTGATTACGAACAATTTCGTGAATGTGACCATTATCATGCTCTGTAATTTCTTTTTTATGAATGTATTCCAATTCCATTCGGTTATTGCGGAATTTTTAATCCTAACGGTTGTATTGACTTTTCTGTTGCTGCTTTTCGGTGAGATTATGCCGAAGATTTATTCAGCGCAGAAAACATTGGCATTTTGCCGTTTTGCAGCTCCCGGCATCCTGGCATGCCGTTCCATATTCTATCCGTTGTCGTCGATATTGGTACGCTCCACTTCGTTTCTTAACAAGCATTTTGTGCGTAAAAATCATAATATATCAGTAGATGAGCTTTCTCATGCGTTGGAATTGACAGATAAAGCCGAGCTTTCGGAAGAAAACAATATCTTGGAGGGTATCATTCGTTTTGGAGGTGAGACGGCTAAGGAAGTCATGACATCGCGTCTGGATGTGGTTGACTTGGAAATTCGCACTTCTTTTAAGGATGTGTTAAAGTGTATCGTGGAGAACGCTTATTCGCGTATTCCTGTTTATGCGGAAACACGTGACAATATAAAAGGGGTGCTTTATATCAAGGATTTGCTCCCTCATTTGAATAAAGGAGATAATTTTCGTTGGCAGTCATTGATTCGTCCGGCTTACTTTGTTCCGGAAACCAAGATGATTGATGATTTGCTGCGTGATTTTCAGGCAAACAAGATTCATATCGCTATTGTGGTGGATGAATTCGGAGGGACATCGGGTATTGTTACGATGGAAGATATTATTGAAGAGATTGTTGGGGAGATTCGTGACGAATACGATGATGAAGAACGTACTTATGCCGTACTCAATGACCACACATGGGTGTTTGAGGCTAAAACACAACTGACGGATTTCTATAAGATAACCAAGATAGATGAAGAAACTTTTGATGAAGTGGCAGGTGATGCCGATACTTTAGCAGGGCTTTTACTTGAGTTGAAAGGGGAATTTCCGGCGCTTCACGAGAAAGTAACTTATGGTTATTATGAATTTGAGGTCCTTGAAATGGATAACCGCCGTATCTTAAAGGTGAAATTTACAATAAATGAGCCGGTACGGGAGGGTTCTGAAACAGAGAAGTAATGCCCGTTTTTAAACAATATACAGAGAGTTCATACAAGTGGGGTATCTGGAAAGCAAGTGAAAGTTTGGAAGAATTGCTTGCTTTACTTCCTCATAAAGAAAAATATGAAGAGGGCATTGGAAAATTTACAGCCGTTTCTCGTAAGTTGGAGTGGCTGGCTGTGCGTGTATTACTATATACAATGCTTGGCGAAGAGAAAGAAATACACTATTATTCCAATGGCGGGCCCTATTTGGCAGACGGCTCTTTTTCCATCAGTATTTCACATACCAAAGGTTATGTAGCGGTTCTGTTAAGTGAGCCGGGGAAAAGAGTCGGGATTGATATTGAGTGTTATAGCGAGCGGGTACGGAAAGTGGCGCATAAGTTCATGCGTGAAGATGAAAAAAAATCCTTATTCAAAGGTACGGAAACCTGGTCGTTGTTGCTTCACTGGTCTGCAAAAGAAACCATGTTTAAATGTATGAACGCTTCCGATGTCGATTTTCGGGAACATTTGCATGTAATGCCTTTTACGCCTGGCGAACAAGGTGTGTTCTCCGCCGCCGAATACCGTACGGCGGAGAAACAGATTTTTCAGATTTACTACTATTTGTTTTCAGACTTTGTCCTGACATTGAGTTTGTAGTTACAACCTTTCCAATTGTACTGTAAAATGACGCATTAACGGAGCTTCCCAAGTAATACGTACTCCTCTTGTAATTGTTTCGCGTCTGTCATATACATTTTTGAGTGCAGCAGCTATTACATTCATGTGGTTATCGGTATACACGCGGCGTGGAATAGCCAGCCGGAGTAAATCCAGTCCGTTGAAGCGGTTTTCACGGGTAACGGGATCACGGTCGGCAAGTAAATAGCCGATTTCACATCCGCGTATGCCGGCTTCCAGATATAGCTCGACGGTTAAAGTCTGTGCAGGAAACTCTTCTTTAGGAACATGTGTTAAAACTTTGGGAGCATCTACAAAAATTGCATGTCCTCCGGCGGGACGTTGGTACGGTATTCCGTATTCATCTAATTTTTTAGCCAGATATTCTATCTGGCGAATACGGGTTTCAAGATTATTAAATTCGGTGTTTTCATCCAAGCCGATGGCAAGTGCATTCATATCTCGGCCATTCATACCGCCATAAGTAAGGTAACCCTCGAATTGTACGCAGAATCCTTTTGCTCCTTCATACCAGTCTTGTCGGCGGGTTGCAATAAATCCTCCCATATTTACGATGCCGTCTTTTTTGGCGCTCATTGTCATACCGTCTGCAAGGGCAAACATCTCTTTGGTTATTTCCTTTATGCTCTTATCTTGGTAACCTTCTTCACGTGTCTTTATGAAATAGGCATTTTCGGCAAAACGGGCGGAGTCGAATATGACAGGTTTATTGTATTTATCGGCAATATTCCGGACTTCCCGTAAATTTTGCATGGAAACAGGTTGCCCGCCGGCTGTGTTGTTGGTGATCGTAACAATGATGAATGGTATGCGGTCATTATGTTCTTGTAAGGCCTTTTCCAGTTTTACAGGATCTACGTTGCCTTTAAAGGGAATCTCCAATTGCGTTTGCCGTGCTTCATCTATCGTACAGTCCAATGCTATTGCCTTTCGGCTTTCGATATGTCCTTTGGTAGTGTCAAAATGAGAATTTCCCGGGATAATATCTCCTTCATGAACCAGATAAGAGAATAGTACATTTTCGGCAGCACGTCCCTGATGTGTAGGAATGACATATTCAAAACCGGTCAGGCGGGTAATGACTTCTTTCAATTTGAAGAAAGAAGAAGCCCCGGCGTAGCTTTCGTCTCCGAGCATGATACCGGCCCATTGCCGGTCGCTCATGGCTCCTGTTCCCGAATCGGTGATAAGATCGATATAAACTTGTTCTGATTTTAGTTGAAAAACATTGTAATGGGCTTCTTTCAGCCACTGTTCACGCTCCTGGCGGGTACTTTTACGAATAGGTTCCACCATTTTGATTTTCCATGATTCGGCAAATGGTAATTCCATAGATTATTTTTTATAAGTTAGACAATAGGTCAACGGATAAATCCGTTTTTGTGTTTTATGTGCCGAATATAATGATTTTATAGATGATGAACAATGTTTTTGATGACTTTCTGTAAAACAAATGTCCGGGCGAATCACTTCGGCCGGACATCATTTAAATAAACTTGGCAGAGTTTATTCTCTTTTACTTTCTTTGAAAGAGTTTTGATGAATGAAATGATTGGATAGAATTTATCCCGTTCATTAGACTCAACGCTTTTTCCTCGAAAGCAATGATAAGATAATGCATGGCAGGTCTTCTGACTTGTTTCTGTTGCAGGCTGCCTTCCCGGAAAACGTTTCCAGTGGCATGGAGAGAGAATTCATTGTCTGCAACATTATGTGAAACTTACAGCAGCGGGACTGTTCAGGACTTGCACCTGATTCCCTTTTAATCGCTTCCTTTGAAAAAAGGCGGCAAACCAATGCATCGCAAAGATAATGAAAAAAGTAACAAACCAAAATGAATAAAAGAAATTATTTCTCCTTTGCCAACGTAAAAACGAATTCCAGTCCGCCACCTTGATTATTCTTGGCGGAGATTGTTCCGCCATGAATGATGACGGCATTTTTTACGATGGCAAGCCCTAAGCCTGTACCGCCCAATTTTCGCGAACGTCCTTTGTCTACACGATAAAAGCGTTCGAACAAACGATTCAGATGTTCTGGTGAAACGCCTACTCCGGTATCCGCAAAACTGAAATAATAGAAGTTCTCATCCTCACGGAAACAGTTGATGTTGATGTAGATATTGGTTCCTGCATAAGCCATGGCGTTATCCATGAGGTTACGGAATATGGAGTAGAGTAATGAATAGTTACCCTTTAATTGTATTTTGGGATGTAAACCGTTGACTACCGTAATATGCTTTTCTTCCAGTTCCAATGATACTTCGTTGACTATATTGGTGACAAGCATGCTGATGTCTACTTTCTCCATATCAATCATATTGGCTGCTTCATCCATACGTGTCAGTACGGAGATATCCCGTAATAGACGGCTCAGCCGGTTGCTTTGGGCATAACACCGTTCAAGGAAAGTCTGCATCTTTTCGCGAGGGATGCTTTCATTGCTGACAATTGTTTCCAGATACCCTTGAATACTGCTTACAGGGGTTTTCAGTTCATGTGCAATATTCTGTGTCAGTTGGCGTTTCAAACGTACTTGTTCTTCTTCCTGTGTGATGTCATTAATGGATATTTCAAAACTCAGATCCTGGAAGATGATACATTCTACAATGAATATGCGCCCGTTTTTATTGATGTTGATGGAGAGACGCTTCTCTTCTTTATCCGAAGGTCTTCTTTGTGCCTTACTGATAAAATCGGTGATTTTTTGAAATTCGTAAATGGAAAATATCTCCTCGGTAGTTTGCAAGTTGGAATCGGAGATTAAATTGCCGTATTGTGTAAAGAGGTTATTGACTAAGATTTCTTTTTTGTCTTTAGTAAATACACCCAATCCTTCGCGAGAAGTCTGCAGGTGTGTAATCAGTTTCTCACGTTCGATATATAACGCTTCTTTGGTTTCCCGCAAACGTTTATATATTTGTATAATGTGCTGGGATATTTCTCCAAGTTCATTATGCGGGAAAGCAGATTGTATATCGGTTTCCACCGGTTCGTTTTTATCGGCGCGTTTGGCAAATTCCCGCAGATGGTTGATTGCCGTACCCAGTTTGGATGTAAACTTATAGAAAACGAATATCAGCAATAAAGTAACAATAGCTGTAAACCAGAGGTAATGCGGATCGGCAGCCAGACTATTTACCAGGTTTACATCATAGGGTAATGCCGAGCGAATGATATACTGGGGATAGAGAGTTGCCGAATAGAAGTAGGGTATGCCTGTTGTTTCGGAGGTGCGCCTTAAATCATATCCTTTGCCGTTCTTTAATGCTTTTTGGACTTCCTGACGATCAATGTGATTGCTGAATGCTTCTTGGGAAGTTTCATTGTAACTGTCATAAAGGACGCGGCCTTGTAAATTTACGATAGTGACACGAAGGTCTCTGTATGAGCCTTTGGCTATATACCGGTTTAAAGTAGATGTCCATAGACTGTCCGGAATACTTCGCAACTCCTGTTGCAAGCGTTCGTTATAGTCTTGGAGTTGCGTGTCGAGCAGTTCTACTTTATACTCTTTCTCCCGTTGATATTGATAAGCAATAAAACAGGCTGCAAAGACAAGAAATAATGAGATTACCGAAAGAAATAACTTCCGGCTGAATGACAGGAAGTGTCTGTCATTATTCGGCTTCGAAGCAATAACCATATCCTAAGCGAGTTACAATACATTTGCCATATATTCCTATCTTTTTGCGCAGGCGGGTGATGTTTACGTCTATAGTGCGGTCCAACACATATACTTCGTCACTCCAGATGCGGCTCAATATGTCTTCGCGGGAAAATACGCGTCCTTTGTTTTGCAGTAGCAAGAGCAGTATTTCAAATTCTTTTTTGGTGAGGGGAGCTTCCTCTCCGTCTATGCTTACTTTCTTTTTGATGATATCAAGCACTAATGATTTATAGGCGATTTGTTCAGGTGCGCGCTCCGTTTCAGTTTGCCGGGTACGGCGTAATACGGCTTTAACGCGTGCTGCTACTTCGCGTAAGGAGAAAGGCTTGGAGATATAGTCGTCTGCTCCTATATTAAATCCGGTTACCGTATCATTTTCGGTGTCTTTGGCTGTGATAAAGATGATAGGAATTTTGGCCGTTTTCTTTTCTTTCTTTAGTATACTTGCCATTTTGAATCCGGAAATTTCCCCCATCATCACGTCCAATAATAGCAGGTCGTAAGTACTGATGTCCATTTTCAAGGCATCTTCGGCAGAGTTTGCGGTATCTACTTCGTAGCCTTCATTCTCAAGGTTGAACTTTAAGATTTCGCATAAATCTTCTTCGTCGTCTACTACTAAAATCCGATATTCGTTCATTGTATTTCTGAATTAATGTAATGAGAGACGCACAGAGTCTCTTTATTACAAAGTTAAACTTTATTTCTTTTCTTCGACAAAATTGCGGCGTTTTTGTTACGATGGAATGAAACAAGTATTACATTTCGATTACAAAATCTCTCTTGCAACTAATTAAGTATTATCTTTGTAGTGTTTTAAAAAGGGTTACTATATGAAAGAATTAATGGATATAAAGAGATGGGGGCAATCTAAGTGGCGTATGCCGTTAATAGTGGCTGTATTGGCTGTTGTAATCATTGGTTCGATTTGGTTGAACGTTGCTCCTTTCCGTTCCGGTTTTGAGATAACGGATGAATTGGGTGGGAATATTTTTCCTTCCAGCATTTTGTCTGTTGCAACGACAGATGCCCAGGTGATTGTGCCGGCTGATTCGATGTTTGTGGGAAACCCAAAATCTTGTATCGCTGTGAAAGTCCGGTCGGCAAAGGCTTATAGCCGGGTGAGGATAGAAGTTGCGGAAACCCCTTTCTTTTCCCGTTCCGTTTCGGAGTTTGTATTGGCAAGGCCACGTACCGAGTATACAATCTATCCCGATATTATCTGGAACTATGAAGCCTTGAAGAATAATAATCAGGCGGAGCCGATTAGCGTTGCCGTTACGGTAGAGATGAACAGGAAAGAGTTGGGGCAGCGGGTACGTACTTTTTCGGTGCGCAGTATCAATGAGTGTTTATTGGGGTATGTTACGGGAGGTACGAGATTTCATGATACCGGAATATTCTTTGCTGCTTATGTCAATGAAGAAAATCCTATGATAGACCATTTGCTGCGGGAAGCATTGAATACTCGTATTGTGAATCGTTTTCTCGGTTATCAGGGTAGTCCTGAGGCTGTCGATAATCAGGTTTATGCCTTGTGGAATGTTTTACAGAAACGTAATTTCCGGTATAGTTCGGTTTCTAATACAAGCCTGTCCAGCAATGTGGTTTTCTCTCAACGTGTTCGTACATTCGATGATGCCTTGGAGTCATCGCAAATTAATTGTGTGGATGGGAGTGTTCTGTTTGCTTCTTTGCTGCGTGCCATAAATATTGAGCCGATATTGGTACGTACACCCGGACATATGTTTGTTGGTTATTATACTGATGCAAATCATAAAGATATGAAATTTCTTGAGACCACCATGATTGGGGATGTGGATTTGGACGATTTCTTTCCTGATGAACGGCTGGATTCTACTATGGTGGGAAAAACGCAGAATCAGATGTCCCGTATAACCTTTGATAAGTCTAAAGAATATGCAAGTCGGAAATATAAAGAGAATGAAAAGGGCATTCATTCCGGCAGATTGAATTATATGTTTTTGGAAATATCCAAGGATGTAAGAAGGCGGATACAACCTATAGGAAAATAGTAAAGGTTGAATAGTTTATAAGATTAAATAGTACTTTGGGAACTTTGTTTCCAATCACTCACGTTTTCTAATTGCCTGCACTTCTGTTTTGATATTTTTTTTATTTTATGTATTTTGTGGATATAAATGTTTGTTTTTG
>ERZ779702.228-NODE-228-length-22295-cov-2.32734_pt1 | contig 22295 bp, 23 predicted proteins | sample MGYA00511073_ERZ779702 | MGnify/ENA primary metagenome ERZ779702 (study PRJEB29588, sample SAMEA2163351) | human gut metagenome | biome: human gut; feature: human-associated habitat; material: faeces | place: Denmark | collected 2008/2010 ... | reverse complement strand
TGCTTCGGCGGGAAGGCTGGCTGCGGGCGCTTCCGGAAATTCTTCCGCAGGCATCTCCGCCTTATTATAATAACCGTGCGCATGCGTGTGTGAGGCGGCGGGATGCGGTGCACCCGGCGTACCAGGTGTACCCGTGGGAGTGTCCTGCCGCGGCTTCTCTGCGGGGCGGGGGCGCACGTTGCACAGTTCGGCCAGGTGGAAGGCGGTGCCTATGTGGACGCTGTTGTTGTTTGTTTTCAGGGCGTTGCTGAAGAGCTTGTTTGCCGCGTGCACATCGTATTTGGCAGAGAGGCTGCACAGCATCAGGAAGTCGCTGCGTCCGGCTTCGCCGCAGTCGGTGGCTATGGCGAATGCCAGTTGTACATACTCTCTGTAGGTGGGCGCGATGTCGGCGCCCGCTGCGTGAACCGCTTCCGTGAGGCGGCGCAAATCGGATAGGATATTGGTCATGGGGTTATAAAATATGAGTTATCTGTTATGAATTATGTGCTATGAGTTATCTGTTATAAGTTACGAATTATGTGTTATGAGTTATGTGTTATGAGTTATCTGTTATGAGTTATGAATTATGCACTATAAATTATCTGTTATGAATTATGAGTTATAAGTTACTGGGTTCGTAGCGGATTATTTTCTGGAGAAAGATTATTCCGGGTAGCGATGAGCGCACCGGGGTCGTAGCTCAGAAAGCAGGCCCGCACGAGGTCCTTGCCGGAAGTATCCACGCCTTTGGAGGAGTTGCGGTTACCGTCGGCATACACGCACTGCACGTAGTCCATAGCCCATCGGATGCTTTCGGCGGCATTCTGGCGCACATCCGGCAGGGCGGGGTCGGGGGCGTAGGGCACGAAGGCTTTTACGCCCTGTCCGCAGGGACTGATGAAGACCAGCTCCGGCCTTAGAAACGGGTCTTCAAACAGTTGGCGGCGCAGCCGGGCGGCTTCGTCAGCGGAGTCGAGGTGTCCACCACTACGAGTCCCGATGCTTCGAGAAGGCTGTCACTGCGCCGGCGGGCGAACGTGCCGCAGGGGGTGACGTAGGGCAGAAGCTCCTGTTTGAGGGCGCGGTAGGCGGATAGGTCGCCGCTGTCGAATGCCCGGCGCACGCGGTCGGTGAGCAGTTGCAGGCGTGTGTTGGCGGTTATCGTCCGGTACACTTCCTGCAGGGTCATGGTTTTGTAGGGTTTCAGGGTGGCAGGTTTGATGATTTGCCCCGTGCCGCCGTCCTTCACCGGCGAAATGGGGGCGAGGAACAGGGACATTTTGAATTCATTCATTGTTTACTTGTTTTTTTGGTGCTGATTATTAATTTGTTAATTTTGCATCGCAATTCCCGAATCTTTCAGGGATACCCTTCAAAGTTCGTGATTATAAAACAGATGACCGTACACACATGTATGTACGAAACTTAATAAACCTAAATATTTCCCTTGTGTTTTAAATAAAATTAATATTAAAAATGAGTGTAAAAAATGAGGACGGGCAATATCCTTATCTTATGATAGGTGAAGAGCTCCGCTATCTGTTGAAGGCATCCGGCGTGTCTTTGAAAATGATTGCCGACCATGCCGGCATGAGTAATACCACCATTCAGACCCTTTTAAAAGGGGGGATGTGAAAATCAGCGTGCTCATACGCTGGTATAAGGCGATGAAAGCCATCCTGGACGATGAAGAGTTTGAATTGCTGCGGAGACGGGCACACCGGATAGTGGATAAACTTTGAACCCTATGCCGGATATGTTTGTAAATCAGTCATGGCAACAGGTAAAAGCGTATATACTCTCGAAGATTTCCTGAAATTTTTCCCTTTCTACAGGAAAATCTTATTAACTTTGCGGGTCACTTTTGGAAACAATAAAAAAATAATGATATGAATATCTCTTATAACTGGTTGAAAGAGTATGTGGATTTCGACCTGACACCGGATGCAGTAGCCGCCGCGCTCACTTCCATAGGACTGGAAACGGGAAGCGTGGAAGAGGTGCAAACCGTTAAAGGCGGACTGGAAGGCCTGGTCATCGGCGAAGTGCTGACGTGCGAGCCCCATCCCAACTCGGACCACATGCACATCACTACCGTAAACCTGGGACAGGGAGAACCTGTGCAGATAGTATGCGGCGCAGCCAACGTGGCAGCCGGACAGAAAGTGGTGGTGGCCACTTTGGGTACAAAACTTTATGACGGTGATGAATGCTTCACAATCAAGAAATCCAAACTCCGCGGCGTAGAGTCCAACGGCATGATTTGTGCCGAAGACGAAATAGGCATCGGCACAGACCATGCGGGCATCATCGTACTGCCCGAAACAGCAGTGCCGGGCACGCTTGCCAAGGACTATTACAACATCAAGAGCGACTACGTGCTGGAGGTGGACATCACGCCCAACCGCGCCGATGCCTGCTCGCACTACGGCGTGGCGCGCGACCTGTACGCCTACCTGGTGCAGAACGGCAAGCCCGCCGCCTTGAAGAAACCCTCTGTGGAGGCTTTTGCCGTCGATAACCACGACCTCGACATCCGGGTGACGGTAGAGAACAGCGAAGCCTGCCCGCACTATGCCGGTGTCACCGTGAAAGGCGTCACCGTAAAGGAAAGCCCCGAATGGTTGCAGAACAAGCTCCGCATCATCGGCCTGCGCCCTATTAATAATGTGGTGGACATCACGAACTACATCGTCCACGCATTCGGCCAGCCGCTCCACTGCTTCGATGCGGACAGGATTAAGGGCGGCGAGGTCATTGTAAAGACCCTGCCCGAAGGCACTCCCTTCACTACCCTGGACGGCGTGGAACGCAAGCTCAACGGACGCGACCTGATGATTTGCAACCGGGAAGAGCCCATGTGCATCGCCGGAGTGTTCGGCGGACTGGATTCAGGCTCTACCGAAACCACGAAGGACGTCTTCCTCGAAAGCGCTTATTTTCACCCCACCTGGGTGCGTAAGACCGCCCGCCGCCACGGCCTGAACACGGATGCTTCCTTCCGCTTTGAAAGAGGTGTCGACCCCAATGCCACCCTTTACTGCCTGAAGCTGGCGGCACTGATGGTGAAGGAACTTGCCGGCGGCACCATCTCTTCCGACATCAAGGATGTATGCGCCGCTCCCGCCCGCGACTTCCGGGTGGAACTCTCTTACGGGAAGGTACACGCGCTGATAGGCAAGGAGATTCCGGCAGAGACGATAAAAAGCATCGTGACGAGCCTGGAGATGAAGATTGTAGGCGAAACGGCAGAGGGCCTGACGCTCGACGTGCCGCCATACCGCGTGGATGTGCAGCGCGACTGCGATGTGATAGAGGACATCCTCCGTATTTACGGATATAATAATGTGGAGATTCCCACAGCCTTGAAGTCCAGTCTGACAACGAAGGGCGAGTGCGACAAGTCCAACCGTCTGCAGAACCTGGTTGCCGAGCAACTGGTGGGCTGCGGTTTCAACGAAATACTGAACAACTCGCTGACACGCGCCGCCTATTACGACGGACTGGAATCTTATCCCGCCAAGAACCTCGTGATGCTGATGAACCCGCTCAGCGCCGACCTGAACGCCATGCGCCAGACACTGCTTTTCGGCGGACTGGAGAGCATCGCGCACAATGCCAACCGCAAGAATGCCGATTTGAAATTCTTTGAGTTTGGCAACTGCTATTACTTCAACGAAGAGAAGCGTAACCCCGAAAAGGCGCTCGCTCCTTATTCCGAAGACTATCACCTGGGCCTGTGGATTACCGGCAAGAGAGTGTCCAACTCATGGGCGCATCAGGACGAGGACAGTTCGGTGTACGAGCTGAAAGCGTATGTCGAAAACATATTTGCCCGTCTGGGCTTGCAGATGCACGACCTGGTAGTGGGCAACCTTACGGACGATATTTACGCCGCTGCCCTGTCCGTGCAGACAAGGGGGGGCAAGCGCCTTGCCACGTTCGGCGTGGTGACGAGGAAGCTCCTGAAAGCGTTCGACATCGACAACGAGGTGTACTATGCCGACCTGAACTGGAAAGAACTGATGAAGGCCATCAGGAACGTGAAGGTAAACTATACCGAAATCTCCAAATTCCCGGCCGTGAAGCGCGACCTCGCTTTGCTGATTGACAAGAAGGTGCAGTTTGCCGAAATCGAGAAGATTGCCTACGAAACGGAGAAGAAGCTGCTGAAAGAAGTCTCCCTCTTCGACGTCTATGAAGGCAAGAACCTGGAAGCCGGCAAGAAATCGTATGCCGTAAGTTTCCTGTTGCAGGACGAGAATGCCACACTGAACGACAAGCAGATTGACAAAGTGATGCAGAAACTGATTGCCAACCTGCAGAACCGACTGGGAGCCGTGTTGCGGTAAAAACAAGCTGACCCGCTATGAAGAAGTATGATATAAAACCGGATCACCATATCAGAGCCAAAAGAGCGTCTCTGACGGGCCTGACCATAGGGCTGCTCCTCTTGTTTCAGGCAGTAAGGGTGCTTTGGCACTTCCCTGAGAACGAGGGCTGGAGAAATGCCCTGGCAGGGGTGAGCGGTCTGATATGCCTGCTGATGTGCGGCGTGTCATATTGGAGGTATCGGAAACTGACGCGGCAGTAAAGACAGAAACCAATTAAAGAACAAATTAAAATATACAATCCAATGGGAAGAGCGTTTGAATATAGAAAAGCTGCCAAATTGAAAAGATGGGGTCACATGGCTAAGACCTTTACAAGACTGGGTAAACAAATTGCTATTGCGGTGAAAGCCGGCGGACCCGAACCGGAAAACAACCCTGCACTGCGTTCGGTTATCGCTACCTGCAAGCGCGAGAACATGCCGAAGGACAACATCGAGCGTGCCATCAAGAATGCAATGGGCAAGGACCAGAGCGACTACAAGAGCATGACCTACGAGGGATACGGACCTCACGGTGTGGCCGTATTCGTGGATACACTGACCGATAACCCCACCCGCACGGTGGCCGATGTGCGCAGCGTGTTCAACAAGTTTGGCGGAAACCTGGGCACAATGGGCTCATTGGCTTTCCTGTTCGACCACAAATGCGTGTTCACTTTCAAGAAGAAAGACGGCATGGATATGGAAGAATTCATCCTCGACATGATCGATTTCGACATCGACGAAGACTACGAAGAGGACGAAGAAGAAGGCACAATCACCATCTACGGTGACCCGAAGAGCTACGCAGCCATCCAGAAGCACCTGGAAGAGGGCGGCTTTGAGGATGTGGGCGGCGAGTTTACCTACATCGCCAACGACCTGAAAGATGTGGAGCCTGCACACCGCGAGACCATCGACAAGATGGTGGAACGCCTGGAAGAGTTTGATGACGTGCAGACGGTGTACACCAATATGAAGCCGGAAGAAAGCGAAGAATAATGACGTATACTTACAAGACCAAAGGTACGTGCAGTACCAATATCGAGCTTGAGGTGGAAGACGGCATCGTACGGAACATCGCGTTCTGGGGCGGATGCAACGGCAATCTGCAAGGATTGTCGCGTCTGGTTACCGGGATGCCGGTGAAAGAGGTGATTTCACGCCTGGAAGGTATCCGCTGCGGCGGACGTCCCACTTCCTGTCCCGACCAGTTGTGTAAGGCATTGCACGAGATGGGGTATTGATTCTGCTGCTCTGATTGAAGATGTAGGGGGCTTTAGGCACGGATTACGCGGATTACACGGAAAGGAAATCAGGAAAAGCCGTGTTTTCCGTACGAGTATATTCATCCCACGAGGTGGATAAATTTGTCTTGCGGGATGAATTTATCCGTCTCGTGGGATGATTTTTTGGGTTGGCAGGGCAACATGCCTGCCGTTTTGAACCAACTTATGGTGCATTTGTTTTTTTATTTGAGTACTTTTACATCCTCAAAACAAGAACAACACAATGAAGAATATTTTTAAAGACTTGCAACGGAAAGACCACAAACGCTATTTGGGTGGTCTGGACGTGTTCAGATATATCGGACCGGGACTGCTGGTGACGGTAGGTTTCATCGACCCCGGAAACTGGGCGTCGAATTTTGCGGCGGGGTCGGAGTTCGGCTACTCGCTGCTGTGGGTGGTGACGCTCTCTACCGTCATGCTGATAATCCTGCAACACAACGTGGCGCACCTGGGCATCGTGACGGGACTGTGCCTGTCGGAAGCCGCCACGCAGTACACTCCCAAATGGGTGTCGCGCCCTATATTGGGTACGGCGGTGCTGGCTTCCATATCCACTTCCCTTGCCGAAATATTGGGCGGGGCCATCGCGCTGCAAATGTTGCTGGACATTCCCATTATATGGGGTTCGGTGCTGACTACGGTTTTCGTGTCCATAATGCTTTTCACCAACTCCTACAAGAAGATTGAAAGGGCCATCATCGCCTTCGTGTCCGTCATAGGGCTTTCGTTCATCTACGAGCTTTTCCTTGTCAGGATAGACTGGCCTGTGGCGGTGCAGGGGTGGGTGACTCCTTCGTTCCCTCAGGGGAGTATGCTCATTATCATGAGTGTGCTCGGAGCTGTGGTGATGCCCCATAACCTGTTTCTCCATTCGGAGGTGATACAGAGCCACGAGTACAACAAGAAGGACGATGCCTCTATCCGCAGGGTGCTGAAGTACGAATTGTTCGACACGCTCTTCTCCATGATTGTGGGATGGGCCATTAACAGTGCGATGATTCTGCTGGCCGCCGCCACTTTCTTCAAGGGAGGGATTCAGGTGGAGGAGTTGCAGCAGGCGAAGTCGCTGTTGGATCCGTTGCTGGGCAGCAGCGCCGGCGTGGTGTTTGCGCTGGCATTGCTGATGGCGGGCATCTCCTCGACAATTACGAGCGGCATGGCGGCAGGTTCCATCTTTGCCGGTATCTTCGGCGAGTCGTACCACATCAGGGACAGCCACTCGCAGGTGGGGGTAATCCTGTCGTTGGGCATCGCGCTGCTGTTGATTTGTTTTATCGGCGACCCGTTCAAGGGACTGCTGATTTCGCAGATGATACTGAGCATCCAGTTGCCGTTTACGGTGTTCCTCCAGGTGAGCCTTACCTCGTCCCGCAAAGTGATGGGGCAGTATGTGAACAGTAAATGGAGCACATTCGTGCTCTATACGATTGCTGCCATTGTAACGGTATTGAATATTATGCTGCTGATATCGAGTTTGTAATGAATGCCGCTTGCCGGATGAATGATTGCAACCTGACGAACGATTGCAACCGGGCGAACGATTGCTGCCGGGCGGATAATTAAAAAAAAATATACGGATATGAAGATTATAACCTATAACGTAAACGGTTTGCGGGCCGCCGTGTCCAAAGGGTTGCCCGAATGGCTGGCAAAGGAACAGCCGGACGTGCTGTGCCTGCAGGAGACCAAATTGCAGCCGGAGCAGTATCCTGCGGAGGCGTTGGATGCATTGGGATACAGGCATTATCTGCATTCAGCCCGGAAGAAAGGGTATAGCGGAGTCGCCATCCTGACGAAACGCGAGCCGGATCATGTGGAATACGGCATGGGCATGGAGGAGTACGATAGCGAAGGACGGTTTGTCCGTGCCGATTACGGCGACCTGTCCGTGGTGAGCGTCTATCACCCTTCGGGAACAAGCGGAGACGAGCGCCAGGCCTTTAAGATGGAGTGGCTGGAACACTTCCGGCACTATGCGGTGGAACTGCTGCGCACCCGTCCCAAGCTGGTTTTGTGCGGGGACTATAACATCTGCCACGAGGCGATAGACATTCACGACCCGGTGCGCAATGCCACCAATAGCGGCTTCCTGCCCGAAGAAAGGGAGTGGATGACCCGCTTCCTGAACGAGGGCTTCATCGATACCTTCCGCCTGTTGCACCCCGACAGCCGGGAGTACACCTGGTGGAGCTACCGCTTCAACTCGCGGGCGAAGAACAAAGGCTGGCGTATCGACTATTGCATGGCAAGCGAGGCGGTGCGTCCGATGCTGAAAGAGGCGCGTATCCTGAACGATGCCGTACATTCGGACCATTGCCCCATGATGTTGGAATTAACAGATTAAGATATGACGATGAAAGACAGAGTGGAAAAAGCCGTTGAACTGTTCAAGAGCGGCTATAATTGTTCGCAGTCCGTCGTGGCTGCCTTTGCAGATATGTATGGTTTTACGCAGGAACAGGCGTTGCGCATGTCCGCCTCGTTTGGCGGCGGCATCGGACGGATGCGGCAGACGTGCGGCGCCGCCTGCGGCATGTTCCTGCTGGCGGGACTGGAGAAAGGTGCCGTAGACGGCAAGGATCGTGAGGGCAAAGCCGCCAACTATGCGCTGGTGCAGCAGCTTGCGGAGGAATTCAGGAAACGCAACGGCTCGATGATTTGCGCCGAACTGTTGGGACTGAAGAAGCCCGAAAGCTCTTCCATGCCCGAAGCCCGCACGGAGCAGTATTACGCCAAGCGTCCCTGCGCCAAAATGGTGGAAGAGGCGGCGGCAATATGGGCGGAGTATCTGGAAAAACAGCGGAAATAGGGCAAATCGTGCCGTTTCTCCGGCTGAAAATGGAAAAAAATAAGAGTTAACGTGCTATATAACATAAAAATAACTATCTTTGCCGCCGAAATAAAATCGGTCTCTTCCGTCGGGGGAAACGGATTTTTAAGCATGTCTAACTAAAAACAAAGAGAAAATGTTAAAAGAAAAAGCCGGTGAAATCGCAGGAAAAATTTGGAACGCACTGAATGAAACCGAAGGTTTAACCGCAAAACAAATCAAAAAAGCTACAAAATTGGTGGATAAAGATTTGTTCCTGGGTCTTGGATGGTTATTGAGAGAGGACAAAATCTCTACTCAAGAAGTTGAAGGCGAACTGTTTGTGAAGCTGAACTAAGAAAGTATTGGATATGTTATCAACGCATTTTTTTTGTGCGCTCCTTTTCGTATCTTTGTCCAAGATACACTATCTTTGCACTCCAAAAACTTTAGAAACGAATGAAAAAGAATATACGTAACTTTTGTATCATAGCCCATATCGACCATGGCAAATCTACTTTGGCCGACCGCCTGTTGGAGTTCACCAATACCATCCAAGTAACCGAAGGACAGATGCTGGATGATATGGATTTGGAAAAGGAGAGAGGTATCACCATCAAGAGCCATGCCATCCAGATGGAGTATGTGTACAAGGGCGAGAAGTATATCCTGAACCTGATTGACACTCCGGGACACGTGGACTTCTCCTACGAGGTGTCGCGCTCCATCGCCGCCTGCGAGGGCGCACTGCTCATTGTGGACGCTTCGCAGGGCGTGCAGGCGCAGACCATCTCCAACCTTTACATGGCCATCGAGCACGATTTGGAGATTATCCCCGTTATCAACAAATGCGACATGGCAAGCGCCATGCCCGAAGAGGTGGAGGATGAAATCGTGGAACTGCTCGGCTGCAAGCGCGAAGAGATAATCCGCGCCTCTGGCAAGACGGGCATGGGCGTGGAGGAAATCCTTGAGGCGGTAGTTGAGCGCATCCCGCATCCCGAAGGCGATGAGGAAGCGCCTTTGCAGGCACTGATTTTCGACTCCGTATTCAACTCGTTCCGGGGCATCATCGCCTACTTCAAGATTGTGAACGGCGTGATTCGCAAAGGAGACAAAGTGAAGTTCTTCAATACGGGCAAGGAATACGATGCGGACGAAATCGGCGTGCTGAAGATGGATATGGTTCCCCGTCAGGAGCTGCGTACGGGCGACGTGGGGTATATCATTTCGGGTATCAAGACTTCCAGGGAAGTGAAGGTGGGCGACACGATTACGCACATAGCCCGTCCGTGCAAGGAAGCGATTGCCGGCTTCGAGGAAGTGAAGCCGATGGTCTTTGCCGGCGTATATCCCATTGAGGCGGAAGACTTCGAGGACCTGCGCTCTTCGCTGGAGAAGTTGCAGTTGAACGACGCCTCGCTGACCTTCCAGCCCGAATCGTCACTGGCGCTGGGCTTCGGTTTCCGTTGCGGATTCTTAGGACTGCTCCACATGGAGATTGTGCAGGAACGCCTGGACCGCGAATTCGATATGAACGTGATTACCACCGTGCCGAACGTGTCGTACAACATCTACGACAAGCAGGGACACATGACCGAGGTGCACAACCCCGGCAGCATGCCCGACCCCACCCTGATAGACCGCATCGAAGAGCCTTATATCCGCGCCTCGGTGATTACCGCCACGGACTATATCGGCCCCATCATGACGCTCTGCCTGGGCAAGCGCGGCGAACTGGTGAAGCAGGAATACATTTCCGGCAATCGCGTGGAGATATACTATGACATGCCGCTGGGCGAAATCGTCATCGACTTCTACGACAAGCTGAAAAGCATCTCCAAGGGATATGCCTCTTTCGACTACCATGCCAACGGCTTCCGTCCGTCCAAGCTGGTGAAACTGGATATTCTCCTGAACGGTGAACCGGTGGATGCCCTTTCCACCCTGACGCACTTTGACAACGCATACGAGCTGGGACGCCGCATGTGCGAGAAGCTGAAGGACCTGATTCCGAGACAGCAGTTCGACATCGCCATCCAGGCGGCCATCGGCGCCAAGATTATCTCCCGCGAAACAATCAAGGCTGTACGCAAGGACGTTACGGCCAAGTGCTACGGCGGCGACGTGAGCCGTAAGCGCAAGTTGCTTGAGAAGCAGAAACGGGGTAAGAAGAGAATGAAGCAAATCGGTAATGTGGAAGTGCCGCAGAAAGCATTCCTGGCGGTGCTGAAACTGGATTAGCGGTTTGCTACCGAACCAATCATATCTTTCGGGGGTTGTTCTTTCATGATAGGGCTGCCCCCTTTTTTGTCTTTTTCCGAAAATGAACGAATCCTTCAATTAAAAATACTTATGATTATCCTACGTACCGTAAAAAACATTTCGTCGCTGAACATAGCAGCGAGCGTGCTTTTGTTTCTGGCGGCTATCCTGGCCGCTGTGGTTGCCAACTCGTCCCTGTCGCCCGTATACCAGGATTTCCTGCTTCAGGAGCTGCATCTGCGCATCGGCAACTTCAATCTGTTTTCGCACGGCGGGCATCCGCTGAAGATGATAGAATTCATTAACGACTGCCTGATGACCGTTTTCTTTCTGGCAGTGGGCCTGGAGATAAAGCGCGAACTGCTGGTGGGGGAACTGTCCTCTGTGCGGAAAGCGGCTTTGCCTTTTATTGCGGCATGCGGGGGGATGGTGGTTCCGGTCGTCATCTATGCGTTGTCGGTTGCCTCCGGCACTCCCGAAACCCGGGGGATGGCTATCCCGATGGCCACGGACATTGCCTTCTCATTGGGCGTGCTCAGTTTGCTGGGCAAGCGTGTGCCGTTGAGCCTGAAAATATTCCTGACGGCATTTGCCGTGGTGGACGACATCGGCGGCATACTGGTCATCGCACTGTTCTATAGCGCTGACGTGGCATACGGATACCTGATTGCGGCGGCTGTCCTGTACGTGTTCCTCTACTATATGGGTAAGTTCGGCGTAACGCAGAAGATATTCTTCCTCTTCTTCGGTGTGATTATCTGGTATCTGTTCCTGCAATCGGGCATCCACAGTACGATTTCGGGCGTGATACTGGCGTTTGTGATACCGGCGCGTCCGCGCTTGGATGCGGGCAAATACATCGAGCGGATTCGCGACATCATCGGGGAGTTCCCGGTTTCCAAGTCGGATAATATCGTGCTGACCAATGCGCAGATTGCCACGTTGAAGCAGGTGGAGCGGGCATCGGATTATGTTATCAGCCCGTTGCAGTCGCTGGAGGACAACCTGCACGGGGCGGTGAGCTTCGTGATACTGCCGCTGTTTGCCTTTGCCAATGCCGGTGTGGTGTTCAGCGGTAGCGGTAGCATTGTGGGGGATGTGAGCATCGCTGTGGCGGCTGGCTTGCTGCTGGGCAAGTTCCTGGGGATATACCTGTTTACGTGGCTGGCGGTGAAGAGCGGCGTAGCGCTGATGCCGGCGGGGATGAACTGGAAGAATATAGCGGGCGTCTCCCTGCTGGGCGGTATCGGGTTTACCGTATCGTTGTTCATTGCCAACCTTTCCTTTGCGGACGAATATCCGGAATTGCTGAACCAGGCGAAATTCGGGGTGCTTGTAGGGACGGTGCTTGCCGGGGTGCTGGGGTATGTGGTGCTGAATTGGGTGCTGCCGAAGAGGGATTAATACGGATTACACGGATTTCATGGAAATGTAAAAGAAGAGTAATATTGTCCGAAAGAACAAAGCAAATCCGTGAAATCCGTGTAATCCGTGCCTGAAATAGAATAATATTACTCCTTGATATGAATCAGCAGATTTGCCAGAATAGCCGTTATCCCGCCCGTTGTGATGCCGGATGCGAAGATGTTCCGCAGCGTTTCCGGCAGTTGGCACAGTATCTCGGGAACCAGCTCCACACTGAGGCCGAGCGAGAAACTGACAGCCATGACAAGGGTAGCCTTCCGGTTGATTTCCTGCGCTGCAATGATGCGGATGCCTGCCGCCGCCACCGTACCGAACATCAGCAGAGTAGCGCCGCCCAATACGGGTTCGGGCATCAGTGAAAACACCAGTCCCACGGCAGGGAACAGGCCGAGCAGCACAAGAAAGGCTGCGATGTAATAGCCCACATACCGGCTGGCAACCCCGGTCAGTTGTATCATTCCGTTGTTCTGCGCAAAGACGGAGTTGGGGAAGGAATTGAGCGCACCCGCCAGCATGGAGTTGAAGCCGTCGGCAAGGATACCGCCCGAAGCGCGCTTTACGAAAGTGTCTCCTTCCACCGGTTCGCCGGAGATAAGGGAGTTGGCGGTGATGTCACCGTATGCTTCGATGGCGGTAATCATGAAAATAAGTCCCAGGGCGATGATGGTGGACAGGTCGAAGTCCAGTCCGTAGCGGAAAGGCATCGGCAGGTTGAAGCCGCCGTAGCTTTGTATCGAGGAGAAGTCGATGATGCCCATAAACCAGGCTGCGATGTAGCCTATCACCAGCCCGATGACGATGGAACTCATGCGCAGGTAGCGGTTGGAACTCCGGTTGAAGGCGATGATAAGCAGCAGTACCGCCGCCGCAAGGCCCACATGGCGGAAACTGCCGAAGCTGCCGTCCGCCTGTGCCGTGGCTCCGCCGCCGCAGGCTGTGATTCCTACCTTTATCAGACTCATTCCGATGAGGGTGACTACGATGCCGGATATCAGCGGCGTGATAATCTTCTTTGTGTATTTCAACACCCGGCTTATCAGCATCTCCACGCTTGAAGCCGCCATGCAGGAACCGAAAATCAGGGGAAGCCCGCCCAGCATTCCGGCAGAGATGATGGGACCTATGAACGAAAAGCTGGTTCCCTGGATGCAGAGCAGCCCCGTGCCCAGTCCGCCGAACCTGCGGCATTGGATAAACGTGGATATGCCGGATGCGAACAGCGCCATCGAAACCAGGTAGCCGGTGGTTTCCGCATCGAGCTTCAATGCGCCCGCAATGATGAGCGGCGGGGTGATGATGGCTACGAATATGGCGAGCAGATGTTGCAGCGCAGCGAAGAAAGCTTCCTTAAAAGGCGGCTTGTCGTTCAAGCCGTAAATCAGTCCGTTTCCCTGTTGTTTTTCCATCGCTCCGGGTTATCTGATTTTGATTTCACAGTTGTCAAGGCTTTCGATGATGGCAAGCGATTCTACATGAATGCCCTGGCTGCGCAGCTCGTCACCACCATGCTGGAAGGCTTTCTCTATGATGAATCCCATGCCCACCAGTTCCGCGCCAGCCTGCTTCACCAGGTCCATGATGCCTTTGGCAGCGTTTCCGTTGGCAAGGAAGTCGTCGATGAAAAGCACCTGGTCGCCGGGCGCGAGGAAATCCTTGCTGACGCACACGTCGTACGAGCGTTGCTTGGTGAACGAATACACGGAAGTAACCAGCATATTCTCCATCGTGCTCGGTTTCTTCTTCTTGGCAAACACTACGGGCAGCTCCAGCAGATAGCCCACCATGATGGCGGGAGCGATGCCGCTGGCTTCGACGGTGATAATCTTGTTGATACTGGTAGAGGCGAAACGTCTGACAAACTCCACGCCGATGGATTTCATCAGTATCGGGTCCATCTGGTGATTGATAAAGTTATCCACTTTCAGTATGCCTCCCGGATAGCATTTTCCGTCTTTGAGAATACGGTCTTTTAAAGTTTTCATAATGTATCAAGTCTTGTCTTAAGAGTTATTTATTGTCTTCTTGTTCAGCATCTTCCTGTATCTCCTCTTTGGGCAGCAGCCTTGCCGAGATGCGCTTCTTCGGGGTGAGGCTCATGTCCTTCAGCATTTCAGCCTGGCGCACTACGCTGCCGTTGCCTTCGGAGAGCTGGTTGAGTGCTTTGTCGTAGTCCTTCTGCAAGGTTGCCATGCGGTCGCCGAGGGTGAGGAAGGTGTCGGTAAAGCCTACAATCTTTTCGTACAGGGCAGTGCCGCGCTTGATGATGGCCTGCACGTTTTTCACCTGGTTTTCCCGCTTCCACAGGTCGAGCGAGAGGCGCAGGGCGCTGATGAGGTTGGTGGGGCTCATCAGTACCACCTTCTTGTTGTAGGCATACTCCCAGAGGTTGGCGTCGCTCTGGATGGCGAGCAGGTATGCGCCCTCCGTGGGGATGAACATCATGACGAAGTCCGGCGCCTTGATGTCGTAGTGCGAATAGTCCTTCCGGCTGAGCTCGTCGATGTGGCTGCGGACAGACTGCAAGTGCGCCTTAAGCCAGCGCGCCTGCTCGTCGCGGTCTTCGGCGGAGGTGTAGGCGGCGTAGGCGGTGAGGGAGACTTTGGAGTCGATTATCATCTCGCGCTCGTCGGGATACCTGATGAGGATGTCGGGCTGCATCTTCTGTCCGCTCTCTTCGCTGACAATCGCTTCGCCGCGCTCGTCTTTCAGGAACTCCTGGCGGAAATAGTGCTCGCCCTCAATCAGGCCGGATGCCTGCAAGAGGCGTTCCAGAATCATTTCGCCCCAGTTACCCTGCATCTTGGAGTCGCCCTTCAGGGCACGGGTCAGGTTGTTGGCATCTTCGCTGAGGCGGTTGTTCAGTTCCACCAGCTCCTTGATGCGTTCGCCCAGCGAGAAGCGCTCTTTGGCTTCGGTGCTGTACACCTGCTCTACTTTTTCCTTGAAGTCCTTAATCTTCTCGTCGAGCGGGCGCAGCAGGTTGCCCAGATGCTCGGCATTCAGTCTGGTGAAATCCTCGGTCTTGCTTTGGAAGATGCGGTTCGAGAGGTTCTCGAACTCGGTGTTCATACGCTTGTGCAGGGCTTCGGCCTCTTCTTTCTGTTCGGCGAGGCGTTGTTCCCATTGCCGTTGCTGCTGGGCGATGCGCTCGCCGAAGGAATGTTCCTGCTGGGCAAGGCGTTCGTTGAAACTGTGTGCCTGTTCGGCGAGGCGTTCGGCAAACAGCCGCTCCTGTGCATCCAGGCGTTCCGAAGCCTGGCGGGCGGCTTCCTGCAAACGTTCTTCGGCAATGGAGCGTTCGCGGGCGATGCGTTCTTCGGCGGTGCGGTTCAGCAGGGCTTCACGCTCTCCGGCGGCTTCTACCTGAGTCTTCAGGGCGGCGGCTTTTCTGCCGGCCGTCAGATAGCCGATAACGGCTCCTGCGATAATCCCGGCGGGTAATAGGATGATATTCATAATTGCATATAAGGAAATAAAGTTTCGACAGGCGGTACGGGCAATACCATCGGGCGGTACGGGAAATACCAATAGTTGGTATGAAGAATACCAACGGTTGGTACAGACAATACCAAAGCGTGGTACAAGGAGTACCAACCGTTGGTACGGAGTGTACCGCACGGGGGGACATCTTGCGGCCTGCCGTCTTGCATCTATTGTGTCAGTATCTCGTTTCCGTCTTCGGTGATAAGAATCATGCTTTCCCACTGGGCGGAAGGCAGACCGTCGTCCGTGCATACCGTCCAGCCGTCGGCTTCGTCAATGAATACCTCGTAGCTGCCCATGTTAATCATCGGCTCGATGGTGAACGTCATGCCCGGTACTATCAGCATGCCCGTGCCGCGTTTGCCGAAGTGCTCCACGTCCGGCTCTTCGTGAAACTTGATACCCACGCCATGCCCGCAAAGGTCGCGCACCACGCTGTAGCCGTTCTTCTCGGCATGCTCCTGGATGGCGGCACCCACATCGCCCAACCGTGCCCAGGGCTGTGCAGCCTGTATGCCGATGTCGCGGCACTCCCTGGTCACCTGCACCAGGCGTTGCATTTCGGGGCTGACTTCCCCAATCATATACATGCGCGATGCATCGGAGAAATACCCTTTGTAGATGGTGGACACGTCTACGTTTACAATATCTCCGCTGCGCAGGAATTCCTTTGTGCTGGGGATGCCGTGGCACACCACATCGTTGATGCTGACGCATACGCTCTTCGGAAAGCCTTCGTACAGGAAAGGAGCGGGGATGGCGTCGTGGTCTGTCGTAAAGCAGTATACCATGTGGTCTATCTCTGCCGTGGACATTCCCTCGCGGATATTCTCCGAGATGTAATCGAGCAGGGCGGTGTTTATCCTTGCGCTTTCGCGTATGCCTGCCAGTTGCTCTTCCGTACGCAGCAGATGGCGTGACGGCAATTTGTATCCTTCTCTTTTATAATGCTGTATCTTGGCTTCTACTTCATCGGAATAGTTTTTAGGAGCAAACCGGACTCCTTTTACGAACTTCTTCATGATTGCATATTTTATAAACGATGTGCAAAAATACGAATAATTTGGGTGTGCGTATTTATAATGCTTGAATAATTAGAAACCGATTTGCATTTTATCATGTGAGAACAATAAAAAAGGGATGCTCCTGAAAGCATCCCTTCTGCATATACATCGGTTTGTATTGATTAGAATTCGTAGTGGAAGCCGAATGAGAGGTCTTCGCTGGTGAAGTTGAAGCCGTAACCGCTGCCGGCATTCATATAGTCGTCTCTGTAGCCCAGGAAACCGCATTTGGCAAGTACGCTGAACTTGTCATTCAGTTTGATGGCAATACCCGGTTTGAAACCGATTTCAAATCCGTTCACGGCATCGGCGCCTTTCACCTTTTGGGTGGAGAAGCCCAGACCGCCGTCGATGAACAGGCGGACAACCTTGTTTTCATAATAAGAGTAACGGGCGTATGGAGCAAGACCGAAAGCATTGTATTTTCCTTCGTCCAGTTTGCTGTGTGAGAATGTCAATATACCGCCGACAGCCCACTTTTCATTCAGGTTGTATCCTACTTCCGGATTCAGCGTAAAAGTCGTTGCGTCCACATCATCGTTGTGCCATAAAGATACTGTTCCGCCAACATACACTTGTGCTTTTGCCGATAAAGCAACCATTGCAACAAATAACAAGATTACAATTTTTTTCATTTTCTTTTTTATCCTTTAATTATACAAATTGTCATCGAACTGTAACAAGAATACTCCCGAGAACTCCGAATGGCAGAACGGTTGAAGTTCTTGTTTACATGTTCTTTTTCAGGGCGCAAAAGTATATCTTATATTTATGTTGTACAAATTTTTAGTTAGTTTTTTATAAAATAAATAACTTGTGCGGGAAGAATACACTACTTTTGCGGCGGTAAAAAGTTTGTTTCACAGGTTGTATTTTTTCAAATGAAGAAGAGTCTTATTGCATTAGCGTTCGGCACCTTGGGATTGGGCATTGCCGAGTTTACGATGATGGGCATTTTGCCCTATGTTGCCGCCGATTTGAACATCGGCATTCCGGTTGCCGGACATTTCATTTCCGCCTATGCACTGGGCGTATGTGCCGGTGCTCCCATGTTGATTTTAGCGCGCAAACGTCCGTTGAAGCATATCCTGCTGACATTGATGGCTTTAATGCTGGTAGGAAATCTGGGGGCTGCGATGGCCACCGGCTACTGGTCGCTGCTGGCGGCGCGTTTCATTTCGGGTTTGCCGCACGGGGCGTATTTCGGAGTCGCTTCCATTGTGGCGGGCAAGCTGGCGGACGAGGGGAGAAGCTCCGAGGCCGTATCCATTATGATAGCGGGCATGACGGTTGCCAATCTGTTTGGCGTTCCGCTGGACACTTCCCTGAGCCATACACTCTCGTGGCGCGTCACGTTCTTGCTGGTGGCCTGCTGGGGAGTGATAGTCCTTTATTATATATGGCGGTGGGTTCCTGCGGTGGAGGGACTCAAAGATACCGGATTCAAGGGACAGTTCCGTTTCCTGAAGACTCCCGCTCCCTGGCTGATATTGGGGGCGACGGCTTTGGGCAATGGCGGCGTGTTCTGCTGGTATAGTTACATCACGCCGTTACTGACGAATGTGTCGGGATTCAGCGCCGGAAGTGTCACGGCATTAATGATGCTGGCAGGCTTTGGCATGGTGGTGGGCAATCTGGTGAGCGGACGGCTTTCCGACAAATACACTCCGGGCAGGGTGGGCATGGTGGTGCAAGGCATGATTTGCATTGTGCTGCTGCTGATATTTTTCCTTTCGCCCCATCCGTGGTGTTCCGCCATATTGATGGCGCTCTGTACGGCGGGCTTGTTTGCGGTGTCCAGTCCGGAGCAGGTGCTGATTATCCGCGTGGCCCCCGGGGGGGAGATGCTGGGCGGCGCTTGCGTGCAGATGGCATTCAACCTGGGCAACGCCATCGGGGCATACGTAGGCGGTCTGGCTCTTGGCGGCGGATACCGCTATCCGGCTTTGGCAGGCGTGCCCTTTGCACTGACGGGTTTCATCTTATTCGTTATCTTCTATAAGAAATTCCAGTCCAGGTATTAAACATATCATTATTTTTGCGTAAGTTTGCCCGTAAAATATTAACTAAACTCGATATATATGAAGATTTTGAACTTAATGAAGATACTGTTGTTGTGTGTAATGACTGCGGGGCTGGTTTCTTGCGGGGATGATAACTACTATACGATGAAGAATAGCGATGATAAACTCTGTGGAAAGGTGTGGGAAGAAACATATCTGACGACCAATAAAGAAGGAGCCGAGGTGCAGTGTTGTCATCAGTTGAAGTTTGTCAAAGGTGCTTCTGGGCAGGAAGTTTGGGGATACTATCGCGAGTGGGAGACCCGTCCGTATGAAGTCGTTACGCGTTATTTTTCTTGGAAATGGACCGATGATGTCATGGAAGGTCTGGAGTTGGATTATGGTGCAAGTAACGTGGTGTATTTCGACAATGTATGGACGCGTGAGAACTATCTGTCAGGTAGACTGAACGGCAAGGATGTTTTGTTTTCTATCTCCAAGAAAGGATTATTGGCTAATACAGACAAGATGTAAGCGATGGGAAAGTATTTACACATATTATTGCTGTTGATGATAGCTTTAGGCTTTACATCATGTGAAGGAGATGATCAATACGATGTAGAATCTATCTTTATCGGTCGTGCATGGACAGGAGATGTCGGGATGAATGCGGACAACGGCGAACCTCTCTTTAGTACCTTTACTTTTTGGGGAGATGGATTTGGTGAAGAGTATCAATATTACTCGTTTGACGGAGCTTGATACGAGCGTTTTCATTTTCAGTGGTATTGGGAAGACCATTATAATCGAAATCTTGTATTGGATTATGGTAGAGCCGGAATTTCTTATATGGATGATGTAAGAATAAACGGTAATCGGATGCGTGGAACTTTTTACTTGTCTGATGGTGCTGCTCCATTTGATTTTGAACTGAGGATGGAATAAAAAATAGAAAAAAGAAAAACGTTTCAAAACGTGAATGAAACAGCCGTTTTTCTTTTTTATCCATTACGTTTCAGAAACAGTTTCTTGAACTCTCCCGGATACGGTGTTTCAAACTGCATCAGCTCTCCGGTGACAGGGTGGCGGAAGCACAGCTTGAAGGCGTGCAGCGCCAGTCGTCCGATAGGATTTATCTCTTCCAGTCCGTAGCGTCCGTCGCCAATGATGGGATGTCCCAGATCCTGCATGTGCACGCGGATTTGGTTTTTGCGTCCCGTCTCCAGCATCAGTTCCACGAGCGAGAAGCCGTTGGCGCGTTTGATGGTGCGGTAGTGGGTGATTGCTTCCTTGCCGCCATCGTCCGTGGGGCTGGAATATACGTACAGTTTGCGGTCGGTGAGCCATGAGCGCACCATGCCGGCATTGTTTTCCATTTCACCCGCAACGACGGCTACATAGCGGCGGTCGGTTACGATGTTGTGCCAGTTGTCGCGCAGCGTATTCTGCGTCTTTTCGTCTTTGGCAAACATCAGCAGTCCCGAGGTGTCGCGGTCCAGGCGATGCACGATGTACACGCGGTGCTGCCTGCCCGAACGCTGCACATATTCGTTCAGAATGGTGTAGGCGGTACGCTCTTTCTGCCTTTCCGTATTGACGGACAGCAATCCCTGCATCTTCTCCACCACGATGAGGTAAGCATCTTCGTATACGATTTTCAGTAATTTGTTGTTGAACTCCTTGCGTCCCTTCTCACGGCTGATCTGGACTTTCATACCCGGCTTCAGCGGGAAGTTGTACTGCGTTGTGATGACGCTGTCTACATATACAACCCGCTTGCTCAGCAATGCTTTCAGCTTGGTGCGGCTGGCATCCGGCATTTTCGCTGCCAGAAATTCCATCAGTTCCATAGGCTCTTTTACCATATAGTCCGTATATTGCGTGCGGGCTCTTGCTATAATTCTTTCTTTTGCCACGAGGATAATAATTTGCGATTAATGATTCAATTCTAAAACAAGGCTTTGCATCGGCTTACCGAAATGCCGTACCGCTTTTCGGGAGTGCGGCTTCCGGTTGCCCAATCTCTGCTTCGGTTTCCTAAGTAGCACTTCACGTTTCCAAAGTAATACTTCACTACTTTCTAAAGTAGTACTCCACGTTTCTAAAGTAGCCCTTTACGTTCCCAAAGTAGCTCTTTGCACTTCCAAAGTAGCCCTTTAAATTTCCCAAAGTGATACTCACATTCCCGAAGTAGTCCCTTATGCTTTCACGTTCCCGAAGAGCTGACTCAGTCCTCTGCTTTTTCCGCCGGATTTTTCAACTCAAGCAGCACCACGTTTTCCACATGATGCGTATGCGGGAACATATCCACCGGCTGGACGGCCTTCACCCGGTATTTGGCATCGAGCAGCTGTAAGTCCCTTGCCTGCGTGGCGGGATTGCAGCTTACGTACACAATGCGTTTCGGCTCTGCAAACAGGATAACATCCACCACATCCTGGTGCATGCCCGCACGAGGAGGGTCGGTGATGATTACATCCGGACGCCCGTACTCGTTGATAAAGTCCTGCGTCAGCATGTCCTTCATGTCGCCGGCAAAAAACAGCGTATTCCTGATGCCGTTGATTTCCGAGTTGACCTTGGCGTCCTCGATGGCTTCGGGCACATATTCGATGCCGATGACCTGGCGCGCTTGTCCGGACACGAAGTTGGCGATGGTTCCCGTGCCGGTATAAAGGTCGTAAACCAGCTCGTTGCCGGTGAGCCCTGCGAAGTTGCGGGCCACTTTGTACAAAGTGTATGCCTGCTCGGAGTTGGTCTGGTAGAACGACTTGGGACCCACCTTGAAGCGCAGGCCTTCCATCTCCTCGAAGATATGGTCTTTGCCTTTGAACGTGTGCACGTCGAGGTCGGTAATGGTGTCGTTGCACTTATTATTAATAATGTATAGCAGCGACGTGATTTCGGGGAAAGTGTCCGCTACGTACTGCAACAACTGTTTGAACAGCGCCATCTCCTCGTCCTTCTCAATCTTGCAGATGAGGATAACCATCAGCTCGCCGGTGGTGGAAGTGCGCACAATCATATTGCGCAGCATCCCTTCGTGCGTGCGCAGGTTGATGAACGGATAGTTGTGCTCGTAGGCATAGTCGCGCACGGCGTTGCGGATGCGGTTGGATATGTCGTCCTGCAGCCAGCACTTCTCGATGGCCAGTACCTTGTCGAAGGCGTTGGGAATGTGGAAGCCTACCGCATTCATCTGCTCGTACACCACATTCTGCCGGACCTCTTCCGCCGTGAGCCAGCGCTTGTTGGAGAAAGTAAACTCAAGCTTGTTGCGGTAGAACTCCGTTTTTGCAGAACCGAGTATCGGCGATATTTCCGGGAGCTCCACTTTTCCGATGCGGGTAAGGTTGTCCGTTACCTGCTTCTGCTTGTATCTTATCTGTTCCGAATAGGGGAGCACCTGCCATTTGCAGCCGCCGCATACACCGTAGTGCTGACAGAACGGAACGGCTCTTACCGGTGAGTATTGGTGAAACTTCACCGCTTCCGCCTCGGCATAATGATGCTTTTTTCTCTTGATTTGCAGGTCTACCACGTCGCCCGGAACGACGTACGGTACGAAAATTACCAAATCATTGACCTTCGCGATGGCTT
>ERZ779702.209-NODE-209-length-23559-cov-3.70214_pt1 | contig 23559 bp, 10 predicted proteins | sample MGYA00511073_ERZ779702 | MGnify/ENA primary metagenome ERZ779702 (study PRJEB29588, sample SAMEA2163351) | human gut metagenome | biome: human gut; feature: human-associated habitat; material: faeces | place: Denmark | collected 2008/2010 ... | reverse complement strand
TAACGAAAACCGGACGGTTTAACGGCAATCGTGCCGCCAAACCGTACCCTCCCCATGAAGCTCCGAAGATCGCTTTGTTATGTTTGAATACAACCCAAATTCCAACGTTAAAACTTGCGAAATCTATTACTACATTAGTGATGAGAAAGAGCTGAAAAATTCCTGTAATGCGATATCGGCAAAAAGGTATTGGAGTTAAAATCATTTCAGTAGTTTTATTTTAAGAAATAGGATTGCTCCAGACAATCCATTATTTGTAACCGTTTAATTTTAGGTTCATGACTGAGAAAAACAACAATCCCCTGGGAAAGCTCTGCTTCTTATGAATGGGCGGAAAGAGAAGACCACTTCCCGTCCTGACCGAATCGTTACCGGGGAATTCTACGGAAATAGAAATCTATGTGAACCCTTTTGTTAGCGACGGTGTACTGTTTTTCCAATTGAGACGATCTATCTGTATATCCTCTGTGATATCAACGACTCCAACAAGAGCCTGATGAAGGTACTGTATCATCTAAAACTCCCATGAAGAACTGATCAAGACGTTAAATGACATCTAGAGGAACTGCTATGTCTTGGCGAGACATGCGGATAGGAGGCTGTACGCCATGAGAAAATGTACATTCTTCAAAAGGGGTAATCCGGATGATATCACCTACACCACCCTGTTCATCTTCTTCATGTACACCTGTTACAACGGCATCTATTTGGCGAACTGGCAGAGGCAGCTCTTCGTGACGTTCGGTGCGGGTAACCGTACGAAAATATTAACCGGTAGGCCACCGAATATGCGGATGAGAAAACCTCCTTCTACTTCGATTTACTGTACAAACCATTCAATGAATTAAGAGGCTGTACCTCCGTATGCCTGATGATTTCGATGACAATGACCAGGTCCGTCTGGCGGAATTTTGTTAGGAAATAGGGGCTATCGGCAGAAAATGAATGCTTTCAAACTCCGATCCGCACAAGAAGAGCCCTTTGAACGCCTTCTTCGACGATTTGTATGGCGGCTTCCATATCTGGTAGTTGAACATCTTCCGTTCAGTCTGTTCTATCGCCGAAAAACGGGAATCGGTTAATGAACTGCTGATACAGAACTATTATACGGACCAGTACTCAGATAAAGTGAGACGAGGTTGTATCAAAATGAAAGCTAATTTTTATTTTGACACAATCTTATACGAAGAATGGCAAAAAACGAACACCCATTTTTTATTTCATGAGGCTATTAAGTATTTTCTTAAGTTTTTTCGTATTATTAAAAAAGCATTTAATAACAAACCTTGTAAAACATCTGTTATCATGAGATTGAAGACAATTTTGATGTCGGTAGGTATCTTGTTGGCCTGCGAGACCGTCGTATCGACTCAAGGTCGTTTGGTCACCTATCCCGCGCCTGAAGGCGAGGAAATGAAGTATGATTTCGAAGTGAATGTCCGTCAGCTTGGCGGAGAGTGGAAACCGGTAGACACTTATGCCGTAAAAGTGGACAGGGTGCATGAGGAGCGGCATCAAGTAGAGAAAGCTTCGTTAAGTTATTTCGATTTCGAGGGCGAGGTGGAAGTGTCCGTCAAGTTCCGGCAGGGGAATATCCGCGAAGCCCGTGTACGTCCGCTGTCATACGGCATTGTGCCTGAAGTGAAAGACAGTGTGCTGACTTTCCGCCTTGACCGTCCGCGTAATCTCTCGGTGGAGATGAACGGTGACATATTCCATAACCTGCACCTCTTTGCGAATCCCATTGACTGGGATAACCCCTTGGAAGGAAGCACGCTAAAGCGGCTGAAGCAACGGAAAGACCTGATTTATTTCGGCCCGGGGCTGCACCGGCTTCCGGGTGATACGTTGAATGTGCCTTCAGGCACTACGGTTTATGTGGCAGGAGGTGCCGTGGTGCGCGGTTGCATCCGGGCGGTGAATGTGCGTGATGTCAAAATAATGGGGCGAGGCAAGGTGCATCCGCAAGGTAGGGGCGAAGGCATCTATATCATGAATTCAAAAAACGTTCGGGTGGAGGGACTGATTACCACCCAATGCCCTACCGGCGGGTCGGACAGCGTGACCATCCGCAATGTAAAGGTCATCAGTTCTTATGGCTGGGGCGACGGGTTGAACGTCTTTGCCAGCAACAATGTGCTCTTCGACGGTGTATTTGCCCGTACATCGGACGATTGTACTACTGTGTACTGCACCCGTAAGGGCTTTGTGGGTGGTTGCCGTAACATCACTATGCAGAACTCCACTCTTTGGGCTGATGTGGCGCACCCCATCTTCATCGGTCTGCATGGCAATGTAAACAATCCCGAAGTGGCAGAGGACCTGAACTACGTCAATATTGACATTTTGGATCATGCGGAAAAACAGCTCGATTATCAGGGATGCCTTGCCATTAATGCCGGTGACGAAAACCTCATACGTAATGTTCGCTTCGAAAACATCCGCATCGAAGACTTCCGCCAAGGGCAGCTGGTAAACCTGCGCATTTTTTATAACAAGAAATACTGCAAGGCACCGGGACGCGGCATCGAGAATGTGCTGTTTAAAGACATCACCTATACAGGAAACCATTCAGAACTTTCCATGATTATCGGCTACGATGCTAGCCGCAAGGTAAAGCACGTCCGCTTCGAGAACCTGGTCATCAACGGTGAACGCATTTCCGACAAGATGCCCGGCAAGCCCGGATGGTATAAAACGGGAGATATGGCACGCATCTTTATAGGAGAGCACGTGGAAAACGTGTCATTTGAATAGCCGAAAGAGGTTTAGAAAAAGGATGGAAGGCCCTGAAAAGTCTCATCAAATTTGATGAGACTTTTTAGAAATCGGAGTATTATGCTTATTTACAGATTGTTATAAAAAAAAGTATCATTATCTTTATATGAAACACATTCGCTGTTAGGAAATGATTTTTCTTTTCAGATAAAATCTAAATTTGCAATGTCAAGTGAAATCTAAAGCTTATGGAAAATATAATGATCTCAAACCAACAACTGATTACCGATGTGTATGCCAAATATCGACGCAAGCTTTTTTCCTATATATATTATAAGATAAACAACCGGGAAGAAGCAGAGGATTTAGTGCAAGAAACTTTCCTTCGTCTGATGGACTATAAAGGCTTGCTTTGCGAGGAAACCGTTCGGTCGTTTGTCATGACTATTGCTCTCAATCTGGTGACCGACTATTTACGCAGGCATTACAAAAAGCAGGAAATCACCACTTATTTATACGATATGCTACCCGTCTCTTACACACACGTGGGAAGCAGCGTTATCACTAGCGACCTGCAACAACTGGAAGTCAAACGAATGACCCTTATGCCCGTACAGCGGAAAAAGATTTATTATTTGAACCGTTTCGAAGGAAAAAACAGCGAAGAAATCTCTCAAGAGTTGGGTTTGTCTGTCCGCACGGTTGAGAATCACTTGTATATCAGTCGCAAAGAAATGCGCGAATATATCCGAAAATGCATATAATTATTTATAATTTTTAAATTTACAATCCATGAAGAATGAAATGCTGAATTTTCCATCGAGAAAATTCCTATTTTCGGCTTATGTAGTATCTGCACTGCTCATAAACGGTTCGCAGATGGCATTTGCCGATACGAGCGAAGTACAGACCGTATGGCAGGCGGTCACAGTGAAAGGACGAATAGTAGACGCTACTGGGGAACCGGTTATTGGTGCGAACGTAACTGTAAAAGGTACAACAAACGGTTGCGTCACCGATTTTGATGGAAATTTTACTCTGAGCGATGCTAAAGGAACTTTGGTGGTTTCGTTTATCGGTTACCAAACACAGGAAATAGAAGTAAAAGGTAACGAAAGGAACCTGCAGATTATATTGAAAGAGGATACGGAACTGCTGGATGAAGTAGTGGTCGTAGGATTTGGAACGCAGAAAAAAGTAAATCTGACAGGTGCTGTTAGCGTTGTGTCGGGCAAGGAACTGAAAGAACGTCCGGTTGTCAACATTACTCAAGCTTTACAGGGGATGGTACCGGGATTACAAATTAGCCAAACCAATGGTAGCCTGGAGGATAGACCAAGTATAAATGTCAGGGGAACTACTACTATAGGCGAGGGTACTAAAGGGGATCCTCTGGTTTTGATAGATGGTATGGAGGGTGATATAAATTCTATCAACCCTCAAGATGTGGAAAGCATTTCTGTATTGAAAGATGTTTCTTCGTCTTCTATCTATGGAGCACGTGCGCCTTTTGGTGTCATATTGATTACGACAAAGAGCGGTGGAAAAGGAAAAACTTCCATTAATTATAACAACAGCTTCCGTTGGGGAACTCCCATTAATATGAAACATATGATGAATTCAGTGGATTTCGCAAGTTGGATGAATGATACGAAGACTAACGGAGGTGAAAATGTTTTTTTCGGTGAAGAGCGTATGGAAGCCATTAAAGCTTATGCGGAAGCGACTCCTTATGGGCCTGGACAAAGAATAACATCGGACGGAGAAATTCTATATTCATTGCCGGAAGGTTCAAATGGTCAATGGGTGGATGCGTACCAAGGTGCTGTGGATGATGTGGAATGGTATGATGTCATTTATAAAAAATGGACATTTTCACAGGAACACAATTTCAGTGCAAATGGTGGAACTGATAAATTGAGTTATTATGCTTCGTTCAACTATTTGGATCAGGGAGGACTTATGCGTTTGGGGGAAGAAAGTTATAAACGCTATAATGCAACCGCCAAAATCAATGCACAACCGACCAAATGGATGAAGATGAACTATAGCATCCGTTTTTCACGTGAGGATTACACACGTCCTGCCGATTTGAAGGGTAGCTTATATAGTGATATGGCAAGACAAGGATGGCCTGTTATTCCGGTTTATGATAGAAACGGATACTATTATAGTGCTCCTTCTCGGGCATTGGGATTGGCAGAAGGTGGTTCGGATAACACTCAGACAGACAATATATACCAACAAGTTGGTTTGGTGATAGAGCCTATAAAGAATTGGATTACTCATGTAGACTTTAATTATCGTATTAGCTCGGCTAATCGACATTGGGAAAAGCAATATCTTTACAATCATGATGTGAATGGTAGTCCATATGTATTTGATAAGAGTTCTAATGTACATGAAGATTTATTGAAGAATAATTATTATAATTTTCAAGCTTATACAGAATATACACATGTGTTTAATCAAAAGCATAATGTGCGTATAATGGGTGGTTTTCAGGCAGAAGAATATAAGGAACTAAAGTTTGGTTTACAGCGTGCAGGCATAATTATTCCTGGTAAACCAGAGGTGGATTTGACTAGCGGATTAGGACTGGATGGGTCTGTTATTTCTCCTTCGGTAAATGGTGCAAGGAATGAATGGAGTACCGCCGGATTTTTCGGACGCTTAAATTATGACTTTGACGGTAAATATCTGTTGGAAATGAATTTGCGTTATGATGGAACTTCAAGATTCCGTCCCGGAAACCAGTGGAAACTATTCCCTTCCATTTCTGCAGGTTGGAATATAGCTAATGAAAATTTCTTTAAACCTTTAAATAATATTGTGAATCTATTGAAGATTCGTGCTTCATACGGTAACTTAGGTAATCAGAATACGAATAACTGGTATCAGACTTACCTAACCCTATCAGCAGGGTCTTCTAATGGTTCGTGGTTGCAGAATGGAATAAAGCCCAATACAGCTTCGGCTCCCGGGCTTGTATCCCCCACACTGACATGGGAACGGATTGAGAGTTATAACTTGGCTCTCGATTGGGGATTGCTTAATAATCGTTTGACTGGATCTTTGGAGTACTATGTACGAAACACGAAGGATATGGTAGGTAAATCTCCTGCATTGCCAGATATTTTGGGGGCAAATGTTCCTTCAGCCAATAATACAGACTTGCAGACTATCGGTTGGGAACTGAGCTTGGGTTGGAAAGATCGTTTACAAAACGGTTTTTCTTATGGTATTAACCTAAACCTTTACGATTCACGCTCTAAGATAATTCGTTATCCTAATAATCCGACAGAAATGATTAATTCTTATATTCCAGGCCGTTGGACCGGTGAAATTTGGGGATACAAGACAGTTGGCATTGCGAAAACTGATGAGGAGATGCAAGCACATTTATCTACACTTCCTAATGGCGGACAAAACGATATAGGCTCTAACTGGACGGCAGGTGACATCATGTATGCAGATGTGAACGATGATGGAAAAATTTCAGGCGGAGCTGGAACTTTATCAGATCATGGTGATAAGGTGGTTATCGGTAACAATACTCCACGCTACCTTTTTGGAATTGATTTGAATGGAAGTTGGAAAGGGTTTGATCTCCGTATTTTCTTCCAGGGGATTATGAAACGTGATTATTGGCAAGGAAGTGTTTTTCTTTTTGGTGTTAATAGTCGAGGTATGTGGGAAACAGCAGGTCTTACTGATGTAGCAGATTATTTTCGTGATGAAAATACATGGTCAGTACAAAATGGATATAATTCGACTAACTTGGATTCTTATCTTCCTAGACCATTATATAATAATAAAAACTTGCAGTGTCAAAGCCGCTATTTGCAGAATGCTTCCTATATTCGTCTGAAGAATCTGCAAATAGGCTATACTTTGCCACAAAGTTTAACGGCTAACTGGGGGATTCAAAGTTTGAGAATATACTTCTCTGGAGAAAATCTTTGGACAGGAACTAAGTTAAGTAAGCAGTTTGATCCGGAAACGATTTCTTCTAACAGCGGCAATGGTTATCCGCTTTCAACAACTCTGTCTTGTGGTGTAAGTTTAACTTTTTAATAAGAAATGATTATGAAAATATATTTATGGAAAACAGTTTTTGCATTCAGTATGGGCTTGATGACAATATCTTGTAGTGATTTCTTGGATAAAGAGCCTTTGTCTTATATTGTTCCAGAGGATTATTATAGAACGGAAGACCAAGTTCAAGCGTGTGCTAATAAATTTTATGAAATCTTGCCTTCAAATGCGAGAGGTTCTAATGATACGGATACAGACACGCAGATAGGAACTGGAGCGAACTCTAAATATGCCAAAGGACAATGGAAAGTTGGTAGTACGAACGGTTCATGGTCATGGACGAATATCCGTAATGTAAATTACCAGTTACGTAGCATTATGGATAGATATGATGCCGGAGAAATATCAGGTTCGGATAAAAATATTCGGCAATATATTGGTGAGATTTATTTTTTTCGGGCATATTGTTATTTTGATATGTTGCAAAAATGGGGAGATCTTCCCATTGTAACGGAAGCCTATGAGGCAGATGAAGCAATTTTAGTGGCCGCTAATAAAAGGAGACCACGCAATGAAGTAGCACGTTTTATTATCTGTGATTTGGATTCTGCCTGTCTTTTTATGAGTGAGGATTTTGAGAATCGACAAACACGTATTTCCCCAGATGTAGCAAGATTATTTAAATCCAGGGTTGCTTTATATGAAGGTTCTTGGCTGACAAATTTTAAGAATACGCCATTTGTCCCACTAGGTACTGGATGGCCGGGAGCAACAAAGGATTATAACAAAGATTATAAATATCCTACCGGAGATATAGACAAGGAGGCTGATTATTTTTTCCAAATAGCTGCGGAAGCTGCAGAAACTGTTGCTGAAAAATATAAAGACGTTTTGGTGACCAACACGGGGACAGTACCTCAATCCGTTTCCGATCCGGAAAATCCCTATATGAGTTTATTTGGAAATATAGATATGTCGCCTTATAAAGAGGTACTCTTATGGAAGGAGTATAATCAGGCACTAGGTATTAAGAACGGTGTGGAAGTAGGTGTAAATCAAGGTAATTATGGTATTGGCCTGACACGTGAATATGTAGATAATTTTTTGATGGAGGATGGTAAGCCAACTTATGCAGAACATGATGGATACGTATATTCGGATGCTACTATTGCCGACGTTCGTAAGAATAGGGATCCTCGCCTGTTTGTCTTCCTAAAAGAGCCAGGACAGAAAAATGTGTTTAAAAACATGGATGCAAGCGAGGGAACCCATATGGTAGAAATAGAGCCTTATCCGGCTATTTTGAATTCTTCTTCAGAAACAGGATACAGTACGGGATATACTATTCGGAAAAGAGGAACTTTTGACCGTGCTTTGTGCGGGAACGGGGAAGGTTATACGGCATATATCAGTTTTCGGGCAACCGAAGCATTACTAAATTATATGGAAGCTCAATATATGCTGTCGGGTGATTTGAATTCAGGAAAAATATTGGAATATTGGAGAATTGTACGTAAAAAAGCAGGTTTTCAAGGTGAAGCTGTTAATCCGGAAGTAACCATTGAAGTTACAGAGATGAATAAGGAAGCTCTTAATGACTGGGCTGCATATTCAGGTGGAACGATTCTTTCCGACCCGGTGCTTTATAACATTCGACGTGAACGTCGTTGCGAGTTTATGGCAGAGGGACTGCGTTGGATGGATTTAGTAAGGTGGCGTGCTTTGGATCAGTTAATAGATAAACCATGGCATATTGAAGGATTTCATTTGTGGAATACTCCAATGGAAAGATGGTATTCAAATTTGGTAGCTGATGGCAGTTCGAATGCAAACGTTTCTTCTATCACATTGAGTGAGCATTTGCGTCCTTTCGAAAAAAATATGACTGCCAATAACTTATTTAAAGATGGATTGACATGGTCAATGGCACAATATTTGGAACCACTTCCAATCACTCAATTTTTGTTGACGGCAAGCGATTATCAGTCTGTGGAAAAATCTCCGTTGTATCAAAACCCCTATTGGCCGACGGTTGCAGACCGACCTGCTGAAAAATAAAAATTTAAAGAATTGTTTATTATGAGTGAATAATGATAGAGTTGTTCACTCGTAATATTCAATTTCTCTCATCTGATTATTCTGGTGGACTTGAACTTTCATGGAATAAAAAAGAACAGATGGAATATGTAGACTTTGGGCATATTTCTCTAATTATGTGACCTATAAATATAAGTTTATTTGATTTGTTGTAAAGTATAAAAAAATACTCATTCTACTCGTTCTTGCCTGTTTGTTTGGAGTAAATGCCACTTACAGTCAACAGAATGAATGGGAAAATCCAGTGAAATATGATTGGAACAAAGAGAAACTTCATGTTGACTTTGTACTTTATGCGCATTCAGAGGATACTGTTAAGGGGAAGCACGAGCTTTCTCCTTGGTATAAGTCATAGACTTGAAGCAGCGTAAACTGGAAGGTGATAATAGTTGGGGAATGTATCCACATAACGAATATAGACTGCTTGATAAGAAATATACATATAGTTACATGATTGAATTGATTTAAATATGATAAGAAAAATTGGAATAAATTGCGTTTTTTCTCAAAAAATCACTCTACTAACCGGATGTTTGGTTTTGTCAATTAATTTGTTTGGACAGAACATTACGGACTTGTCCGTGATAGAAGATAAATCTGCCGATCGGGTTGACTTATTAAATATAGGAACTACTCCTGCCATCCAGGATTCCGTATTTTTACATCCGGAGCGCATTCGTTATGATCATCGCTGTTTTCAATTGGAGGGGAAAGATACATTTATCTTTAGCGGAACTTTCCATTATTTTCGTGTGCCGCAACCTTTATGGGCAGACCGCTTTCGTAAATTGAAAAAGGCAGGTTTTAATTGTGTGGAAACATACATTCCCTGGAATTGGCATGAACGTACAATGCCGCGTTCCGTTGATGATGAATCACAAATAGATCTCCGTGAATTGGATGAATTCTTGAAAATGGCAGAAGAGTTTGGACTTTACGTCATTCTTCGTCCGGGTCCTTATATTTGTGCAGAATGGAGTGGTGGCGGGTTTCCGCAATGGATTATGCGGAAGAAACCTGCAAAAAACGCTTTTGAAACATGGTTGCAGAGTAATGATCCGGAGTTTATGCGTTGGAATGAGCATTGGTATCGTGCCGTGTGTCGTGTAGTGGCTCCTCATCAGTTGACGAATAAGCCAGTAGGGAGTACAGGCGTGATCTTGTTTCAGGTAGAAAATGAATTTAACCGTGTTCGTTGGTTCACGAAAGAAACGAAGAAGGATTATTTGGAGAAACTGACTTTGATTGCACGTAAGTATAAAATAGAGGTTCCCATAATAACCTGCTGGACTGACGAATCACGAAATGTAGAAAACGGGGTTTTGAATGGAGTAGTAGATATGGTGAATAGTTATCCTCGATGGCAGATTGAACGGGCTTTAGGTAGACAAGTGGATTTGTATATGAAAACTCAATCCGGAAAGCCATTGATTTCCGGAGAATTGCAGGGAGGATGGTGCTGTGAATTAGGTTGGCAGTTGAGTTGGAATCAGGACGGACTCCCACCTGTGCAAACACAAAATATTACTCTGTATACCTTGCAACGAGGATTTAGTGCATTGAACTTCTACATGGCAGTAGGTGGAACTAACTTTGACGACTGGGCTGCCCGGCAACAGGTTACTTCTTATGATTATGCAGCGGCTATAGGTGAATCAGGTGCTACAAACGAACGTTACCGTCGTTTCTGTGGATTGACAGCATTTGTTCATGAACATGGGGTGAATATTGCTCGTGCTGATTTGAAACCATTAGATTATTCTTCTACCGATCCAGCAGTGAAAATGGCTATGAGACAGGCGAAGAATGGAGACCGATACTACTTCATCCGTACCGAAGAACATTCACGGCAGCATTTTGGCACTATTACAACAGCAGATTGGGCTATTGATTTTGCTTTGGAGCCTTTTGGTGCGATGGTTTATTATTTGCCTGCCGGCAGTTCACAGGGAAAATGGTATCCGGAACTTCCTGAACCGCAAGCATATGCGATTAAAACCGTTAGTGAACCTGTCAAGTTAAACAAATTGGGTGAATGGACGGACGAGATACCTACCCGTTGGACTAAACTGAAAAAAGGGGAGACTGTGGATGAGAGAGGTATCTATGGTCGTCACTTCATTTATTATAAAGCATCCGTATTTGAGGGCTGTACTCTTGAGATAGGTCGTATTGGGAATAAAGTAGTGAATAATAGTGCGGCAGACACCGTATTAGTGTCTGTAGATGGTAAGTTGATCCCTATTTCATCAGAAACAATGGAAAGTGCTTGCTATCATATTCCGGGTGATTCGCTAAGTGGCAGGAAAGTGGAGGCGGTGATGTTATATGAAAGTCGGGGTCTGCATCATCACACGAATGTTTCAGTGGAGAAGTTTTGGCAGATTGGTCCTGTGTATGTACGTAGTAAAGGGGTAGATGTTCCCTTACACTATGCTTATGTGGAGAAAGAACGTGGACTTCGCTATTCATCTGGAGATAATAGTATGCCATCTGCGCAATCTCGTATAAATAAAGAGGAACTGGAACCTTTGCTCAAATGGTATCAGTATTCGTTTGAATTGTCTGATAATAAGCGGGTAGGTTCTTGTTTTTTCAAGCTGAACCAAGAAGGTAATGGTTTTATTTATGTCAATGGATATTGTATTGGACGGTGTTGGGAACAAGGTCCTCAGCACGAATACTTTATACCTGAATGTTGGTTACATATGGATAAGCCTAATGTGGTAACTGTATGTTTGCGTCCTACAGTACGAGGAGCTCGTATAAATGCGGTTGATGTGAGTTTTATTAGGTGATTTTTTAAATCGTATAATAATTAAATATAATATGAAAAAATATAAATTATTAGCATTATCTTTTTTAGTATTACCGCTGAATGCGCAGGAACATCTGAAATTATGGTATGAACAACCTGCGCAACAGTGGGTGGAGGCTTTACCCCTTGGTAACGGACAAATAGGTGCAATGGTGTTTGGTGGTGTTGAGAATGAACTGATACAGTTGAATGAAGGTACTCTTTGGTCAGGAGGGCCACAAAAGAGAAATGTAAATCCAGGAGCGTATAAATATTTAGCTCCTATTCGGGAAGCATTGGCAAAAGAAGACTATGAGGCAGCGAGTCAACTTTGCAGAAAAATGCAGGGACATTATACCGAAAGTTTTTTACCTTTAGGTGATTTACACATAAAGCAGAGCTTTAATGGTAGCGTATCATATGCTCGCTATTTGAGGAGCCTGCAACTAGATAAAGCGATTGCAACGACGCAATTTGATGTGAATGGGGTGAGATATACACGTGAAGCCTTTGTTACAGCATCGGACAGCGTTATGGTTGTACAGTTTACTGCGAGTAGACCAGGTTCTTTATCATTGGACATCAGTCTGACTAGCCTGTTGCAGAATACGGTGCTTGCTTCGGAAAAAGATTTACTAGTGATGTCTGGGTATACTCCTGCACGTGTGGATCCTAATTATTATAATAAACCGGGTAGGGAAGCTGTAGAACAGATAGATAAAGATGGACGGACAGGTATGCGTTTCCAGACCATTCTGAAAGCTATTCCTGTGGCAGGCTCAATTCATACAGATAAAGAAGGCATTCATGTGAAGAATGCCGATGAGCTAACTCTTCTCTTGTCAGCGGCCACTAGCTTCAATGGTTTTGATAAACATCCTGATAAAGAGGGAAAGGATGAAAAACTGATTTCCGAGCGAAGAATTGACCGTTTGAAAGAAATAACCTTTGATGAACTGAAAACGAGACATATATCAGATTATAAAACTTATTTTGATCGTGTATCTTTGCAGTTGGCAGATACTTTGAATAATAAAACGAATGAGATGCTTCCTTCGGATTTTCGATTGAAACTTTATTCTTATGGAAACTACGATCCGAAACTGGAAGAGCTTTATTTTCAATATGGGCGGTATTTATTGATTTCTTCTTCCCGTCCGGGCGGTGCGGCTGCCAATCTGCAAGGTCTGTGGAATAAGGATTTTCGTCCGCCCTGGAGTTCCAACTATACTATCAACATTAATACGGAGATGAATTATTGGCCGGCGGAAACGACAAATTTGTCAGAGATGCATTTACCACTCATAAACTGGATTAAGAATCTGTCAAAAACGGGAAAGGTCACAGCGAAAGAATATTATCGTGCAAAGGGCTGGGTGGCTCATCACAATTCGGATATTTGGGGATTAAGCAATGCCGTAGGGAATTGTGGAGACGGTGATCCTGTTTGGGCAAACTGGTGTATGGGAGGAAATTGGCTTTGTCAGCATTTATGGGAACATTACTGTTTTACGGGGGATAAAGAGTTCCTAAGAAATGAGGCATATCCTGTTATGAAAGAAGCTGCCTTGTTCTGTATCGACTGGTTGGTTGAGAAAGATGGTTATTTGATTACTTCCCCTTCTACATCACCGGAAAATAACTTTTGGGCGGATAACAAGCGTTACGCTGTATCAGAAGCTACCACTATGGACATGGCGATTATTCGTGATTTGTTTACGAATCTTATAGAAGCTTCAGAAGTACTGAACGTTGATAAGAAATTCCGTAAACAGTTGATCGAAAAGAAAGAGAAACTGCTTCCTTATCAAATTGGATCTCAAGGTCAATTGCAGGAATGGAGTAAAGATTATAAAGAGACGGATCCGCGTCACCGACATCTTTCTCATTTATTTGGATTGCACCCGGGACGTCAGATATCTCCTCTGACTACTCCTGAACTGGCAAAGGCTGCCAACAGAACTTTTGAAATTCGTGGTGATGAAGGAACAGGATGGAGTAAAGGATGGAAAATTAATTTTGCAGCCCGTTTGCTGGATGGAGATCATGCCTATAAAATGATCCGTGAAATCATGCGTTATTGCGATCCGGCAGCAGGTGGTGCGGGTGGTACTTATCCTAACTTCTTCGATGCTCATCCACCCTTTCAAATTGACGGAAACTTCGGCGCGACAGCCGGCTTTGTAGAAATGCTTCTTCAAAGCCATTTGAAAGAACTTCATTTGCTCCCTGCATTGCCTCACGTATGGCCTTCCGGAAGTGTTTCCGGATTAAAAGCACGCGGTAACTTCGAAGTGGATATGGATTGGGAAAATCATCAGTTGAAACAAGCAAAAATAAAGTCGAATATAGGTGGTGAATGTGTGTTAAGGACTTCTGTCCCTATAAAAATAGAAGGTACGGTGACAAAGCAAGTGAAAGAAGGTATATATTATCTTAACACTTTTGAAACGCAGAAGGGGGGCATTTATTGGGTTATGACTAATGGCTCTTCGCAATCCTGATAAATAGGAGTATTATTGTTCTTTAGAACTATTGTAAACTTTAATTAATGGAATCGCCTAAAGATAGTATTTGATTAGGAGTTGGTATATGTAGATGTTTATAGATATAAAGGTGAAAATATATTTCTAAAGATCAACTTATTGTAGAAATTCTCAGAATATGCTTTTGTATTATGGGAGAAAGTCTTGACTTCAGTGTATTTTTCCAGGGCGTAGGGTAACAGTATAATGTGCGAAATGGATAGATGGGATGCGCCTTCTGGAGCGATGGACTAATACAAACGGTTATTGTACGGACAATACTTAGTATCCTGGTGCCCCGTATGGCTATCATGATGCCAACACAAACGCTAAATACCCTTTGATTTCACGTAACGATAACTGGAACTATAAGAATTACAATGATATCAATGTCGTGAATTCTTGGTAACTTGTTTTATTTTTGACTTACCAATAAAAATCCTATAATGAGCCGAAATCTTACCGCTCTGGATTGAGTAAGTCGGCAGTCTGGCTCGTATATACAAGCAAAATACCCTAATATTATTATAGATGAAGAAACTGACAATGGTAACGACAGCCCTCCTGATAGGATGCATCGGGGCGGCTAACGCCCAGTCCGCCTATCCCGGACAGAGCGCTGGAAAATATGCCGTGGCGCTACAAGCTACTTTGGCAGCGGAATGTTTTGATTTGCACGATGTGCGTTTGCTTCCGAGCCGTTTCAGGGAGAACTTGGAGCGCGATTCGGCATGGATAGTCTCGATAGAAACCGACCGGCTGCTGCACAGCTTCCGTACTACGGCAGGCGTATATGCCGGACGCGAAGGCGGCTATATGACTGTGAAGAAACCGGGGGGCTGGGAATCGCTGGACTGTGAACTTCGCGGCCACACCACCGGTCATCTGCTCTCTGCTTATTCGCTGATGTACGCAGCTACGGGAAGCGAGGTATTCAAACTGAAGGGAGACAGCCTGGTAAACGGGCTTGCGGAAGTGCAACGAACGTATGCCAACGGCTATCTGAGCGCTTTCCCGCAGGAACTGATTGATCGGAACATACGGGGAGAGAGCGTGTGGGCGCCTTGGTACACCCTGCACAAGCTGTTTGCCGGACTGATAGACCAATACCTCTATGCCGACAACCGCCCTGCCCTGCAGGTAGCGGAGAAGATGGGTGACTGGGCATACGCCAAGTTGCAATCGTTGGACGAAGCCACCCGGCAACGGATGATACGCAACGAGTTCGGGGGAATCAACGAATCGTTTTACAACCTGTATGCCTTGACAGGCGACAAACGTTACCAATGGCTGGCCAGGTTCTTCTACCATAACGAAGTGATAGATCCTTTGAAGACGCAACAGGACGATTTGGGAACCAAGCATGCCAACACCTTCATTCCTAAAGTGCTGGCGGAAGCGCGTAACTACGAACTTTCAGGCTGCGAAAACAGCAAGGCATTGAGCAAGTTCTTTTGGCATCTCATGGTGGAACGCCATACCTTTGCACCCGGATGCAGCAGCGACAAGGAGCACTTCTTCGACCCGGAACGATTCTCCAAACACCTGACAGGCTATACGGGAGAGACATGTTGCACCTATAATATGCTGAAGTTGAGCAAGCACCTGTTCTGTTGGGATGCCTCTGCTGAAGTGGCGGACTACTACGAGCGGGCCTTGTACAATCACATTTTGGGGCAACAAGACCCGCAAACGGGTATGGTGGCTTACTTCCTACCGCTGCGTTCGGGAGCGTACAAGGTATACAGCACGCCCGACAGCTCTTTTTGGTGTTGTGTTGGAAGCGGCTTTGAAAGCCATGCCAAGTATGCCGAAAGCATTTATTTCCACCAAAGAGAAAAATTGTTTGTCAACCTCTTCATCCCTTCCGTACTGCACTGGAAGGAGAAAGGCATAAGGCTGCGGCAGGAAACCCGTTTTCCCGAAGAAGAGACCGTTGTGCTGTCCATTGAGGCGGAACAACCTGTTCAAGCGGACATTTGCCTGCGTTATCCCTCATGGAGCCGGGATATAAAGGTAGAGGTCAACGGGCATCGAGTGAAAGTCAACGCCAAGCCGGGCTCATACATTACCTTACACAGGGAATGGCAACAGGGCGACCGCATAGAAATGACTTACCCCATGTCATTCTCCTTAGAGACAACGCCGGATGACAAAGAACGCGCGGCATTGCTCTATGGTCCCGTGGTGTTGGCGGGAGAATTGGGCACGGAGAGCATGCGGAAACCGTCTCCTTATTCCGACCCGACGAAATATAATGATTACTACACCTACGACTACCACATTCCGGAAGGAATTCCTACCGGTCTGACAGTGGACAGAAAACATCCGGAGCGTTCGTTGAAACGCATAGGGAAAGGCTTGATATTCAAAACGAAAGACGGAATGAAACTTTCTCCGCTGTATGACATTCACCGCCAGCGATATGTAGTATACTGGAACCTAAAAGAAGAATAAACATCAATAATTATTATGAAGACAAGAGAGATTCTTTCGACCCTCCTGCTTACTGCGACCGTCTGTCTAGCTCATGCACAACAGAATGAGTGGGAAGATCCCACCCGTTACGAATGGAACAAAGAACAACCGCACGCCGACTTCCGTGGCCGACGAACCGGGGACTTCGCCCTGGCAGCAGTCGCTCAACGGCACGTGGAAGTTTGCCTACGCCCCCTCCATCGAGGCAAGCGTGAAAGACTTCTACCGCACCGACCTCGACGACTCGGCCTGGCACGACCTCGCTGTGCCGTCCAACTGGGAACTGAAGGGTTTCGGCGAACCCATCATTCGCAACATCCAGTACGTGTTTTCGCCCAACCCGCCCTACATCGACGTGGACAACCCCGTGGGTACCTACCGGACCACCTTCACCGTACCCACTGCCTGGCAGGGACGCGAGGTGGTGTTGGGCTTCGGTTCCATCAGCGGCTATGCCCGCATCTACGTCAACGGGCAGCAGGTGGGCATGACCAAAGCCTCGAAGACCCCGGCGGAGTTCAACGTGACCCGCTCCCTGAAGGCGGGCCGGAACCTGCTGGCCGTGCAGGTGTACCGCTGGCACGACGGCAGCTACATGGAAGACCAGGACTTCTGGCGGCTGAGCGGCATCGAACGCGACGTGACGCTCACGGCCTATCCGGCGACCACCGTATGGGACTTCTTTCTCCGCGCCGGGCTGGATGATGGCTACCGCCACGGGCAGCTGAACGCCACGGTGAACCTGCGCTCCTTCCGAAGCGATGCCCCTGCCAAAGGTACGCTGACCTTTGAACTGCGGGATGCTGACGGCAAGGCGGTCCTAAAGCGCGACCAGTCGTTCGACACCCAGGGGGAGGCGGCCACCCTTTCGTTTGAGGGAATGGTGCGCAACGTGCGTCCCTGGACTGCCGAGACACCTTACCTCTACGACTGCATCCTCACGCTCCGCACCGAGGACGGCCTGCCGCCCACGGTCGTGGCGCATAAGGTGGGCTTCCGCCGCATCGAAATCAAAGGCTCGCGCCTGTTGGTGAACGGCGTGCCTATCTATATAAAAGGTGTAAATCGCCACGAGCACAACGACTCTCTCGGTCACGTGCAGACACGGGCAATCATCGAGGACGACCTGCGCCGCATGAAGGCGTTCAACATTAACGCCATTCGCACCTGCCACTACCCCGACCTGCCGCTGTTCTACCGGCTGTGTGACCGCTACGGGTTCTACGTGGTGGACGAGGCCAACATCGAGACGCACGGCATGGGCTCCGTACCTTACTTCAAGGACACCATTCCCCACCCGGCCTATCGCCCTGAATGGTATGCCGCCCATGCCGACCGGATAAGCCGCATGGTAGAGCGCGACAAGAACCACGCCTGCATCATCGGCTGGTCCCTGGGCAACGAGTGCGGCAACGGCAAGGTATTCCACGACGAATACAAGCGGCTGAAAACCTACGACCCCGGACGCTTCGTGCAGTTCGAGCAGGCGTGGGAAGACTGGAACACCGACGTGGTTTGCCCCATGTACCCGCCCGTAGGGCGCATGAAGGATTATGCCCAAAGTGGGAAGACCCGACCATACATCATGTGTGAATACGCCCACGCCCAAGGCAACAGCAACGGTAACCTGCAGGACTTGTGGAACATCATCCTCGCCGCGCCCAACCTGCAGGGGGGATTTATTTGGGACTTCATGGACCAAGGCTTCAAGGTAAAAACCGATGTGCAGGACGGGCGCACCTACTGGATGTACAACGGCGGGCTGAGCAGCTACCACTGGTTGGAAGACAAGCCTGGCGAGTGGAACACAGGTACCGACGGTATCTTTGCCGCCAACGGACAACCCTTGGGAGGTGAAGAAGGTGTACCAATACATCAGCTTCGAAGCCAAAGACTTGGCCAAGGGGTTGGTAACGGTACGCAACCTTTACGACTTCACCGACCTCAATGACTTTGACTTCAGCTGGATCCTGCTGCGCGATGGCGAGCCGGTGGCCGAGGGCACTTTCACGGCCAACGCGAAGCCACACCAATCACAAGACGTGCGCCTCGTTCTGTCCGACATTCCTACCGACGGACATGAATACTACCTCAACCTCTATGCTTATACTCGCGAAGCCAACTACCTGCTGCCTGCCCGCCACGAAGTAGCCCGTGAACAGCTGAAGATAGGCGAGGGCAACTACTTCGCCCAACCGTTTCAAGGCAAGGTTGCCCAAGACGGCACGCTGGTCTACGAGGTGAAGGACGGCACGCTAGTCTTCCGAGCGGGAGAGGTAACTGGCAAGTTCGACCTGGAGAAAGGCTTGTTCTGGCACTATGCCATCGGCGGCGTATGTCCTTTGGCTCAATATCCCGAACCGTCTTTCTGGCGGGCGCCGGTGGACAACGACTTCGGCAACCACCTACCCTCGTTGGCCGGCGTGTGGCGCACCGCCCATGTCAACAAGACGTTGAAAAGCATCCAAGTGGGTGACAAGACCGTCCAAGGCTTGCTCGTCCGCATGGAGTGGGTGCTGACCGACATCGACGTGCCCTACACCGTGGACTACCTGATTGGCAACGATGGCTCGGTGACCATCACCGCCTCCATCGACCTCCAAGGCAAACGTTTGCCCGAACTGCCGCGCTTCGGCATGCGCATGGAGCTGAAGAAGGACTATGACCATCTGGCCTGGTACGGCCGCGGCCCCTGGGAGAACTATCCCGACCGCCACACCGCCAGCTTCCTCGGACACTACGAGGACACGGTGGATGGACAATATTTCCCCTATATCCGTCCGCAAGAAACAGGCAACAAGACCGATGTGCGCTGGCTCACCCTGCGCGATGCGAACGGTACGGGCTTGGAAGTCACTGGCCTGCAGCCCATTGCCTTCTCCGCCTTGCACTTCGCGCCGGAAGACCTCGACCCGGGGCTGACGCGCAAGCTGCAGCACCAGGTCAACGTCGTGCCCCGCAAGAACGTCTTCCTGCACGTCGACTTAAAGCAGCGCGGCCTGGGCGGCGACAACAGTTGGGGCATGCTGCCGCACGACGAGTACCGCCTGCTGGACAAGACGTATACGTATAGTTATAAGATAAGATTGGTAAAATAACTTTCGATGAGAACGGACATGAATCGAAGAATCCGAACAGCCCTGCTGGCCTCGTGCCTGCTGGGCCTCTTCAGCAACCCGCTGCATGCCGACGGGTTGTCACAGTACAACGTAGTGTGGAACAGCCCTTCGGCCAGCGCCTTGGAATCAATGCCTTGTGGTGGGGGCGATGTGGGCATGAACGTTTGGGTAGAGGATGGCAACCTGCTCATCTACCTGAGTCGCAGCGGCACGTTCGATGAGCTGAATACCTTCCCCAAGCTGGGGCGCATCCGGGTGTCAGTCTCGCCCAACGTCTTGGACGACCCCGATACTTTTCGGCAAGAACTGAGGCTGGAAGAAGGCGAAGTGGAAATCCGCAGCCGGAAAGGGAGTGAGGAAGTGACCTTGCGGGTGTGGGCCGACGTGTTCCGCCCGATGGTTCACATTGACCTGGAGGGCAACCGCCAGTTCACGACCTATGCCACCTACGAGAACTGGCGCAGCGAACCACGCCGGTTGGAGGAAGGGGAGAAGGAATCGTGCCGCACCTACAAGGGTGCGCCCGTGACGGCCGTCATGCAGCCTGACACGTTGGGGTTCGACGGCAACGGCATTGTGTTCCGCCACCGCAACCAAGGCGAGACAGCCTTCGACCTGGCCGTGCGCCAGCAGCAACTCGAAGCAGTGAAGGAGCAGTTGTGGAATCCCATCGAAGGATTGGTGTACGGCGGGCGGATGAGTGGTGACCGCATGGTGCCGTGCGGCACGACCAACGGTCAATATGCCTCCACGCCCTTCCGGGGCTGGCAACTGAAGTCTGCCGCACCGCGCAACAAGCACCACATCCAAGTGGCCCTGCACACGGCTCGTGACGTGACCGACCGTGAATGGGCGGAGGCCGTGGCCCGGCTGGAGACCGACAACGCCGGCCGGGAGAAGCAACGCAAGAAAGAATCGCTGCGCTGGTGGAAAGACTTCTGGGACCGCAGCTACATCCGTGTCAACCCCGACCGCCCCGACGCGGGCGGTGGCAGGTCGGGCGCAACTACCAGGTGTTCCGTTACCAGCTGGCCTGCAATGCCTATGGCAGCTACCCCACCAAGTTCAACGGCGGTTTGTTCACCGTCGACCCGCAGTTCACCGACCCGCGCATCCGCTTCTCGCCCGACTTCCGCAAGTGGGGAGGCGGCAGCTTCACCGCGCAAAACCAGCGTTTGCTCTACTGGCCTCTGCTGAAGAGTGGCGACACGGACATGATGAAGCCCCAGTTCGACTTCTACATCAACCTGCTAACCAACGCTGAGCTGCGCACCCGTCACTATTGGGGGCACGGCGGCGCGTCGTTCACCGAACAGATAGAGAACTTCGGACTACCCGTTGGCTTTGAATACGGCTGGAAACGACCGATAGGCTACGACCCAGGCATGCAATACAACAATTGGGTGGAATACCAGTGGGATACGGTGTTCGAGTTCTGCATGATGATGGTGGAGGCCTACCGTTATGCCCGGCTGGATCCCACGCCCGGGCTGCCCCTCATGCTGAGTTGCCTACGTTTTTACGATGAACATTACCAATATCTCAGCTCGTTGCGCACGCCCAAACGCCTTGACGGACAGGGAAAGCTGGTTATCTATCCTGGTACCGCTCTCGAAACTTACAAGATGGCCACCAATCCCACCACCACCGTGACGGCCATGCGCTGCCTGACGGATGCCCTGCTGGAGCTGCCGGACAGCTTGTTGCCCGAGGGCGACCGCACCTACCTGGAAGGACTGAGGCAACGCATCCCGCAGGGGACGCATTCCCGCCTCCAAGAAGGCCGGAAGACCTTCGCGCCTGCCCAGTCTTGGGAGCGCATCAACAACACGGAATACCCGCAACTCTACACCGTCTTTCCCTGGGGGCTGCACCACATCGACACCCCCGAGCTGGATGTGGCCCGCGATACGTGGCATTACGGAGCCGACGTGCCCAAGCAGAAGGGCTACCAGAGCTGGGAACAAAGTGCCATTTTCTGTGCCCGCCTCGGGCTGCGTAAGGAAGCAGCCGAATACACGCTGAAGAAGATGGGCGACTCCGGCCGCCGCTTCCCCACTTGGTGGGGGCCAGGCTACGACTGGGTGCCCGACCACAACTGGGGAGGCAGCGGCATGATTGGCTTGCAGGAGATGGTGATGCAGTGTTACGGCGACAAAATCTACATCGGCGCAGGCCTGCCCGACGACTGGGATGTTGACTTCAAGCTGCATGCTCCCCGCGAGGCCATTGTGGAGGGAAGCATCCGCCAAGGTAAGCTCTTGAAATTAAAAGTGACCCCCGAATCACGCCGCAACGATGTTGTTGTTTGGCTGGGGAAAGAATAACGAGAAGTAAAAAAGGTAAAGCCACTATCAAGCTTTACCTCCTGAAGCCTGCCTGAAAGTGGGCTGATACTTTCTCTAACTCTTTTATTGCTCATTCGCTAATTTTTAAAAATTGACAATGAAAAAGGAAATAAGACTGTTTTTTGTATTGGTGGCACTCCTGATGTTGAACATGAAGGGACAAGCTGCCGAATGGCAATGGTCGGTAGAGATACCGTCCATGGTTTCGGACGAAACGGGAGGACACCCTACGGCTTTCCTTTGGATACCTGAAGACTGCCAACGGGTGAAAGCTGTGGTGGTAGGACAGCATAACATGTGCGAGGAAACGCTATTTGAGAATGTCCTGTTCAGGCAAAGGATGAAGGAAGCAGGCATCGCTTTGGTATGGATTACCCCGATACTCAACCAACCTTGGGATGTGGCTACCGGTTGCAATGATGCCTTGTTGCGCGCACTGGACGATTTGGCTGAAGTCAGCGGCTACGGGGAACTGGGCAGGGTACCGATTGTGCCGTTGGGGCACTCGGCCATGGCCACGTATCCCTGGAACTTTGCGGCTTGGAACCCTGAACGCACACTGGCTGTCATCTCTTATCACGGTGACGCACCGCGTACTAATCTATGCGGCTATGGACGCGCTAACTTGGAATGGGGGAGGATGCGGAACATTGACGGCATCCCCGGACTGATGATTGAGGGCGAGTACGAATGGTGGGAAGCACGGGTGCGGCCGGCACTGGCTTTCCGAATGATGTATCCCCAAAGCTGCATCTCTTTTCTCTGCGATGCAGGTCGGGGGCATTTCGATGTGTCCGACCGCACGGCGGCTTATATCGCGCTGTTCCTGAAGAAAGTGCTTGCGGCACGTCTGACTGAAACATACCTCACAGCGGACGACGCAGAAGAGGGGAAGTCCGTTGAATTGAAAGCTGTCAATCCCCGCGACGGCTGGCTTGCCCAGCGATGGGTGCGAGGCGACGGTGCGACCGGCGAGATGCGCAATGCTTCCAGCGTGACTCCTCCCCGGCGTGTGAAGCCCGCCCCTTACGCACAGTACAAAGGAGACCCGCATGACGCCTTTTGGTATTTCGACCGCGAGATGGCTGAACTGACTGAAACCATTTATCGAGACGAACAGAACAAGGAACCGTCGTATGTGAGTTTTGTGCAGGAAGGCAAGCTTTTGAGTTATGATGAAAATGCGCACGTACGGATAACTGCCCGTTTCCGTCCTGAAGCCGACGGACTGACGTTTCGTATGAAAGCGGTACACACGGACAGTACGTACCGCACAATAGTGGAGAAAGCTGGCGTAACACAGCCGAAAATCACCCGCATTTGTGGTCCGGTGGAACAGGTAGACGATACTACATTCCGTGTCAGTTTCTATCGGATGGGAATGTACAATCGCCGTCGCACAACGGGCATCACCTTGCTGGCCTCTTTCGATGGCGACA
>ERZ779702.171-NODE-171-length-26449-cov-2.65958_pt1 | contig 26449 bp, 24 predicted proteins | sample MGYA00511073_ERZ779702 | MGnify/ENA primary metagenome ERZ779702 (study PRJEB29588, sample SAMEA2163351) | human gut metagenome | biome: human gut; feature: human-associated habitat; material: faeces | place: Denmark | collected 2008/2010 ... | reverse complement strand
CCGCCGTTACTCAACCTATTGCCGCAATTATGACAACAACCGCCTGTTCAAGATAGCCAGCGGTGCCAGCGATTATGACTACGAGTGGACAAAAGTCCTCATGGAGCGCGTGGGCAGCCGCATGAACGGAGTTTCACTCCACTACTACACCGTTAGCGGATGGACCGGCAGTAAAGGCTCTGCAACCCAGTTCGACAAGGATGACTATTACTGGACCATGGGTAAATGCCGTGAAATAGAAGATGTAATCCGCAAACACTGCGCCATTATGGACGAATATGACAAAGACAAGAACGTAGCACTGATGCTGGATGAATGGGGAACATGGTGGGACGAAGAGCCCGGTACAGTCAGAGGGCACCTCTACCAACAGAATACCATGCGTGACGCCTTTGTGGCTTCCCTGTCTCTCGACATCTTCCACAAATACACCGACCGTTTGAAAATGGCAAACATAGCCCAGGTTGTCAACGTTCTGCAATCTATGATCCTGACTAAAGGAAAAGAGATGGTACTGACTCCTACCTACTACGTTTTCAAGATGTACAAGGTACATCAGGACGCTACCTATCTTCCCTTTGAAATAAGCTGTCAGCAAGTAAGCGTACGCGACAAACGTACATTGCCCCTCATCAGCGCTACGGCATCCAAAAACAAAGATGGGAAAATTCATATTTCCTTGTCCAATGTTGATGTAGATAACGAGCAGGAAGTTATTGTAAATCTTCCGGGAATACAGGCTACAAAAGCGGCAGGAGAAATGCTCACCTCTGCACAGGTAACGGATTATAATTCCTTTGAAAATCCCGACAAAGTAAAATTAGTACCTTTCAAAGAGGTAAAAATCAATAAAGGAATCCTGAATATAAAACTCCCCGCCAAATCAATTGTTACTGTTGAGTTACAGTAAACCATCAATAAAGACTTATTGTAGTCAAAACAAGAAGCGGGTGATAGGAACAAAAAAAAGAGACAGGTACTATGTTGTAGATTTACACATAAAAAGCTATCTTTGTCCCTATCAAAATCAATAGGAAAGAAAATCAACTTACTAATAAAATATTTAAATCATAACTATATTTTATAATATGAACGACAAGAAACTTATGAACCTTGCAGCGGACAACATCCGTATCCTTGCTGCTTCTATGGTCGAAAAAGCCAATTCCGGACACCCCGGTGGCGCTATGGGCGGTGCCGACTTTGTGAATGTACTCTTCTCCGAGTTCTTAGTGTACGACCCCGAGAACCCCGCTTGGGAAGGCCGCGACCGTTTCTTCCTCGACCCGGGACATATGTCACCGATGCTTTACTCCACATTGGCGCTGACAGGCAAATTCACATTGGATGAGTTGAAAGAGTTCCGCCAATGGGGCAGCCCCACTCCGGGACATCCCGAACGCGACCTGATGCGCGGCATCGAAAACACTTCCGGCCCGTTGGGACAAGGACATACCTTTGCCGTTGGAGCAGCCATCGCCGCCAAGTTCATGAAAGCCCGTTTTGAAGAAGTAATGAACCAGACGATTTACGCCTATATCTCCGACGGTGGCATTCAGGAAGAAATCTCACAGGGTGCAGGCCGTATTGCCGGTGCGCTGGGACTGGACAACCTCATCATGTTCTATGATGCAAACGACATCCAGCTTTCCACCGAAACGAAAGATGTAACCATCGAAGATACAGCAAAGAAATACGAGGCATGGGGCTGGAAAGTCATCACAATCGACGGTAACGATGCAGATGCCATCCGCGGCGCACTCAACGAGGCTAAAGCCGAAGCTGAGCATCCTACGCTGATTATCGGTCACACCGTAATGGGCAAAGGTGCACGCAAGGCAGACGGCAGCAGCTACGAAGCCAACTGCGCTACACACGGTGCTCCTTTGGGCGGCGACGCTTATGTAAATACAATCAAGAACCTGGGCGGAAATCCGGAAAATCCGTTCACTGTATTCCCGGAAGTAGCCGAGCTTTACGCCAGACGCGCTGCCGAATTGAAGGGCATCATGGCAGAAAAATATGCCGCCAAAGCCGCATGGGCAAAAGCCAATCCCGAAAAGGCAGCCAAACTGGAACTGTTCTTCTCCGGCAAGGCTCCCGAAGTGGACTGGACTGCAATCGAACAAAAAGCCAATGTCGCTACACGTGCCGCATCGGCTACCGTACTCGGTGCTCTCGCCACTCAGGTGGAAAACATGATTGTGGCTTCCGCCGACTTGTCCAACTCCGACAAGACCGACGGCTTCCTGAAAAAGACCCACTCTTTCAAGAAAGGCGATTTCAGCGGTGCATTCTTCCAGGCAGGCGTATCGGAACTGACAATGGCATGCTGCTGCATCGGTATGGCGCTGCATGGCGGCGTTATCCCCGCTTGCGGAACATTCTTCGTATTCTCCGACTACATGAAACCTGCCGTACGTATGGCTGCCCTCATGGAAACTCCCGTAAAATTCATCTGGACACACGATGCATTCCGCGTAGGCGAAGACGGTCCTACGCACGAACCGGTGGAACAGGAAGCTCAAATCCGCTTAATGGAAAAGCTGAAAAACCACAAGGGACATAACTCCATGCTGGTACTCCGTCCTGCCGATGCGGAAGAAACAACCGTGGCATGGAAACTTGCCATGGAGAACATGTCTACCCCGACCGCTTTGATATTCTCCCGTCAGAACATCACCAACCTGCCTGCAGGCAACGATTACAGCCAGGCAGCCAAAGGCGCTTATATCGTAGCCGGTTCGGACGAGAATCCGGACGTTATCCTTGTAGCTTCCGGTTCCGAAGTAGCCACGCTGGTGGCCGGTGCAGAACTGCTGCGCAAGGACGGTGTCAAGCTGCGCATCGTATCTGTTCCGTCCGAGGGACTGTTCCGCAGTCAGGCTCCGGGCTATCAGGAGAGCGTGATTCCGGCAAATGCAAAAGTATTCGGTCTGACCGCCGGCCTGCCCGTTACACTGGAAGGCTTGGTAGGCGCCCACGGTAAGGTTTGGGGATTGGAATCGTTCGGTTTCTCCGCTCCTTACAAAGTGCTGGACGAAAAGCTGGGCTTCACGGCAGAAAACGTGTACAAGCAAGTAAAGGCAATGATTTAATAAAACAACAGTAAAATAATGATAGAGTAATGAGGCGATAAGGTAGAAAAGCCTGCACATGCTGCACTACATCGTCACCTCATTGCTCTATCGCTTTTTCACATTATCACTCTATCATTTTATTTTATATGAAAACTATTGGACTTTGTTCCGACCACGCCGGCTTTGAACTGAAAGAGTATGTCCGCGGTTGGCTGGAAGCCAAAGGCTGGCCTTACAAAGATTACGGAACCTACTCCACCGAAAGCTGCGACTATCCCGACTTTGCCCATCAACTGGCGCAAGCTGTCGAGGCAGGCGAATGTTACCCGGGAATTGCTATCTGCGGCAGCGGAAACGGCATCAATATGACGCTCAACAAGCATCAGGGCATTCGTGCGGCTCTTTGCTGGACTGCCGAAATTGCTCATCTGGCACGCCAGCACAACGATGCCAATGTCCTTGTCATGCCGGGACGCTTCATCGGCACGGAAGAAGCGGATATGATTATGACCGAATTCTTCAACACTTCGTTTGAGGGCGGACGCCACCAGCGGAGAATAGACAAAATACCGGTACAGGGATAACCCTCGGATTCAAGGAAGCCCTTAACCGGTTGTTTTCATCCCGTGAGACGGAATTATTCGCCCTGCGAGATAAAGAAAATCATCCCGCGATTTATTTCATCTCACGGGATGATTTTTTCGTCTTACGGAACGGATTTTTTTTCATCTCAGTCAATTATTACACCCTTTCAATCAAAAACTAACCTCTGTCACCGGAAGAGTTTTCCTACTTTTGTCAACGTAATCTATTTACCATTTAAGAACATAAAAGAAAAACGCATGAAGAAAGTAATCGGAATCATCTCCCTGCTTCTATCGGTAACTTTGGCAACTGCCAATCCGATAGATTTTGACAAAGCCTTCAAGGAAAGCGCCAAAATTGAAAAACAAATCAAGCGGACCTCTTTCCCCAAACGTACCTACCTCATCACAGACTTCGGTGCACAACCGGATACGCCGGATGAACCTTGCCATGAGGCTATCAACCGGGCCATCCTGACATGCAGCCTGAACGGCGGCGGAACGGTCGTAGTACCTAAAGGGACTTTCCATACCGGCCCCATCACCCTAAAGAGCAACGTAAATTTTCATGTGGAAGAAGGAGCCGTACTGAAATTCTCCACCGACCAGAGCCTTTACTTCCCTGCCGTCATCACCCGTTGGGAAGGTCTGGACTGCTACAATGCCCGCCCGCTGATATATGCATACGGCGAAACCAACATCGCCATCACCGGCAAAGGGACAATCGACGGTCAGGGCTCCAACGAAACCTGGTGGCCGATGTGCGGCGCTCCGCGCTATGGCTGGAAAGAAGGCATGGTGGCCCAACGCAACGGCGGACGCGAACGTCTGCTGATGTACGGAGAAACATCCACGCCGGTATACAAGCGTATCATGAAACCCGAAGACGGCATGCGCCCGCAGCTCATCAACCTCTATTCCTGCAACACGGTACTGATAGAGGATGTAACCCTGCTGAACTCTCCGTTCTGGGTTATACACCCGTTGTTTTGCGAAAGCCTCATCGTACATGGCGTGCACGTATTCAACCGTGGTCCCAACGGAATCCTGCAAAAACGTACTGATAGAAAACTGTACCTTCGATACGGGCGACGACTGCATAGCCATCAAATCCGGCCGTAACCAGGACGGACGCAAGTGGAACATTCCCAGCGAAAATATCATCGTGCGCGGCTGCTTCATGAAAAACGGTCATGGCGGCGTCGTTATCGGCAGTGAAATATCCGGCGGCTACCGCAACCTGTTCGTTGAGAACTGCCGCATGGACAGCCCCGACCTGGACCGCGTAATCCGCATCAAGACCAGTACCTGCCGCGGCGGACTGATAGAGAATGTATTTGTACGCAACGTCACCGTCGGCCAATGCCGCGAAGCCGTACTGCGCATCAACCTGCAATACGAAAACCGGGAAAAGTGCAATCGCGGCTATGCCCCTACCGTGCGCAACGTACACCTCAAAAACGTGACTTGCGAGAAGAGCAAACTCGGTGTACTCATCATCGGACTTGATGATGACAAGCACGTTTATAATGTAAGCGTGGAAGACAGCCGCTTCAATAACGTCAAGGAAGGTAAAAACCGGATTAGCGGAGCAAAAGATGTCACGTTCAAGAATCTGTACATAAACGGGGAACTTGTGAAATAACCGGTCTCCCCCGACAACCCCTGCTAAAATAAAAGATCGAAGAAGTATATTCCATCTGCACATTCATCAGGAGAGCATCCCTTTGTCCTGCTTTGCATCGTAATGAATCAAAGCCGGAACAAAGGGATTGTCATATCTCCCAATCCCCCGGCATTTGCTCCCGAAACGTCCGGAGTCTACTCCTGAAAGACCGGGCATTCCAATAGAAAACACCCGGAATATGGGAAGCAAACGCCGGGAGTTTCGGAAGCAAACACCGGGAATAAGAAAAGACAAGATACAGCCGTCTCCTTATTTTCTTATTTTTCACAGTAAAGATGCCTCTCATTTTCAAATAAAAACTATCTTTGTAGTTAAATAATCCGGAACTCAGAACGATATGGAGCAATTAAACACCATAAAAGAGCTTATCAGTCAGGGAAACGTAGAGCAGGCCATTCTGTTGCTTGACGAACTGCTTCAGACCGATTTCCCGCAAAAAGACGAGGCCTATTATCTCCGGGGGAACGCATACCGCAAACAGAGCAACTGGCAGCAAGCGCTGAACAACTACCGCTATGCCATCGACCTCAATCCGGACAGCCCCGCCCGGCAAGCCTATAACATGGTAATGGATATTCTGAATTTCTATCACAAGGATATGTACAATCAATAAAAAACGTAAATTATGGCAAAAATCAAAGGAGCAATCGTAGTAGACACCGAGCGTTGCAAAGGCTGCAACCTGTGTGTTGTGGCTTGTCCGCTCAATGTAATAGCCCTCACCAAAGAGGTGAACGTAAAAGGGTATAACTATGCCCACCAGATATTGGAAGATACCTGTAACGGATGCAGCTCATGCGCAACTGTATGTCCGGACGGATGTATCTCGGTTTATAAAGTAAAAGTTGAATAAATAAGAAGAATATGGCAGAAGAAGTTGTATTAATGAAAGGAAACGAAGCCATCGCCCACGCAGCCATCCGTTGCGGTGCAGACGGTTACTTCGGATATCCCATTACTCCGCAATCGGAGGTATTGGAAACTCTTGCCGAACTGAAACCCTGGGAGACGACCGGCATGGTGGTTCTTCAGGCAGAAAGTGAAGTGGCAGCTATCAATATGGTGTACGGCGGTGCCGGAAGTGGTAAAATGGTCATGACCTCCTCCTCCAGCCCCGGTGTCAGCCTAAAGCAGGAAGGTATCTCTTATCTGGCAGGTGCCGAGCTGCCTTGCTTGATTGTAAACGTTATGCGCGGCGGTCCCGGTCTGGGAACCATCCAACCGAGCCAGGCCGACTATTTCCAGACAGTAAAAGGAGGCGGCCACGGTGACTATCGTCTGATTGCCCTTGCTCCGGCTTCCGTACAAGAAATGGCAGATTTCGTAGGACTGGCATTCGAACTTGCCTTCAAATACCGTAATCCGGCAATCATCCTTGCCGACGGTGTCATCGGCCAGATGATGGAAAAAGTGGTGCTCCCGGTACAAAAGCCACGCCGCACCGATGCGGAAGTCATCGAACAATGCCCATGGGCCACTACCGGCAGAACCAATGGCCGCAAACCCAACGTCATCACCTCATTGGAACTGAAACCGGAAGAAATGGAAAAGAACAACATCCGTTTCCAGGCCAAATACAAGCAGATAGAAGAGAATGAGGTTCGCTTCGAGGAAATTCATTGCGATGATGCCGACTACCTGATTGTAGCCTTCGGCTCTATGGCACGCATCGGACAGAAAGCAATGGAGCTGGCACGCGAAGAAGGAATCAAGGTAGGTATGCTCCGCCCCATCACGTTGTGGCCGTTCCCGACCAAAGCCATTGCCGCGTATGCCGACAAGGTGAAAGGTATGCTCGTTACAGAATTGAATGCCGGACAGATGGTGGAAGATGTCCGCCTTGCCGTGAACGGTAAAGTGAAAGTGGAACATTTCGGACGCCTCGGCGGCATTGTTCCCGATCCGGATGAGATAGTAGATGCATTGAAAGAAAAACTGATTAAGAAATGAATCCTGATAAAATAAGAAACGTACTGAACATTCTCTTCATGGTACTTGCCTTGGCAGCTATCATTATATATTTTGCTGCAAAAGATGACTTCAAGCTGTTCATCTACGTCTGCGGCGCGGCGATATTCGTCAAGTTGATGGAGTTTTTCATACGGTTCACCAACAGATAGGAGAAGTGATTATGACAAAAGAAGATATTATAAAGCCCGAGAATCTGGTTGCCAAGAAACCGACTCTGATGAACGACAATCCCATGCACTACTGCCCGGGATGCAGTCACGGCGTAGTTCATAAACTCGTAGCCGAAGTTATCGAAGAAATGGGACTGGAAGACAAAGCAATAGGCATCTCCCCCGTGGGATGTGCCGTGTTCATCTATAATTATATAGACATCGACTGGCAGGAAGCCGCCCATGGACGTGCGCCCGCACTTGCCACTGCCATCAAGCGCCTTTGGCCAGACCGCCTGGTGTTCACTTACCAAGGAGACGGCGACCTGGCTTGTATCGGTACTGCCGAAACCATCCACGCCTTGAACCGCGGCGAAAACATCACCATCATCTTCATCAACAATGCCATCTATGGTATGACCGGGGGACAAATGGCTCCCACTACCCTTGTAGGCATGAAGACATCGACCAGCCCTTACGGACGTGACGTGCATCTGCACGGCTATCCGCTGAAGATGGCCGATATTGCTGCACAATTGGAAGGAACCGCTTACGTGACACGCCAAAGCGTACAGTCCGTTCCCGCCATCCGCAAAGCGAAAAAGGCTATCCGCAAAGCATTCGAGAACTCTATGGCAGGCAAAGGTTCCAACCTTGTGGAAATCGTTTCCACCTGTAACTCCGGCTGGAAGATGTCTCCTGCGAAATCCAATGAATGGATGGTAGAGAACATGTTCCCCTTCTATCCGCTGGGCGACCTGAAAGATAAATAATCATGCTAAAGACAGAAGAACAATGAAAGAAGAAATCATTATAGCAGGCTTCGGTGGACAAGGTGTATTGTCCATGGGAAAGATTTTGGCATATTCCGGATTGATGGAAGGCAAAGAGGTGACTTGGATGCCGGCTTACGGACCGGAACAACGTGGTGGTACAGCCAACGTAACAGTCATCGTAAGTGACGAGAAAATATCCTCACCCATCTTAAGCAAGTACGATGCCGCCATCATCCTGAACCAGCCGTCACTGGAGAAATTCGAAAGCAAGGTAAAACCCGGAGGCGTACTTATCTACGACGGTTACGGCATCATCAACCCGCCGACGCGTAAGGACATCCACGTTTACCGCATCAACGCCATGGATGCCGCCAATGAAATGAACAACGCCAAGGCATTCAACATGATTGTATTGGGTGGATTATTGAAAATCAAGCCGATGGTTACACTGGACAGTGTACTCAGAGGATTGAAGAAGACACTGCCCGAACGCCACCACCACTTGATACCGATGAACGAAGAAGCTATCAAGAAAGGAATGGAACTTATTCAGGAAATGAAATGAAAGGCTATGTAAAGCCACTCCCCATAAGAGGAGGAACTTTACGCCAGAATAAGAGATAAAGGAAAACGGATAAGCCCTTGTGATATTGATTTATTGCAAGGGCTTATTTCATTTCAAGCCGGAAAAAGTATGGATTCAAGGGCAGAGAACCGGAAGCAGTATAGAACAAAACAGAAAACAAGACAGTTTAAAAGAAGCAAAAAAGGCTGAATTCAGTAAGCAAATAATTTTTTATTGTATCTTTGCGCCTAATTATGAGACGAATTGTACTGACATATATATTTCTGTCCGTTATAGGGATATGGGGGGCTATGGCGCAAAACACCTTAAACCCGATGAACAATCGCGACCGGTTCGGTAACCAGATTGACCCGAATACCCAGCCGGACAATCTGGAAGACAGTACCAATACTGAGATTCAAAGTCTTCCACCCAAGCTTTACATGTGGAAACTAAGTGAGACACTGGGCAACCGTACCATCATACCTGCCGACACAGCCAGCCTCAACTTCCAGAGCACCAATCTGGTGGAAGGAATGTTCGGCCATTACAACTACTTGGGAAATTTAGGCTCTCCACGCCTTTCACGCCTGTTCTTTGAACGGGAAGAAAGCGAGCCGACCATCTTCATGGCTCCCTTCTCCAGTTTTTTCACACGTCCCGACCAGGTGCTTTTCACCAACAGCAACGTGCCTTACACCAATCTAACCTACTACAAGGCCGGCAACAAAGTGAACGGTGAAGAACGCTTCAAGTCCTACTTCTCCGTCAACGTCAACAAGCAGTTGGCATTTGGCTTCAACATCGACTATCTGTACGGGCGCGGTTATTACCAGAACCAGTCCACCTCGCACTTCAATGCAGGACTGTTCGGCAGCTATATCGGCGAGAAATACCAGGTACAAGCAGTCTACAACAACTTTTTCCTGAAGATGAACGAGAACGGCGGTATTGCAGACGACCAATACATCACCCGTCCCGAAAACATGTCCGGAGGAAAGAAAGAGTACGAGTCCACCACTATCCCGGTCAAATTGGAACAGAGTTCCAACCGCAACAAGGATTTTTATATCTATCTGACACAGCGCTATCGTCTTGGTTTTACGCGGAGAATACGGAGCACACAAGAAGGCAAACCGGCGGTGTCCGTACCCAAAGCTTCATCCTCCCCGTCCTCTGAATCCGAAATATCCGCTTCGAACAACGACATAGCATTGCCAAACGACAGCATAGCATCAAAATCGGTCAGCACACTTGCAGCTGCCAATGACAGCCTGCCGTCTGTTTCTACCGCAGACAACGACTCACTTTTCGAAGAAGAGTTCGTCCCCGTCACCAGCTTTATCCATACCTTGAAAGTAGAGCGGTCGCGGCACCAATTCCGTTCGGGAAGCGAGCCCGAAGGATTCTTCCCGGAAGACTACAAGCTTTACAAGAATTACAGCAACGACTCCACCACGGCATTCAGTGTAAAGAACGTGTTCGGAATAGCCTTGCTGGAAGGTTTCAACAAATACGCCAAAGCCGGACTTACGGCTTATATCTCCCACAAGTTCAGCCGGTACGACCTGATGAATACGGACACACTTACCGACATGCGCCGCATCCGCTACACCGAGCAGGAAATCTTCCTGGGTGGCGAACTCGCCAAGCGCGAAGGCAAACTGCTGCACTACAACGTAAACGGTGAAGTGGGGTTGGTAGACAAAGCCATCGGGCAGTTCCGCGTCAACGCCAATCTGGACCTGAACTTCCGTCTATGGAAAGATACGGTGAACTTCTACGCCCGCGGTTATGTGAGCAACACGCTTCCTTCCTTCTACATGCGCCATTACCACTCCAACCACTACAACTGGGACAACGACAACATGGACAAGGAATTCCGTACGCGTGTGGAAGGCGAGCTGAACATTTCCCGTTGGGGAACCAATCTCCGTGCCGGCGTAGAGAATATCAAGAACTACACCTACTTCAACCAAAGCGCCCTGCCCGAACAGAACGGAGGCAACATACAAGTGCTGTCCGCCACACTGAAACAAGACTTCCGCCTCGGTGTCTTCCACCTGGACAATGAGGTGACCTGGCAGAAGACGAGCAATGAAACAGTACTTCCATTGCCCCAACTCTCGCTCTACCATAACTTCTATATACTGGCTAAACTCGCCAAGAAGGTGCTGACCGTTCAGTTGGGTGCCGATGTCCGTTACTTCACCAAGTACAACGCACCTGCCTATGCACCCGGCGTCCAGCAGTTCCATCTGCAACCTACGGACGATTTGGTGGAAATAGGCGGTTACCCCATCGTAAACGTATATGCCAACCTGCACTTGAAGCGGACGCGTATCTTTGCCATGATGTATCACGTCAACGCGGGTATGGGAAGCGCCAATTCCTTCCTGGTGCCGCACTACCCCATCAATCCGCGCTTGTTCAAAATTGGCGTCTCATGGAATTTCTATGACTAACAGATGACTGTATGACGAAAAGCAGACTGCTCAAATACGCACTTCTGGGAATTGCAGCGGCTCTCATTGCCCACTATCTCATCAAGAAAGAAGAGAAACCGAAAGGTCATCCGCGCGATTATGCCGAGATAGCTGCCGAAGGCATCATACATGCTTCGACGGAATACAACTCCATCAGCTTCTATGTGGATGATGACACCTTGTCCGGTTTCCACTACGAGCTGATAGAAGCTTTTGCACGCGACCACGGGCTGCAAGCGGCCATATCACCGGAAATGAGCTTCAACAAGCGGCTGGAAGGCCTGGCCGACGGGCAATATGACGTGATTGCCTACGGCATCCTCGCCACCAGTGAGCTGAAAGACTCCTTGCTGCTTACCACCCCTATTGTGCTGAACAAGCAAGTGCTGGTGCAACGCAAGCTTGAGAATATTTCCGACTCGTCATTATTCATCAAAAGCCAACTGGACCTGGCTGGAAAGACACTGCACGTAGTGAAAGGCTCCCCTTCCATACTACGCATCCGCAACCTGGGAAATGAGATAGGCGACACCATCTACGTTGAGGAAATAGAGAAGTACGGTTCCGAACAACTGATTGCCTTGGTAGCCCATGGAGACATCGACTATGCCGTATGCGACGAAAGCATTGCCCGTACCGCAGCCGACAGCATTCCTCAAATAGACATCAATACCGCCATCAGCTTCACGCAATTCTATTCCTGGGGGGTAAGCAAACAGTCCCCTATCCTGCTGGACAGCCTCAACACATGGCTGGATAGTTTCAAAAAGGGAAAAGAATACAAGAAAATCTACAAACGATACTACGGGAAACGAAACTAAGCTGCACTTTTCCATACACGCAGCATATCCCTACTTTTACAACTAGTTATCAATCAACAGCTTATTACTGCAAAATCCTGCATACATTTTGCAGTGCCACTGCAAAGCCGTTGCAGTGGCACTGCACACCGATATGCAGTACGACTGCAACAGTTATGCAGTGATACTGCAACACGTTTGCAGTCGCACTGCAAAATACATGCAGCAAGAATGCAAACAAGATGCAGTCATCAAATACCCATATCGATATTACGGCATACCCGAAGTAAAGAATTAGAGTCCTTCCACCTCCCTTAGCCACATCTCCGACGAAGCATCGCTCGGCATTCTCCAATCACCGCGCGGACTCAGAGAGATACTGCCCACCTTCGGACCATCCGGCAAACAGGAACGCTTGAACTGCTGGTTGAAGAAACGACGGCAGAAAGTCTGCAACCATTTTTTGATGGTTTCTTCATCATACATCCCCTTGAATGTGCGTGCTGCCAGGAAAAATATCTTGGAAGGACGGAAACCGCAGCGCAGGAAGTAATAAAGGAAGAAGTCGTGAAGCTCATACGGCCCCACCAAATCCTCGGTAATCTGCTGGATATTACCGTTCTCATCTGCCGGAATCAGTTCCGGGCTGATGGGAGTATCCACAATATCGAGCAAGGTAGCACGTGAAGCATCGTCCATATCATGCTCTGCCACCCATTTCACCAAGTGCTTCACCAGAGTCTTGGGGACGCTGGCATTCACACCGTACATCGACATGTGATCGCCGTTGTAAGTGGCCCATCCTAAAGCAAGTTCCGAAAGGTCGCCCGTACCGATAACCATTCCCCAGGTCTGGTTGGCAATATCCATCAAGATTTGGGTACGCTCCCGTGCCTGCGCATTCTCGTAAACCACGTCGTGCACATGGACATCATGGTCTATGTCTTTGAAATGCTGTATGCAGGCCTCCTTGATACTGACTTCGCGGACAGTCACACCGAGGGAGTTCATCAGGTCGATGGCATTCGTGTAAGTACGGTCGGTCGTTCCGAATCCCGGCATGGTGACACCGACAATACCCTGGCGGGACCATCCCAACTTATCGAAAGTCTTTACGCAAACCAGCAGCGCCAGCGTAGAATCCAGTCCACCCGAAATGCCGATAACGGCACTCTTCGCTTTAGTATGCACCAGACGTTGCGCCAGTCCGGACACCTGGATGGAGAATACCTCCTCACAGCGTTCGTCCAACGCTATCCCCTGCGGAACAAATGGATGCGGTTCAAAAGTACGTGTCAGGTTCAAATCCCTGCTGTTGACATACTCCGTAGAGATTCGTACCGGAAGGGCCGAAACACAATTTGCATGGCAAGCCGCGAAGGTCGTATTCACCCGGCGCTCCGTACGCAAGTGTTCCACATCAATTTCACTGATGACCACCTGCCCTTCGAAAGAGAAGCGTTCGTTTGCCGCCAGCAGAGTCCCGTTCTCATAAATCAGTCCGTTGCCGGCAAACACCACATCCGTAGTGGATTCTCCGAAACCGCATGAGCTGAATACATAACCGGCAATGCACCGTGCCGACTGCTGGCTGATAAGCGAGCGCAGATAATTGTGCTTGCCGATACCTTCATTGTCGGCCGAAAGATTGAACAAGATTTCCGCACCTTGCAGTGCCAGCGTGGAACTGGGCGGTATGGGTGCCCACAAATCTTCGCATATCTCCACTCCGAAAGTGGTATCTGCCGTTTCGAACAGCAGGTCTCTCCCCATCGGAATAATCTGCCCGCAAAGGCGCACACTGTTTTCTGCCACATCACATGCGGAAGTAAACCAGCGCTTCTCATAAAACTCCTTATAATTGGGAAGATAAGTCTTCGGGACAACGCCCAGCACTCTCCCCTTCTGAATGACAACCGCCGCATTCAGCAACACACCGTTCAATGCAACGGGCATGCCCAATATCGAAATGATATCCATCTGGCGCGTATTGTTCAGAATCTGTATCAGCCCCATTTCCGCCTCTTCGAGCAGAAGTTGCTGGGCAAAGAGGTCGCTACAAGTATATCCGGTAATGCACAACTCCGGAAAAGCAATGATTTGCACACCTTTCCCATCGGCTATAATAATCTCTTTTTCAATCTCTGAGGCATTGAACTTACAGTCAGCCACCTTGACACGGGGCACAGCCGCCGCTACTTTTACATATCCGTAATTCATAAGGATGCTATATTATTTATTCGGTGCAAAGATACGGCAAAATTCTGATTAAGAGAGATAAGGGAAAAACGTTTTATCTATATCGGCACGAGAAACTGACTAAAACCGGGTGCATCCTGCCTTCGCTTTTATGACAAAAATACGGCAACCTACCTACAAGAAGAGGAACATATATAAACAATTTTAATGACCGCAACTAAAAATTTTCCAAAAATCTTTTGGAGAATTATAGGAACTTCCTATCTTTGCAAGTGAATTAAAAATGTAATAATTACAAGTTTGAAACTTTAGATTATATGGATGTAGTAAAACGATTGCAGAATCATAATATCAAGCCTTCAGTACAGCGCATAGCCATCATGAATTACTTGATAGAGCATCGTACGCATCCCACGGTGGATGAAATCTATACGGCACTGTCTCCCTCCATACCGACACTGTCTAAAACAACGGTATACAATACCTTGAAACTACTGAGCGAGCAAGGTGCCGCACAAACCCTGACTATCGACGAGCGTAACACATGTTATGATGCCGATACCAGCCCGCACGGTCATTTCTTGTGCAAGCGTTGCGGAAAGATTTATGACTTGATGTGCAATAACAACATCAAGAAAGTGGTCGACATGGATATGGACGGGCACGATGTGCAGGAAATCCACTACTATTATAAAGGAATCTGTAAACATTGCATAGAAGAAGAACGTTTAAGAACAACAAAGAATAACTAATTCAACTAATTAAAATCTGAGAGAAAATGAAAAAATTTAGATGTACTGTATGCGGTTACGTATACGAAGGAGATGCAGCTCCCGAAAAGTGCCCATTGTGTAAAGCTCCCGCAAGCAAGTTCGTAGAAGTTGAAGAAGCAACAGCTGACGGCCCGCTGGTATTTGCCGACGAACACGTAATCGGCGTAGCCAAAGGTTGCGACGACGAAATGATTAAGGACCTAAACAACCACTTCATGGGCGAATGTACAGAAGTTGGTATGTACTTGGCAATGAGCCGCCAGGCAGACCGTGAAGGTTATCCCGAAGTTGCAGAAGCTTTCAAGCGTTACGCTTGGGAAGAAGCAGAACACGCTTCCAAGTTTGCCGAACTGCTGGGCGACTGCGTATGGGACACCAAGACAAACCTCGAAAAGAGAATGAACGCAGAATCAGGTGCATGCGAAGACAAGAAGCGTATCGCTACCCGTGCCAAAGCATTGAACCTCGACGCTATCCATGACACCGTTCACGAAATGGCTAAGGACGAAGCCCGTCACGGTAAAGGTTTCGAAGGTCTGTACAACCGCTATTTCAAGAAATAATCCTATACTTTTATAGTAATGTGAAGAAAAGGGACTGCTAATGTTAGTAAGTCCCTTTTTTTATTCCAACTTTTTTCACTTTACAATGTCACGTTTGTATTTCCCATTCGTCTTATCTGTGTAAATGGAACTCAAAGAATTCAAAATAACCGTTCTTCCACTCCGTGCCAAGCTGTTGAACTATGCACGGAAGTTGACCGACGAACCGGAGGATGCAGAAGATGCCGTCCAGGAGGTACTGCTCAAGCTATGGAACAAAAGGCTTGAACTGGAGCAATACCGGAGCATCGAAGCATTTGCCATGACGTTGACGCACAACATCTGTATAGATATGTGGCGCTGCAAACGCAACGACACCCTATCTCTCGACATAGTGCAGGCGGCATCCCCCACCGGAACACCGGAACGGCTGTTGGAAATCAAAGATGAAATCCGTCTGATGCACGAAATCATCGACTCGCTGCCCAATCTTCAACGCACCATCATGCGGATGAAGGACATCGAAGGATACGAAACGGACGAAATCGCCGAAATCACGGGATGCGGACCGGAAGCCATCCGCAGCAATCTGTCAAGAGCCCGGAAGAAAGTGAGAGACGTTTACCTGCGAACCATACAAGAAAGAAAAGAAAGGAGAAATGAGCCATGAAGATAGATGAACTGCTGGATAAATATTTCGAAGGGGAAACTTCCTGCGAAGAAGAGCGTGAACTGCGCCGTTTCTTTACCGAAGAGGAAGTGCCGGAGCACCTGCAAACGTACCGCCCCCTATTCGCTTATCTGAACCGGGAAGCAACTTCAATGGCAGAACCGACAGAGGAAAAATCCGTAACAACAGAATCGGCAAAGGAAGTACCCGCACAGCGGAAGCCTTTCCGTCTCTATCGCACATTCTATGCTGTCAGCGGCATTGCCGCCGGATTGCTCCTGCTTCTCGGGGTAGCTAAGATTATATTTCCGCTTTCCGGTGTTCCCGAAAATTATGTCGTCATCGACGGCCAGCGGTATACAGACGAGAAACTGGTGGAAGCCAAAGCACTAGAAGCCCTGCAGAACGCCAGCTTCACGGATGAAGATTTAAGCAACTTACTGTTTCAACACTAATATAACAAGGTTATGAAAACATCTATACTGATTTGCATACGTAGTCTGTGCCTCTTTTCCCTGCTGATTTGCCTGCCAGCCTTTGTACATGCACAAGAGAGACTGCAAATAGCCGACCTATTCAGCAAGTATGGCGAGCAAAAGGACGTGACCAGGGTAGAACTGAACGGCAGTATCCTGAAATCTTACCGCATGACTACCTACAAGAGCCTTGTGTTCAAGAATGTATCCCCCTATCGCCGGGAAATTCAGCAGGCCATTGTACACGACAAGCAAGATAACGCAAAGAAGGCGCAGGAGGTAATGGAAAGCGGTGTGCTGCGCAGCGCTTATTACCAACTGAAAGAGGTGGAACGCAATGGAAAGAAGCTGAACCGCTACATCATTTTCAAGATAGGAAAAGACTCCATGGGCACTTTGATTTACATAGAGGGTCTGCTCAGTGAAAAGGAAATGATGGATATGCTTTACAAATCGGAATAACACTAAAAACAATATACGATATGAAAACCAGAATTATGATTTTGGCCTGCCTGCTTGCTGTGCCGGCCGGCCGCATGGCAGCACAACAACAGACTGACCCTGAACAGAAAGCTACAGTACAGACACAAGGCGACTCCATCATCATCCGGAAAGGAAAAGGAGACATGCGCATCAAGGTGTACGAAGAGCAGTTGGAAGACGGAGAAAAGAAAGAAGTACAAATTTATGAAGGAGTCTATCTCGAGAAAGTGGATGCAGACAAGCGCACTTTCCTCGACGCCCTGCCATTCATCCCCAAAAAGAGAAGATACAATGCTTACGAACCGCACTGTTCCGGTCTGTATATTGGCTACAGCCGGCTGGCTAACGACTTCCTTTCCTTCGGAGCAAGCGACAAGATGGGACTCGACTTATCCAAGTCATGGGAATTCGGCTTCAACATCCTCTCCGTATATCACAACTTCAAGAAGAACCCGCATTGGGGAATCAACCTGGGAGTCAGCTGGGGATACCGTTCTTTCAATATCGACGGTAACTATGCCTTGCTGAAGGAAAACGGAACCAGCATCTTCACCGCAGGCAACGAAGACACCAGTTACAATAAAAGCCGTCTGCGCCATTTCTTCTTCCGTGTACCCGTATTGATGGAATGGCAGCAAAGAGTGGGAAGAAACAAAGTGTTCTTCAATGCCGGTCCCGAATTTGAGATACGTCACAGCGTGAAGTCATTCTCACACATCAACGGAGGCAAGAAGAAAACCGTAGGCAAAGGTATGTATGTGCAGCCCGTCGGCATAAACCTGCTGGCACAAGCCGGTTATGGTAATATCGGCATTTACCTGCGCTACTCCACATACGGATTATTCCAGAAAGACAAGGGACCGGAAGTATCTCCCTATTCATTTGGCGTGGCATGGTATCTGTAATCCCTCCCCTATAACACAAGACTCCCCGGGGAGTTCTTTTATACCCTAAGGTATTGACAATGAAAGGTTATCTGCAATGAAAATTGTTCTTCTAAAAACGCATGCCCAATGTAAATAGCACTTTACTGCGAGTGTTGGTAACTTCCGTTGTTGGCGGTGTTACCAAGCCATTTATATCATTATAAAACGGATAGAAATCAGATTTATAAGTATCGAATTTATAAGCCAAATCCGCATAAAACGAAGAAAAGCGATAACCGATACCTAAAGTGAAAGTATTCATCGATTTGCTATTGGCAAAATCCGTATCTGTATTTATAGAATTGGAAGGCAATGCCTTAATAGCATCCTTTTTATAGGCTGCAGTACTGTAATTGTAACCGGCACGCAGAGAGAAAGCAGGTATCGGCTTGTATTCTGCTCCTAAACGAAGCGTACTTACCCCCTTCATACAGAGGTCAGCCTCACCCGTTTCCCATGCCATCTCGTCACCTTCAGGATATTTGAACTTCATGCTTGAGTAGTCCTCATATTCATATTCAGCTCCCAAAGCCAGATTATTACCGACTGTATAGCCCAAACTTGCATTAAATACCCACGGGGTTTGCAGCTTAAAATCACGGTCCATGTCTCTACCGCCCAATGCAGAATAAGTATCTACAGTTGTACGAGTAAGACGTTCATTCCCCGCATCATCAGGCAAATACAAATCCGAAGTCAGTAATGCCCCCGTAGTATAAGTCAGTTTGTAATAGATAGGAGTATGCACAGCTAAACCTATACGAAGCGGAGAATCTTCAATCGGCCGGAAAATGGCGCCGAATTTAAAGTCGAAACCCGAACCATGTATACGATTAAAGCTCTCCAAGGAATAACCTTCGTCATCATAAACATGTGTATCTCCTTCCAATGTATAGGCATACTTTTCATCATAAAGGGAATACTTGTTGTAATCCACATCATAAGCACCCAGAGTAACACCAAAGTAAAAACGGTCATTTATATTGAAGGAGATATTGAAATCATATTGGTCAATACCGCCACGCTCACGCGACAAGAAATAAGCATCCGCTTCGGAAGGAATATAAGGAAGATAAGTATTATAGTCCTCACTTTCTATATCCTCAAGAACAAGTGCACCTTGATACCCCATAGTCCCCAGCCATCCAGCATAATTATGTTGATAAATATCCTTGCGACCATAGTCCAAATAAGCTCCTTGATCCGGGTAATCATATTGAGGACGATGATAGAACGCATAAGCTGCATCCGTAGCCTGCTGCGCCATACTCCGCACTTGAGATACATATTGATTATCTATGCTTCCCATCAACCCCTGCATCGTCATATTCTTATAGAATGACTTTGATTTGTGGTAATTAAAACCAAAATTCACATACCGCAAAGGAGTATGATTGCCGATCTTCGAAGCTATCACAAAACCAGCATTATCAAAACTCCAGCGGTTCTTGTTCGTTTCAAATTTATTACCTACATAATTGCTTTCTGTACCCGTCATTGAATAGCCAAAGGTAAGCATAGCATCATTGCTACGATAAATACCGATACCGGCAGGATTGGTTCCTATGGTAGAAATATCACCACCCAATGCTCCCATAGCTCCGCCCATTCCGACAAAACGGGCGGTTCCATTCAATTCCTTCTGTGCTATATTCGTTGCATCATATATTGTCTGTGCCCCCGCGCCTACAGTTGTAAACATAGCAAGGGCTATCATGGTTATCTTCTTCATAATTCTTAGTCTTGTTAGATTAAAACATGCTTATACTTACCGTCTTCTGGAACCGCCGCCACTGGAGCGACTGGAACCACCGCCACCACCACTGGAGTAACTGGAACGTGAGCTACTACCGGAAGAGAAACTGGAAGAAGAACGGGTGCTACTGGATGAACGTACTGGAGCAGAATATGAACGACTGCTGCTACGATTGTTGTCATTGGAGTAGCTACGTGCCGGTGCGGCGCTTGAACCTCTGTTATAAGTCGATGAAGTCCTGCTACGAGTGGAAGTTCCAACAGAAGAGCGTACACCGGAAGAACGACTGCTACGAACTCCTTCTACACTACTATTATATGAACTACTACGCGTACTGCTTGGACGAGTGTAAGTGGAACGGCGGGTAGAAGCCGCACTCGAACGGTTTACACTTGAGCGAGTTGCAGAAGAACTTGAACGAACTGTAGACGAACTTCTTGTACCTACCACCCGACGGGTTGACGCACCGGTACTGCTACGTCTCACTTGACCGGAAGTAGTACTGCTACGACGTACAGTCTGCCCTCCATTTACAGTAGAAGAACGGCGGGAAGTAGAGGACGATACTCTGTTTCCGGCATAAGAAGAACGGCTCGGACCATAAGAACGTCTATTGGTATATGCATTTCCCCAATGGCCACCGCCTCCCCAATGACCACCGCCACCGGGATAATATCCGGGATGATAGTGATGGTGATGATGGTGTCCCCACCAGCCACCGCCGTACCAGCCGCCCCAGCCAAAGCTCCAGCTCGGACCGTACCAGCTGTTCCATCCCCAGCCATAGTAAGGATAACCGCCCCAACCATAAGAGTTATAGCGCCAATCCCACCACAAGCGGTTGATGAATGTAAGGAAAGCATATGCATATAATCCGTCGGTATACACGTTCCAATCCCAGGAATTCAAGCCATAGACCACATCCCAATATAGCGGGCTGCTGATGCTGATGGCATAACGGGGATTACGGAAACGGATGATACGGGTAGCATACTCGTAATCATCCTGCGAACCTTCAAATTCACCGTTCACCCATTCGCCGTCCAGGCCGTCATCTTCTTTTTCATTGATGTAAAGGGTATCGTTCTCCATCACGAAATCATTGTCGCGGGAGTCATAACGGCGGTTATATTCGTCCACATCGCGGGTGTTTCCCTTACGGTCTTTTACTACAACAGTAGTGCTTCCCGGCGATGAATAGACAGTGGTCGGTACATTCGACTTTACTACAATCTCTTCTACGGGAGCAGCGACTTTCTTCTCCTGCTTCACCTCTTCTTTTTTCTCTTCCTTATTCTTGGAAGGAGTGTAGTAAAGGTCGTCATCTATACTTTGTGCCACCAGTGTCCATGGGAGGCACAAGGCAAAAAGCGATAAAAAAACAATCTTTTTCATATTAGTTTGGTCTATGGATTTTACGTTTATCTATTTCTTCACGTCACAAAGATAACGCCGGATTTTATCCCATGCAGCAGATTTTCCCCAAAGATTTATAGGGAATTCCCTAAATACCCTATCATTCAATAAATCAAAGTCCCTGCCGGATAAAAAAGAGCACGTTCGTTTTATTCTACCCTCGGTTTGCATTACCTTTGCAGAAAGATAAACAAATATACGCAGAAACTGGTTTGCTTCTAAAAATCATGTTCTGTATTTAACAAACAATCATATTCCGATGAAATATTTAGAATTTACATTCCGCACCGTTCCGTGCACAGAAATAGTCAACGATGTACTTTCCGGCGTCTTGGGCGAAGCCGGCTTTGAAAGTTTTGTCGAGCAGACCGACGGCATCACCGCTTACATACAGAAAGACCTTTATAGCGAAACCGTCCTCAAAGAGGCACTTGCCGACTTCCCCCTGCCCGACACGCAAATAGCATACAGCTATGTGGAAGCCGAAGATAAAGACTGGAACGAAGAATGGGAAAAGAACTTCTTCCAGCCCATCGTCATCGGAGACCGCTGTGTCATCCACAGCACTTTCCACAATGATGTTCCCCAGGCTGAATATGACATCGTCATCAATCCGCAGATGGCATTCGGCACGGGGCACCACGAGACCACCAGCCTCATCATCGGCGAACTGCTGGACAGTGACCTGCAAGGCAAATCACTGCTCGATATGGGTTGTGGAACTTCCATCCTTGCCATACTGGCACGCATGCGTGGAGCCTCTCCTTGTACGGCTATCGACATAGATGAATGGTGCGTGCGCAACTCCCTCGAAAATATAGCATTGAATGGAGTGGACAACATTGCCGTATCCCAAGGCGATGCCTCCTCTCTGAAAAGCAAAGGTCCGTTTGATATGGTTATCGCCAACATCAACCGCAATATCCTCCTGGCGGACATGAAGCACTACATAGCTCGCATGAATCCCGGAGCGGAGTTGTTGATGAGCGGTTTCTACATAGATGACATTCCCGTCATCCGCGAAGAAGCCGAACGTAACGGACTGCACTTTGTCCACCATCGTGAGAAGAACCGATGGGCAGCGGTGAAGTTCAGAAAATGAGCATTTATTCATCCCGTAACGCTTCTACCGGCGATATACGGCTGATACTGTGCGCTGGAATGTATACACCAAGCCATGTCACCGCCATCATCACCACATATACCAGCAGTGATACGATGCAGAAATGTGCAAAGAAATGATTGGTCAGGTAAAGGTCGCCATATCCCGGCACGCCGTCATCCAGCGTATAGAATCCTTCATAATAGGCCCACTGGAAATACAAGAAACAACCGACAAAGACAGCTATGGTTGTCATGATAAAAGCCTCTCCTATCAACATTCGGCAGATACCTCCGGGAGAGGCTCCATAGGATAGGCGGATACCTATTTCCTCGCGGCGAGTCCGTGTATGCAGCCAGAAGGTACCGCTTACAGCCAACAGCAAATTTATCATGAAGAAATAGGCCAAAGCATACTTCATCCGTATCTCGTTCGTAGCTCCTTCCTGCAAATCACTTTCACGCTGCACTTCATGGAAAGGAGTCAGTTTCGTGAACACCAACGAACCGGACGAAAGGTTATCATCCACCCACGACATGAATTCTTCTATAAAACGCCCTTCGGAAACATCCGCCTTTGTCCGGAAAAATATACGCAGCCCGCTATCAAAGGCCCATGAGGGCATCTGTTCTTCATTTCCATAGGAAACCAAGCGTACCAGATAAGGTTGCATACTGTTCCGCATTTTAATAGGCTTCATGATTCCTGCAACACGAATTTCCGTGGAATCATAAGTACTGTACACGCTTTGCCCGATCAAATCCTTGCCTTCGGAAAGCAACATGACGGCATCTTCCGACATTATCACGCTGCCTTTGGGAACTTCCAGCTTCTCAAGTGTCTCCCAAGCACCATCCTTAGCCGAACGGAAACGCCAAGTCCGGAAAAAGCCGGAGTTCGTAAAAAAGGGAATATACGTCATGCGTACCTCTACTGAATCTTTAAAAACTCTATTCATATTATTACCCGGAGAACTGGGATAGGCTCCGGACAGCACACATGTAGCTGACTCAATGTCCTTGTGATGGCGCAATCCCTGCATAATCCGTTCAAAGTCCCGGGCAGGAACGGAAAGTGTATCCGCCTTATTACGCGTCACCTCCAGACGGTAGAGTCCTTCAGCATCGTAACCGTTCGGGATGGACTGGTTGTATGTCAAGACAAACAACGGGTCCAGAACAGCCCAACTGACTATCGTTATCACCACCAGTTCCAGCATAATCCACAGATTGTGCCGACGGCTGTTCCACAGCATATTCATGATTTGTTGTAACATAACTTATTATTTTTGTCGGCTGAGCGAATAAACAATATCTTTCTTCAAAGCCACGCAGGTGGGTATCAATGCCGAAAGTAAATTCAGTACCACACAAACCACAAACGTAACTGCAAACAAGGTAGGATTGAACAGCATATCCGTCGTTATGCTCATCTGAACACTGTCCGGTAACGGTTGCGTTCCTCCGTCAAGCATGGTCAGCAACCAACTCTTAGCAAAGTACACCATGCTGAAAGAGAGTATCAGCCCCATAATGCCTCCCAAGCACGTCAGCAAAAGATTCTCCCATACAATCTGTGAGAAAAGACGTTCCCCGGTAGCACCGAATGCTTTCCGTATTCCCATCTCAGGAAGCCTGCGCTCCATGCGCGAGGAAATCATTCCTGACAAATTGAGTGCAGGTACTAACAACAGCATCAGCAGCCACAATCCCATTTGCCGGACTATCACAAAGAAATCCAAGTCGTCCATGTCATTGACATAAAACAGCGTCTTCCAATAAAGATAAGGCTGACCGTGCATCACCAGATGATAATCATCATGCGGCAGAGTATTGAATTTGCGTACATATTCATCTACCTGCAATTTCACCCGGTCGGCATCTGCTGCCGAGGGCAGAAGAACTGCCACCTGAAACGGTCCGATTACTCCCCACTGGTTATTGTCTCTCACATAGGCAGGCTGGCAGGTATAAGGCAACCAGACTTGCGCGTAACTCAGCTTCATGGCATAGCTTGGCGACTTCACGACCCCACATACACGGTAATCCGTATAATTCAGTTTGATATACTCCCCCACGGCATCCCCTTTTCCAAAAACACGGCGAGCCATATCTTCCGAAATAACCGCTGTACGCATGCCACTCTGAAAATCGGCATCAGTAAAAGGTTGTCCGTAAATGAAGGAAAAATCGAATACTTTCCAGAAGCCGGTATCGGTCAGCTTCACAAGTGCTGAAAGAGGACGCTTCACATTCCCTACTTTCACAAACCAGCTATCGGCATCGCTCACGGCAGTCACAGCTTCCACTCCCTCCAAAGAGTAAAAGCAATCCTTTACAAAAGGGATGGAAAATTTCCAGGTAGTATTCCAGTCCGTATCTTTTGTATATTGCATATGAGCTGAAGATGCAACAAGCATACGGCTACGATGGGTCTCAGGATAGATATCCCCTATCTTTATATAATACAAGACAGCCAGTACCATGACCATAGAGATAGCCAGTCCGGTAGCGACAATATAGAAGCAACTGAACAAGGGTTGCTGCTTCAGCATCATAAAAGATTGTTGCAAGTATTTTCCTATCATACAGATACATATTAATGTATGATAAAAAGCAAAAGACAGACCAAACTGCCAACAATCAGATTATCAAAGAAAAACGAAACTAAGCCTGTGTCCGAAAATGAACACATGTCCACTATCGGACAGATGAAAGACAGTAACGACGGATTACTTCTGCAATGTAAGCGCCTGCAACTCTTCCAGTGTCCCGTTAAAGACGTTCAAATCCACCTCTTTTTCGATACCGGGCACAGTGCCTACATCGGTGTGCTGCCAAAAGTGCCACTTGCCCTCATAGCGCACGGAATCTACATAATAATGGGCTATCCAATAAGGATAAGCATTGAAAATGGAATCGCTGAGATAGCGTTTCTTGAATTTATAGGAAGTATAAAGAATAGGCTTTACGCCGTAATGCGCCTCTACCCTATCCAGCCAAGTCTTGACTGCCGTTTTAAGTTCCTGCGGTGACTGCTTGCCGGTAGTCTCCACATCGAGTACGGGAGGCAGGTCTCCCTTTACCAGCTGCACGGTACGGATAAAGAAATCGGCTTGCTTGTGGGCATCGGTCTTAGGGATAAAATAATGATAGGCACCACGGATAAAACCGTATTTACGCGCCTGGCCGAAGTTCTGCGTAAACGTATCATCACCATGGTCGCCACCCTCGGTAGCTTTCAGAAAAATAAAATGGATAGGAAATTTGGCTTCTCTATTATGTGTCAGAAGTTCCCAATCTATCTTTCCCTGATAGTGGGATATGTCTATACCATGCACCTCATAGTTGCAAGGCATACATACACCATAGCCTTTCTGACCATAACAAGGCTTCCAGCGATAAGCATAAGGACGAATGAAAAACCAGTAAAAGCCAGTAGAAAAAACAAGAATGATACAGACCGCCCAAAAATTACGTAACCATACGGGCATGGTACGCGGCTGCGTTTTCTTCTTACTCCGCGAAGAGGGAGAGGAAGAACGACGAACGGCAGCAGTTCTGCGCCGGGAATTTGTGGAGGTCTTGGTTGCCATGAGTAAATGAAAAGAAAGGGCGGAATGAACCGCCCCTCCGTTTTATTGTCAACTAGTTGATGCGTCAACTTATTTAGCCTGCTCCAACTGCAAAGTCTTCGTAGCCTGGTCACAAACTTCTGTCGGACCGAAGTACTGGATAGGACCCGGATAAACATAGTCTGTTTCCATAGCCCAACGATCACGCTGAGCGGCGAATGCCTTGAACGGAGCACCGTCCAGCTTCACCAGAGCCTTCTGGATAACCGGCTTCATTTCACCGTGGCGACGTTCCATGTTCATCATCATAGTGATGGGCACACCGCCTGCAATCCATTCTTCGGCAGGAGCAGTAGTGTTGCGTACAGAAGACATGTAACCGGTCTTTCCGTTAGCAATCAATGCAGATGCTGCATAACCCAAAGAGTAGCAGT